>MPLX02388199.1_pt1 | contig 11250 bp, 10 predicted proteins | sample 1617341 | NCBI WGS metagenome assembly MPLX02 (sample SAMN05944804, study PRJNA350692) | marine metagenome | biome: marine; feature: ODZ; material: water; isolation source: 120 m water sample filtered on 0.2 um supor filter | place: Pacific Ocean | collected 2012-04-08 | depth 120m m | reverse complement strand
TTTTTGGGTTTTTTATAACTAACTTTTGGTTTTGTAGCTTTTCTATCGGTAGGCTTCCACGGTCCTATATCTTGAGCTATTCCTACTTTCTCTGTAAAAGATAAACCAGTAGGGCTACCCTTTCTTGTTTTCTTAGTAGAAGATTTACTTTTTTTCTTAGGTGGTTTCATATGTTCTGGAGTTACAGTTTTTACTCCCTGTTTACCACCACCTACAGTAGACTTCTTACCTTTAGTTGAACCTTCTTTATAACCTTCAGGAAGAGGATGATGCCAAGATTCTTGATCGGGTACTGTATGTCCTTTTCTCCCATGATATTTACGTTTTGGTTGTTTCTTTCTACGCTCTTTATCCTTTTCTTGCATTTCTTCAACTATTTTTTGTCTTTTCGTTACCATTTTTATTTTTTCCTTTTCTTTTTTTTACGTTCTTCGCTTAGAGCGATGGCAATTGCCTGTTTAGATGATTTTACCTTTGGCCCTTTCTTACTACCGGAGCGAAGTTTTCCGGCTTTGAACTCCTTCATAACTTTAGATACTTTACTTTTCTTCCCTCTTTTCTTCCCTTTTGAAGGAGGAGTAGTAATTTCTTTAGGTATACTGGAACGTGTGATAGCCATAATACTTATTTAACTAGACCACCCTTTTTAGCTACAGCTGGAGCATTAATATTCATAGCTGATCGTTGATCACTAGATTCATATTTGGTTATGTAAGGGAAAATATCTTCAAAAGGAAGAGCATCAACTTGTTTTTTTGTTAAACCTTCTTTTGTCTTTAATTCTTTATATATCTTTTGTCTGGTTGTTTTTGCCCACCGTTTTAATCCCCATGCTTCATGGATACCTTTAGCATAGGCTTTATTAATATTATCATCATCTCTTAATAATTGCAAACGTTTCTCTTCAGGAAGAGCCATAATTTTTTCAATAGACCAATCTCCTTCAAGTTCTTTTAAATTCTCATCAATCCTATTGATGGCTTTATCTGCATAACGATCTGGATTGTTTGGGTCACGTTTTGTAAAACCTTTTCTATCAGAAGGATCAGACACCCATCTATTATTAACCTGAGATTTTCCTAAATCTACTGTTGTTCCAATTTTAGAAAGCTGTGCAGAGATGGATTGATGAGTTGTATCAACAACTGCAGCATCAATTTCTTCTGGTAATAGTGGTGCTCCTTCATCTTGTTTTATATCAAGTACGTTCTCATCATAATATATTTCATCTAGTCGTGCTTGGGATAAAGGTGGTTTTTCTTCTGTGGGTAGTGGTGGTAAATCTTCAAGGTATCTATCTTTGGTGAACGGAACAAAGTTGCCACGATCATCATCATCATCCTTTACAGTAACTGAACGTGAGAATGGTTCTGTAACAGGTGGTGCTGGTAAATCTTCTTTTGTAGTAACAGCACCTTCATCATCTTCTTTCATACGTTCATTTTCTAACTCTATATTTTTTGCTTCAAAACTCTCTTCTATAGGAGTTAGACCTGCTTCATTTGTAGTTATCTCTTCTCTCCATGCTTCGGGAGCTAAAGAACTCTGTTCTCCAACAAGTTCTGTAAAGCCGCCTCCGGCAAATCTACTGGCTTCTTCCGGTGTTAGTTTAGCTTCCTGTATTAACCTTTCTGAACTTACTCCACTTTCTTTTACAAGTATCTTAAGAACTTCAATAAGGAAGTGATCTTCCCTGTCTAGAGTCTTGTGTTTATCATCTTTCTTTATCTTAGCTAGTTTCTCTGATGCTTCTACCTGAAGTTTCTTTTTATCAACCTCAAGTTCTTCGTATTCAAGTTTTATCTTTTGTTTATCTAAAGCGACACCGGCAGCTGTCTCAGCAGCATCTATCCGTGTTTTAGTTGTTTCAAGCTCCAGTTGTTGTTTCTGTAATTCAAGGGTCTGTTTCTCCAGACTTTCGGTTGTGCCCATCTCAGCCATACGCTGATTGTTCTGAAGAATTTCTTGAGCTGCTCCTTGAGTGATGGTAGAAATAGCTTGCTGGTTACTTGAATCACTACCAGCCTGTTGCATTCCCATCTCAACCATACCACCCATCTGTTCCTGATACATCATAATCGTATGTTCACGGATGTTAGCTTCTAGTATAGGAACCACTTTAGCCATAATAGGAGTTTGACCTAAAGTAGGATCTTGAATAAAAGACTGTTTAACCACAATATGAGCCTTATGGTCCTGACCCGGAAATGCTTTAATAGGCATACCTTTGGTAGCTTGCATAATATCCGATACAGGATCCAATGGTTTAGGTTCTTGTTCAGGAACAATAAATCGTTCAGGATGATCAATATTCAGGGAATCAAGGATAGCAGCATTTACTGCTTTAAAGTTATAGATACCCGGTGGGGCTTGTGATGATAGTTGTAGGATCATCTGAGCTTTCGCTAAACGATGAGACTGAGATGGAATGTTAGGATCAGAGACAGGAATAATATCAATACGCCCATCGAAGTCCTGTTTAAAGATATTACCATCCACAAGAGGAATATCATAAGGATACTCATCAGGAAGGAAATCATAATTAATACGTGAAAGTATCTGTAGTTCCTGACGCTGGCTGTAGTGGAGCCGTTTATGGATACCACTAAAGAACTTCATTGATTGTTCGATCAATGCAACCGTAGTACCAACAGGACCATAGTTAGAAGCATCAGAAACAACCTGATCTGTTTCGTCTGCAAACTTCTGACCGGCTGTGCTTACGAACTGTAGCATCTGCATTAGTGTAGCAGACGGTTCTTTGTAGGGTAGATTGATAATAGCTTTATTTAGATCTACACCGGTAGCTTCTACTTCCCTAAACTCGCCGGGTGCAATAGGTTCATCTCCTCCTGTTACACGAACACCACGAGCTTTAAATCCTCCGGGCAACGTAGCAAATTGTCCAGCATCAATGAGGTTTCTCATTGCCGCTGTTGAAGTGGCTGTTAGGTTGCCAAGAAAATGGATGTAGCCAAGACCGTAAAAACCAAAACCGGGAACAAACCTATAATGAGTAAACCAAAGAAGCTTCTCTTTAAGTGGATCATTTTCATTCCAATTTCTCCTTATTGAAAGAACAGACTTAGAATCTTGATCTACTGTTATCACATAAGGCAGACCGACACAAAGGCAATTATCAATTTCTTTTTCCCCACACATCGGACACGGACATCCTTCTTCACCCCTATGTTCGATCTTAAGGTAACAATGGTGTTCGAGTAATGTGTGTTGAGGATTCTGACTATAGTCGGGTTGGATACCAAGAATAGAATCCATCTTTTGTCGTAGTGTAGAAGGGGTTACTTCTGAAGGTTCCATTAGATTATCATCTTCAGGTAACGCATACATACCTGCCATAATATCCTTTTTAAGATCGTTGGGTGTACGATAGATGACCTGAGTGTAGTGGTCGGCATTCTTTAGATCTGACGCATTATACGAAACATAGAAGTTATCTATCGGAACAAACTCTACTACCGGACGTTCAAGAGTCAGATCATAATATGTTTTCTTGAATGCAGAACCAAAGACCGGAAGGTTAAACAACATCCTTTCGGTTTCATCGAAGTATTCAGGCATCTGTTGTGTTAGCTGGTAGTTCATGAAGTTCATAACACGGTTGGCCTGTTTCTCTTTTTCAGGTGTGGATGCACCAAGTATCTGTGTCCTTACTGGTCCTTTTGCAGGAAACAGTTCTTGCGATGCTTTGGCCTGAAACTTTACTGCAGATTCAATAATCAATGGATGTACGGCAGTACAAGCTCCTTCAAATGGTTCAGAAGTTTCCTGAAGCTTGAGTCCCAACAGGTCAAAGCCACGTTCAAATGTAGATTCCCATTCAGAGCGGCTTTCTTTGTCGGCATCAAATTCTTCTATGACGTTGTTTGCAATTTCCAGAAGTTCATCTTCATCGAGACTTAAAGCCAGATTATCCCAATGGTTGTATGGTTGTTCTTCCGTACCCATTATATATTCTAGAAGTTCATCTTCACCAACAGGTAATTCTATTTCAATCTCTTCTTCGTTGATTGGTAATTCACCTAATAGAGGATTATTACCGCCACCACCCTGATCAATAAAAGGATTTCGTTCCATAGGATTAGCCATAATACTTAATTATTCCTTATTTTTTTTTAAAATTTCCAGTAACCAATTCTCTTACGTCTTTCTTTGGTTTCTTCCAAGTCATCAATTAGGTATGCATCTAACGGATGATCAACACGCCAAGATTCTTTAAGATAAAGAACAGCCATTACCATAGCATCTACCTGATCGTCGTAAGCTGCATTAGGAAACGTTGCAGCCTCAAGTATTAACTCTTGAGCAAATGGTTTATCCGGAACCCAAACACGCCCTGCTTCTAGTATAGGCGTAGAAGCATTGACACGAGACACCTTATCCTTATCTGGATTATATTCCATAACGGGTAAGCCAGCTCGTCTCATATCCTGTATCAAAGACTGGCCCGATGCTTTCTTCTCTATAATTAAAACATCAGGATTATATTTATCATACATCTCTTGTGCCGCTTTACGCAACTCTGGGTACTCTAATCGCTCCCTTCTATTGCTTAGTAGTATAAGGGATGGAATCAATCTTTCTACGCCAGCACTATCCACGGTTATCTTTTGAAAGATACCCCATGTCTGTATTACCGAATAATCGGCAGTACTCTTGACAGAAAAAGCCGTATCGTAAGTCTGAACCACAAACTCACAATCCGGTGGTTCCTCCATAAAGTCCCACATCTGGAACCAGTGTTTCTTTATGATACCACCTTCTTCTGGTGTAGGATCCTGCATAAACAAAGATTGCCAGTACTTGGTTCCGTTTTGGGATTTAATTTCGAGTTCGTCTTTTCTAAGTATCTCTGTCGGTTTCCATTCAGGAAAGTAAGAAGAACCAACCGGTAACTCAAGAAGTTCAGCAGACTCTTCATCCAGCCACGCAGGTATCTTGATAACTTCCCATCCTTCTATTTCAGGATCGTCAGGATCATCATCCCTAAACACATCTTCCTTCTTTCGTTTCTCTTCCATAGCCAGAAGCCACCCACATAAGTCATCTTCGTGGTAGCGGGTGTTGATTATAACGATGTTACCATCAGGCATCAGGCGGGTACGTAGACCAGCCGGATACCATTCCTTAATGTATCTACGTCCCGCTTCTGAGAATGCGTCTTCTTCAGACATAACATCATCAAGGATGGCTACATGACAACCACGACCAGCAATCTGTGAGTGAACACCGGCAGCTATATAGACACCGTTCTGTTGGGTCTGCCATTTACCAGCAGCTCTAACGTCAGCTCTTAGGGTAGTATTTGGGAATATCCGTCGATAGATATCGTTGTTGACCAGATCACGAACAGAACGACCAAAGTCAGAAGCAAGTTGATCGGAGTGAGAAACAGAAAGTATTTCAGAACTGGCATGACGGCCCATATACCATGCAGGGAACATCTTTGAGCACAGGACAGATTTAGAAGACCGAGGCGGCAAGAACACCATAAGTCTCTTTACGCTTCCGTCTTCAAGACATTGAAGCTTTTCAGATATAAGTTCGATGTGTTTTCCCATCTTGAAATCAGCAATCAATGACGGAATCAATAACTTTACAAACGTAAGGAAATTACTTCGTGCCTTAACTATAGCCTGTTCAAACAACTTCTCACGAAGATCTACAAGATTAGTTTGTGTCGTCATAGTTATGTCGATAACGCCCCATATCTTTATTTCTCCTTTTCCACCGTCTACGCCATAGATAGCAGTTAAATTCAGATACCTTTGTAGATAACCAGTTTATAACACCACTATGCCAGAACCACCGTAACTCAGTCATTGTTATATAGCTTTTGGTTCATAATCATAGGGGTTACGAACAACAGCACCTGTTTTATGTGATTCTCTTGATTTAAGAAATTCTTTCATTTTTTCTAAGGTTTCTTTCTGTTCAGGAGAATAGGACCACTTATACTCTGGATCACTTTCTGCTCTATAATCTGGAGCAAGATAACCACGAACATAAGCATCTTTTCTACTTCTGTTTTCCCAATTCTCCATATCTGGTTCATGATCTGGATTACGTTCCATTATAGGAGTTTTATTTCTCATCTCGTTTATTATTTTTTTATAAGCGTTTTTATCTATTTTAACATGCTCTGGTGAACGGATATTATATACTTCGTTTTTCATTCTTTTCCATTTTTCATCATCCATAGCATGAAGCATATCTCCAAAGATAGCTGATTTTAAACGATCTGGGGTATTCAATTCAGGACTATAAAGTTCAATAACATTCCGGGCTAGATCTGGACTTGCATCTTCTTTTCCTTTCGGAAAATATTCTAATAATCCTCTACCTGTATTTCTTTCTGGTCTATTACGACTATCTACTACTTTAAAATTATGTTGTGCAAGAATAGGATATTCTTTATAAATATCTTGTACAATCTCATCAAGATCAATATCCTCCATCGTTATTACTTCTTACCACCCTCAACGACCTTCAGGCCAACCATATCAGCCAGCTTATCTATGTCTTCGTTGAGTTTCTTTTCTTCGTCTTCGTCGGAGAAACCTGACATCTTTATCTTCTGTTCGGACTTATCCACAAACATCCCAAGATGTCTGGCTACAGCTTCCATACTACGGTTGGCATTCGTAAAGTCCCGACCTTCCATAGCGTTGTCGTAGACTGCTGTAATCTTTTCCAGTACTTTTTCTACAGACCACGACATCCTTCGGAGGGTTTCTTCCTTTAGGTTTCCTATTCGTTTCTTGATTTTGGGGTTGGTATAAAAAATACGGTTGGCTCTCCGGCGGGTTTCGTTTTCGTCTTTACCCAGAGCATATCCAGCTGATTTATATGCATGCATAATATCACCGGTAGCGATAAGCTCATTACAGAACTTCTCCTGCTTGGCTGTTAAACCACCAACAAGACGAGCTTTGGAGGAAAAATTCAAACGTTCTGTATCTTCCATCATTCTATCCTTACCTTTTTCTATGTATTGTTTGATTTTGATGTTCTCTACACGCTTTGCAAAATCTTCGGGAGTATCTGATTTATCATAGCGTTTGGGTCGTATGGTCTTTTTCCCGGCTTCTCTAAAGATCCTACGCCTGTATTCACGGCGCATATCCTGTAGATCCATTCCAGCAGAGTTCATCTTTCGGGAAGATGCTGTTTCTTTGATTAAGGTCTTTAATTTATCATCGGGCATCTCTGCATACAATATGTGAGCATCCCGATCAAGTTTCTTTTTTTTCATAATCTTTGCATATTCCTTTAGTATAGTTTATCATGGATTTTGTAACTGATGCCACTATATATATATTCGGGTCAGTTTTTTTATATATAACCATTCTTCCGCTTATAAAAAAAATAAAAGGGAAGATAAAAAAACAACGAAAAAAAGGAAAAATAAAAATTGATAAACATGTTTGAAAATCTAACTAAACAACCACAAATGTTTGATTCGTTAATTGATCAGATGAATAGTTTGTTCTTTAATTATAATAGCAACTATAAAGAATTTATGGAACATACGCCCAAAGAATTAATGAAGCTTCCATTCTATAAGTTCGATAACGAAATTCTTTATTATGGTGGAGACTACATTATCTGCTCAGACCCAAAGGATTCTAAACATAAGAACTATATCTTTTATTTCATTATTCCGGGTCACGATGAATCAACCATTGAGATCAATCGGGTTAATGATAAACTAATCATTAAGACCAAAGATTACGATAAGGATGTTGTTGTTATGGGTAAGAACCCCTTTAATACAGAAGGTTCGGTCTATAATTTCTATAAGGTGGTAAACCTTATTAAGCATTCTTTTGAGGTAAAGGAAGCTGTTTGTAAGAATGGTATCCTTACTATTCTCGTTACCGATACAGATAAAGAAGCAGAAAAACAGGTAATCAAAGTTAAGAACACGTATAGTTAAACATCTCGATTTCCGTTTTAAAAGAGTCGGCTATCAGGTTAACAGCTTTCTTACTGTTACCGAAGTAGCTGGCTCTTTTCTTTTGTAGTTCTTTGGTTGTTGGAGTACCTCCCTTAAAGGATGGGAGGGGTATTCCCGTTAGTTTGAATAGTTTATCCAGTAACGGGGTAGTGTTCTCGAAAGAAAAGATATCGTTTACTTCAGATAACCATACGGTCTGTGATGTTAGCCTGTCACCACAGAACGGAAACGAATGAAGGTACTTGTAATCTTCATCGAATAACCACTGAACAAACCCCCTACTCTTGATACGGTATTGTTCTCTGACAGCATCAGACGTTTCTGTCAGGCTTTTACACCATGCAATATTGTCTGATGGTCCTTCGGTATAAAATTCCCACAAACCAATCATATAGTCATAGGGATTACGCACTATCCCAAAGGTATATATGGTGTCCCAATCCTCAATCTTGTCCTTTAGGTCTACCGAATAACAGTAATGTGGAAGGATTTTTTCCTGCTTCTTATACTTATTTGGAACAAGTTTCTCGTTATTGGAATCTATAAACTCTGTGATATTGGCTGATATAGCTGGTATCTCCAATGGAACACTTACATGTAAGAAATTATATTTTTGATTATACAGAAACATTGAGAAGGTCACTTTCTACCATGTCGTCTACTAAATCCTTAAAGGTATTTTGGTATTTCCATTTTAGTTTTTCTTTAATCAAGCTTGCATCTCCCAACAGATAGTGAATGTCAGAGGGTCTGTAAAATTCTTTGTTTACTTCTATCAGGGTTTCTTCTTTGTTGTTCAGGTTGATTGCCTTTTCATTAACACCCCTTCCTATCCACTCCAGACCTACACCTATCTTGTTGAAGGCCAGCTCACAAAAATCCTTAACGGTTCTTGTTTCTCCGGTAGCTACCACAAAATCAGTAACTTCGTGGTACTTGTTTAAGATCCCATCCATAACTTCCTGTTTGGTTAGCATCAGGTGCATAGTCTTGACATACTCTCTGGCATCTCCCCAATCACGTTGGGCATAGATATTTCCAAGTTGTATTGGGGATGTGTTCTTTCCAGAAGCGTATTCAGCTATACCTAAAGTTATCTTACGAGTCACAAACTCTTTACCACGACGGGGTGACTCATGATTAAACAATATACCATTAACACAATACAGGTCATAAGCCTTACGATAGTTCTTGACGGTATAGAATGCAGAGGCTTTAGCTATTGCGTAAGGAGATGTAGGACTAAACGGAGCAGTTTCATTTAGAATAATATTTTTTTTACTGCCGGTATTCCCAAACAACTCTGAGGTAGAAGCCTGATAGAACCTGAACCTATCCTTAAAATAGTTACGAAGACTTTCGAGTAGGATTATAACACTAACCGCATTGATCTGGTGGGTAATAGATGGAATCTTAAAGGATTCTCCTACATGAGACTGTGCAGCTAAGTTATAGACTTCAAGATCTTCACTAATACAAAGTGAGGGTTTACATTTATTATAAACAGTATGGACAAAGTTGTCTATAGATCCTGTATCAAGAAAATCCATGTTGATTAGTTGTAGGTTGGGGTTATCTTTGATGGGATCTAGCCGTTCCATAGAATTAGAGGAGGATTTCCGCACAGAACCAAAGACATGATAATCCTTATTTAGTAGGTATTCAGCCAGATAAGAGCCATCCTGTCCTGTTATCCCTGTTATTATGGCGTATTTTTGCATGTTATTACGTCATTAACAATATCTGCTATGATAGTTACTTCATTTTCAGTAAGTTTAGGGTTATTAGGGACATATAGCCCGTATTCGTCTATTTTATCTGCATTGGGTAGTTTTATTTTCCCATATTGTTTCTTATAGAAGGGTTGATTGCCCATAGAACCACAAACAAGTGGCCGTACCTCTACACTGTTGTTCTGTAATTGCTGTGCTATTTCATTACGTGCGGGATGAATGATGGGATATGCAAAATTAGAAACAAAAGAGTTGGAATATGGCTTTGGTTTCCAGTAATCGTTGTGGATTAGTCGCTGATACAAGCGAAAATTCTTTTCACGAACCAAACCCCACTCATTTAGGTTGTCTATTTGTCCGATACCTATAAATGCGTTTAGATCTGTAGACCTAAGATTGTAACCGGGGTAATAAAAGGTGTATAACGACTCAAATCCAGACACATCCCATGCATCTCGTAGTTTGTTTTGGGATTTCTTGTCGAGATCCCTATCCCAACCATGACTTCTGAGACTTAGCAGCAAATCATACAGCTCTTTGTCGTTGGTTGAAACAAATCCTCCTTCTATTGTAGAGATATGATGACCAAAGAACGTAGAAAAAGAGGACATACTACCAAATGTACCAAGATTCTGACCCTTATGTTTACTACCCATAGATTCACAGGAGTCTTCCAACAAGACTATATCGTGTTTATCACATATATCCTGTATTTTATCCATTTTAGGTACCAGACCTAAAACAGAAACCAACAATAACGCATCTATTTTTCCATGACTTGTGATGATTTCGTTAAGATGGTCCAGATCAATAGATAAATCGTTAAGGTTACAGTCACATAGTATGGGGGTTAGGCCAAGTTGTATGATTGGAGCCAGATCTGTAGCCCATGAGACAGAAGGAACTACTATCTTTAGTTTGTTTCGGTCCTTCTGCATACGTGTGTTTTCAATATATGCACTTAACATCAACAAATTAGCTGAAGAACCAGAATTACAGAACACAGAATACTTTGTTCCGATCCAATCCGACCACTTCTGCTCAAGTTCTAATGTTAGTGGACCTTTGGTTAGTCGTGGGTAGGTCTGTAACCACCCAATTAGTTTGTCTATGTCGTCGTTAGAGATGGTATCTTTTACTAAATTTATCATGTTCATAACATAAAGGAATAACTGGAAGTATACAATAGTCAAAGACCCAAAATTTTAGAATTTATGTCAGGGGGTATTGAATAATCAGCAACGCTCTGCGTTTTTTCCCCCCCCTTAAACCTCCGGTTTTCCTCAAGGCCCTTGGGCGACTTTTCTTAAAAACCGCAGAAAACTGCGGGTTCTAGGACTTCCGCCGCCAGTTTTTTCCTCATTTAAAACCTGTAAAGATATCCGACGCGTTCCTATAAAAAAGGACGCGATATATTTAATATATACCGCGCCAAGTTGGGGGGAGTGTAGGGAAAACTAGAGGTATTCGCGACAGAATATCTCAGTATTCAGGCTGTTCCTGATAGTAACAAGAGCGTTCCGGTCCTCGTCAACA
>MPLX02206742.1_pt1 | contig 11274 bp, 9 predicted proteins | sample 1617341 | NCBI WGS metagenome assembly MPLX02 (sample SAMN05944804, study PRJNA350692) | marine metagenome | biome: marine; feature: ODZ; material: water; isolation source: 120 m water sample filtered on 0.2 um supor filter | place: Pacific Ocean | collected 2012-04-08 | depth 120m m | reverse complement strand
CGGCGAGCCGGCAACGGTCGCCATGTCCCCCGCCGGCAACGGCGTCTGGGAAGTGGTGCTGCTGCCGGCTGAAGGCAATCTCGCGCTGACAGTCATCGCGAGCGACGGGACCAACGTGGTCGAGACCGAGGCGACGAGCCTCGAGGTTGCGGCCGGAGCGGCGCCTGCGGCTCCCGCTTCCAGCGGCAGCCTGTTTGCAGCAGCTGCGCTTGGGGCGGTGGCGATGCTGGGTGCGCTGGCGCTGCGGCGGAGGCCGGATTGAATCCGGCTGGATCCGGCAGCCTTTCGCATACCCCGCTCTCGAGCGGTGACCGGCGCAAGCGCGCGACCGGCGTGGCGGCGCTCGCCGCGGTCTCGTTCCTGCTTCTGGCGCTGATTGCGTCGCCGCAGGGTGGCTCCGCCACCAGCTCGCTGGTCACGGTCAGTGCCGACGCGCTCACGAAGGATGCCCCTGTCGGTGAGGCGGTAGGATTCGTGGTCGAGTTCCACAATACTGACAGCGACCAGGCGCGCAGCATCGAGCCAGCGTTCCAGTTCATGGATGGAGACTCAGCCAATTGGTCCGCTTGGTGGGCCTCGACCGACGACACGCCATTGGCACCCGGAACGCGCCTCCTCATCGCCGCCGATGGCACGCAGGAATTCCATTTCTATGTCCGGCCTCCTGCCGAGGCGGCAGGCCGCAGCCGCGAATTATGGGCGTACGGTCTGGAAGGGTTTTTTGAGGAGGAGGAACGGAACCAGACCATGCGTCCCTCTGGCGCGCCGCTCTTACTCACCGTGAGTGCGGTGGAGCCGTACGGCGCAACACTGGAGCTGGATGCTTCTGTAGGTGTCATTTACCAGGAGCAGCAGACCAGCTTCAGCTTCACGCTCCGCTCGACCGGAGCCTACTCGGACGACTTCACTCTCGCCGTTGGCAACGGTAGTACACTGCCCGCCGAGGCGGTTGCTTTCACTCCCGCCAGCGGACGACTGAAGGGAAGTTACGATGCAATCTCCAAGCAGGACCGTGAGATTGCCGGCACCATCACCGTGAGCCCGGACCGGAACCTGCTGCCGGGCGACTACACTCTGGCGATCGAGGTGTCGTTTGACAGCGGCGTGACCGCCAGCGCCCAGATGGCGCTTACTGCCCCGGAACCGGAGCTGCACTTCGTCACTGGCTCCTTCAAGATTACCAGCGTTAATGAACTGAAGCATGACGAGCCGTTCTCGTTCGAGGTCATAGTTGCCAACACGGGCGGCAACGTCGATAGCAACGGAAACTTCGCCGAGTCCATCGCGGTCCGCGCCTCGGGCGATAGCCTCGACGAGCAGACTAACTTCGTCACCAGCCTGCGAAATGGCGAGGAGGCTACAGTGCGCTTCACCCTTACCCCCGCGACAGGCGGCGAGCTGACATTGGAGCTGCAGATCGACAGCGACGATTCTGTTGCCGAACGGGACGAGGGTAACAACGTACGCAGCGAAAAGCTGACGTTCGAGGCGGAACCGGAGCTGGAGGATGACGGTGGTCTGATTCCAGCACCTGGAATTCTAGCTGCAGCCACCGTACTGCTCGCTGCAGCCCGCAGGCGCCGCTAAACCTCGAATACTTTGCCGACCGTGTTGCGCCAAAGCCAGCGCAACGGGTCGTAGTACTCGTCGACAACGCGTTCCTTGAGCGGGATGATGCCGTTGTCGGTAATCTTGATGTGCTCTGGGCAGACCTCGGTACAGCACTTTGTGATGTTGCAGTAGCCGATGGCAAAATCGTCGTGTGTCGCGGCGAGCCGATCACCCTCATCGAGGGGATGCATTTCCAGCCCCGCAAGGCGAATCAGGAAGCGAGGCCCGGCGAACTCGGGTTGCAGGTCGTGTTCGCGCAGGACATGGCAGGTATCCTGGCACAGAAAGCACTCGATGCACTTGCGGAACTCCTGCACGCGGTCTACATCTTCCTGCGCCATGCGCAAGTCTTCCCCGGCGGGGTGCTGATAGGGCTGGATGCGCCTGTTGACCTCGTAGTTCCAGGACACATCGCAAACGAGGTCGCGTACAAGTGGGAATGCTTTCATCGGCTGCACTAGCATTGGTTCATCATCCGGGTAGTCTGAGATTCGCGTCATACAGGTCAGCTTCGGCTGGCCGTTCACCTCAGCAGAGCAGGAGCCGCATTTGCCTGCCTTACAGTTCCAGCGTACGGCAAGGTCGGGCGCATCCTGCGCCTGTATACGGTGCAGAGCGTCGAGCACGACCATCCCCGGCTCGATTTCAACGTCGAATTCCTCCAGTGTGAGGTCATCTCCACTGCCGCGTTGGACGTGAAGCTTCATACAGTCTCCTGCGCAACAAATTTTGCCAGCTCTGCCGGCATATCAGGCAACGGCGTCCGCACGACCACCATCTCTCCGACGGACCGTCGGATGACCAGGTTTACCTGTCCCAGTTCGTCATCGTAATCGGGATAGTCGATGCGGGTATGCGCGCCACGACTCTCCGTACGCTCCAGCCCGGCACGCGTGACTGCCAGTGAGGTGAGAATCATATTGTGCAGGTCGAGGCAGAGGTGCCAGCCTGGGTTGTAGTCGCGGCCTCCACTTGCGTGCAGTTGTGCCAGTCGCGCTTGCAGCGCTTCAAGTTTTGCGATGCCTGCCTCCAGCACAGCGCCTTCTCGCACTATACCAACGTGTGCCTCCATGATTTCCTGCAGTTCCTGATGCAGGTGGTAGGGGTTCTCGCTACCTTCCTCAAAAGGCGCTAGCGCTGCATTGCGTGCAGCCTCGACTTCCTCGCCCACCGGCGGTAGTCGGTCGCTGGAAGCGGCGTAAGTAGCGGCCGCCTGCCCAGCCAGGTTGCCGAATACCAGCAGGTCGCTCAGAGAGTTTCCACCGAGTCGGTTGGCTCCGTGCATCCCGGCGGCGGCCTCACCGGCAGTGTACAGTCCGGTAACGCTCGAGGCACCAGTCGCGGGGTCGACGCGTACTCCCCCCATCATGTAGTGTGTCGTGGGTCCAACCTGCATAGGTTCTTTCGTGATATCGAGGCCCGCCAGCTCCTTGAACTGATGGTACATCGACGGCAGCTTGCGCCGGATGTAGTCTGCATCGCGGCGGTTGGCGATATCGAGGAATGCACCACCTTGCGGTGAACCACGACCCGCCTTGACCTCGTCCATGATAGCACGTGCCACGACGTCACGGGTGAGCAGCTCGGGAGGCCGCATCGCGCCCTCCTCGCCGCGCAGCCACGCCTCGGCCTCTGCTTCGTCCTTGGCAGTCTCGGCGGCAAATGCCTTGGGAATGTAGTTGAACATGAACCTCTCGCCCTCGGAGTTGAGCAGGATACCCCCTTCACCGCGTACGCCCTCGGTGACGAGCGTACCCTTGACGCTGGCTGGCCACACCATTCCCGTGGGGTGGAACTGAACGAACTCCATGTCAACCAGGTCTGCTCCAGCCAGGTAGGCGAGCGCGTGGCCATCACCCGTATATTCCCACGAGTTGGAGGTCACGCGATACGCCTTACCGATGCCACCGGTGGCAAGGATGATGGCGCTGGCGGTGAAGAGCAGCAGTTCACCATCAGTGCGCCGGTAGGCGAGCGCACCAGTAACGCGTTCGCCGCTCTTCAGTAGTCGAGTTACTGTAGTTTCCATCTGCACATCAACTCCATCAATATGCACGACGTGGTCTTGCAGCGTGCGGATAATCTCCAGCCCTGTGCGGTCACCAACATGCGCCAGCCGTGGGTAGCGGTGTCCTCCGAAGTTGCGCTGGCTGATGCGGCCGTCAGGCGTTCGGTCGAAGACCGCGCCCCAGCGTTCGAGTTCACGTACTCGCTCCGGCGCCTGTTCGGCGTGTAGCTTCGCCATCTCCCAGTTGTTGATTCCCTTGCCTCCCTTGATAGTGTCGCGGAAGTGTATCTTCCAGCTGTCGCGTCCATCTACGTTTCCGAGTGCTGCAGCTATGCCACCTTCAGCCATCACAGTGTGTGCTTTGCCAAGCAGCGATTTCGAGACTAGTGCTACCTGTGCTCCTGCTTCGGCAGCTGAGATGGCGGCGCGCAGTCCTGCACCACCCGCACCGACCACCAGTACATCGCACTCGACCCGCTCCATCAGAAGAGCCTCCAGTCAATAATTTCACCCATTGCGCAGAGTCGCACGTAGAGGTCAGTGAAGCAGACCCACGCCAGCGAAAACCACGCCCATTTCATGTGGCTGCGATTGAGGCAGGAGACGCAATCGTAGGCTTTCTGCTGCGGCTTCGATCGCAACGAGATGCGGTCGGCATAACCTCCAATTAGATGGCGTAACGAGTGGCAGCCGAGAGTGTAGCCACCGAGCAGGAAGGCGTTGAGTGCTAGTACCAGTGTTCCGACGCCGACACCGAATTCCCTCCCACCATTGGGGGTTGTAAACCAAAGCGCCTCCCAGGCGTCCCAAGTCAGGATGACGCAGAATATGAGCGCAAAATAGAGCATGTAGCGGTGCAGATTCTGTAGTAGCAGAGGCATCGCATTCTCGCCCCAATAGGAGCTGCGTGGCTCGCCGACTGCACATGCTGGCGGGTCAGCCCAGAATGACTTGTAATAGGCACCGCGGTAGTAGTAGCAGGTAAGTCGGAAGCCGGCCGGCGCCCAGAGTATCAGGAACGCCGGTGACCATGGTACTGCGAATCCCATGAAATCTTCTGGCCAAAACGATGGTTTTTCCCCAAAAATCGCGTGTTTTGTCTCGCCGAACAGTTCGGGCGAATAGAGTGGTGAAAGATAGTTGGCACCACCGCCGTCATAATGGTAGGAGGTGCCCTGAAACGCCGCCCAGGTCATGTAGGCGATCGCTGTCGCCAGCCCGAGGAAGACTGCCAGTGGCTGCGCCCACCACCAGTCGCTGCGTGCTGTTGGGAAGAGTCCATCATCACCGGGAATGACGCAGGGTGGGACCTCCCCTCCAGCAGTCTCGGGAGCCATCGCGCCACGAAGCGGAGGGGTGTATTTACTGCTCCCGCGCCCAACCTTAATTTAGGTGTGACAGGGTGGTGCAATAATGCTGCGCGTACCCTTGCTGGTATTGTTGCTGCTGGCTACCTCTCTGGGCGGCTGCCTCGGTCCCGAGGATTTTCGCAGCCAGCCAGACGACGGCGGCTTCAACGAATCAGTACGACTAGTGATTCCGGAGGAGAACTTCAGTGATTTTCCCTATGATGTGCGCAATTTCAGTGTTATCGATCCCAGCGCGATGGAGGAGGTCGACGAACGTTTTTGGTCAGTCTACGGAACTGTCAATATCGGCCAGTCGGATGAGCACAATTATGGTGGCAATTGCTGCGAACATTACCTAACCACCGATCAGGATGGTATAATCTACAACTTGGGTGGTGAGTGGCCCTGGTGGTCGACTGACCGCGGATTGACTTGGGAGGAGTGGGTGCCTCCTGCAGTCAACACGGATTTAGGATGTGAAGAAGGCCAGTTAGACCCTACTATCGAGCCCGGGCTTGGTGAGGGCTCAATTATCCAAGCACCCAATGGTGATATTCTAGCCATGACCTGGTTCCCGTATCCTAGCATAGATGGTGTTGACCAATTCTATGCAATCTTGGGCAAGAAGACAAGTTCTACCAGCATTGAATGGGAATGGTGCTGGAATTCAGTTGATAAAGAGCCATTTTATGATCGTTCTTGGCAAGTACCTGTTGTTGGACCAATCGACCCTCCTCCTGAATATGCTACCAACAAATGCTCTTCGAATTGTCCATGGGCTAGTATGGTAGTCTCAAATTTCTGGAGTTACAATGAACAGGGTTACCAGATTAGTGTGGATGGCTTGAATTATCGCCCTATACAGATACCTGATAGTAATGCTGGAGGACCAGCAGACATAGAATTCGACTTATATTTTGAGAATCTGGGACCTGAATGGGATTATATGCAACCACATAGGGAAATGCGAGCATCTCCTATCCCGTCCGGAGGTTTATTGTTTCCACGCTGGTACAGTGATGGTAGCAATTTGTTCATGGATACTAATTTAGATTGGCATAAGCATACGCTACCCGACGGCAAACTACTTCCTTCCCGTAATTTAGTAATTGACAGTTCGGGCGCGCTACACAGTGTTTCTTGTAACGAAGAGAATCCTGGAGCTAAAGGGTGTGATGGGACTTTCAATTTAACGCATCAAATTAGTTATGATGGTGGGTATAATTGGACAAATTTCACTCACAAATGGCCAGAATCTTTATCGATTTCAGATAATACTTTTGAATGGGATTTCCAGGCTGATGGCAATTTGGACTTAGCTGTTATTTCCATGAGGGTGCAGACTGAGAATAGTGGAATTTCAAGTGATGCTGATTTAGTATTCCATATAAGGGATTACAGGGAAAGTATGGAAGCAGATACCATAACTCTTATCGGTCTAGGCGACCTAGACGCTACTTCGGGAGCGGGCAATGACGTGCGTTTCGACTTCTCATCAATGGCGATTCTCCCTGACGGTGGTGTTGTGGTAGCATACCACGACAGTACTGATGATAACACCGACCCAATGTTCGCCATCGAGCTCGAACTTCCAGAAAGTTATTTCTAGAGTTCGAGGCCGCCATCTGACGCCAGACGTGCTAGCTCTTGGTAGCGGGTCCGCACAGTTATCTCTGTAATGCCGGCGACCCCAGCCACTTGCTTCTGACTACGTGGCTCTCCCGCCTCGCGGCACGCCAGGTAGAGTGCTGCGCCTGCGAGTGTTCCTGGTCCCAGCCCTTGGCCGTAGCCCGCTTCTGTCGCCCGGCGCAATAACTGGCGCGCATGCACAACAGTCTTGTCACTAAGCATTAGTTTCCGGGCGAACCGTTGGAGAAAGTCTGTGGCTACCTGCGGTTCAATTTCCAGCTGCAGCTCACGCACCAGTCCTCGGTAGAGCCGTCCCAGTTCTAGCCTTCCCAGTCGTGACTCAGCGGCAATCTCGTCCAGCGTTAACGGCATCTTTTCCAATCTTACTGAAGCGTAGAGCAGTGCCGTCGCAACGCTCTCGGTTTGTCTGCCGCGCACTAGTTTACGTCGCAGTGCCTCGGAAAAGAGCTCAAGCGCGCCTTCGCGTACGTGAAGTGGCAGCCGCATCACGTCGGCTAGTCGCTCTATTTCTTGCGAAGCAACTAACAGCGTTCGTCCTGGCGTGCCATGGAGCCGCACAGCCTCCTGCCACTGCTGTAGCAGGTGCTCGCTCGTAGCAGGTGCGTCGTTTGGTGGGGACGCGACCGCCTCTCTGCCTGTCGCCTTGGTCGGAACTGCGGCAAAACTACCCCACTCCGGTCCGCCATCAATAATCTCGCCGCAGGCGGTGCAGCGCAGTAGTCCGTCGCCGTCAGGTTCGAGTTCGCGTCCGCCACAGCCAGGGCATTTCATTGACAGAAAAGCTCCCGTCCCAGCAGTTGCGTTGCACGCACGCCACGGGCAGCTCTTACTACCACCCACGGCTCGGAAACCGGACCGAACAGGTCGCTGACGCGTCCTATCCTGCGGCCGCGTGCGTCGCACACAGTCGTACCGGGCTCAATTTTCTTTTCGACTGGTAGCAGCAGCTCGCCTCGGTCGCCCAGTTGTGCGACCTTACCGATACAGCGCATGGCAACGCTCTGCGCCGTTGTGTAATAAAAGCTGACTCCGCGCCTGCTAAAGCAGTTCTGCGAGCGTTTCGCCCAGTTTCGCTGGATTCTCGGCGACTGCGATACCTGCCTTTCGCAGCGCATCCATCTTGGCGGCGGCGGTGCCCTTGCCACCAGCAATAATCGCGCCGGCGTGACCCATGCGCTTGCCAGGCGGCGCGGTCCGGCCAGCGATGAATCCGACAACTGGCTTGGAGACGTGCTCTCGCACGAACTCCGCGGCACGCTCCTCGGCGCTGCCGCCGATTTCGCCAATCATTACGATTGCCTTAGTGACAGGGTCAGCTTCGAACGCCTCGAGCACATCGATGAACGGCGTGCCGATGACCGGATCGCCACCGATGCCGATGCAGGTTGACTGCCCGCGCCCAATACGTGTAACTTGGTCTACTGCCTCGTAGGTCAGTGTCCCGGAGCGCGAGACGATACCGACGTCTCCCGGCTGGTGAATGTGGCCCGGCATGATGCCCACTTTGGCAGTTCCAGGGGTGATAATGCCGGGGCAGTTAGGTCCAATGAGTCGTGTTCCGGTATCGGCAAGATGTGCCTTGGTACGCACCATGTCCAGAGCGGGAATCCCTTCGGTGATGGCAACCACCAGTTCGACACCGGCATCAGCCGCTTCACGAATCGCGCCAGCTGCAAAGGGGGGCGGGACGAAAACACAGCTGACATTAGCGCCGTTATCGACCGCTTCAGTGACTGTGTCCCAGACCGGCAGGTCAAGGCACTCACTGCCACCCTTGCCTGGCGTCACGCCGCCGATAACGGGCGTGTCGTAGTCGAGCATCTGCCGTGTATGGAATTGGCCGTTGCGCCCCGTAATTCCCTGGACCACTACGCGTGAGTCGCTGTCGAGCCAGATGCTCATTTCGAACCTCCGGCGGCGGCGATTGCCTTGCGGGCACCGTCGTCCATGTCACTGGCGGTAATCAGCTCCAGCCCCGACTCATCGAGCATCTTGCGCCCCAGCTCGACATTGGTGCCTTCGAGTCGCACCACCAGTGGCACACCAATTTCCACCTCGCGAGCGGCGGCAATGATGCCCTCGGCGATGAAGTCGCAGCGCATAATGCCGCCGAAGATGTTGATAAAGATAGCTTCGACAGCTGGGTCGGATAGGATGATACGGAAGCCCTCAGTGACTTGTTCGGCAGTCGCGCCTCCACCTACATCGAGGAAGTTGGCCGGCTCACTGCCATGCAGCTTGATGATGTCCATGGTCGCCATCGCGAGTCCAGCTCCGTTGACCATGCATCCGATTTTGCCATCGAGTTTGATGTAGTTGAGTCCGGCTGCGCTGGCCTGCGCTTCGAGTGGTTCCTCGGCAGCAGTGTCGCGCAGCTCAGCCAGTTCAGGATGCCGGAACAGTGCCGAATCATCAAAATTCACTTTGGCATCGAGTGCAATCACGCGGTTGTCATTGGTGATGACCAACGGATTAATCTCGACAATTGAGCAGTCCAGTTCCTGCCCGAGGCGGGCCAGGGCTGACATGAATTCAACCGCACGGCCGACCTGCTCCCCCTCGAGTGCCAGTCCCTGGGCCAGCTCACGGGCAGCCTCCACGGGTAGAACACCGTCCGGTTCCAGGTACGCCTTCAGTATTTTCTCAGGGGTAGCAGCAGCGACTTCCTCGATTTCGACGCCACCCTCGGTAGATGCCATCATCACCATGCGCTCGCTATCCCTGTCAAGCACCATTCCCAAGTAAAGTTCGCGAGCGATGTCGCAGCCTGCCTCGACGTAGACTGCCCCTACAGTAACGCCCTCCGGGCCAGTCTGTGGCGTTACCATCTGCGATCCGAGTAATGCATCAGCAGCGTCGCGTGCCTCACTGGGAGTGCGGCATAGTCGAATGCCGCCGCCCTTGCCACGGCCTCCGGCGTGCACCTGCGCCTTGACCACCCAGAGTTTGCCACCCAGCGTCGTGCAGGCCGCTTCCGCCTCATCGGCGGTTAGCGCCAGTTGCCCCTGCTGGATGGTGACGTCGTATTCGCGAAAAAGAGCCTTGGCCTGATACTCGTGGATGTTCACAGCGCGTGCATCCGACCGGTGTTTAAGACGCTGTGTAATATCTTATAGAGACTGCTTCGTGCGCGGGCTATGCGGATTTTTCTGGAGTGTCGCCGAGCATGAGTTTTTCGGAACTCGGCATAGCGCCAGGCATTGTCAAAGTTTTGGAAGAACAGGGCATTAAGGAACTGTTTGAGGTTCAGGCCGAAACCATACCTGCCATGCTGCAGGGGAAGGATGTCTGCTGCCGGGCTCCGACTGGTTCGGGAAAAACTCTGGCGTTCGGATTGCCCCTGATTTCACGCTGCAAGCCAGCACACCCGCACTATCCCACCGCCCTGGTCGTCACGCCCACCCGGGAACTGGCGGAACAGATTTGCAAGGTTCTGGTGCCTCTGGCCAAGCAGGTCAAACGGAGTGTAATGGCAGTATATGGCGGAACTTCATACACCAAACAGCGACAGAGACTTGAGAAAGGTGTGGATATCGTTGTCGCCTGTCCAGGTCGCCTGATTGACTTGATGGAAAAGAGAATGATAAAGCTGGATGACGTAGAAATGATTGTCCTGGATGAAGCTGACCGCATGGCCGATATGGGTTTCATCGACCCGGTGTGCCATATCTTGGACAACTGCTCCGGGGAACGCCAGACGATGCTGTTCAGCGCAACCCTTGATGATGAAGTTTCAGGCTTGATAAAGAAATATCAGGACCACCCGGTCAGAATCGAAATAGGACCCAAGGAAGTTGGCATGGAAAGCATGCAACATTTCTTCTGGATGACTCACAATATCCGCAAATCCCAGCTAACTAGTGATGCCGTGAAGAGGGGCGGACGCAGCATGATTTTCTGTCGTACACGTCGGGGAGTTGACCGGGTTGGCAAGGAGCTGAGGGCTACCGACTTGAATGTGGCTACAATCCATGGTGGACTTCGCCAGAACCAGCGTGACAAGGCGATGGCGCGTTTCATCCATGGCGACTGCATGGCACTGGTGGCGACAGATGTTGCTGCCAGAGGCATCGACGTCGAAGGTGTCCAGTGTGTGATTCATTACGACCCCCCGGAGAATGGCAAGGCGTACAAGCATCGCAGCGGAAGGACTGCACGCGCCGGGGCGCATGGTGCTGTTATTTCACTCGTGCAGTCTCCCCAGAAAAGCGAATTCATTAAAATCCAGAGACAGGCTGGAATAAACGTAAATTTCACGTCTCCCGAATTCGGTAAGTTGCCTGAGAGGGTGGCGTATAATCGCCCCAAGCATTCCGGAGGAATGGCGAGTCATTCGACAGGTGGAAACAGGCAAAAAGGGCGAGGAAGCTCGAATTTCAGGGAAAATAAATTCCGGAACAAGTATGGAGGCAAGAATAGGTCTAATCCGGGCCGTTCGGGACCTCCCAATGGCGGAAAACGACCCGAATATTCCAGTGGTGGCCATCGCAAGAATGGTGGACGCCCCAGTAATGGCAAGTCGCAGAACTGGAAACAGGGCCGACCGACTAATGGCAAGTCACAGAACTGGAAACAGGGCCGACCGACTAATGGCAAGTCACAGAACTGGAAACAGGGCCGACCGACTAATGGCAAGTCACAGAACTGGAAACAGGG
>MPLX02277445.1_pt1 | contig 11278 bp, 8 predicted proteins | sample 1617341 | NCBI WGS metagenome assembly MPLX02 (sample SAMN05944804, study PRJNA350692) | marine metagenome | biome: marine; feature: ODZ; material: water; isolation source: 120 m water sample filtered on 0.2 um supor filter | place: Pacific Ocean | collected 2012-04-08 | depth 120m m | reverse complement strand
CGATGCTGGCACGGGCGCTGGCAGCCAGCGAAAAAGGTCTGGATATACGCGCACTGCTCGCCGAATCATTGCATATGGGAGACGAAGGTCACAATCGCAACAAAGCCGGCTCCATTCTCTTTACCGCAAAACTTGCGCCGCTAATCGCGCAGGTGGCGAACGATAAAACCGTCGCTTCTGAAGTGCTACAGTTTCTGGGCGATAACGCTCTCAGTGTACTCAACCCGGTAATGGCAGCCTGTAAAGCCATGGCCGATGCCGGGCACGGCGTGGAGGGCAGCACGGTGATGACGGTGATGGCACGCAATGGCACCGAACTGGGCATTCGTGTTAGCGGGCTGGGGGAACGCTGGTTCACCGGGCCGGTCGGGCAGCCGGATGGGTTGTACTTCCCCGGCTTTACCGCCGAGGATGCCAGCGGTGATATTGGCGATAGCACCATCACCGAGACAGCCGGCATCGGTGGATTTGCTATGGCTACTGCACCGGCAATCGTCACTTTTGTCAGCGGCACACCCCAGGATGCTATCAATGCCACCCTGGAAATGTATGAGATCACGGTTGCTGAACATGAGCACTTTACCATCCCTCCCCTCGATTTCCGCGGCACGCCGACTGGCGTGGACATTCGTAAAGTGGTGGAGCTGGGTATCACCCCGCGCATCAATACCGGTATCGCGCACAAAGATGCCGGGGTCGGGCAGGTCGGCGCCGGGCTGGTGCGTCCGCCGATGAACGTGTTTGAAGAAGCATTGATAGCATGTGCCGAACAATACGAGCTGGCGTAAAGAGAGTAGGGGCACGGCACGCCGCACTCGAAAAGGAAAGGAGAACACAATGCAAGGCGAAGAATTCATCAACTTGATGAGCAACGCAAAATGGTTCGACCTGACACAGGCAATGAGTATCTTCACGCCTCCCTGGCCCGGAGAGATGCCCTTGCAGGTGCAGTTTTTCAAACGGGTGACCGGCTCTTTTATCGGGGGACAGGGGGCTAATGGTCAATTAATCGAATGGAGCAACAATACCGGCACGCATCTGGTGGGGCAGCGCGCCTTTCATTCCGGCGAGCGCGCCATCGCTGATATTCCACTGGCTGACCTGTGTGGTGAAGGCGTGATTGTGGATATCTCGGATGCGGTTTCTGATTACAGTTTATACACTCCGGAAATGATCACTAGCCGAGCGGAGGTTAAAGCAGGCGATATTCTGATTATCAACACCGGCTACCATAAGTATGGCTGGGATCAGCCGGATGTATACAATGATGCCGCCCAAGGTGGCATTGAAAGCAAAGAATTTGGCTTCTATCTGCGGCATCCTGGCCCCGCGCCGGAATTCTTCCAGTGGGCGCTGGATATGAAGCTGAAGCTGATTGGCGTTGATTGCGGTTGTGCCGAGCATCCGATGAATACTAATCTGCGCTACATGCACACGCGCGAATTTGAGAAAGCCGAAGCAAAGCTTCAGGCGATGCACGGAAAAACTTGGGATGAACTCTTTCCGCAAGAAGAGTATTATGAACTGACCCATATCACCGTGCCTAAAGCCGGGCTACTGCTGGCCGAGTCGTTGGGCGGGCAAATCAACGAACTCAGTAATCAACGCGCGTGGGTGATGATTCAACCTGTACCCTTTATGGAAGTTGAGTCAGCCTGGTCGCGGGCGGTGGCATTGCAGCCTCCCGCCAACTTGAGCGCAGATGAATTTTTCGCGATGATGCATTCGGCGGAAATGCTGGATATGACGCTGCCCTTCAGCGTGCAGACACCCCAATGGGCTAACTACATTCCATTGAGTATCAACTACACCAAACGTGTCGGTGGGCAATACTTTGGGCTGGGACGCAACAACGCCCACTGCCGCGCCAGCTTTCACCTTGCCACGCACATGGATGGCGAAAAGCATTTCCATGGAGGCGGCCGCACCATCGGGGAGACCCCGCTCGATTACTGGATCGGCCCCGGCGCCGTCGCCGATATTTCCGATGTAGTCAGCGATACCAGTGTGTACACACCCGAGATGATCGAAGCTGTGGTGGATGTGCAAGCGGGCGATATTCTGATCATCAAGACCGGCTACCACAAATATGGCTGGAACAGCCCGGATTCGAATGAGTTCCGCTATATGATCAGACACCCCGGCCCCTCGCCAGATTTTGCCGATTGGTGTCTCGAAAAGAAAATCAAATGGCTGGGCATAGATTGCGTGGCGATGGAACATCCAATGAACACAATCCAGCGCGTTTTCCACCCTAAAACATTTGAAGAAGCCAACCAGAAACTGATCGATAAATTCGGCAAAGACTGGGACGAGGTGTACCCACTGGACAAATACTATCAGGACATGCACCTGAATCTGTTCCCCAAAAGCGTTGTCCATGCGGAAAACCTGGGCAGCGCGCTGGCGCACATGCAAAGTGGGCGCTATTTCATCGGCTGCTTTGTGCAAAAAGGTATGGAACTGGCTTCCTGTTGGGGGCGGTTCGTGGCATTCAAAGAATAAGCAAAGGAAGGCAGCATGGCAGCAACACAATTTTTCGGACAACCCATCCGCCGCAATGAAGATCCCCGTCTACTCACTGGGCAAGCGCTATTTGTGGATGACGTGCAACTGCCGGAAATGGCACATGCTGCCTTCCTGCGTAGCCCGTACGCCCACGCGCGTATCTTGAGTATTGACGTTTCCAAAGCGCTGACGCGCGCGGGCGTGCTGGCAGCCTATACCGCTGCCGACCTGGGGGATTACTGGCAGCCCGGCCCTTTGTTGGTGCCGCCTCCACCCATCGAAGGGATGGAATTTAACCAGGCCACTCAGGTGCCGTTGGCAAAAGATAAAGTGCGTTTTGCGGGCGAGCCGATCGTGATGGTGGTGGCTGAAAACCGCTATATCGCAGAAGACGCACTGCAAGATATCGAGGTGGATTTTGATCCGCTGCCGGTCGTCTCCGATCTGGCAGCCGCGTTGGAGGCGGGCAGTCCGCTGGTACACGACGATCTTGGCTCAAACCTGTGCACCCATGTGGTGCAGACCAAAGGTGATTATACGGCTGCAAAAAAAGAAGCTGCCGCCGTCATCAAGCGTGAGTTTTTCTACGATCATGGTACGGCTGCGGCTATGGAAAATCGCGGCATCGTGGCGCAGTGGGACCACCGGGGGCAGCGCTTGACCATCTGGGATACCACGCAGGCGCCTATCCCGATTCGCAATGGTTTGGCAGCGATGCTAGGGCTTTCCGAGAATCAGGTGCGCGTGATCGCGCCGTTCGTCGGCGGCGGCTTTGGCCCCAAGATTATGATGTTTTATCAAGAAGAAGTGCTAACGCCATGGGCAGCGATACAGCTGGATCGCCCGGTGAAATGGATCGAAGACCGCGCCGAGAATTTTGTCGCCACCACTCAGGAGCGCAGCCAGAATCATACAGCTGAAATTGCGGTTGATGCTGATGGACGCATCCTCGGCGTGTGGGACACTTTTCTGCACGATGCGGGCGCATATGCGCCATATGGGCTGACTGTGCCGATCAATAGCCAGTGCACGCTGTTGGGCCCATATCACGTCCCCAATTATTACAGCGAATTCAACGCGGTTTTCACCAATCGCCCGATTGTCACGCCCTATCGCGGGGCTGGGCGGCAGCACGGGGTCTTTGTGATGGAGCGCTTACTCGATCTGGCAGCCAGAGAGTTGGGGATCGATCGCGCTGAAATCCGCCACCGCAATTTTATTCCCCCTGATCAATTCCCCTATGATAACGAAATCATTTATCAGGATTTCGCTCCGCTGGTTTATGACAGCGGCAACTACGAACCAGCGCTGCAAAAGGCGCTCGACCTGATTGGCTATGCTGAATTTGCCAGCGACACTCAACCACGTTTGCGCGCCGAGGGGCGCTATGTGGGTTTAGGCATAGTCGCTTATGTGGAAGGTACCGGCATCGGGCCTTATGAAGGCGCGCGCGTGCAGGTGCAGGCCAGCGGCAAGGTGACAGCGGTGACTGGCGTGGGTACGCAGGGGCAGGGCCATTTCACCAGCTTTGCCCAGATTGTTGCCGACCAGCTGGGCGTGGATGTCGCCAATGTCGATATTGTCACCGGTGACACCGACCAGTTTCACTGGGGCGCGGGCACATTTGCCAGCCGTGGCGCAGTGGTGGCTGGCAATGCCTTCAACGAAGCTGCCCGCGATGTACGTGGGAAAGCGCTGAAACTGGCGACTGAAGTGCTGGATGCGGAGGAAGAAGCGGTCGAGCTGGTAGGGGGCACGGCGCGCGTGCAGGATGACCCCGAGCGCAGCGTACCGTTAGGGGAATTGGCGCAGGCGGCAAATCCACTGCGTGGGGCGGTGAAGCCGGGCAGCGAGCCGGGATTGGAATCCACCAATTATTTCGGGCCGGAACGCGGCGCAACAGCCAATGGCATCCACGCCATGATCATAGAAATTGATCCTGAAACCATGTTGCTGGACATCAAAAAATATGTAGTGGTGCACGATTGCGGGGAAGTGATCAATCCGCTGATTCTGGCCGGGCAAATTCAAGGCGGCGTAGCACAGGGTATTGGCAATGCTTTCTACGAGAAATTGATGTATGATGAGAGCGGTCAATTGCTGAATGCTTCGTTGATGGATTATCTGCTGCCCACTGCGCTGGATGTGCCGCGCGTCGAAACCGATCATGTTGCCACCCCCTCGCCGCTCAACCCGCTGGGAACTAAGGGTGCGGGCGAAGCGGGCGCGATTCCGGTTGGGGCACTGTTCGCGCAGGCAATCGAAGATGCACTTTGGGATCGAGATTTTGAGATACTGGAGATTCCATTGAGTCCGGGGCGATTATGGGAGATTGTTGAGGCGGGGAAGTAGTTTGCGGTTGATTGCGGCGTCACAGGCACCAGCAGTGGGGGACTGGCTAGCGAGCACGAATCATGCCCGCGTTGATGGAAGTTTTGAGCGTGCCTTCAACCTAGTCAACATGCGGGGACAGTTCCTCTCAGTTGTTGCACCAGAAATCGGCGGCGGGCCCTTTGCGATGGTGCTTGCAGATGCTCCGAAAAGCTTTCAGCAGATTGTGGCCGCTGGCGCCACGGCGTCCGTTCTAGGTAAGAAACTGCGTGTCGACGCGCTGATGGTCGATTTCAGTAAAGCGGCTCTCTGGCAGCCGAGGCCAGCCTGGGAAAGGCTGGTGGCTGGCCCGAAAAGAATTGTGGCGGGTCTTCCAAGTGTGTGGACCCTCTTGCGGGTCGAAGCTCCGGATGGGAGTATGGCGACCCTCCTGAAGAATCCCTGGCAAGCCACTTTCCAAACTGCTGTCACCGCGGCCGACGCGATTATGCAGTTCTCCGGCGGACTGGCCGAGGGCAATCGTCGCCAGGTTGTTGCCGGCGCTCGTGCTCTGGCTGGGTTAGGAGGCGGGCTGACCCCGTCCGGGGATGATTTTCTGATCGGCGCGCTGCACGCATTGTGGGCCACCAATTGGCCTGAGAAAGCAGCAGAATTGTCCGAAATGATTGCGGGCGTGGCAGCGCCACGCACAACGCAACTGTCTGCAGCTTGGCTCTGGGCAGCAGCGCGAGGGGAAACTGGCCAACGCTGGCACGCGTTCGTAGACGAACTGTTTGTTGGAAAGGCCGCAGCCGTCGCGCGGGCAGCTCGCCGCATTATGGCAATTGGTCACACATCTGGGGCAGATGCCTTGGCGGGTTTCGTAACAACAATGCAACCGGATCATGTCTATAGCGTTGTTGCTGGGGTCGGACAACGACGCTATTTTGCTGTGCCACAGTCGCTCTTGGCGCCAACCTGATGAGTAACATGCTCCAATTGAACCAAAATGCTATGGCCTCTGGTCAGATGATTGTTCGGCGGCTGCGACCAGTGTTTGCGTTCTTGACTATCGTAATCGTGTTGATTGCTGTGTGGGAGGGCTACAAGGCGCTTGGTGCGGCGACCGGCAACAAAGTGCCGTTTACAGGTTTTGAATTGCCGATACGCTCTGATGACACCTCGATGCCCCATGTTTGGAACATCTTTCGGGCGCTCTTTCGGCCGGCGCGGCGCGGTGGAGAGGATGTCCTCCTGATAATCCTTACAAAGTCTGCTCTTTTTACCTGGCGCGAGGCGGCGCTAGGTTTTGTGGTCGGAAGTGTGATCGGCTTTGCATTGGGTGTGGCATTTGTTCACTCGACGCTGCTCGAGCAAGGCTTTATGCCATACGTCGTGGCCTCCCAGACAGTGCCGTTGCTAGCAATTGCTCCCATGATCGTCATCTGGGGCAGCCGCCTCAACTGGCCCACCTGGGGGTCTGTATCTATCATTTCAGCGTACCTGACTTTCTTTCCAGTCACGATCAATACGCTGCGTGGCCTGCGTTCTCCAGACCCGACAGCAGTTGAACTCATGCGCTCCTATGCGGCGACCAAATGGGAGGTATTGTGGAAACTGCGCGTGCCGGCTGCGCTGCCATATATTGTTACCGCGCTGAAAGTCTCGGCTACCGCCAGCGTTATAGGAGCTATTGTCGGCGAACTTCCCAGCGGGGTAGCAGAAGGCCTAGGGCGTGCGCTGCTCACTTTCATGTACTATTATGTCAGCGGCCCTGAAAAGCTATTTGCGTCGATTCTTTTTGCGGCGCTGCTCGGGATTCTTTTTGTTAGCCTGATTGTGCAGATTGAGCGCCGCGTGATTCCTGCAACGCGCCGGCTCGATGAATAATGCACGGGAGATGATCTCTTGAACGAAAATAATCCCGTCGTTTCAATTCAAGGTGCAACCAAAGTCTTTAACGAGGGTGGTACCGACCGCGTACAGGCTGTAAAGGATGTTGAGCTAGAAGTTTATCCCGGTGAGTTCGTCACTCTGATTGGCCCATCGGGTTGCGGCAAGAGCACCTTACTGCGGCTAATCGGGGATTTAATTACCCCCACTAGCGGCGGGGTGAAAGTAAACGGAAAGCACTCCAAACAGGCTCGGATTGATCGTGATTACGGAATGGTGTTTCAAGATGCGACTCTTTACGATTGGCGTACAGTCAACAAGAATGTGCAGCTTCCACTTGAGGTAATGGGCTATTCGCATGATGAGCGTGAAAAACGCGCGGCCAAGATGCTGCGCTTAGTGCAGCTCGAGGAGTTTGCCAACCATTATCCTTGGCAGCTTTCCGGCGGCATGCAGCAGCGCGTCGCGATTGCACGTGCCTTAGCCTTCGAGCCAGCCATCTTGCTAATGGACGAGCCATTTGGAGCTCTGGACGAGATGACGCGCGAACGTATGCAGCTGGAACTGCTGAATATCTGGGGCCAGACCTCGACAACAGTGATTTTTGTAACCCATAGCATCCCCGAAGCGGTATTTCTCTCTAGCCGAGTGGTGGTTATGTCCGCTAGGCCGGGACGGATCCATGCCATAATTGATATTGATCTGCCACGCCCCCGAGGATTTGAAACGCGCGAAGACCCACGTTTCTTTGAGAGACTCACGGAAGTACGCGAATGTTTGCGGGCTGGGGAAAGCGGAAAGTCTCATGTTGAAGGTTACAAGTAGAAACGGGACGATATGACAGCGACAGAGACAACATTCAACTTTCCACATTCAATTCTCAGCGCTCACCGCCAGCGTTTTCGTCGCCTATTGCCGGCTATCGGCTTGTTGTTGCTAGGCTTGCTAGCTTGGGAAGCGGTAGTTATCATCTTTCGTATCGAAGGCTTCTTGCTGCCGAAGCCCTCCGTGATTGGCGCGACGTTTCAAGATCAATTTCTTGTCGTCCTGCCCGCCGGCTTGTTCACAATGCGCGAAGCAGTGGGTGGTTTTGCAATCGGAAGCGTGTTGGGGATTGGCATCGCCTTGGCAACCGCGCGCTGGACTTTGATCAGTGAAGGGGTCATGCCGTTCGCGATTGCTGTCAATTCAACGCCAATCATCGCCCTAGCACCAATTATGAACAACTGGTTTGGCATAACAAACCCATTCTCGAAGATGAGCATCGTGGCCCTGATCGTGTTTTTCCCAATCATGATCAATACTGTACGTGGGCTACGGCAGGTAGACCCTGACGCCCTCGAGCTGCTGCGGTCCTATGCCACGAACGAACGGACTGTGCTCTTGAAGTTGCGCATCCCGAATGCATTGCCATATTTGTTCAGCGCACTTAAAATTGGGAGCACTTTGAGCGTGATCGGTGCCATCGTCAGCGAATACTTTGGAGGGACGCGGGAAGCACTGGGGGTGTACATCTCGCAGCAAGCAGCGCTGTTCCACTTCGCCGAGGCGTGGTCTGCAATTATGGTAGCGTGTTTCATGGGAATTACTTTTTACTTGTTGGTACTCATAGTAGAGCGCCTGGTGATGCCGTGGCATTTTGCCCTGCGTGCGGCGGAGGAATGAGTGCAGCCAGTGCGGCAGGATGACAGTCGTAACCCACGTCACGATGGGAGGTGATGCCGTATGTAGAATCAGAGGGGTGTGTTGGACTTGACCTGACGGGTCAACACCTGGTGGTCGCACCATACTCAAAGTCGGGAGAGACACTGAACGAGGGGGGCATAGTTATTACAAAGAGGATGAAAACATGAAACGCAAGAACCTGTTTTGGTATCAACTGTCTGTACTGTGTCTCACTAGTGCGTTACTTGTGACGGCATGCACCCCAGCACCTAAGGAACTAACCCCGATCGCGCTTCAATTGCAATGGGTAGTACAGTCTCAGTTTGCTGGCTACTTTGCGGCAGTGGACCAAGGTTTCTATAACGATGAAGGTCTGGAAGTAACTATCAAGGAAGGCGCTGTGGACATCGTGCCACAGCAAGTGCTTGCTTCCGGCCAGGCGGACTTCGCTGTCTCATGGGTCCCCAAGGCGCTGGTATCGCGCGAGGAAGGTGCCGCGATCGTGAACATTGCGCAGGTCTTCCAACGCAGTGGCACACTGGAGGTTTCTTGGAAGGATTCAAACATCACCAGGCCCGAAGACTGGAAAGGCAAGACGGTCGGTACCTGGGGTTGGGGGAACGAGTTCGAGCTTTTGGCTGCCATACGCAAGGCTGGCCTCGATCCTGATGCTGATCTCACCATCCTCCAGCAGCCGTTCGACATGTCGCTGCTGCTCAATCGTGAAGTGGACGCGGCGCAGGCTATGACCTACAATGAGTACGCTCAGGTGCTCGAAGCGGAGAATCCGGATACCGGCCAATTGTATCAACCGGAGGACCTGACGGTTATCAATTTTAACGATGTCGGCACTGCTATGTTGCAAGATGCAGTCTGGGCGCGTGAAGATTGGCTGGCCGACGAGGCGAATCAGGAAATCGCCGAGAGCTTTCTGCGGGCGACCTTCCGCGGGTGGGTGTTCTGTCGCGACAACTTTGAGGAGTGCGTTGACATCGTACTTAAGAACGGACCCACTCTGGGTAAGGGCCACATGACTTGGCAACTGAATGAGATCAACAAACTGATCTGGCCCTCGCCAGCCGGAATTGGTGTGATGGATACAGGGTCGTGGAATCAGACGATTGATGTTTCCACGTCGGAGAAGGTACTGAAAGCCGCGCCCGATGCTGGCGCCTACCGCACCGACCTGGCGGAGACTGCGCTTGATGGTCTCAAGAACGATGGCATCGACGTTACGGGTGCGAGTTATTCACCGCGCTCAGTGGAGATCACGCCCGGCGGAGAGTAACCCTCTGCCACTCAACAAGCGGGGCTGCCTGCTATGGGCGGCCCCGCCCATCCCCAATGACCCAGACGGGAGCGGCGATGTGCTACTGGAGGACATTACCCAACCGGGCGTTGCTGCCCCAGGGGTCATGACGAGAAAATGAGACACTGGTGATGGACGCCATCATTCAGCCTTCGTCTTGGTCATCAGGTCGAGCAGTGGACCAAGTGTTTTTACGGAGGATAAGCTTATGACGAGAACTGTCCGTGGTGCGTTGCTGCAATGCGCGTACGCCGGTGATAAGCAGACCACGATTGACAGACATATAGATTATGTCGAACAAGCCGCTAAACAAGGCGCACAGATTATGTGCTTACAGGAGCTTTTTTACGGCCCCTATTTTTGCCAAGTGCAAGACGTCAAACACTATTCGTGGGCGGAACGTGTGCCGGATGGGCCGACCACCAGTTTGATGCAGGAACTTGCAGAAAAGCACAACATGGTGCTGATCGCGCCGGTGTATGAAGAAGAACAGACCGGCGTATATTACAACACAGCAGTTGTTATTGATGCCGATGAACTCGGACATGAAGTCTTTCCGCGGGGTACGGAAACCTGGTGTGAAGTATTGGCTACTTTCGGTCGGCAGATTCTCGCCCCCAGTGGTGAGATCGACCGGACCAAATTGGGGGGAATTGTCTTTAACAATCCTAGCTCCTTATTTAAGTTGAATCAGATTATGCACCCGCGGATGTACGAAATGGCTAAGGCTAGGATTGATAAATACCGGCAGCGAAGGGTAGCCGTACTGGCTCTGGAAGCTACTCTCCTTATTGAAGCAAAATGGACGGCCCTTGTCGATGAAGTTTGGGTAATCATCACCCCCGAACCTAAAGTCTTTGAGCGTCTCCAGAAACAACGCGGACTGGTCCGTAAAGAAATCTTAGCTCGCCTTCGTTCTCAGCTACCTATCGAAGAGCGGCTCAAACATGCTAATGTTGTCATCGATAATGAGGATGGGTTCGATGAGCTAAAAGCCAGGGTCACCGAATTGTGGGCAAGTCTTGCCTCAAGCATTAAGTGATGGTAGGTATTTTATCCTCTTTTCACCCATAGTCCGTAAAGGGTGACTGACACAGAACCCACGGATTATGCTAACAAAGTGATCTGCCCTTACAAGGGATACTACTTCTTGAGTTAGTGTTACCGGTGTTATGATTGTCTCGAGAGCAGGTGATCAGTAACCTAGAGAGCTATGATGGCGTACCTGATTGTGATCCTTCCGTCACCGCGTCACGAATTGCCTGAAGATTGGCTTCGGGAGTTTCCGGTGGGAAGGTGCAACCGGGACCTAACATCCATCCCTTGTCCCCCATAGCCACCCTCATACCCTCTATTCCCGTGGCTAACTGTATCGGGGTCGTCTCAACAAGGCTCTTGTCTTGGGTAATACCACCAATTACGGTTCGTCCCCCCACCATCGCTTTCCCCTCGGCTAAAGAAGGATTTCCCTTACCTTGCGGGTTCCAACTGAAGGCATGGACCGGATAATCTTTCACAACGCGCAGTAAATTTTGTTCCCGACAGACATGTAGCACATGAAATTCGGCTGTCGGTAACGTATTAAGTAATCGT
>MPLX02180171.1_pt1 | contig 11278 bp, 6 predicted proteins | sample 1617341 | NCBI WGS metagenome assembly MPLX02 (sample SAMN05944804, study PRJNA350692) | marine metagenome | biome: marine; feature: ODZ; material: water; isolation source: 120 m water sample filtered on 0.2 um supor filter | place: Pacific Ocean | collected 2012-04-08 | depth 120m m | reverse complement strand
CGCGTGATCCCAGATGGTCAGCCCGGCCATGCGATCGGTCAGTCCGCCGGCAATGTTGCGGGCCGTGATCAGGTAGAATTGATCCACGGCGTTCTGATTGCAGGGCGGGACCGGAGCGATATCGGGCTCGGGCAGAGTTCCCGCCTGACGCATCCGGCTTCGCTCGTAACGCCCAAGGAGCAATTCGAGCGCCGTGCGTGCCATGGCGGCTTCGTAGGTGTCTTGCAGGCCGGCCTTGTAGGTTTCTTCATGGAAGCGTTTGAGTTTTGCCAGATCGACATGGTACTTGTTTTCCAGATGCTCGGGGATTGCCCAGAAACCCGGATCGTTGGGGAAAACTAGCGGCCCTTTCTTATGCGGCTTCCAGGCGCCTTGGGGCTTGGCTTTGCCGCAGACGATTTCGACGGCCACGACAGAGTTCTGCTTCAGGCCTTTGAGATCGAGCCAGCCGTCCGCATCGACCGGACAGTCTTGTCCGTTGGCCTTGGCCGAGGCGACTTTGCCATTGCCGGTCACGGTCAGGTAGACTTTGGTGCCGCCGAACACGACGGCCTTCTTTTGAATGTATCGCGTGATACCGGGCGGAAGATGCGGTCGCACGCGCAGGCCGTCGGCGCGGTAATTGTACTCGAAGAGCCCTCGTATCAAGCCAGCAGGAACGCCCCAGTTGTCGATCACCGTATTGTGCGGGCTGCCGAGTTGGCTTCCCCATGGCGATTCGCCGAAATTACCCATAGGGGCATCGGCGCGAAAGTTCTGCATGAGCTTACACATTCGATCCCAGGACCTAAACGGATGGTCGAATTCGTTCACCCGCAGGCAGGCGACATTCATCCGCCCCTGGCATGTGCTCCAGTGTCCGCCGTGTACCCAGGTGCCGTAGGTCATTAAACCACCGGTTGGATAGCCGGATTCGTCGTAGGCCGGATAGTTGGTGATGATCAGGTCGTGGGGGGCCAATTCCTTTATCGACACCATCCGCTGGATGATCCGTTTGGCTGCCGCATCATCGACCACGGTCATGCAGACCGCGTCGTGGTTCGGCGTGGCCTCGAAATAGCCGTGCTCTTCTGCGCCAAATACGCCGTGCCTTACTCCTTCGGGATCCTGGAACATGATGAACGAGCCCTGGTCGTCCATCATGGATGGCAGCGCGGCACGTACTTTGTCCGCAGTTGTGCGGTAGCCGTTCGCTTCTTGTTTCTCACCGACCATTCCGCAGACTTCGGTCAGGCGTACCAGTGCCGCGCAGTAGTTGACCGACAGTTCGGTCAGATAGGCCAGTTGCGACCTGCCGTCGGCATCGACATGGCCGTGAAACGCTGGCGCCAGCAGATTGGCGCCTTTTCCACCCTTCAGCAAGTTCGTTTTCGAGTCGCGTCGGGAATCCAGGAAGGCAGCCACCCGCTTCAGCTGCGGCAATTGCCTCCTTGTCGCCTCAAGATCACGGCTGACCAGCAGCCGCTCGCATTCCATGACCAGGCCCGCGGCCGTGAAGCCGATGCCCCAGTCGTTGGATTGGTGTCCGGCATCTCCCTGGCGATAATAGGTCGCCTTCATCTTGGTCTGGCCGTCGTTGATCGGATCGGTCGAATGGGGCCAGCCAAAGTGCCCAAACCCCAGGTCGCGACCCCCGTTGCGGTAGATCAGCGTCGCGTCGCAAAGCGAACCATCGGGCGCGACATAGCCGTTGGCGTCCGGACGTTTGCCGTCGGCCATTTCCCGAAACCACAAAGCCTGAGCGTTCTTCATCCAAGTGGCGTACGGTTCTTCCAGAAACGGCATCATGCCATAAGAGCCGCCGTAAGTGTTCTGCACCCACCAACCCGGCCAGGCCGTGTTGCTCAGCACAAGTCCGTCCCAATCGCGTTTGTAGAACATCGCCAGATTAGCCATCTCCGCCGAAACGCCGATCGAATCAAAGGCCTTGTCGATCAGTTCGAGACTCCTGTCGTCGCCAACGCCCTGGACCCATTTGCCTTGGTAAGTGGGTTCGGCGCCAAACGCCATGCCGGCAAGGAGTGAGGCCAGTAATAGGGGGAAAACGTGCTTTAGATTTACGATCATTGCAGGATTCTATTCTCTTGGATGTCCAAGTGTTCCGGGACGTTTGTCGGCGCGTCGCCGACCCAGTTCAGTCCTTGGTAGGCTCCTTCGACTTTCTTGCCGTCATGGAAGCGGACTTCGAAGAAGTTGGCCAGGTTGTAAGGCTTACGATCACCCTACCATCCGCGCATGGAGGTGGCCATCATCCTGCGGAAACGAAAACCCGAGCTGTGGCCCTCCTCTTTCGGGTCGCAGCGGGCGTGCAACAAGAGAGAACACGTGTGTCTGGCGACGCTGCTAATGCAGTCCAAGAAACCTTCAATTCTCGCCATATCTCGCTGCTGCACAACCGCTTGCACGATTTCGCGAGGACAGCGTGTGAACGGCGTTTGAAAACGCTAGCGCTTGGGCGGTTGAAAAGGCTAGCGCCCGATGTGGTTTTACTGCTAGTAAATTGCTTTCTCAGGCCGGGTTTCCTAGAGGCTGAAGGCCCGGGGAAGGTGGGGGTGCAGGGCGAAGGAGGTCTCACCGACAAATGTTCTACCAGAATACCCGAGGCCTGCGATGCAGCGCGAGCGTTGGAGGAACCTCAACGGCTTATCCGTTCTCCGTCGATATCACCGCCATGCTCAGGGAGACGGGCCTGCAAGAGATTGTCCTCAGCGTCCGGGACCCAAGCGACAAGGGGCGTCAGGCCCGTGGCAAACAAGTGATCACCCCCCACGGTTTCAATTACACCGGTGTGTCGGGCATCTGGCAGACGGTTTGGATCGAACCGGTCGCTCCCTCGCACATCCTCTCGGTCTACACAGAACCAGACCTTGACGAGAATTGCGTCTGGGTGACCGTTGATACCGCCTCCACCGACGACGGCTTTACGGTTGAGGCGAAGGCTCTCCTGCCCAAAGCGGGGGCAGATAAGGGCAGCATCCCGTTGACGACAAGAGAGAGAGCTGGCCGCCGTCTGCGAATCGAACTGCCAAAGAAACCGGAAACCCGGATCTGGTCGCCCGACACACCTTTTCTTTACGATCTGCAGGTCACTCTGAGAGACCGTTCGGACCGAATGGTCGATACGGTTGCCTGCTATTTCGGCATGCGGAAAATATCTGTCGGCAAAGACGATGACGGCATCAATCGACTCCTGCTGAACAACAAACCGCTTTTCCACTACGGCTTCCTGGATCAGGGCTGGTGGCCGGATGGCCTCTATACGGCCCCCACCGATGAGGCGCTGCGCTATGACATCGAAACTGCAAAGCGACTTGGCGCCAACATGGTGCGCAAGCACGTCAAAATCGAGCCCCAACGCTTCTATCACTGGTGCGACAAACTGGGCATTCTGGTGTGGCAGGACATGCCCAGCGGCGTCAACAGCCAGGAGCTGATGGGGCAATTCGAGTTGGAGCTCAAACGCATGATCGACGCCACCCGCAACCATCCGTCCATTGTGATGTGGATTGCCTTCAACGAGGGCTGGGGCCAATTCGATGCGCCACGTATCGCCCAGTGGATGAAGCGCTACGATCCGACCCGCCTGGTTGACCACGCCAGTGGCTGGGCTGACCGAGGCGAGATCGGAGATGTCCGCGACATCCACATTTACCCCGAGCCAGGCGTGGCACCGGTCAAGGAAGGAAGAGCGATTGTCCTGGGCGAGTTCGGCGGCATCGGTTGGGGCGTCAAGGGGCATGAATGGCGACCCGGCAAAGGCCACGGTCACGGGGGCAGGCATCCAGACGAACCCGATCTCACCGAGTCCTATTTGTGTCTGATCCGAAAGTTACCCGCGATGAAGAGACTCGGCCTGTGCGGAGCCTGTTACACGCAGATTGGCGATCAGGAAATTGAGACAAACGGCGTGATGACATACGACCGCGCCTTCCTGAAGATTGAAGCCGAAAAAGTGGCCGCCGAGACGCGGAAACTCTACTCCGCACCTCCGCAAGTCGAGATCGTGCTGCCGACATCCCAGGTAGATCCGCAAACGTGGAGTTACACGAGCACGAAGCCCGACGCTACCTGGTTTGAACCGGGATTCGACGATTCTGCCTGGATGAAGGGATCCGGAGGTTTTGGTGATTTTCACCCGACTTTTCCGACCTTGATCGTTGCGCCCCGTACCAAGTGGACCAGTTCCGACATCTGGATTCGTCGCACCTTTGAATTGGAAAGCACCGAATTCGTTTCACCGTACGTCCTGATCCACCATGACGAAGCGGCAATGGTCTATGTCAACGGGGAGCCTGTTATGGAGCTTCCCCACACCAGCAACTTCTATAGCTGGTATCCCATGAATGAAAAGATACGGAAGGCGCTCCGGGCAGGAACCAACGTCATGGCCGTGCATTGCCATAACGAGCACCACCCGCAATATATCGACGTGGGCATCGTCGACGTTATTCCGGACAACTGATGATCGATTTTGCCAGGATATTCCTGGCAAGAGAGGGCACCGGAACCATCATACCGCGGAGCCCATCCCGCCTCCCTGATACCCCGCCTGGGCCTGGGCCTGCTCGACGAAGGCCAGCATGTTCTCCAGAGGGACGTTCCGGACCACGTCGTGGGAGGGGGAGAACACATAACCACCCTCCGCGCCCAGGGCGAGGAGACGACGCGATTCATCGCGCACATCCTCGACGCTTCCAAAGGGCAGAGTGTTCTGTAAGGAGAGCCCTCCATAGAAGGCGAGTCGTCCGCGATACTCCGGTACAAGCGACCACACGTCCATCACTTCCGGCTGGAAGGGATTAAAGCAATTGACTCCGATATCCACCAGGTCGTCAAAGAGGCAAGCCACGTCTCCGCAACAGTGAATCAGCACATATTTCCCGGCATCCTTCACCACCTTGTAGATTCGTTCAAGGCAGGGATAGATGAACTCCTTCCAACACGGCGGTCCCATGATCAATCCCCGCTGCTGACCCCAGTCGTCGCCGAACCGGACACAGTCAATATCGTAACGCAAGGCTTCCTGCACCTGCGCAACGATGTAGTCCGTCAGGGATTCGAAAAGCTCACGAACGAAGGTGGGATGCAGGTGGAAGTCCATCAGAAGGTTCTCCATTCCCCGCAGGGTCCAGGCCCGCTCGAAGAGCGTAAAACCCATGAAGAAGACGCGAAATCGGTCCGGGTATCGTGCGATCAATTGAGGAATGTCGTCGAAGTAGCGACGGTCCAGCGGGTCCGGCATCTCGAAGCCCTTCAGGCTGGGTTCGGGGAGGAGTTGCCCCTCAACCATACCGATGTCCCTGTCCACGGTGCGGTCCCAGACAACTCCGAAGGTATCCCGGAATCGATCGTTCCCGATGGGTTCATAGAAACCAAAGTCCGTCCCCAGCTTCAAGTAATGGTTGTCGAGGGCGCACTCGGTTTCCTCTTCCCCTCCAAAGTGCTCAACCAGCCGGGCCCAGGCCTCCTCGGTGAAGGTGAAATGCCAGGGAACGTAGGGTGGGCGTTTGAATTCGTACGCCAATTTGACTACCTCTCGCTTGGTCATCTTCGCCTTCCGATCTGATAAGACATTACCTCACCGGATCTTGCGGAGTCGACAAATTCCCGCATCTGTCGATAGAATCCCTTCGCGAGCCGATACATTGATATGCATCCAGAGAATTTCCTCACCCAACTCCGGCAGGCAAGAGCTTCCGCCATCCTGCGGACCTCCGACGACCAGGCTGCGCGAAACGCCATGGACGCCGCGGTCCGGGCCGGTTTCCGCATCATCGAATTCACCATGACCGTCCCCGGAGTGCTTGATCTCATCCGGGACTACTCGCGGAAGGAGGGCCTGCTGGTCGGCGCGGGCACGGTCCTGACCATTGAGCAGGCCCGCTCTGCAGTCGAAGCCGGAGCGTGTTATCTGGTCTCGCCCGTAGTGGATCCGGACATCATCCAGGAAGCAGGGGCGCTGGGAGTTGCCGTCATGCCCGGTTGCAGCACTCCCACCGAAATGTTGCTGGCACACCGACAGGGAGCCCAACTGCAAAAGCTCTTTCCCGCTCCCGGCATTGGGCCTGCCATGGTCCAGCAAATCCTCGGTCCCCTCCCCTTCCTCAAGATCGTGCCCACCAGCGGTGTCACGCTCGAGAACGTGGCCGAGTATCTCGAAGCCGGGGCATTCGCGGTAGGTTTCGTCAAGAGCCTCTTCGAGCCGGAGGACATCGCCGCCGGCCGATTCGACGTGATCGAGAACCGTGCCCGCGAGATGCTCCGCGCCGCCGCCGTGGCTCCGTAAGATCCGAGTATCAGGCCCCGGTGGCCAAGGGCGGCCCGATCAGCTCGACTGCGTCAACGTGCGGAGGAAACCCAGACCTCCATCTCGGCGATACGTCCGTGACTGTTTCCCTTCTGTTCGGCAGTTTCTATCAGCAGGCGGAGGTAGCGCGTTTGCACGGGCTTGAAACGATGAAGGGTCACATTGTCGGTGTTGTCGCGAATCGGGGCGACCAGGTCCGCGAAGGGACCATTGGGTTTGCTCGAATGTTGAAGGCGAAAGTCGGCGCTATTGAACTTATGGGCATCCAGGAGAGGGAGGACACCTTCGTGGCGCACCACAATCGTATCGATTGTCCGTGACCGACCGAGATCCAATTTGAGGTAATGTGGGGTGTTCTTCGCGGCGGAGTTCCATTTGTCGGTTTCCCGTACCGAGTACTTGCCGTCAATCGCCTTGGAAGCAGTGTAGTCCGGGCCGTGGACGCTGGAGGCTGTGGCTTTCGTGCCGTGCTTGGCCAGCGCAATGTTGACGCGCTCCCCCAGAGGTTGTTCCAGCGACAGCCACTTTGCGTAGAGCCGCTCGATGGCATCGGCGCCCACGTGACCGTCCAGCAGCGCCACGCCATAGCGCAGGTCGAAGGTCTGACCGGCCAGGATGGTTCGCGGCTGTTGCTCGAGGTTGGGCGTGGCCGACAAGTAACCGAACGGCTTGCTCATCGTGAACCAAGTTGCGGGATAACGGGGGTTGAGCGGATGATCGAACATGGCAGCCGTCACCGGTTTGCCATCCACCGTGCCTTGTGCTGCGCACCATCGTCCGGGGGTCAATCGCTCGCTGCCCCGATACACTTTGCCCACGGAGTCTCTTGGATGAACAAACGTCACCTTGTTGTCGAACTCGCGGATGAACCGCATGCCTAGCCCGAAATAGTGCGCTCCAGTGAGCCCGACCGAGTCCCTTCCGACAGCGGGACGCAGCTGGGAACGCCAGGTCAGCAGCGTGGCACCTTCCGTTGCACCCTGGATGGTGATAGTGCGATCTTCAACCAGCCGGTGAGTCTTCTCGTGGTCGACCCAGTCGAGCGTTTGATCGATGACTGCGCCGGTCCGATCAGAGGCGGTTGAAACTCGGGTTGATTTCGGGATTTGCTGTCCCCCGTTGCCTGGATGTTCGCTCCAGAATTCCCGCCCGTCCGCATTCACTGCAAACATGAGTGCGTGGTGGTGGATATGGTCGGAGGGTGAATCGAGCAGGAGTTGCAGGCCCGCAGGGGTCCGCAGTTCGCTGATATAGGTTTTGAACTCGTTCGGGGTGCGCTGATACACAAGGATCGAGCGGTCCTCCTTGACCACCTTGATCAGTTCGGGCTCTTCGACCACCGTCAGCGTTTCTCCCAGACAGGGACATACCACTGCCGTCAGCACTGCCAAACCAGTCCGGACCGCATTTGCTTTCTGCATTTGACGCCCGCTCCGAACAACCGGGATTTGTGTTTTCGGAATGCCTGGAGAATAGCTGTCAGCGGGTTTCATGGAAAAGGAAGAAACGGGAAGTGCGATGGCTGCAGAGTTGGTGGCGTGGCGCGGGTACATAATGGTAGAATCGGGATGTAACTGCTAGTAAATTGCTTTCTCAGGCCGGGTTTCCTAGAGGCTGAAGGCCCGGGGAAGGTGGGGGTGCAAAATCGAAATCGTTTTCGTCACCACCGATGACGACCGAGGCCTGGTTGTTGACATCGCTGCTTTCCAGATCGATTCCCTGGCCGAACTTTCCGGGAACAAACCCGCTTTCCGTTAAGCCCGTTCCTTTTGCCTGGAGGGTGCCAACATGTTCCTCGGTTATCCCGGCGCTATAGTCGCCGTCAAATTCCCAGTATTCGACGAGACCGTCGATGAGATCCGCATTCGAGGATCCTGCGTTGGCGAGCAAAATACCGGCAGCGATTGTCAACGCTGTCCTGGTTTGGTTTCTGGGTTTCATGGATTTGGTTGATTGCAGATAATGATACTAGTGAGATAGGGGCAGGGATGGATTCCAGATTCTGATCTGGGTCAGGGCAATACGAGATATCAGATTGATGCAGCGGTTCAACCAGGAAACTCCGGTGGACCTCTCTGCGATCAAACGGGGACCGTTGCTGGTGTAGTTGTCTCCAAGTTGGACGAGTTAGCAGTAGCCAGGACCAGTGGCACAATTCCGCAAAACGTCAATTATGCTGTGAAGTCACCGGAGGTATTAGCGCTGCTCAGATCCAAGGGGATTAAGTTAAAACCTACCTCTGGTAAAGCTGTGAAGGACGCAGTTGCAAACCTAGAGGTCGCGACAGCCAGTGCAGGATTGGTTGTCGTGCGCTAAACTCAAATCAATGGGACTGACCGCCGCCAATAAAACTGGCCCACGTGAAGTGAGAGGATTTGGATAACCAGATCAAAGGCCTTGGCGCCTGGCACTTCGCCATGCGACGCCAATTTTATTTAAAGATCACGCTTCAAGATAAACGACAGCATTTATCAGGTCGTCCAAAGCAGCGAATCACTTGATGCTCTCGGCCATGAAAGCGACCACTATCGCATCAATTCCGTAATACCCATGCGGTGAGAGTGGTCCGCAGGGCGGGGACACGGCGTCAAGGCCGCCGGTAAAAACATTGCTGACGACGCTCTCAGCGTTGACCAATGCGTCCACGACATCAGCTACGCCGCTTGAAGGTGTTCCGGGGCACGAGTCGTCTACGTGACCGATGACAATTGAGGGAACAGTGATCTGTCCCATCTCCAGTTCCAGGATTCCAGTGGGCATCAGCATGCCCGCGTTACCCACCGGGGAGGTTGAAGCGGAACACACCGCATAGCCGTCAAGTTTTCCGGCGAGGAGGATGGCCGAGTTGGTGGCCGAGTAGGTGCCAAGGCTCATGCCGATGACCCAGATCGGCAGTGATGTTCGCTCGGCAATCCAGTCCACTACCGCCTCGACATCAGTGGCCTGGTCGGCACTGGTCCGGTAGGGGACATCAATGCCTTCGGCAGCGAAGTCCGAGGGGACGTCAACGACGGCCACGATCAGCCCCTGTTCAGAGAAGAGCACTGCGTTGCGCGCCAGGAAGCCGTTGCTTTCAATGATTGAGCCTTCCGGGGTTTCATTGATGGTGATTTTCCCGTCCCCACCCTCCAGCAGGATGACAACCGCGGATGCTTCCGCTTCAGGCACAATGACGACGGTTTCCAGGGTGACATCACGCGCTGATGCAACCTCGATTGTGCTGCTTGTTCCCGGCGTGAGGCCGGGTAGCAGGCCTTCATCGCCATCCTCGAACTGATTATCGAATCCGGAGTCGTCATAGCTGGCGATACCGGTGCGCCTGAGGCGGTAGAATTGGGTTGGTTGAGTGGCAGGGTTTGGTGTGTCGCTGGTGGTTTGGGTGATTGACTCTGCGGTGAACCCGGCGTCCTCCCCGTCCCAGTTTTCCAGGTCAGCGCCCTGCTCGACCCGGTAGCTGGCGCCCTCGACGGTGTCCCAGGTGAGGGTAATCACACCGTCTCCCCTGCCGGTATCGCGCGCGCTGTGCTGCTTGCTCGGCCCGCCGATGAAGGTGCGGGTGGCTGTCGCGGGGATGCTGTTGGTGTTGCCGCCGCTGGGCGTGCCGTAGAAGTTGCGCCCGATGTTGTAGGGGAAGACCGGGGTGCCGTCTGCCTCGATGGTGGTGAAGTAGGCCCAGACCCCTTCCGGGAACTCCGGGGTGACACAGAAGCGCCCGTTGTATTCGTCGAGGTCAAAATCGGTGCCCTGCTTGGGTCCCAAATCCCCCATGTAGGCATAGTCCTCCAGGTAGTGGCCAAGGATGTAGGTGGTGCTGACATTGGGCCCGTAGCGGTTGGTGGCGAGGGTGGTGGTGCGCCCCTGCAGTTGGTTGGCCCACTGTGGCAGGGTGGTTCTCCCGGTGGTATTCAGGTTGGTGGAGGCGTTGCTGCCGTCGCGCTTCTGGTAGCCGCTGGTCATGCGCCGCACGGTGGAACCAGGGTCATCGGGATCGCTGTAGGCATAAGGGCCGTAGATGGGGTGTCCATCCGACACCCAGCCGAGGATCGGTGAGTGCGTGCCGTTGAAGCTCTCGGTGTAGACATTGGCACCGGTATCGTAGTCAACGCTGTCACCAAGCAGGTGGCGGATGGCCGGGGCGTTGGCGTGGTAGTGGTGCAGGTTCATCGCCTGGTGGGCATTGGCAGCGTCAAAGGTGACGCCCTCGTTGACGTAGGCGTCGCGGTTCCAGACGCCGTCGCCACGCTCGCCGCCGACCGGGCTGCCGTCACTGCCGCGGCTGTTGATGTAGGAGAAGGTGTCAGTGGCGTCAAAGAGCGCCACGCCGTCGACGAAGTAACCAATCGAGCCGAAGCCGGTGGTGGTGTTGCCGTTGAAGGCGCTCGGGGTGCGTGGAATACGGTAGGTGGTGGCGGTATTGCCGGGGAAGCTCGGGAAGTTCTGGGTCTTTGCCTCGTTGAGATACCAGGGGCCCATGACATGGAATCCCAGCCCGCTGGTCCTGATGTAGATCCAGTTGGCATCATGGTGGATCTCGTGCACCCCGGCGTAGGTCGGCGAGGTCTGGTTGCCCTGCCCGCGGCTCCAGGTGGTCGAGGTGGTGCCCGCCGCCTCATTTTCCTTGCTGGTGAAGATACGTGCGTATTTGCCGCTCTGCTCAGTATACCAGGAACTCAACTGCGGTTCGGCGGCGGCCGTTAAGCACAAGGACGCAAGCAGCGCCACGGGTAGCCAATGGCGGGACAACGAGCCCGGTATTCCTGGTTGGCCATTGCGCAGGGCCGGCACGGTTGGAGGTTGGCTTGAAAGTCTCATTACCAAGTTCTTAATGCATGTTGCATCACCCGGGGATTATGGATTTTCGTATATGGGTTCTGAATTTCCAATACCCGGCGGGGAAATAGATTAACTGCTAGTAAATTGCTTTCTCAGGCCGGGTTTCCTAGAGGCTGAAGGCCCGGGGAAGGTGGGGGT
>MPLX02170363.1_pt1 | contig 11283 bp, 9 predicted proteins | sample 1617341 | NCBI WGS metagenome assembly MPLX02 (sample SAMN05944804, study PRJNA350692) | marine metagenome | biome: marine; feature: ODZ; material: water; isolation source: 120 m water sample filtered on 0.2 um supor filter | place: Pacific Ocean | collected 2012-04-08 | depth 120m m | reverse complement strand
GGTAGAAGAAGGTTTTAAAATATGAAAAACGAGAAGAACATAAAAAGGAAAATGCGTATGGGAGAATTTTTAATTCAACAACGCATGATTACGGAAAAAGACCTGAACAAGGCCCTGGACGACCAGAAGAAAAATCTTGTTCCCCTGGGACTGCTGGCCAGGCAAAATGCTTTTTTGAGTAATGATAAGCTCTTTCAAGCCCTAAAAACCCTGAATGATTCAGGTCCGGGAGAAAATAGCTTTAGCGATGTTGTAAAAAAACTAAATTTTCTTACGAAGGATGAGTTAAGGAATCTCCATTCGATTCAAAGTGGCACGAGGGAATTGCTTGGAAAAGTTTTGCTTTCCAATAAAGCTATCTCTCGTGTTAATCTAATTAAAGCTCTCAAGGAGTTTCAAACGTTATAAGAAAGTTTTGGGTATAAATGCTTAACCGCAGAGACGCAAAGACGCTGAGGAAAGATAAAAACAAAAGAGAAGGATATCTTTTATTTTTTCACGATTCTCTCAGAAAAAATAAAAAAATTTACTCTCTGCATCTCTGCGCCTCTGCGGTGAGAAAAAGTTTTGAAATTTACCCTTTGGAGAGGGCAGGGACCTGAGGACAGCAGACAATTAACAATTAGCAATGAACAATAAAATCCCCTCTAAAAAGAGAGGTCTTGTCCTGAGCTAAGCCGAAGGGTGGCGCCGCAGGCGACGGGGTGTGTTACTTAACCGCGGAGACGCAAAGTCGCAGAGAAAAATTTTTAATTAATTATATTATTAAAAGGAGGAATTATGACTGGTCTGAGCAAGAAAATACTTTTTGTTATGGTGGTGGTTTTCGCTTTTTCGCAACTTTCATATGCTGATCAAAGTTATTACAATAATCTCAGTAAGAAGAAACGGGAAGAGATAAAAATTGTGGATGATCTTACTGTCGAGGTGTCTCTTTGTCCTGACGGCAGGACCGTGAGCAGTACTATTCTGAACGCGATTTTTAGCATTCCTTCTATTGATAAACGAGATAAACCTGTAAGCCTTTATCTTCAGGGGACAGAAATATTCAGGCGATTGGATGGGGAATATACCTGGATCAAAGGAGGAAGAGAACGTGTGAGCCTGACTTCGGGATATATCAAGAGACAGGGAGGGAAAGTCGTTGTTTCTCTTCAAGAAAAGAGTGGAGCAACTCAACAAACCTCATCCGGTAATTTTGTATTAAAGGGCTTCAGGTCAGCGCATTTCGGGATGAAGGAAAATGAGGTGCAAAACGCAATAAAAAAAGATTTTAATATTTCAAAAAGCGAAATTAATAAAATAACAAATCAAATAGAAAAAACTACCAGCCTGATTGTCACCGCAAATGGACTTTTGCCGGAGAGTGGCGCCGCGCAAATTGTTTATATCTTCGGCTATATGTCCAAAAAATTAATCCAGATCAATGTTGTTTGGGGAAAACCGGCAAGTCTTAATCCGGACATCAAGGTTTTGCTATCTATTGCAAATTCGCTGCGAAATTATTTTGTGAGATTGGGATTCCCTGAAGATAAAATGATCGTTAACGCTCAAATTAATGATAGCTCCATTTTGGTTTTCCGCGGAACAGATGAAAAGGACAGAATGGTAAGCCTTATGTTAAATAATTCCCAGGATACGTCAAAAGAATCCGTGGAAAATAATGCTTCCCTTCAATTATCCTATATAGAAAATCCCAACTCTCCGGACATCTTTCTAATCAAAAAGGGAACATTTTAAGACTTTGACAAAATAAGGAACGATATTATATAGTGATCGTTAAGGACTCAATATGCACATTCATTTTGGACAGTTTTTAATAAACAAGAAAGTTATATCTGAAGAGCAGTTGGAACTCGCGTTATCATTGCAAACAGATAAACGTTTTGACTTTGCTTTTATTGCAAGTATGGATGGAAATATGAAAGACTCTCAGGTTGAATCTGTACTTAATGCTATGAAAGAAGAAAAAAATTTCGGGAAAAAGTTTAGTGACGTACTTAGAGAACTTGAAATTATGCCTTCAAATCATGTTGATAGAATTGCGAGACTGGAAGAAGAAATGAATAATAAAATAGGTGCAGCGCTGATAAAGTTAGAGCATATTTCTGAAGAGGAATTTAAAAAATATTTTTTGGAGTTTTCAGACTCGAAAAACGTATGAAAGAGTAGTATTTAGAAAATATCAATTGATTTAAAAAATCTGAAGGGGTGATACAAAATTGCTATTATCTAAACACCCATTTTTATCTTTTTTTGTTATTTTAACCTGTGCCAAACAATATTATTCTTCTCCCACATGAGCGCATTATATTTCCTTTAGATGTTCCTTCTGTTGATGAAGCAACAAAGTATATTCATCTTCTTAAAGACAATGTCGGAGTATTTAAAGTTGGGCTCGAACTCTTTGTCACGGAAGGTCCGAAGGTTCTCAAGGTGATTAGAGATGAAACTGACGCAAAGATATTTCTTGATTTGAAATTTCACGATATTCCAGAAACTGTCAGGAGAGCGCAAAGAGCAGCTATCGCGCATGGAGTTGATTTTATAACAGTTCACTGCGATGAAGGAACAAAATTGTTGAAAGGAGCTGCCGATAGCGCGAAAAAGAATACTATGGTATTGGGAATAACAGTTTTAACGAGTCTATCAGAAGAAAATATCATCAATTCCGGCATAAAAAAAGAACTGCAGAACCCTCTGAAGCTTGCCCTGCATAGAGCGGAAACAGCAAAAAAATCAGGCTGCGATGGAGTAGTCTGTTCCGGTAAAGAAGTAAAAGCTATTAAAGAAAAATTTGGAAATGTTTTTATTGCCGTAGTACCGGGAGTACGTCCGTCATGGAGCAAAATTTCTAATGATGATCAATCAAGAATAACCACACCTCATGAAGCAATCAGTGATGGAGCCGATTATATTGTTGTCGGACGTCCTATTAGAGATGCCGGCAATCCAGAAGAAGCGGCAAAAAAAATAGCTGATGAAATATCTGAAGCGCTTAACAATTCTATTTAAGCCTGACGCAGGCTTCTCATTGACTTTTCCCTATATCACTTATAAAATTTATGTTTGTATGCGCTTAACACTTTTAAATACAGCATTTTTGTTAATTACCTTTTTTCTTTTTCAGTCAAATTCTTCCTTTGCTGAAAACAACGCTGTTGAAGTTTTGGGAAAAGAAATTAAAGCCATTCTACATAACTCCTGTCTTAAAAATGGAAGCGCGGGTATTAAAGTTTTTTCATTAACCAAAGGCGATGTCGTTTTCCAGAAAAATTCCAGCCAGTTTTTCATTCCCGCTTCAAACATAAAACTCCTTACCACTGCAGTAGCTTTAAAAGTATTGGGAGGTGAATACCAGTTTTTGACAACTGTTTCTACAGATGGAGAAATAAAAAAAGGGGTTCTCAATGGAAATATATATTTAAAAGGCTTTGGAGATCCTCGACTCGTTTCCGAAGAACTTTGGATGATAGTAAAAAGCATCAGGAACCGAGGGATCAAAAGAATCAATGGAAATATTATTGCCGATGACACTTTTTTTGATGATAAGCTTAAAGGGGTCGGAGTAAGAAAAAATGGAGGTCCCGAACCATATAACGCGAGAGTCAGCGCACTTTCATTGAATTTTAATACCGTAACTGTTTATGTGAATCCGGCAAAAAAAGTCGGCGCTCGTCCAATAGTAACGGTTGATCCTCCAACTAAATATATAAAAGTCTCCAACAAAGCAAAAACTACGGCCATGGGAAGAAACTATAACATTGTGGCCGGGAGGGTTAAAAAAAATGGACACGATACTGTTTTTATTAATGGTTCAATCAAAACACCGGGATACCATGTTTATTTGAATGTCTCCGACCCAACTCTTTATACCATTACGGTATTTAAAGAATTTCTTGAAAAAGAAGGGATAATAATTAAGGGAACTATATCTATAGCAAAACAACCGGAGGAGGTAAAAAAACTGGTAATTCATAAATCAAGACCTCTATCTTTAATCATTCAAGACATGAATAAAATAAGTAACAACTTTATTTCTGAGCAAGTTTTAAAAACAGTTGGGGCAGAAAGATTTGGAGTACCCGGCACAACACGGAAAGGACTGGACCTTGTTAACCAGCTTATGGAAACACTGGGTCATCTCCCATCTTCTTATTCAGTAGTGGATGGTTCCGGATTGTCCAAACAAAATAGCCTCTCACCTGATCAAATAATCGATGTTTTAAAAAATATGTATTATGATTTTTCAGTCAGAGCGGAATACGTTGCTTCCCTCGGGATTATGGGAATCGATGGTTCACTGAAAAAAAGACTTAATGAATTTCAAAAAAGAAGATATATTCGCGCGAAAACCGGCACATTAAACGGGGCCAGCAGTCTTTCAGGATATGTTGGCGCTGAAGGTGGAGAAGAATTGGCCTTTTCTATGCTCATAAATTCAAGAAAATGCTCTTGGGATAACAATAACAAAATACAAAACAGAATCGTGGAAAAACTTGCGGCATTTTCCAGAACAAAAATTGAAAACACTATCTTTACTAATACGGGCGATAAACAATTAGCGATAACCCCTCAGATTTCATATAATTCTTCACGATAATCTCTGGGAAGTACTCTCCTCTTTTGAGGTTGTCATTCTGAACACCAGCGAAGAATCTCTTGGTCGTTGTTTTAGTCGTTTCTCAGCCGTTTGATATTAGGAAATTAGCCTTTTCCAATCATATTTTTTTTTACAACTAGAGGGTTATCATGACAAACTATAACTGGATTTATTCCCCAACCGATCAGATCAAATCCAATTCTCTTGCCAAAGAACTGGAAATTTCTCCTGTGACAGCCCAAATCCTCATTAACAAGGGGATAACTGGTCCGCAAGCAGCCCGAACCTTTTTTAAATCTCCTTTGGAAGAACTACACAATCCATTCCTTATGAAGGATATGGAAAAAGCAGTCCAGAAGACAATTTCTGTTTTGGAAGAAATGGTTTCTCGACAACAGCAGGAACCAATACCCTCTCTGATAACAATTTATGGTGATTATGATGTTGATGGAACAACCGGTACGGCGTTATTAAAAACATTTTTTAAAGAAATAGGAGTTAATGTTGAACATTACATCCCGGACAGGCAATCGGAAGGATATGGCATTAATGTTGAGGCAATCAGGAAGATAGCCGCTTCAGGAACCCGTCTTATTATTTCTGTTGATTGCGGAATGAGTTCTTATGATGAAATTGTTGAAGCGAAAAACCTTGGAGTTGAGGTTATCATAACCGACCACCACCAGGTGCCTGAAAAAATTCCTCCGGCATATGCTGTTTTGAATCCTTCTCAACAGGATTGTTCGTACCCTTACAAGGAACTGAGCGGTATTGGAGTGGCGTTCAAGTTGCTAACTGCGATCAGGAATAAACTAAGAGATAACCCGGATTTTGTGGACAGGCTTCCCAACTTGAAAAGACACCTTGATCTTACAGCTCTTGGGACTATTGCTGATTTAGCCCCCATAACAGGAGAAAATCGTATTCTTGCCCATCATGGTTTACAGGAATTAACCCGCACACAAAAATCCGGGCTGGCAGCTTTAAAGAAAGCTGCAGGTTGCCTTAATAAAGATATTGAAACCGCTGACGTCGGGTTCTTATTAGGACCAAGGATAAACGCGGCAGGAAGACTTGATACCGCGGACTGTGTTGTTAAACTTTTAATCTCTGAAAATACAGAAGAGGCAGAAAAAATTGCTAAATCCCTGGATGTAATCAACAAGGAAAGACAGAATATTCAAAAAGAGATATTCAATGAAGCAGTAGAATTGATTGACTCCAATCCTTCCCTAAAAGATTCCTATACCACAGTACTTGCTTCTGAAAAATGGCATCAGGGAGTGCTCGGAGTTGTTGCTTCAAAGCTGTTAGGTAAATATTACAGACCAACTATTTTAATATCTCTTAACGGATCAATAGGAAAAGCATCCGGCAGAAGCATAGAGGGGTTTAATCTTTATCAAGGCATAAGTAAATGTGGCAGCCTGTTGAAAAAATTTGGCGGACATAAAATGGCTGTGGGATTTTCTATTGAAAAAGATATGGTTGAAGTATTTAAAAAAACATTCGAAGAAGAAACACGTAATAGTATTAAAGACCCTAATATATTTTTATCTCCGATAAAAATTGACTCGACGGTTTCTATTGACGAAATATCCAAAGATTTATGTAAAGAGATCGAAATGTTAGCTCCATTTGGCTTTGGAAACTCACGTCCCGTTCTTGCTGCAAAAAATGTGAGCCTGCCTTTCCCTCCAAATGTAGTTGGTAATAATGGAGATCATTTAAAATTGAGGATCAAAGGAAAGAAGAAAGCGATTGACGCAATTGGATTTAATATGGGAGGTTTAATATCGGAATTTGACTTTGAAGTCGACCGCTTTGACATCGCCTTTACTATATCCATAAACCGCTGGAAGAACAAAGAAACTCTGCAGCTCAAATTAAAAGATATGCGGTTGACGGATGAGCAACAATCAGAGTAAATAACATACTATTTGACACACCCCGGTTCCTTCTTCTTTTTACCTCATATTTGACTATTTTGAACTACAATCTTAAAATACTCTTTTCACATCGTAAAGCGGCAAGTTGCCGCAACCAAATAGGGCTTCCGCCCTGGAGAGCTAAGAAAAAAAACCTCCGAGCTTCGCATAAGGCGCTGTAAAAAACAAAAACTAACAACGCCTAAAAATAGAAGTTTTTTCAGTGTAATTGTATAAACCCATAAATCGATGACTAAAAAACAATCAACGCTTCTGTTTATACACGGTTGGGCAACTGACAAAAGGGTATGGACAGAGCAGATCAATGAACTTAAAAACGTTTATAGATGCTGCAACATAAACCTCCCCGGCCATGGCGGGAACGAAAAATGGGATAAACCTGATCTTGAACCTCCGGTAAAAGAAGTTTTAAATCATTTTTTATCTTCAAAGGCTGATGGATCTTCTCATGATGAGGTTACAGGTATAGGCTGGTCCCTGGGTGCCCAGGTGCTCCTGACCTCAGCAATTGAAAATAAAATAAAATTCAATGGTCTTATCCTGATAGGCGCTACACCTTGTTTTGTAAAGAAAGATGATTTCCCCTGGGCACAACCAATACCTGTAGTTAAAAAAATGATTAAAGATATGAAGAAAAAACCGCATGAAACTATCAAAAGATTTTACCGACTGAATTTTACCGAAAATGAAATTAGGACGGAAATTGCTAAAAGTTTTATAAATCAATATACTCATAATGAAACGAATTTTAAGTTAAATGAAATAACCACGGGTCTTGAAGCGCTTTCTAAAATAGATTTAAGACATCAATTGGATTTACTCGATATTCCAGTGCTTATTATTCATAGCAGAATGGACCAGATCTGTCCGGTAGGCGCTTCTCATTACCTTGAGAATAAGATCAAAAGAGCTGAATTGAAAATTTTTGAAAAAGCGGGACATGCCCCATTTCTTACTGAAACAGAAAAATTCAATAAACTGGTGAAAGGTTTTATAAATAAATTGTAATTTACCGTGGAGCGGTCAAGGGACCGCCACCAGATGGGCTACCGCCCTGATGTTGCTAACAAAAATTGTGCTAAAAAAAATAATTTTACAGATTTGCAGTGAAGAGTAGAAGAGACCCTTCGGCAGGCTCAGGGTGACAAATGATGTAATCAGGATAACTCATCTCTGTCATCGTGAGAATTTCGGCCACCTTAAGACTGGCTTTGTCGAACCATCAGAGTTCTCTGCGTTAAAAACAAAATTTAAAAAAAACATGAATACTTTTAGTTTTGATAAAAAAATAATAAAAAAGTCATTTTCAAAAGCCGCGTCCACGTATGATGCCCACTCAACACTTCAAAAAACTGCGGCAAAGGATTTGTTGAAGCTGATAAACAAAATCAACATCCTTCCTATTAATTCAGAACCTTATTTTGCGCTTGATGTTGGCTGCGGCACAGGTACCCTTTCCTTTTTTTTTGAAAATGTTTACCCGCATGCAAGTCTTTTTGGATGCGATTTTTCTTTACCCATGCTTTTTAAAGCAAAAGAGAAAAACAGGGATAGAAGTGCCAGGTTTTTAACTTCAGACTGTGATGAACTCCCTTTCAAAGAACATCTTTTTGATTCGGTTTTTTCCAACTTGACTTACCAGTGGGTACCGGATATTGACCGTTCTTTTCAGGAGGTCTGGCGTGTTTTAAAACCGGGTGGGCTTTTTCTTTTTTCAATCCTCGGCCCCCGCACATTAGAAGAATTGCAAACAAGCTACAATAAAACCGGAGATGCTGCTGAGAATAACGAGCGCGTTCTTCTTATGGAATTCCATGATATGGAGAATTTATCAAGAAATCTTAAAAAGACAGGTTTTGAAATCTTAGCAATGGAAAGCAGGGTCAAGAACAAAAACTATAATAACCTGTGGGACCTTTTAAGGACGCTGAAAGCAACCGGAGCCTCTCCTCCTTTTCATAACGGTAACAAGAGTCTTGCAAGGGGCTTTTTTTTAAAAGAAACCGCAAAGACCTATCAAAAAAATTTTCCTGCCCCAAATGGAGCCGGTATCATGGCTACCTATGACATTATTTACGCTGCCGCTAAAAAAAGCGCATAACCATAAAAAAAATGATTACTGAAAAAGAAATTTTAAAATTTATGCGGGAAGAAGCGAACAGGCCTTTGAAAAGAAAAGAACTGGCGAAGGCTTTTAACATCAATTCTGACGATTATAGAATTTTCCGGCATCTCGTGAAAGACATGATTCAGGAAGGCACGCTGATTAAATTAAAAGGAGGCCGTTACGGAATACCTGAAAAAATGAACCTGGTTACCGGGACATTGCAGAGCCATCCTGATGGCTTTGGTTTTGTTATTCCCGAAAAAAACCATGAAGATCCGGAAACAAGCAATGGAGATATTTATATCGGACCACGAAAAATGAAAGACGCAATGCATGGAGATAAGGTTGTTTGCAGGGTGGAATCACACGCCTACAAAGGGAAAAAGGAAGGCAGAATTATCCGCATTATGGAACGGCGGCATGAAACCCTGGTAGGGACCTATGAACGGTCAGGCAGTTTCGGCTTTGTTATTCCAAATGAAAGGAGAATAGCAAAAGATATTTATATCCCTAACAAATATACAGGAAAGGCAAAGCGCGGACAGGCTGTGGTGGCAAAGATTACTCAATATCCCAGGGAAAGACACAACCCCGAAGGGAAAGTTATTGAAGTCCTCGGATACCCGGACAATCCTGAAGTGGAAATTGAAATGGTTATTAGAAGTCGTGGACTTTTCAATCGATTTTCCGAAGAAACTTTGGAAGAATCAAAAAAAATTCCGATAAAAATTTCTGATAAAGAACTTCGCGAACGCGAAGATTTCCGGGATTTACTTACTATAACTATCGATGGTGAGAAAGCAAAAGATTTCGACGACGCTATTTCAATAGAAAAGTTGGAAGAAAAAAATTATCGGCTTTATGTCCACATAGCGGATGTGAGCTATTATGTCATTGAAAACAGCGCATTGGATAAAGAAGCATATAAAAGAGGAACGTCCGTTTACTTTCTTGACCGCGTAATTCCAATGCTCCCCCAGAAGCTCTCTAACGAAATTTGCAGCTTAAAACCAAAAGAAGACCGCCTGACAGTTACTGTGGAAATGGATATAGATTCCAAAGGTAAAATCCTGAGATACGACATTCACAATTCGATGATTAACAGCAACGAACGTATGACCTATACGGATATCGCGAAAATACTGGAGAATAAAGATAAAAAACTAGCGAAGCGTTATGACTACTTATTGAAAAAGTTTTCCATAATGAAAGAACTTTGCCTCCTTCTAAACAAAAAGAGAAATAAACATGGCAGCATTGATTTTGATCTTCCTGAAGCTGAAATCATTCTCAACGAGGAAGGACGAATCGATAATATTCTGAAATCGGAGAGAAACATTGCCCACAGAATTATTGAAGAGTTTATGCTGACAGCCAATGTTGTCACGGCAAAACATATTTTTAAGTCCCGCGTACCGGGCATTTATCGTATTCATGAGAACCCGGACCCGGAAAAGATAGCAGAGTTTAATAAATTTATTCATAATTTTGGATATACCATAGATGACCCTAATAATGTAAATGCAAAATCTCTGCAAAAACTGCTTACTTCCGCACAGGGAACAGCGGAAGAAAAATTAATAAATCATGTCTTGCTCCGCTCGATGAAACAGGCGGTTTATACTCAAAAAAATTCAGGGCATTTCTGCCTTGCTTTTGACTGCTACACTCACTTTACTTCTCCTATCCGGCGCTACCCTGATTTAGTAACACATAGAATTTTAAAGATGTTATTAACCAAAAAACGAATTCCGAAGAATAAAATAGATTTTTTAAAAAAAAGTTTGCCTGCAATAGCAGAACACTGTTCTCTCAGGGAACGTGTAGCCATGGAGGCGGAACGGGAAATTATCGATTTAAACAAAGCGCATTTCATGATGGATAAAATTGAAGAAGAATTTTCAGGATTTATCACAGGGGTAACATCCTTTGGCATTTTCGTTGAACTGGAAGACTTATTTGTGGAAGGGCTGGTTCATATTTCCTCCATAAAAGACGATTACTATATCTATCATGAAGAAAAACATTCCATTATTGGAGAACATAAAAAGAAAGTTTATCGAATAGGTGATAAAGTCAAAATAGCTGTAGAGAATGTCAGCATGGGAAAACGACAGATTGATTTTGTTTTAGCTTGAGTCAATTTACCGTAGAGATTTTTTCTTATTGTTTTGGTGGCAAATTTGTAAAACCATGAAAGAAGGAAAAAAAATAGTAACTGAAAACAGGAAAGCACGACACGATTATTTTATCCTGGAGACTTATGTCGCGGGAATAGTCCTGAAGGGAACTGAAGTAAAATCGTTAAGAGCCAGTCACGCCAATCTGAAAGACAGTTACGCCGGAATTGAATCAGGAGAGGTTTTTTTGTTTGACTGCCATATTAATCCGTATACTCACGGGAACATAGAAAACCATGATCCTCTTCGTAAAAGAAAACTGCTATTAAATAAAAGAGAGATTAAAAAACTTGTTGGAAAAACAGCAGAGAAGGGGCTTTCCCTGGTACCACTTAAAATATTTTTTACCGGGGGAAAGGCAAAAATAGAAATCGCTGTGGCAAAAGGGAAAAAACTCTATGACAAGCGAGAGACCATTAAAAAGAAAACCGCTGAAAGGGAAGT
>MPLX02048853.1_pt1 | contig 11299 bp, 10 predicted proteins | sample 1617341 | NCBI WGS metagenome assembly MPLX02 (sample SAMN05944804, study PRJNA350692) | marine metagenome | biome: marine; feature: ODZ; material: water; isolation source: 120 m water sample filtered on 0.2 um supor filter | place: Pacific Ocean | collected 2012-04-08 | depth 120m m | reverse complement strand
CTAGCCTAATCGGGGACATCACCTCGTGGACATTCACTACTGCTGATATGACAAGGTTTACCCTACCCATGTTGATTACCTACAGCGACTCCCAATGTAGAGGAGCACAAGAAGTAAAAGTCGCAGATCGGGTTGGAGAATCATTGTGTCTAACGTTGGAAGATATTGATAATCTTCTATACGGAATGGAAGAAGACACACCAGGTCACTATTTTGATGTTATGAGCGACGGTAAATTTGCCATATCTCCAATTCGTGACCGTGCAGGTCATGTTGTAAAGTCGATTCAAATCGATAGAGACAAGCCATACATCGGCGGAAATTGTGGACGCGGATGGGAAAAGAATGGTCAGAAGCCCTTATCAGTCTGCCCTGAGTTCGATCAAGACACTACGATACCTGAAGAAATAGATCAACGTTTTGACCGATTAAGGTACAGAAATTTGTACCATAAAAACGGGTCATATAATTTGCTTGCCCCATACCGACCGAGCCGAGAAGATGTAATCGATTCATTCGGTCTTGGAACCGAATGGGATATAGCCGGAAATGGCCAGCATTACTTTAGAAATATAACTCCTATTTTCGTCTGGGGGGTCGGAGGTCCGGATACTGGCCCTAATAGCGTAATAGGTATGGCCAGCCCACCCGTATGGTCCCAAGACACCGAGCTTGATATATCACATGAAGAAGCCCACAGAACATGGGGCCATGAATTAGGCCACGCGTATTTTGGACTGCCAGACTACTACCACAGGGGTGCTCCTGCAGGACCGAATAAGACAGGACCTTTGGATATCATGGGCGATCGTTTAGGCAGCAATGAGGGAAAACAGTGGCCACCATTGACGGCTTGGAGCTTGATCAAATCAGAAATCCAAGAGCCAGAGCAATTATTCACCGATACCGATTTACTCGCTGTCCTTGGTAATGCATCTGGTCTAATCGAAGGTCCTGGAAGCCTTTACAGTAGGGAAAATGAAAACGGAGCTAACATAATTAAAATTCCTGCAATAATAGAGCGAGATACTCAATTAGTGAAAGGGTATTACTTACTAGAGCTATATGGGTCTACTGGATACGACGGGCAAATATATGTGAATTCAAACACAGTAAATTTTGCTGATAACGCTGGTGCCTTCCCGGGTGGAATAGCCATATGGAAATGGGATACAACAGAGCAAAAAATTAGAGAACGATGTGCAACCTGGTCTTCGTGTACTGGTTACGAATTCTTATACAATAATGGAAACATTACAGACTTTATAGAGTACTACCCCAGTATCCCAAGTATCACACCTGGAAATGATGCAGACTGGCCGGGCAGCTCTCCCGGGATATACAACTTGTTCCCATGGTGGTACTCAGCGCAGTTACCATACGGGGCTGACTATGAAAACGATCTGTCTAATATGCCAACCACAATAGAGTTGCCGGTATTGGAAATTGCACCGGCTGCTGAAGATCCGAATTACGGTGGCGGTAACAAAGTCGCTACCATAACTCTCTCATTTGATGAATTTATAGATGATATAAAAACAAAGGTACGGGATGATTCACAGAGGGCCAATAATGGTAATTTGAATGGGTATACCTTCGGTGATACTGCCGCATTTACATATAGTGTTGAGAAACATGCAGCCCCAGAATACATGACCTATAAAGACCATGTGAGGGAAGGTCAAATCCAATTCGCCTCAGGTGAGATGTGGGATGAGATGCAGGCCTATGGTTTCTTTAGGTTCACTGAATAAGCCACAGAAGAATAGCGATTGCAACGAATCGGCTTAACTATTTTGCAATAACCGTCTCAGAGGACTTATAACTCTGAGGTGGTTACTGTAAGTAATTCGAGTAGCCCAGGGTGGTGCTCGAGCAGATACTGCGCAAAGATTTTTGTGGTTACCCGATTTTATGCTGATACTGTTTCATTCCTGATACCTAGTGATATCATCAATAATATTGTCTCACTAAGGAGGAAGAATGTTTCATATTAAAAGAGTATTTAAGGCTAAGCCAGGTCAGTCTCGTAAAGTCGCCACTCTAGCCTATCAAGCAGCAGAAACCTACAGCGGTGCCGGACAGCGAGGAGAGTTTTCAGTTTATTTTAATCCTGGTACTACCCCGGGGGAAAAAGATATCGTGGTTTTGCAATGGGCAGATGAAGCCTTGAAATCAGTTTTTCGAGAAGAGAACGAAATTCCATCTAAGTCACTCGAAATTTGGAGAGAGTTACTGACGCTTACGGAAGAAAATTGGATTGAATTTAATGAACTTCTGACACCGGATAAAATGGTTAAATGAATCAGTTTTTCTTAAGATGACTTGATGTGAAAATCAAGTGTCGAGTTATTGTCCGGTTGAGTGAAAAAAACATATTTTTAAAACTTAAATCATGAGAAACAAAAAAATCGCAATAATTGGTGCGGGGATCGTAGGCGCATCGGTGGCTTTCCACTTGTCCCAACATGGGATCGACGTGTCTGTATTCGATAAAAATCAGCCTGGAACTGGTGCAAGCGGTCACTCTTTCGCTTGGATCAATGCCTTCTCGAAACAACCTCGGCATTATTATGATTTAAACTATCGTTCCATGGATCGTTGGCCTAGATTTTCTGAAAATTTGGGTGAAGACATTGGTCTCCGTTGGGGCGGGAACGTCACCTACTGTTCGGATCCTGATGAAGGTCGAAGATTGGCTTCAGAGTGTGAACGACTTAACTCATGGGGATATTCAGCGAGACTAATATCAATGGAGGAACTTTCCAGGTTTGAACCGAACTTGAAAATCGGGCAATTTCATACTGGTATTTACACCCCCGACGAAGGACACGTTTTACCTGTCAAGGTGGCGGAAGCCTGTTTGCATAAGATTCAGAAAGCTGGTGGGAAAATCTATTTGGACACCCCTGTCGATTCCATTACCCAAAGCGCTGACAAAGTTTTTCTGCGCCTGGATGAGCAGGAAATGGAATTTGACCAAGTAGTGATAGCTGCGGGAATAGACTCGACTAAATTGGCGAAGACCGCAGGTATAAACCTGCCTCAGAGAAGAAGTCCCGGGGTGGTTGTGAAAACAAAACCCCTGCCCTCCTTCATCCATAGTTTGGCCACCATATATCTGCCACGGATCAGCAAAGAAGAAAAAGAAATACATATCAGGCAAGATATTGATGGCGCGGTGATGATCGGTGCCGGTGACCAGGAAAGTGAGACGGAAGATGATTCACAAGAATATGCGAATAAGCTCATTCAAAGGGCAGCTCGATATTTTGACCAACTATCAGGTGTTGAGGCAATAAGGGTTCCTGTGGGTCTTAGGCCTATGCCAGAGGACGATCTTCCGGTAATAGGGTTTTCACCCGGGCATAATAATATCTATCTTACCCTTATGCATAGTGGTGTCACACTTGCCCCACTGGTGGGTGCTTTGGCGGCATTGGAAATGGTAACGGGAATACCCAATGGTGATTTAGACCCATATCGTCCGGACAGATTTGCGTCCAAGAATTGATCGTTTGAATTAGAGTTGTGGATTTCTCCTCCAATATCTATAGTTCGGGGGCGTCAAATCCAATTAGCTTAATAACTAAGTAGTTAAATAGTGAGAAATATGAGATTAGAAAATAAGGTTGCTTTGCTAACTGGTATTGGACAAGGAATGGGCAGAGCAACAGCACGATTGTTTGCCCAAGAAGGAGCCAAAACAGCTCTCTCGGCAAGAGGGGAAGAACGTCTTAAAGAGACAGCAAGTCAAATAGAGAGTCTGGGGGGAACCGCGATCGTAGTTCCTGGAGATCTTTCTGAAAAACAGGCGGTTGAGGAAATTGTGAACAACGTAGTCGATGAGTTTGGGAAAATAGACATTCTATATGCTGCAGCTGGAGGTAATTTTGATCCGAACCGCAGTCTAGAGGATATCGATCAAAGCTTTTGGGACAGTACGGCCGCCAACACAATGAATAGTTTATATAACCTTGCTCAGGCCGTCCGCCCTGTTATGAAAGAGAGTGGTGCCGGATCGATAGTAACCGTCGCAGCTAGCTTCAATGTGCGTCAGGCAGGAAATGCTTCATACGGTGCTGCCAAAAGTGCCGTTATTGGAATGTCACAAAATCTTGCGGGCGAACTATATGCAGACAATATTAGAGTAAATACTATAGCTGCTGGATTGTTTCGGGGGACTATTGGAGATGGAAGAGTGGTAAATGCCGAGGTCAATTTGAGCCGTACCGGCTATCCTCAAGATATAGCCAATGCAGCGTTGTTTTTTGCATCAGATGAATCAGCTTGGATAACTGGGCAGGTCTTGGCTGTGGATGGCGGCGTGGATGTAGGTACCCGAGGTCTATGGGACCATGAACGCTAAATTTAACGCTTGTACTACTACAAAAATTGTATGCAGGCCTAACTGCCCTCCAGGTAGACGTACCAAATCTCAAAATAGACGATATTTCCGATCCTTAAAACAGGCTTATGAGGAAGGTTTTAGAGCCTGCCTCGTTTGTAAACCTTCCCAAGGGCCTCCAGGCCCATGGTTGCCAGTTAAGGAACGTAGAAAATGACGGTCTATAACGCCCGCTTTTTAGTGAAAACAATTGCATATGAAAACTAGGAGTACTGAATGATTAAAAACTTTTCGGTTTTTTATGTTGGAAACATCGATTTGGAAGATGTGGGACTCGACGGAATTCCGGCTAATGACAGAAGATACAAAAATGAGCGGTTGGTTCAGTCGATGGAGACAGCTGAAAAGGCAGCGATCCTCATGGATGAGCTCGGCTATTATGCTCTTTGGATGGCAGAACATCACTTTCAAAGGGAGGGATATGAATGTATTCTCAACGTGATATTGCTAAGCACACATCTGGCTGCAAAAACAGAAAAATTAAAGTTTGGGTGTGGATTTAATATTGTGCCTATGTGGCATCCTCTTAGGTTAGCTGAAGATTATGCCATGGCCGATGTACTTACGAGGGGACGGATGATATTCGGGGTGGGACGAGGCTATCACTCTCGTGAAGTAGAGACGTTTGGTTCCCCGGTTATAGATAATGATTTAAATAGGGAATTATTTGAAGAACAAATAGAGGTTATTTTAAAAGCTTTTAACAGCGAATCATTCAGTCATCATGGGAAGAACTATTCGATTCCTGCACCCGTCCCGTACAGAGGATATGACCTTGAGGAGATAACTTTGGTTCCAAAGCCCGTGAATCTACCGGTGGAAACCTGGCAACCTATTGTGAGTGGAGGAAGTATCGATTTTATAGCCAGAAATGGCTTTAAAGGCCTAGTTGCCTTGACGGGAGAAAAATTGGTAGATGAGGTGTTTCATAGGTTTAGAGATGCATGCTCAGAAAATGGCAGAGGGAATGTTCTGGGTAGTAATTTGGCTCTGGGAATCGGATTTTAAATAGCGGAAAACGAGAAAGAGGCCATGGAGAGGTTACGTCCGTTCCATGACGAGCGATTTAAATGGTTTGCACCATTTGGATTTGTTAGATATGCAGATGAAGAAGGGCGTGTTTGGGGAACTCCGGGCGCCCCAGCGAGGACTCCTAAGATAGAGGATGGAGTTGAGCAGAAAGCATGGATATGTGGTCCACCTTCGCACCAAATCAAATTTCTTAAAGAAGTTGAAGCAAAATACCCTGGCCTCGAAAACATTATTCTTCACTGGCCAGAAGGTATGCCGAGGGACGAATACCTGTCTCAGCTACGAATTTTTGCAGAAGAAGTAATGCCGGCCTTCGGCGGAAGGCAAGAATAATTAACCCATCGGCAGCTGGTCTCCGGTAAGGTCCGATAAATTAGGCATCACCTTCTCTGCCATAAGCCTCATGGAAGTTTCATATGCTTCACTGTTTTCAGAATGGTCGAATGTTAACCATAAAAGATGCCCAAAGCCCCCAACTGTCGCATAGAGATTTCGGAGTTTTTCTGTGACGGTTTTTGGGGATCCGACTATCCAGAGGTTTTCCATCATATATTCGATAGTTACATCATCATCGGACATATTTTCGTCATGCTTCATAAAGGATACGAAGGGGTAGGCTCCTTGTTCGAATAAAGATCGCAGATATTCTTTCCAAGCTCTTCCAAGCATCCCATTCATAGCTCCTTCCCTAGCCTCTTCATCACTATCAGCTACCCAAATATCTCGTACAATTCGCCATTCACTTCTGGATGGTGGCTGTCGCCCGGCTGACTCTGCACCCTTAGTTACTACGTCCCAGTGATTAGCCACATAAACAGCATTTAACCCTAGACTCATGGGAATATAACCTCGTTCTCCAACTATCTTAAGAGTCTCAGATCCAGGGCTGCCTCCGGCGACCCCTATAGGCGGATGCGGTTTTTGAAATGGCGTTATGTGATGACGTAGGTCGGCAAACGCATAGTCTTTGGGGTCGGGTATATTTATGTCCCAGAATTTACCTTTATAAGTAAAGGGTCCATCTACGTGTTTCCATTGGTTTAGGATTATATCGAGTGACTCTCTAGTTCTTTCTCTATGTTCACCATTTTCCATATCGACGCCGAATAATTCATGGTCTGACTGAAGACCGCCCGAACCTATTCCAAACATATATCTGCCTTGGGCCAAATGATCCAAATATGCAACCCTTGCAGCAAGCTCTATAGGGTGATGAAAGGGTAGAAGGTGGGCACCGGTTCCCAAGGAGCCGTAAAGTGTTCCCCTATCCAAGCCTCTGCAAGGCCGTGTTGGTCCGCCATACGTAAACATTTGAGATCCCATTGTTGGGCGTCGTACGGCGACCTTTCTGGAGGGTGGGAGGGCATAAGGAATAAACCTAGTTTCATATCTAAATCCCTGTAAATTTATTTGCCTATAAATCAGTATCCGTAATAATACTAATTACATGAGGCGATTAAAAGTGCACGAAAAATATGTGCCAGAAATTTTCAATGATGAATAATCTATTGTTTAGTAGAATGCTTATAAATAAAAGAATTTGGAAGGTATCCATGGCTGAAACAACCAAAAAACTAGTAAGTGGGTCTTGGCTATTAGACCACCTCTACGACCTTGATGTTACCGTGCTGGAAGTGTCGTCAGACCAGGAAGGGAAAGCGTATGAAAATGGTCATATACCCGGAGCAATATTTTGTTTTTGGAAAGATCTTCTATGGCATGAGACTGACAGAGAATTTGCCACATCTTCTGAGCTTAGCGACAGACTAGGTGATTTGGGTATTTCTACTGATTCCACGATAGTGCTTTGTGGTGACCCAGTTCAATATGGAACATACGCTCTCTGGGTAATGATTATGGCAGGAGTAAAGGATGTGAGAATTTTGGACGGTAGCAGGTTACGATGGATTAAAGACAACCATCCTTTGACATCTGAGGTTCCAACACTCAAACCTATTAAGAATAAAACCCCAAAACCCAATTCTGAAAGTAGGATAGGAAGAGTTGAGGTTCTAGATAAACTAAATTCCTCAAACAATATATTTTTAGACGCCCGTTCTCCGGAAGAATATCGGGGAGAAAGAGTTAGCCCTCCGGGAGGATTCGATCATGGTGCAGAAAGAAGAGGGCGAATCCCTGGCGCAGTGCACCTGTTCTTCCGCGACTTATTAAGTGAAGATGATACGTTTATATCGGAAGAGGACCTTAAAAAGAAATTCGCCAAAGTGGGCATTACTGGGGATGGAGAAAAAGAAATTGTGAGTTATTGTAGGCTGAGCCACCGGGCCACTTTGGCGTGGTTTGCTATCAATGAAATTCTAGGAATAGATAAAGTGAAGATCTATGATGGCTCCTGGACAGAATGGGGAAGCATAGTTGGGTTTCCGGTGGAACAGGGATAAATTTTCTAACTTCAGCAAAGGGGTTTATGTTTTGTCAGAAAATAAAGATCTATTTTCAACTGTATGTCCAGGTGTACTTACAATATGTACTTATACTGAGTTTGCTCCTTTTTCGTATGTAGATGGTGGAGATATTGTAGGTACCGATATCGGTTTGTTGAAGGCATTTGCACGGGAAATACAGCTAGAAGTGGAGGTTATAAAGAGAGCCTTCGCGGGATTATGGGAAGCACCCGGAAAGGGTGATTGTGATGTATCGGCAGCAGGGATGATGGAACATGAGGATCGAAAACTCGGGAAAAATGCGGTATGGAGCTATCCTTACATGCTTGTCACTAGATCATTGTTGATTCGTAAGTCTGATAGGGACATTCTTAAGGGCCCGAAGGATTTTCAAGGTAGGAAGATAGTTGTAACTCCCACCTCAAGTGCTCATATAGATGGGAGTATCAGGTATGAACCGCTAGGAGCAACGATAATTCCGCTTGTTCCTTCCCAAGATGAAATCGTGTCACAATTGTTGTCAGGAGAGGTAGACGCTTTTGGGGAAGGTGATGTCAGTAATGAATATCTTGCGGGGAAATACCTTGATGATTATGGGAGGGAATTACTTGTTTTGACAGACATTCATCCTATGGAAAATCCGGAACTTCTGAGGTTTGCTGTAAGATCCGTTGATGAACGACTTCCAGATAAACTGAACGGGTTTATAGCGAAGACTCAAAGGGGTATAAATGCTTAATGTGGCTGTGTTGGATGACTATCAGAATGTTGCGGTTGGATTCGCAAACTGGGGTCAACTATCGAGCGAAGCTAAGGTTACAGTTTTCAATGATCACATCCACGATTCGGATTCTTTAGTGAAAAGGTTGGAATCGTTCGAAATCGTTTGTGCTATGAGAGAAAGAACTCCTTTCCCTATCGAAATATTACAGCGACTCCCTAAATTGCAATTATTGATTACGACCGGTATGAGGAACGCATCAATAGATGTTAAAGAAGCGAATAACCTGGGTGTCGTCGTTTGTGGAACAGATGGCCTTCTCTACCCGACAGCTGAATTAGCCTGGGGGTTGATTTTAGATTTAGCTCGAAACATAGCAAAGGAGAATGAGTCAGTTAAAAGGGGAAAGTGGCAAAGTACGGTAGGTGTTGGATTGAAGGGAAAAACCCTCGGGCTGATTGGTCTAGGTAATCTTGGTGGCCAGGTGGCTAATTATGGAAATGCTTTTGGGATGGATGTGATCGCTTGGAGCCAAAATTTAACTAAAGAAAAAGCAGAAAGAAGGAATACGAAATATGTTTCTTTGGAAACCCTAATGGCTGAATCAGATTTTATCAGTATCCACACTGTGCTTAGCTCAAGGACTAAAGACCTTATTGATGCATCTAAACTTAAATTGATGAAAAAAACTAGTTTTCTTATCAATACCTCTCGAGGCCCAATCGTGAATGAATTAGCACTAGTTAATGCCTTGGCCGAAGGTGAAATAGCTGGTGCTGCATTGGATGTGTTTAGCTTGGAGCCATTGCCTTCAGATCATCCTTTAATCACTTTAGAAAACACCATTATTACCCCACATATTGGATATGTTACAAATGAAACGTATAAGATTTTCTACGAACAGACAGTAGAATGTGTTATCGGATTTATTCAAGGAAACCCTATTAGAGTAATAAGCCCTATCTGATTTAACTAAAGGTTAAGGGCAAGTTTATGGAGGAAATAGCAAATGCCATCATTCGATATTGTTTCAAAAACAGACCTTATGGAAGTCGATAATGCTGTTAATGGAGTAAAACGTCAGATTACACAACGGTTTGATCTTGCGGGAACTAAATGTGACATAGCACGAAGCGAAAACACATTAACTATAACTGCCGACGACAATATGAAGCTGACGCAATTACACGACCTATTGAGGCAAAATTTTGCCAGTAGAAAAGTTGATGCTAAGGCACTGGACTTTGGAAAGGCGGAAAATGCTTCGGGGGACTCACTAAGACAAGTAATATCTATTAAGCAAGGAATTGATGCTGACCTTGCTAGAAAGATTAACAAATCTGTGAAAGGATCCAAAATGAAGGTTCAGATTTCTATAAAGGGAAGTGAACTTCATGTGTCAGGTAAGAAACGTGATGAACTTCAAGAAGCCATAGCTTTTATAAAAAAAATGGAAACTAATCAGCCGCTACAGTATGTAAACTTTAGGGACTGATTACGCCTAGATATTTTGCATCTGCCATACAGGCCGTGAGGGGATTGTGTTTCAGGTCTGATTTTTGTTCTTTAAGTGCTGATGAGAATGTGTATTTCGGAACCAAGGAAACGTAATCGTTGCTGGACATCTAATTTCCCTTAATCTGCAGCGACAAGAAATCGATATAGCAGATATATGATCAAAATAACTGAGCCTATTATGAAGGTAGAAGCTGATCTCATTGAAAGAACGTGCCAGTCGAAAAATTTCCTAGAATAGTATTTTTCAACGCAACTTTGGCATTACTTCTTTACAAAATAGTGAAAGCGAGTTTTCTACAATGCCGGCAGGAATTTCTTCTCCCGCATTAAACTCTGCTGCAATCCCGTCTAGAGTAAGAACATCAATCATATTTTTGAGTTGTTCCACAACGGTATCCGGGTCTCCTACTGCTACCTTTTCCCCCTGTATATCGGTCCAGTCTATTTCCGATAGGTTTTTGCTGGTATTGCCTTCAGTATTTAATGATGCCGTCGCATTAGTACCAAGCTGAGATCCCAAGCGTCGGAACTGTTTCATGAAACTCGCTTCCGAATTTGCCAAAGCTTCCTGGGTCGAGTTTGCTACGTGCACTGGAACCCTTAGCAAAATACTACCAGTAGCATGTTCGGATTCTCTAAGGGCATCACGATACAAAACGACTTGCTGGGCAACGTCGTATAAAGAAAGCCCTCTTACTCCAACAAAAATTGGAATTCCCATCTGCCCCAATGTGGTGAAAGTTTCGGAGGTTGTGGCTGCTATACGCATTTGCGGGTACGGATTTTGCAACGGTTTTGGGGTCAAACACACGTCTTCATAACTGTTATATTTCCCGGAATAAGTGAAGCTGTCTTCAGTGAAAGCCTTTTTGATTATCTCCATGGCCTCATAAAATCGCTCTCTGCTTTCCGTGTATGGTATGTTGTACCCATTATAGGCACTAGGAAGCCCACTCCTACCGATACCAAATTCGAATCGTCCTCCACTGACATGGTCTAAGGTTGCTACTTCTTCGGCGATTCTGAGAGGGTTACCAAGCGGTAATATTTGTACTGCTGTGCCTATTTTGATTTTTTTTGTTCGGCCCGCTATCGCTGCTGCTAAAACTAACGGAGCAGATAACACTGAACGGTTTGGGTTGAAGTGGGTTTCGGCTAGCCAGACTGTATCGAGCCCCAGTTCTTCAGCGAGTGCGACATGGTCAAAGGATTCTT
>MPLX02318772.1_pt1 | contig 11308 bp, 10 predicted proteins | sample 1617341 | NCBI WGS metagenome assembly MPLX02 (sample SAMN05944804, study PRJNA350692) | marine metagenome | biome: marine; feature: ODZ; material: water; isolation source: 120 m water sample filtered on 0.2 um supor filter | place: Pacific Ocean | collected 2012-04-08 | depth 120m m | reverse complement strand
CCCGGCTCACCGAACATCAGGATTGCGAAAAACATCGTTACCTTTCCGCCTGGGACAATCACAATACGATCGGCAGAAACCTTGGCTCCCCGACGTTTCGCAAGATCCTGTGCTACCGATTCGCGCAACTGTGGAATACCCGGAGAAGGGGTGTAGCCATGGTGACCGTCATGAAGTGCTTTGACCGCCGCCTCCACAATGTGCTCCGGGGTTTTGAAATCGGGCTGGCCGATCCCAAGATTAATGATGTCCTGTCCCCCGCGTGCCAATACATCGGCCCGAGCCAGAACATCGAATGCCGTTTCGGTACCCAGCCGGCTCATTTTTTCTGCGAGTCGCAGCATGTTGCGCAGGCCTATTTCTTAATCAGAAAAGTCGACCATCATACCGGACACTGAACCTGGTGTGGCCGATCGCTGTTGACTACGCTTGAATCAGGGGCGCCGCGACGTTGGCGATATCGCTCGTTCGGCTACTTCCGGCAAATTCTAATGGCTATAATTCGCCCTTCCTCATGCCCAAGAGCACCCATCAGCGCTGTCAATGCCGACAGAGTCACCTCCTCCCACTGAACCTCGGGATTTTTTGTTGCGGGCCATTGAGCAACATGACTACCCAGTCGTTCGAGGTTGCGTTTCAGCGCTGTATGTTATTTTTCAAAACTTGCTCGGGAGCCATTAAATACTTGAAGGCCTGAAACTTATTCAATCAAAGCTGTTCCAACCGGATACGACACCAGCAACGGTTAACGCCCACAAACTACGGCCGAGTTGGACAACTGGCACCGCGATAACCCTGCCGGCAAGCACCACGGTCATACCACAGGGAAAAAGGCAGTACCTGCGATTGCTCTGGAGCGGCTATGATTTGTAAATCCTGACAGGAGAAAAGAAATGTCATACCTGAGAATTAGTGCCAACGACGGTCTGTACTATGAGCATGATGCGCCATCGGACACCGATGCCCCCACTTTTGTTTTCGTCAATCCGGTCACCGGAACCGCCCAACAATGGCAGCAAGACGTTGGTCCAGCACTCCGTGATGCCGGTTATGGCACTCTCGCTTATAACTTTCGTGGCCAACCCGACAGCCCCTTCTCACCCGGAACAGCACTTGACGACACACTAATCGCTGGGGACCTGCGCCTGATCACCGAAACCCTCGAGATCAAGCGACCGGTCTTGGTCGGACTGTCGATTGGCGGCCTTTTCGCTACCCAGTCACATCTCGCCGGGTTGGATATAGCTGGATTGGTCCTTATCAATACCTTGCGGCAGATCGGGCCGCGTATAGCGTGGATCAATGATGCGGTGGTCCGGGTCATGGAGGTCGGCGGCCCTCAGTTGATGGGCGACATCATGACACCGCTGCTTTGGGGGCCTGACTGGCTCGCTGCCAATCGACAGGCCTTTATCAAACCCGATACCGACTACCAGCCGCTGGATAAAAATTCTGGCACATACAATCTGTTGAAAAATATGGGTGCAGCCGATTGGAACGTCGATTACGAACGCATCACCTGTCCCGTCCTGGTGATTATGGGCTTGAATGATCGAGTATTTTTCGACGCCAACATTGTTGACAAACTGGTAGGAAGAATCCCGAACGTTCGCCGAGTCGATGTGGAAAATGCCGGCCATATGCTCCCGGCTGAAGCGCCACAACCACTGATCTTGGCCCTGCTGAACTTTGGTCAAAACCTATAGGTTTTAAACCCTGATTATTCACCTAGCCTCAACGGCTAACCCACTTGCCTGATCTGTCTATGCTCACTGGACTTCGACAATCGCTGTTTCGAACTGTGAACCAACGAGTATTCTATGGTTGGGTCATTCTTCCGGTTGCTGCACTAACCATGTTTGGTACCGGACCAGGTCAATCACATCTGATTGGCTTGTTTTTCGATCCACTGTCGCAGGAGCTCGGGCTTTCCCGCACCGCCATTGCGGCAGCGTATGGTGCCGCCACCTTGGTCGCTGCCTTTTTGCTCCCCAAGCTCGGTAGCGTGATTGATCGGGTCGGTCCGGCACGATTACTATGGATACTTACGCTGGCACTCGGCCTCGCCTGCGTGTTGTTTAGTTTTGCATCCAGTTGGCTTGCCATCGCAATCGGTTTTGGCTGCTTGCGATTTCTCGGCCAAGGCTCCTTGATGCTGAGTTGCAACAACCTGGTCTCTCAATGGTTTAACCGCAAGCGCGGCTTTGCACTTGGCATAATGTCGCTGGGGTTCCCGATCTCGATGGCGGTGCACCCCCCTTTATGCCAATGGTTGATCGAGACCATCGGCTGGCGCGAGACCTGGATCTGGCTCGGAATCAGCACCTGGATTATTCTGTTGCCGCCGATCATTCTGTTGGCCTACAACAAACCAGAGCAGGTCGGTCTCACGCCAGACGGTGTCCCGCAGGCCGACGACTCCGGTAAATCTACTGTGATGACCGGGCTGACTCGAGGCGAAGCACTGCGATCGTCGACGTTCTATATCATTACAGCAAGCCTTTTTGCTCTATCGATGCTGGTGACCGCACTCCACGTAGAGAACAAAGGCATCTTGATGAAACATGGTCTGTCCGCACAAGACGCGACTTCCATGTTTACCATTACTGGCATTACAGCAGCGATCACAATGCCAATCATTGGTCGTATGCTTGATCGTTTTCGAACCGAGTGGATGCTCGCCGGCGGCCTCCTCGTTATGGCAGCGTCACTTGTGTCTGTCACGCTGGTGGGCAGTATGACGGGGGCCGTGATTTATGCCGTGATTTTTGGCCTGAATAACGCCGCCACCATGAACTATGTTGCATTTCTTTGGCCGAGGTATTTTGGGCGCAAACACCTGGGCAGCATCCAGGGAACGGGGCAAATGATCGTCATCGTCGGAGCGTCCCTGGGCCCACTCCCTCTAGCGATGGCTTTAGATACCTCCGGCACTTATGACTGGACTCTTCGGAGCCTGGCCCTTCTACCGATACTCTTAGCAGTCGTGGCCTTATTTCTGCGGGCGCCGTCAGCGCTGTCGCGACCGACGGCGACGGCGACTCACTCTGATCGCAAACCTTAGGCGGGCGGGTTTATGCTGCAGCACCCCGCCAGAATCGTGAGGAAGAAGAAGTGACAAAACCTGTGGTAGTAGTGACTCGAAGCTGGACAAAAGCCGTCCAAGCCGCTATCGCGGAGCGCTTCGATGCGAGGTTGAACCCCTCTGATCGAATAATGAGCGCCGAAGAGATCGTGGAGCAGTGTCAAGGCGCGACTGTACTTTGTCCCTGCGGTTTCGATCCGATAGATGCGCACTTGATCTCAAAATTGCCTGATAGCGTAAAACTGATCGCAACCATCAGTGCAGGCACTCAACATATCGATGTCTCAGCCGCTGCCCAGCGTGGTATTTACGTCAGCAATACGCCGGACGTCGTTGCAGAGGATACGGCAGACCTCACGGTTGGATTGATGATATCGGTCTGTCGACGCCTGATTGATCTGGACAACGTTGTGCGGTGCGGCGACTGGCAGGGGTTTAAGGTCGATGACCCCTTGTGTGGCCTTAGAGTCTGGGGAAAAACGATCGGCATCATTGGCCTTGGCGGCATCGGGCAAGCCGTCGCTCATCGTGCTCGGGGGCTTCGCATGTCGATCCTTTACCATAATCGAAAAAGAAACCGCACAGCCGAGGAAGAATTCGAGGCTCGTTACTGTCCCGATCTTTACGAACTGCTCGCGCTTGCCGACATTGTCTCAATTCACTGCCCGCTGACACCCCAGACCCAGCACCTTATCGATGATCATGCGTTTGCCACCATGAAGCCAAACAGCGTGCTGATTAACGCTGCACGAGGCGCTGTCGTCGACGAAGATGCTTTGATACGCGCCCTGCAAAACGGCGTGATTGCCGGCGCGGGCCTTGATGTCTATAAAAACGAGCCGGAGGTTAATCCTGCCCTGATCGAGATGCAAAACGTCGTGCTGTCTCCCCATGTTGGAACAGCTACGATTGAAGCTCGAGATGACATGGGGTTTCGCGTGATAGAAAATATTGAGATGTACCTCGCGACCGGTGAGCCCAAAGATCGGGTAACCTCCTAGTCACATGATGCAGACACCTTAGCGCTCCAAAACTACCAGCAGATTTCGTCATCAGTGGCCGCTGGGGCCAGATGAACTATGCCAGGCGAACCCCATATCCCGGCAGATTTCCGGTTTGCCAATGAGAAGTCGTCGTTCACAACGATCAGCCGCCCAGCATCAAAGACACGTAGTAGACAAACGAAATCAGCAGCAGCACAACCCAAGCCAACGCATGACCATTCTCCTTGGCCCACCGCACAAAACGGTCTTTCATGATCTTTCCGGCAAATAGTGAGAAGCCATTGTATCAGCCCTATAGCACTCATCGCGAGAGCGTGCCACGATGACAGCGCAACCTAACTGCAGGACCACCCTGCCTCGGATTAAATAAAATCGGTGGTGGTGGCGAAATTTTTTTCGCCAGGTATTTTCCGCTTCCTTCCGTTGATCGGTATTTAGCTGTTGGCTCTGATGCTGATCCTGTTCTTCCCCGAACTGAAGATGCCCGTCAGGTAGTCTAAAATAGAAACTTAGCAGCCTTGTGTGAAAAAAGTATAGCTGGAGACTGAGAAAGAGAATCAATGCGTATTGTGGTGGCAGGTGGCGGGCTGATCGGGGCACGTCACATCGCCCATGTTCTTGACCATCCGAGCTTCGATCTGGTCGGGGTAATCGACCCGGACCCAAAAGTACGAGCTGCCGCTCCAGTCGCCAGCTTTGACTGTATTGAAGCCGTTGATGTACCGGTTGACGGCATCATTATTGCCACCCCCACCGATCTACATGCGGCCAATGCCGAAACTTCGGCCAAGCGTGGGTGGCATATGGTGATCGAAAAGCCAGTGGCGAGCACTCTTGAACAGGCCGACAGCATTGTTGGGGCTGTTGAGCGTGCTGGTGTAGTGGCCTTGGTAGGCCATCATCGGCGCTATCACCCCAAAGTGGGAGCGTTGAAAGAGCTGTTGGATACGGGGCAGATTGGCGCCACGGTATTGGCCTCGATGATCTGGGCGGTTCGCAAGCCGGATGAATACTTTGATGTGCCCTGGCGGGCAGGACGGGCAGGTTCGCCGATCATGATCAATCTGGTACACGAACTGGATCTGCTGCGGTATCTGTTTGGCGATCTGATCCATGTGTCTGGCTTTGGTTCTGACGCATTGCGCGGGCAGGGCCGGATCGAAAGCGGTGGCGTCACTCTGGGATTCGCCAATGGGACTGTGGCTACGCTTGCCTTTGCCGATACCAGTCCATCGCCTTGGGGATTTGAAGCAGGCACTGGTGAGAACCCCAATATTGGCACCACAAATCAGGATATGTTGTGGATTACCGGAACCAAAGGCGCGATCAGCTTTCCCTCGCTGACGCTCTGGGGTGAGGCGAAAGACTGGTCACAGGCCGCGCAGCCGAGCAAAATCTCCTGCGCTGACGGGATACCATTGGTGGCTCAGCTTGAACATTTTGCTGATGTTGTCGCCGGACGCGCGACGCCGTTGATTGATGCGCGGGACGCGACCAAGACGCTTGCTGCAACGCTGCAGATCGAGGCGGCGCTGATGGGCGAGTCAGTGCAATGAAAGCCCTGCGCTGTGGTCTTATTGGTGACCACATAAGCCAGACGCGATTTCCCGCAGCGCTGCAACTGATGTGCCAGGAGGCAGGTATTGAACTGAGCTTTGAGCTGATCGATACAGCTGGGAAATCGGATTTTGACTTTGTGCAATTTGGAGCCAGCGTAACCCTGTCCAAGTTGGCGGTCTTACGCCCAGACTAAAGCCGCTGGATCGATAATTTTACCAGGGGCGTTGCCCCGAACGATTCCGCCGCTGCAATTAATTGAGAGAAAAACAATGACAAAACCAGACATCGGATTTATCGGCATAGGCTTGATGGGCGCTGCCATGGTGGGGCGTCTACAATCCCTTGGCTATAGCCTGACCGTTATGGGGAATGTGTCGCGGCCTCGCATTGATGCTGCCGTGGCCAAAGGTGCGGTTGAGGCCGTGAACGCCCGGGAACTGGCTAAGGTGAGCGATATCGTCATGCTGTGCATGGATACTTCTGCCTCGGTTGAGAGCCGGATGACTGGGACTGATGGCGTGATAGCCGGGTTAAAGCCGGGAGTGATCGTGATTGATTTTGGCACCTCATTGCCGGAGTCAACCAAGGTGCTGGGCAAAAAAGTAGCCGCAGCTGGGGCGACTTATCTGGACGCACCGCTCAGCCGGACACCCTCACATGCGGTGGATGGACTGCTGAACATCATGTGCTCCGGCGATCAATCTGCATTTGATCAGGCCCGTCCGGTACTGGACGACTTAGGTGAGAATGTGTTCCACCTGGGTGCGTTGGGAACGGGTCATAAAATCAAACTGATCAACAACTTTTACGCGATGACCACTGCCAACGCTATGGCCGAGGCCTTTGCCATGGCGGACCTGGCCGGCGTGTCCCGGCAGGGCCTGTATGATGTGATGTCTGCGGGGCCGCTGCAGTCCGGTATGATGGATTTCATCAAGGCCTATGGCATAGACGGCAACCCGGAGACGTTGGCCTTCTCGGTGCGCAATGCAGCCAAAGATGTGGGCTACTACCGGAAGATGGCTCAGGACCTGGGTGCTAATACCATCATGTCGGCATGTGCCAACGAGGCGCTGACCACGGCTGTTGAGCAAGGCATGGGTGACAATCTGGTGCCACAGATGGTCGACTTCTTTGCCAAGCGTTTCTCGAACTGACCATCAAGCGGGGCCAAACCAGCAAGAGCACTGGTCGGCAACTTTGAGCCAGAGCCGAAGCCGCGTCGTTATGCCTTTGCTCGTGTGGCGGCCGGGCTTCACCGTGAATCGCAAGGGGCCCGGCCGCCAGATTCTCTACCACGGCGCCCTCTGGGCAGCCGACACAGGGCTTAAGACAGCGTATTTGACCCTGCCCTTTTGCGGTTCTGCCGGCTGCAAGGCATGCGCCAATATCTGCCGTGAAGTCTTGGAAGCACTCGGCGCGAGCGTCAGCTGTTCAGGTGGGCAAGCCCGAGCCCGCGCCTGGGCCACGGCACTTCTATCAACTGTCCGCTTTGCGAGAGTGTGATGTAAGCGGTTGCAAGGTCTGGCCCGCCAAAACAGATGTTCGTGGTATAGCGGTCGGGGAACGCAATGTGTTCAACATCGCCGGATTCGGGGGAGATCACGCTGATGCCGCCGTTGATCAGAGTCGCGACACAGACCCGCCCACCCTCTTCCACGGCCAGACTGTCGAAGCGCTGATAACCTGCAGACCCGGCGACAAACCGCCCGCCGTGAGGCGAAGGCCAAGGCTGGGCAGTCATTTCCCCGGGAGCCATGAGGTCAAATGCCCACAGCCTTGCCGGTGGCGTCTCAGCGACGTAAAGCGTTCGACCATCGGGCGAGAGGCCAACGCCGTTTGGCATCTCCACCGGGTGCGCCACCGTTTTAACTGCGCTGCCATCAGCAAGGCCGTAGAGTACGCGCCCTCGATCCTGGTCATTGGGCCGGACCTTGCCCAGATCTGAGAAGTAGAACCCGCCGTGCTGGTCGAAAACAATGTCATTGGGTCCTGACAGCGGTACACCGTCGGCCTCGGTATAAAGGATCTCAACCAGACCACTTTCAAGATCGATAACCTCGATCCGACCTCCGCTGTAGTCGGCGGCCTGCATCGTTGGTCTTACACCGTGTTCATCGATGTGCCAATCAAAGCCGCCGTTGTTGCAGACGAAGCATCGTCCGCCCGGCCCCATGGCAAGGCCGTTAGGGCCGCCGCCAGGTGTCGCCACGGTCTCTTTACCGCCATCCGGCAGCACTCGGGTAATGACTCCGCGCTTGATCTCAACCACCAGTACGCTGCCGTCAGGCAGTGCCACGGGGCCTTCTGGAAATTCAAGTCCCGTAGCGATCACTTTGAACTCAAGTGTGTTTTCCGACATACGCCTAGCTGCTCCGGATAGATGGATAAACGAAATTCAATGGGCAAGCGCCCGCTCTACAAAGTTGAGACGATCCTGACCCCAGAACAACTGATCACCGATCAGGTAGGCGGGTACACCGAACACGCCTCGGGAAATGGCCTCTTCGGTGTTAGCGTCGACTTCGTTCCGGCTCGCTTCGCTCTTTGCCAGGGTTATCAACTTCTCCACATCGAGACCCACTGCCATGAGTGCAGCACTGACCACCGATGGATCAGCAATATCCTGATCTTCGACCCAGCAGGCGCGCATCAGCGCGTGGACCAGCTCTGATGGGTCTTCCCCGGACTGCCGGGCTGCGACCACTGCACCGTGCGCCAACTGGTCGTTGGCCGGAAAGAACCGGGGCTCAAGGGTGAGTTCAATGCCCAGATGATCCCTCCAGCGGGTGAGTTCCTGCATGCGGTAGGCCTTGCGCTGATCCGAGCGGTCTTTCAGCTGCAGACCGCCAGTGTGGGAGAAGACCGTCGTGGGACTGATCGGCTTGTGGTTCAAGGTCGCCTGGTGACGGCTAGCGATCGCCCTCAGACGGGCGTCACCGAGATAACTCCAGGGTGAGATAACAGAGAAATAGTAATCAATGGATCTGGTCATAGGACACCTCACTCTGGCGGGGTGTTTCAGGGATCACCCAAAGAACGTTATCACGCCGTCGTCGGTCACAAGCGTGTTCTTGATCAAAGGGTCGTACATTTCTTTAATGCCGATTGGCACAATCCGTAGAATCTTATTCCTCAACAGCATGCTGTTGTGACATCAATTGTACCGGACGATGTTGACGAAATGATCACCTACTTCCAGGTAAACGGCGTAAGTTATTATGTCGACCCACTGGCAAACATTTGGGGTATGAAGACGTTTTCACCAAGATTGACATGTGCCGCGCCCATTTTAAAGAAGTGGACCCTACTACTTATGACAATTTGCAAACGCCCATACCATGCGCCAGCCACGCGATACCCATGCCTGTCATGAAACATGGCTCAAACGATATCAGGAACAAGGTGGCAGATAAGGAAACCCACCTCGTAGACTTTTTTACACTTTGCTGAGAAAGCGTTCGCGAATTTCGCGTTTAAGGGTTTTTCCAGCAACGTTTCGGGGGAAATCGTCGAGTACGACACAGGCGGAAATGCGCTGGAAATTAGCGCTGACGTGCTCGTTGGTCCACGCAATCAACTCGTCGGGGGTGAGCGTCGCGCCGTTCATCAGCACCACGGCGGCCATCGGCGTCTCGCCCCACTTGTCGTCGGGTACACCGAATACGGCGACCTCGGCAACAGCTTCGTGGCCGATGATTAGCTCCTCAATATCCTTGGGGAAAACGTTGACACCGCCGGAGATGATCATATCCTTGAGGCGATCGACCAGATAAAGAAAGCCGTCCTCATCGACGTAGCCCGCATCGCCCGAATGCAACCAACCGTCGACTACAGTCTTGGCCGTCAAGTCGGGTTGCTTGTAATAACCCGGCATTAACAAGGGGCCGCGCCCACAAATCTCGCCGATCTCGCCGGTGGGCACTTCTTCGCCCTGTTCGTTGAGAATTTTCATTTCATGGAAAATTAGTGGAATGCCAACCGAACCCGCCTTCTTCACTGAATCCTCGCGGTCGAGCACAGTGATAAAGCCTTCTGTCAGCCCGTAAAGCTCATAAAACCGGCCAGGCAGCGCCTCGTTCAGGCGGTGCTTGTATTCCAACAACAGAGGCGCACCCAGACTCTGAATCATCTTAAGACTTTCGAGCTTGACCGGATCGAACTCCGGGTGGTTGAGCATGGCCATGATCTGCGATGGCACCATGACAATGTGCGTGACCGAACTTGCTTGAATTTCGGCGATCACACGCTTGGCGTCGAATGCGTTGTGCAGGATGTAGTGTGCGCCCAACATCATCCACGGCATAAAATCGATCATCGCCCCGTTGAAGACGATGGAGCCTGCGTGTAGCACAATACTTTCCGGCGTCATGCGAAAGGCCGCGGCGAACAACGAACAGTAATGCGCGCGCACGTAATGATTATGCATGATGCCCTTAGGCGCGCCGGTGGTTCCGCTGGAATACATAATGTTGTAGATGTCATCATCGCCGAGGTGGGCGTCAGGTGGCTCGGCGTTGCTGGCCCCTTGGACTAAGTCTTCATAAGACTGAAAGCCCGCCGGAACATCGCAATCAACGCCGGCCAGCACAAAGCGATCGGGCGCGATGCCGGGCAGATCAGCGCGGATGCGGTCCAGCATTTCCGCGAACTCGACGTCAGCAATGACCATAGCGGCATCGGAGGTCTGCAATAACTCCTGTAAACCAACGTCTTGCAACAACGTGCTCGAGGGCACGATGATGATACCGGTCTTGGCCGCCGCCCAGTACATCATCACCAACTCGGGCCGGTTCGACATCACGGTCGCCACCTTGTCGCCCTTCTTGAGGCCCACGCCCAGCAAAGCGTTGGCCAGGCAGTTGATGGCGGCGTTGAGTTCCGCAGCGCTCAGGCACGTACCGGCGAAAGTGAAGACCCGCTTGTCGGGGTGATAGCGCGCGTGATGCGTCGGCAGGGTTCCGATATTAATGGTGAGTTCCTCAAACGTCGCCGTCTGCCCGAAATCTTAAACCACCCGCGTCGGAAATTTCATTACCGATTACCGCCCGTGAAGCGCACGGCTTCGGGGTAGGCGTGCAGCCTGCTGCGCTAGGCCACAACGCCCTGCTTCGCCTGGTACGCCATCTTCTTAAGTAAAAATGGGTTGCGGACCATGTAGCGAGCAAGCTGGCGGCGGCCCATTTTGATCATTTGCACGGACATGCGCCTTGTTGTCCACGGGAAAACCCGAATGCTCTCGGGAGCCGGCCTTGTCGGGTTCTTACAACGTACAGGGGTTTGCCCTCTGGTGAAAGACTTACGCCGCTCCGTATGTCTACCGGGTCAGCTACGGTCTTAATGTCAGGCAGCTGTCAGAACCTTCAAGGACACGCTTTCGACAATATCCTTTACCTTCTCGCGGTACTCCAGCATATGTGGTGCTACTGCATGGGCATTCAAATTGGCTATGGTTTCCCATTTTTCCACCATAGTTACAATATTTTCATCCAGTTCTTGTGCGCCAAGTGAAGAATCAGTATCCACCATGGGCTGATATTCCATACAGCCTTCCTCGGCGTGCACACTGGATAGGTTGTCTTGTATACATGCCAGTAATGAGTGTCGCTGACCCGCCTTGGCTTTTATCGTTGCGATGACACAGATCATATTCGTCTCT
>MPLX02055208.1_pt1 | contig 11339 bp, 6 predicted proteins | sample 1617341 | NCBI WGS metagenome assembly MPLX02 (sample SAMN05944804, study PRJNA350692) | marine metagenome | biome: marine; feature: ODZ; material: water; isolation source: 120 m water sample filtered on 0.2 um supor filter | place: Pacific Ocean | collected 2012-04-08 | depth 120m m | reverse complement strand
GAGTTAACATCACCAATTTGTTGCCACCAAATCTGAGCCAGTTTTGGATAATCTGGAACGTTAATTCCAGTAGGCGACCACTGAACTCTTCTTGGAGATCTATAAAACTCTACTAATCCACCAAGTTTTGGAGCTCTTTCAGTGAAAGATTTATGATTGATGTCGCTATCTCTAATAATTGTTAAACCAACATGTGATTTTTTTAGAGATACAGTTTTTGATACAACAAACTGAGCATATAACCAAGCAGCTTTTCTTCTATCAACTGGAGTAGACTTAAATAAAGTCCAAGATCCAGCATCTTGATATCCAAGTTTCATGCCTTCATCCCAGTAAGGACCTTTTGGTGATGGTCCCATTCTCCATAAAGGAGTACCACTATCATCAACTGTGTTGTTTCCTGAACTTTTTGGAGCAACCATTGATGCAGTAAAAGCTGTATACCAGAAAATTTGCTGAGCAACGTTTCCTGATGATAAAGCTGGTAATGATTGATAAAAGTCCATTGCTGCAGCACCTGGGGGAGCGTATTGTCTTAACCACTCATCCCATTTTCTAATAGCATAAACCGCTGCTGGACCATTTGCAGCACCGCCTCTTGAAACAGATGCACCTGCTGGATTACATGAACCAGATTCCATTCTAATGCCCCATTCATCTACTGGAACGCCATTAGGCATACCAACACTTCCGGCACCTGCCATGGATAACCATGCATCAGTCATTCTCCAACCTAAGTCTGGAGCTCTTTTACCGTAGTCCATATGACCATATACTCTAACACCATCAATATTTTTTACATCATCAGTAAAATATTCTGCGATATCTTCGTATGCAGACCAGTTAACTGGAACACCAAGGTCATAACCGTATTTAGCTTTGAAACCTTCTTTTATTTCAGGTTTGTCAAACCAATCTTTTCTAAACCAATAAAGGTTAGCAAATTGTTGGTCAGGTAATTGATATAAATCACCATCTGGTCCAGTTGTAAATGATTTTCCAATAAAGTCATCGACATCTAGAGTTGGTAAAGTAACATCTTTACCTTCCCCTGCCATCCATTTAGTTAAGTTAACTGCAAGCTGAAGTCTTGCATGAGTACCGATTAAATCAGAGTCATTAATATAACCGTCATACAAATTTCTGCCAGTTTGCATTTGTGTTTGTACAGCTTGAACCACTTCACCTTCACCAAGAATTTGATGATTCACTTTAATACCAGTGATTTCTTCAAATGCTTTAGTTAAAGTTTTTGATTCATAAGTATGAGTTGGAATACCTTCAGATAAAACATTTATCTCCATTCCATTAAATGGTTTAGCGGCATTGATAAACCATCTCATTTCTTCCATCTGTTTTGATCTAGATATTGTAGATGGTTGAAACTCATCATTAACCCATTTTTTAGCTTCATTTTCACCTGCGAAAGCAAATGAATTAAAAGAAAACAGAGCAACTGAAACAACGCTTAATATTATTTTTAGTCTTAGCATTATTCCTCCCTTTTGATTAATTTAAGTAAACACATTAAAACTAAATTAGTTATTAATGTCAAAATTTATTAAAAAATATTTTCTTTAAATTGTTGATAAAAAAATGTTAAAGAAATAAGTTGCAATTTATGATTGTATTTTAAGATAATGTTTTATTAATTGCTGCTTTCCATCCTTTAATCAAATTTTTTCTATGATGGCTATTCATTTTAGAATTAAAACATTTATCCGTTTTCCAATTTTTAGATATATCTTTCAAGGATTTATAAACTCCTATTTGTAATCCAGCCATAAATGCTGCTCCAAGAGCTGTAGTTTCATCTACTTTAGGTCTCAATACTTTTATATTTATTACATCTGCTAAAAATTGAGAAAACCAATTATTTTTAACCATTCCACCGTCTACTTTAATTAATTTTGGTTTTAACCCATCATTTTTCATTGCTTCAAATAAATCATAGGTTTGATAAGCAACAGACTCAACTGTAGCTCTTATAATTTCTTTTGGTCCTGTATCTCTGGTTAAACCTGAAAGTATTCCTCTTGCGTTTGCTGCCCAATAAGGAGCACCGAGACCTGTAAAGGCTGGAACTAAATATATTCCGTTATTTGATTTTAATGATTTTATTATTTTTTCAGTATCAGATGCTTTTTTTATAAATTTTAGTCTATCTCTTAACCATTGCACGCCAGCTCCCGCTATAAATATAGATCCTTCTAAGGCATAAGTTGTTTTGCCATTTATTCTATAACCAATTGTGGTCAGTAATCTGTTTTTTGAATAAACTTTTTTACTTCCTGTATTCAAAAGTACAAAAGCTCCTGTTCCATAAGTACTTTTTAATGAACCTGGCTCAAAACAACACTGTCCAATAGTTGCTGATTGTTGATCTCCTACCATTCCAGTTATTGGATAAGATATTCCTGTAAGTCCAGGATCTGTATGACCAAAATCAGCTGAACAATCTTTGACTGTTGGTAATATTTCTTTAGGTATATTTAATATTTTTAATATTTGATCATCCCATTCATTTGTGGAAATATTAAACAACATTGTTCTGCTTGCATTCGTAGCATCCGTAGCATGGTCTGCTCCGTTAGTTAATTTCCATAAAAGAAAGCTATCCACAGTTCCAAATAATAATCTTTTTTTTTTGATTAAATCTCTAGCTTTAGGAACATTGTCTATAATCCACTTAATTTTTGTTGCTGAAAAATAAGCATCTATTAGCAATCCTGTCTTATTATATATTAAAGTTTCTTTTTTTTGTTTAATTAGTTTTTTACAATACTCAGATGACCTTCTATCTTGCCAAACAATTGCATTATAAACTGCCTTACCAGTTGTTTTATCCCATAAAATAGTTGTTTCTCTTTGATTGGTAATTCCTATTGTTAAAATTTTTCCTTTTAATTTTTTACTTTTCTCAATTACATTTCTTAAAACTTTTAAAGTAGTTTTCCAAATTTCATCAGGATAATGTTCAACCCAGCCATCTTTGGGATAGTACTGAGTAAACTCAGTTTGTGATACGTATACTGGTTGACCTTTCAAATTAAATAAAATGGCTCTACTTGATGTTGTGCCTTGATCTATGGCAGCAATAAATTTTTTCACAGATTTAATATTCTTCTAATCCTAGTAATTTTTTTCTTTTACTAGACCAAGTGCGAATTAAACTATCGACTGCAAGACCAATAAACGCAACACAGAGACCTAATGTCAATCCATTACCTATTCCTTGTTTGTCTGATAAAGCTTTTAAAATATATTGTCCTAAATCATCAGTTCCGATCCATGCTCCAATAATCACCATAAATAATGCAAAAACAACAGTTTGATTAATACCTAGCATCATATGTGGAAATGCAAGAGGTAATTCAATTTTAATCCATCTTTGAAAACGATTAACACCTGACATTGAGCCTGCATCATGTAATGATTGTGGTACACTACGAAGTCCTTCTACAGTATATCGGGTAGCAGGAATAGTTGCATAGACTATAACTGCGATTAACACAGATACATCGTTTACACCAAAAAGCATAATCACTGGAATTATATAAATAAAAGATGGAAAAGTTTGGAATGTATCACAAATCCCTAAAATAATTTTTGTAGTTAAAGAGTTTTGAGCACATAAAGACCCAACAGTTATTCCGATAATTGCTGATGCAACAACTCCACAAGTTGTTAGGTAAGCTGTGATTAAGGCTCTATCCCACCATTCAGTCAAAGCAATAAATAAAATAAAACCACCAACGACAAGTGATGATCTGATGCCACCTATGATATAACCAGTACCCATTACCAACACAAAAGTTGCAATAACTGGCATGCCAAGATAAGCTTTTTTCATTGGTATTAAAATCTTCGTAATCAGAAAAACATTAAAAGCTTGTATTTTGTAAAAGAAAGTATCCCATATCAAATCAACACCTGCCTGCCAAAAGTTTTCGGTTGATATACCTTTAAATTGTGGAACTATATACAGATAATTAAAACCATCTTTAAAAAAGAAAGTTCCAATGTATGCTAATAAAATACCTGCTAACAAAATAGCAAGGAACAGCAGTGTATATTTATAGCGCTGCGTAAAAGTAAGATCAGTAAAATAATCAGTTTGTTTGTTTGCCCAAGCCAAAGACAATTTATCTAGTACTACAGCCAGCACGACAATACAAACTCCCATTTCTAAAGCTAGTCCAATCCTGAGTCCGTTAAGTGCTATTAATAAATGATTACCTAAACCTTTGGCTCCAATAAAAGAAGCTATCACAGCCATTGCTAAGCACTGCATAATCACTTGGTTTACACCTATTAAAATATCTCGTCTTGCAGTTGGTATTAAAACCTTAAACAAAAGTTGAAAATCACTGCAACCACTCATTTTGCCAGCCTCAACAACTTCGGGCGATACTTTTCTAAGACCCAACAAAGTCAGACGTACCATTGGCGGAGTTGCAAAAATAATGGTTGCAATTGCTCCTGCATGATCACCTATTCCAAAAAATACCATCACTGGAACTAAATAAGAAAAATGCGGCATAGTCTGCGCCACATTAAGCAAAGGATTTAATGTTGCTTCAACCGCCTTACTTTTATAAGCCCAAATACCAAAAGCTAATCCCAAAAGAAAAGAGACTGGTGCTGCCGTCATAACAAACGAGAGTGTTTCCATTGAAGGTTGCCATTGACCAAAAACAGAAATATATATAGTTGAAAAACCTGCTAACATCGCAAGACCTTTACCTTGAAGTTTATAACCTAAAATAAATGCACCACCAGAAATTACTGTCCAAGGAAGCGCAGGCCAATGTGCCCATTTATTTTCACTAACATAATCCCAACTTGTAAAAGCAACGATGGTTTTTTGTCCTCCTAATAATATTTCTCGAAGAAGTTCAATTAAAAAAAGTAAAGAACGTGAAATAGATCTGGTCACTACTTTTAATAATGCGATAGGTTCGTACTCTTCTATTTGAGGATCATAAACCTGAATTGGAAACCATTCATACATCAAATATTCTGCTGTATCATTAAGTAATAGCGGAAGACCTTTAATAAGTGGAGGAAAACGCCAAAAAATATTTGTTTCTACGGGATTAATAGAAAAACATAATAAAGAAAATATAATTAATAAAAAAATAAATTGAAAAAATTTATGATTTTTTTTTAAGTATTCCATAATTCAAGATTTAATCTTTGCTTTTTATTTTACTTCTGCTGCCAAATAACACATGAATTACTTTAGATGGGTGCAGCACCCCAACAACTTTCTTATTAGAATCTATTACTCTAACAGGCTTTTCTTGATTAAGAACTTTTTCAGCAACAGTTTCGATAATTACATCTTTAGAGACTAGTAGATCGCTTAGTTCTCCTAAATTATTTACTGGATCCATCAAAGATTCAATTTTTAGCACTTTCTCTCTTGGTGCTTCTTCGGTAAATTTTCGCACATATTCAGTAGCTGGATTAAGTACAATATTGGCTGGCGTATCTAATTGCTCAATAATGCCATCTTTCATAATAGCGATACGATCTGCAAGGCGTAACGCCTCATCAAAATCATGCGTTACAAATAAAATTGTTTTGTTTAAAACGCCTTGTAATCGAAGAAATTCATCCTGCATTTCTTTGCGAATTAACGGGTCTAAAGCTGAGAAAGGTTCATCCAAAAACCAAATATCAGGTTCGACAGCTAAAGAACGAGCAATACCCACACGTTGTTGTTGCCCTCCAGATAATTCTCTTGGGAAATAATTTTCACGTCCTTCGAGACCAACAAGATCAACCATGTCTTTAGCTCTTTTAATGCTTTCTTGTGTGCTGTTGCCTTTGATTTGTAAAGGGAAAGCAATATTTTCTAATACAGTTTTGTGAGGTAATAATGCAAAACTTTGAAACACCATACCCATTTTATTGCGCCTGAGTTCAATAAGCTCTTTATTTTTCATCGCTAACAAATCATTGCCATTGATAAAAATTTTACCTGCAGTAGCGTCTGTCAATCTTGATATACAACGAAGTAGTGTTGATTTGCCTGAACCAGACAAACCCATAATTACCAAAAGATCACCTTTATAAACTTCAAAAGAAGCATTATTAACGCCTACTATACAACCAGCTTTTTGAAATTCTTTTGCATCAACATTGCCCTTTGAATCTTCGAGCATTTTTTTTGAATTCTCACCAAATATTTTATAAACAGAATCGCACTTAATGACTGGTTGATTGTTTTGCGTTGCTTCACTTTGAGAAGACATTACCTGTTTTCTAATTTAATTATTAATGCAAAATGATAACACCATTTATCGATATTTAAACTATAATAAACTAGATAAACCTTCCCCTTAGTCAATAAAGACCAAAGGGGAAAGATTTATAGATATTTTACATACCTGGTTTTGTCCAAGGCTTCCAAACGTCTACGTTGTCTGCTAGCCATTTTTTAGCAGCATCTTGTTCACTTAATTTATCAGTATCTTTTAATGCAGCCATTGCACCAATTTGTGGTGTAGTGAAGTTTATTCTTGTGTACGTCATATAAGCATGTGGATGTGTTTTTGGAAACTTATAGCTTGCCGCTTTCTTCAACCATCCTTTTGGCGAACCACAAGCTCCATCACCACCATCTGCTTTTCTGCAACCATCTTTGTATGGTGGAAACTCAATGAAAGTAAAACCTTCACCATCAGTAAAGTTAGGCGTCCAGTTAAATATTACAGTACCACGACCTTCTTTTTTTGCAGCTTCAAGTTCAACCCATAGTGCATCTCCACTACCAGCAAACTTAACAACCCATTTATCATCTAGTCCTAGTGCTGCTACTCGAGTAGGCATTACATCGCCATGCCAACTTTGAGGTCCTTCTAACCATCGACCTTTTCCTTCAGAATCTGGTGTTACAAAGTTTTTATGACAATCTTTTAATGCTTCCCAATTTGGTAGACCTGGACATAAGCCTTTGTCTATTACCCAATTTGGTACACCCATCTCTTCCAGAGTTGCCGCATCATGCGTTCCAGCATCAATTAATCCACCTTTTGCCATTGCATTATAGAATGACTTACCGAAAGTAGATTGCCAAACTTCATGCGATATGGTCACATCTCCATTTCGAATAGATTCATACACAGCTTGTGTATCTGCAGGTACATACTCAACCTTGTCACCTATGCTCTCGAATATTCCGCCGATAACATAAGCCATAACAAGTTGGCTTGACCAGTTATGTAGCGGGATTTTAATTGGTTCACTACTATCCGCGGCTTGAGAAGTTCCATTAAAACTAAATAACGAAATCACTAGAGCAGACAATAGAGATATTATTTTTCTCATTTATTTCCCCTTTCCTTTATATTAAGCAAGATAATTATGTTCTTAATTAAACTTACAGTCAACAAAGTGTTACTACAGTTATATATATATATTTTATATATATAACTGTTATTACTGATATATTGGTTAAGAAATATTAATTTTTTATTAAATGCAAACAAGTTTTAATATTAAAGAACCGGGACTTAATGTTTTACCACTAGGGGTTGAAAGATATATTGTTAATGGCGGAGGTCTTGCAGGTCTTCAAATTTTTCCTGAAGATGAAATAGAAATTATTAATAATGAAGGAAATCAAATTTGTGAAATTTCAATTTTTAACAAAGAAGGAAAATCTGAACCTGCAATTTTAAATCTAAAAGAAAGTAAAGATTCATCTGAAATAAAAAAAATACTTTCAAAAAAAGATGAAGACTCCTTAATAGCTGCTTATCAATTAAAAAAAAGAAATTTAGATATTGCTAAAGCTAAGTCCTCAATAGTTTTCAATAAAGATACAAGTCCTGGAGAAAAGATAAAATTAAATACTAAAGAAAAATGTTATTGTATTTTCTCAGCTCCTGGACCTGAAATGATAATTCATGAACAAAATCCACCTACTGATTTAACTATTTTTGTCAAAAGAGCAAAAATTACTAAAGATAAAGAGCATTCAATAATTCCCGATCCCATGTTCGATCCTCTTAGTGAAACAAATATTGATCGTCAAACTGCAATTTCATTCCAAGTTAAAGAAGGTGACTTCATTCAAGTCATTTCTCCAACGGGAAGACAATGTTCAGATTTTGTTGCATTTGATACAACAAAATTAGATAAAAGAATTGAAAAAGGTCTTGATTGGCAAACAACAAGAACTTTTATGGGAAATACTTTCCCGGGACCAGGATTGTTTTCTAAATTTTATGATACTGATCATGAACCATTAGTTGAAGTAATTAGAGATACAGTTGGAAGACATGATACTTTTAATTTAGCATGCACATCTAAATATTATGAAGATTCTGGGTATTTCGGTCATCCGAATTGTTCTGATAATTTAAATGATTGTATGGAAAAGTTTGGAGTTCAAAAAAAAAGAGGTTGGCATGCCATAAATCTTTTTTTCAATACCTCTGCAGGTGGACTTAATTCGGTATTATCAGATGAATCTTTTGCTAGACCTGGTGATTATGTGATGTTTAGAGCTCTTAAAGATTTAACTTGCGGAACAACAGCGTGCCCGAGTGATATAGATCCTTGTAATTCATGGAATCCTACGGATATTTTTGTTAGAACTTATGATAAAAATAAAGAATTTACGAAATCTTTTGCATTTAGAATGAAAACAGACTCTGAAACAAAATTAACCAGAAATACCGGTTTCCATGAAAGAACTTCTAAACTTACAAGAAACTTTGTGGATGCTAGAGGTTTTTGGCTACCTAATGATTATACAAAACACGGAATAATTAATGAACATACCGCTTGTCGTGAAAAAGCTGTTGTTATCGATCTTTCTTCATTAAGAAAATTTGAAATCTTAGGACCTGACGCAGAAGAATTAATGAATTACACCCTAACAAGAAACATTAAAAAACTTTCAGTTGGTCAGGTGGTTTATTCATCAATGTGTTATGAAAATGGATTCATGTTTGATGACGGTACATTGTTAAAAATGAGTGATAATGGTTTTAGATGGATATGTGGTGACGAATATGCTGGAGAATGGCTAAAAGAACAGGCTAAGAAAAAAAACTACAAAGTTCTAATAAAAAACTCGACTGACCAAATAAATAATATTTCTTTACAAGGACCAAATAGTAGAAAAATACTAGAAAAATTTATTTTTACGCCACCAACACAACCTTCTGTTTCAGAACTGCAATGGTTCAGATTTACTATTTGTAGAGTGGAAGAACTAAACGGAATACCATTGATGGTTTCAAGAACGGGTTATACAGGTGAATTAGGTTATGAAATTTGGTGTCACCCCTCTGATGCACCTAAAGTATGGGACAAAGTTATGGAAGCTGGAAAAAATGAAGGATTAATAACAGCAGGATTTGGTGCTTTAGACTTATTAAGAATTGAAGCAGGATTAATTCTTTTTGGTAATGAATTTGATGGTCAGGTCGATCCTTTTGAAGCGGGAGTTGGTTTTACTGTTCCTTTAAAAACTAAGACTGATGATTTTGTTGGAAGAGATGAGTTAATAAAAAGAAAAGAAAATCCTCAAAAAAAATTAGTAGGGTTAGAGTTAATCGGTAAAGAAAAAGCAAATCATGGAGATTGTGTGCACATTGGAAGATCTCAAGTAGGTGTAATTACTAGTGGATGTATTTCTCCAACTTTGAATAAAAATATAGCTTTGTGTAGAATGGATATTGTTCACTCAGAAATAGGTAAGGCTGTAGAAGTAGGAAAAATTGACGGTCATCAAAAAAGAATTCCTGCAAAAATAGTAGGTTTTCCGCATTATGATCCTCAAAAACTTCGTGTAAAATCATAAATGGCAAAAACAACAATAGACTTATTAGATTTTTGGGAAGATCAAATGAAACAATCCCACACTTCTAGCAATTATTTTTTTAGAAAATCTCCTTCTCATTATCATATGATGCTATTAGTTATGTCTTCTTATAAACTAAATCAGAATCTTTCGGTTGAAGAACTTAAAACAAAACTATTTAAAACTTCTAGACCAAAATCTGCATTGATAATCAATGAAGCGTGTGAAAAAGGTTTTTTTTATTTAGAAAAAACTTCTAGTGATCAGAGAAAAAAATTTATTAAACCCAGCAAATCCTTTGTTGAAGAATTTAATAATTATCTTGATACTCTTAAAAATCTAAGCTTTTAGTTAGATTATTAATAAATTTCAGGCTGTTTGACTAATTACTTATAATTTTTATATATAAAAAAAATTATATATTTCTACCTACCTAAAAATAAAATTTAAGATATGGGATTTCCAACAAAAGCAAAATATGTGGTTATTGGTGCAGGAATACATGGTTTAAGTACAGCTTGGCATTTGGCTCAAAAAATTAAAAAAAATGGTAACGGTAGTAATCAAGAAATAGTAGTTATTGATAAAGGTGGAATAGCTTCAGGCGCTAGTGGTATTGCTTGCGGTGTAGTGAGAAACAATTATTTTCAACCTGCTATGAGAGAACTTATGGCTCATAGTGTTAATATTTGGGAAAGTGATCCAAAAACATTCCATTATCATCCGATTGGCTACATGCAGATAAGTCCGGAAAGCATGAGAAAAGATGTAACCACTATTTATGAACAACAAAAAGCAATTGGATATGAATCAACTTTTGTTGAAGGACAAAAGGATTGCATGAATTATATGAAAAACATTTTTTACGATTGGCAAGCAAAAGGTATTACATCGGTCTTACATGAAAAAAAAGGTGGTTATGCAAATAATACGGCTTCTATTTATGGTTTAGCTGGCAAAGCAGAATCTTTTGGCGTTAGAATTATTACTGGAACTGAAGTAAATGGTTTTAAAAGAGACAACAGTAGTAATGCGGTAATAGGTGTTGTAACTTCAAAAGGAACAATTGACTGTGAACAAGTAATTGTTGCTGTAGGTCCTTGGATAAAAAACCTTTGGGATATGCTTGAACTACCAAAAAAAATTTCAATTAAAGATGAAAAAGGTAGAACACATAAAAATTATCCAATGTGGATATATTGGTTTTTACAAGAAGGTGTTCTAGGTGTTGATCCTAATTTATTAAAAGATAATAATGGTAAAATGCCTCCAGTTGTACACGTGGATAGTGATGCTCATTTATTTTCAAATGTCGACGGATCATTAATTACTGATAAAATGTGGGGAATATATTATAAGCCAGATTTCAATTTTAAAGGAATTCAAGGTGGTTCTGCTCCATATAAAGTAATTAGACCAGTTGATGAGGTAAAAGTGGATCCTTATGGACCGGCCTCTCCTGAATATCAAACAACTGCTGAATTTGCTCACATGTGGTGTTCCGCATTAGCTC
>MPLX02051044.1_pt1 | contig 11339 bp, 9 predicted proteins | sample 1617341 | NCBI WGS metagenome assembly MPLX02 (sample SAMN05944804, study PRJNA350692) | marine metagenome | biome: marine; feature: ODZ; material: water; isolation source: 120 m water sample filtered on 0.2 um supor filter | place: Pacific Ocean | collected 2012-04-08 | depth 120m m | reverse complement strand
CGAATAGAGTGCGCAGTTAAGGGTGAATTGAAGTCATTTAAAGGTGTCGTGAGTGGAGCGACTGAGAGCACACGAAGAAATAAGCGCTGCTCATGAAATCCCAATGGGTAAGAAGCAAGAGATCCAAAGCGTAAGAAAAGAGGGTTTACCATCGAAAGAGTCGATTAAACGATTGGCGTGATAGCAAAACACGACGTGTAGGAAAACGGTACAATCCAAACGAAGAAAAAAACTCCAAAGGGGGAAGAAGAAAGGATTTTTTTAACCAGACAAGAACAGAGTGAAGCCGAGGAAAACCTGAGAGAGAAACCAAAGAACGATTAAAAAGGCACAAAAGGAAAAGAGACAGATAGTCAAGCCGAGGATTGACTTTTCGGTCTTCGAAGACAAACGCAGAAGCCTGAAGGCCTAGAAACGAGAAAAAATGATCGACAGGCGACTGTGGAGACAAAGGATGAGTCAACACATCAAAGTCAAAAACTGAGATTGAATCATCTCCAAAAACAGTCTTAGTATTTGTAATAAAAGCATGATGGTCAAACATTTCTGGACTAGTAATCCAGGCCGAATAATCAAGAAGTGATTGGGGCAGAAAAAATTGGTGTGGCCATAATTGTGTCTGATTAACCTTCACGAGTGTTGAATAAAGCGAGATATACATATCTGCAGGCGATCGGGTATAATAGACAAAATGCAAATTAACGTCTAGTGGAAAAAGCATGCGAAGGTTCTCTAGCTTCTCAATAGAGTTGCAGTAGTAGGGGAGCAACTCATCACTTAAAACAAGGGTGTGACAACTAGAAGCGAGAAATGAACCAAAGTAATCACGAGTACGAGCAAGAAAAAAAGCCTTAAGATCAGAGTCTTGATTCAAGCTTTTAGGCAAGTAGTGAAGATATGTAGAAAGAGTGTCGAATAGATCAAACGAGGCGGAGAAAGCCAACTCAGGATGTTTTCCGTAAGAATTTAACGGGTAAAACACACGATGTTGAAGGAGTTTAGAGTAATTCGCCGAAAGGGAAGACTGGATAAATGTACTTGCAGTCTTTGCAGCACCAACGTGAAACACTATTAATTTCAAAGCTAAGAAAATGAAAGAGAGTATGAATGCAGTAAGGTGCGCTTTATGTTTACATTGAAAGATAAAGACACACGAGCAGGCGACAAATTATCTGTATCTAGTCTTGGGAAAAAACCATGTTCTAAATAAGAAGGCCAAAGAAGAAGATCCCCCTGAGAGTACGAGGGCTTAAATAGGGGAGAATTGAATGCAGTAGGAATGATGCTCAGGTCTTCATATGAAGAATAAGAGCACAGGGAACGAGGATGCCTAAGAACGAGAGAGGGATGAATAGAAGGATCAAAGGCAACATATAAAGTGCCTGAAATCAAAGAGTTGGCATGAGAGTGAAATGCCTGACCAGTAGTTGAAGAGGTTACATTGAGCCAGGAATTTGAAACAATAAGCTCATTAGTAATGCCAAATGAATTAATCAAGAAATGACGAGAAGAATCAAGAATAAACGAAGTCAGTTCAAGAAAAGAGTTAGAGTTAAGTATATTTTGACCATGATGGATTTTGCGCAAAGAAAGATCTCTGTCATCTTCAAAATTGGTCAAATTTTCAAGATAAGCTTGCTGTTCTGATGAAAGATCAGAGCGGTATTGGCCAAGCTGTACAGGGAAGAGATTATGAATGGTCATTTTATCTCGTGAATGCAGATTTAAAGAATCCCTCTTCATTAATCAACTGATTATAAGGACCCTCCTGTGTTTTAACTCCAGACTCAAGAATGACAATATGATCAGCATTCTTAATTGTTTCAAGACGATGAGCAATACTGACACGTGTAATTTTTGAACTATCAAGAAACTCACTAATTGCACGCTGCGCATCAATATCAAGAGCACTTGTTGCTTCGTCTAAGAACAACACATTGGGTTCACGTATCAAGGCTCTGGCCAATAGCAAGCGCTGCCTTTGGCCACCAGAAATATTAGTAGCACCTGGCGTCAAGATAGTATCTAGGCCCATCGGTAACTCCTCTATTTCTTTGCGGATACAGGCGTAATCCAGATACTCTAAGAGTCTGGATTTAGGATATTCGCCAAGAGGATCGAGAACATCCCTAATCATTGCCTGCGGAAGATTCACCTGCTGGGTAACGATACCAATTTGTAATCGCAGTGATTTAATGTTTAGCTGTTGATAATCAATTCCATCAACGCACATAATACCCGAATCAGGTCTGATAGTGCCGGTACATAATCTCAAGATCGTGCTTTTACCAGACCCAGAAGGGCCAGTAATAGCTGTATGAAGACCCGCTGGGATGGTGAGATTGATATTGGATAAAGTTTGTGATTCAGGAGTATAAGAAAAAGAAACATTATCGAACTCAAAGCAACCCTTTAGATTAGGAACGGGACTAACTCCAACAGGCTCACGTTCGGATTTTAAAATAGGTTGTACATAAGACCATTTTGCGGCTGCCTTAACCAAATTGGATGAGACAAGTGTCAACACGAGGGTGAAAGAGCTATTGAAACCAGCTAACGCAGTAAGGAAACCAACCAACTGAGCCAGAGCGCCTGGGTCAAGCTCACGACTTGTCGTCGTTAACGTGTAGAAGGTAAAAACAACGATATAAACTAATGACTGAGCCAGAAGAGAGATTAAATCAGTGAAACTATCTACATAAGAAATATCGAGTTCTCGTTTAGACAAAAGAGACAATCGTTTGATAATGGAGCCAACAAAATGAGACTCAGTATCAGTAGCTTTAAGAAGAGAAATACCAGAAAGAGCATTCTGGACTTGGGCCGCGAAATCTGAAGAAATATTATTGTAATCGTTTTGGAGAACAGTCTGCCTCTTGAATAAAGGGATAGATGCCAGAGTAAAAAAGGTGTAACACGCGATCGCTACGTAAGCAAAATCACCGCCGTAATAAATCATTAATATGAAATATGCAAGCCCAAAAACAAGTGAGATAAGTGCGGGAATAAATTGAGTGCCAATCAAAGCTTGAATTTGAACAAGAGAACCAGCTCGTTGAACAAGCTCTTGCTGTGGAAATCTCTGAATAAATAAAACAGGTAATGCCGCTAACTTCTGCCAAATACCAACCTGCAACTTGCTGAGAACAATGGTGTTAAAAGCCGCAATAAAACGAACCTGATAGTATTTGAAGAGAAGTGCCGACAATGATGAGATAAGGAGGATTAAGGATAATTGATACGAGAAGCGAAGATTTCCGTTAGGAATAGACGTTGCCACAAGAGTTGCAGATATAACAGGAATCAACAACTGAAAGAGTGATACGACGACACCAAAGAACAAAATCAGTAAAAAGTGCTGCTCTGTAGATTTAATTGAATAACCTGCGAGATTACCGGTAGTTGCAAGTTGCGGAAGAGGTGAAAATATTTCAATACAAGTATCCTCAAAAGAATCAAGATCAGATGAACTTAATGGCAGCGTGGATAGATCGTGAGGAAGAAATCGAAAGCAAGACGTACCTTGAGAATACAAGAGTTCAGGGTATGCAGTTTTGCTGTTAGAAGCCAAAATGAAACCAAAATAATTATTGACGTCAAGAGATGAAAGGCTTAAATAGCGGTAAGAAATAGTATTCGCCTCGAGTACAGAGACCAAATCATCAGGCTTATCCTGAGGGCGAAGAAGCTGTGGGGGAACACGACCGGTAAGTCTTTTCAGAGCCAGGGAAATACACCGAGAGTGAAGAGTAAAGGCATCAGAAAGGTCGACAGTAGAGGAGCCATCAATTAACTCTGTATTGGCTGGATTGTGGTAATAGGCCAGTAGCGCCTTCTTATCAATTGGGGAACTCATGATTGTCCTCCAAGAGGGGCAAGTGAACGATTAGAGAACTGCAATATATCTGTTGAGCGATCAATCAAGGTTTTACGATGCGAAATACTTAAAGTGGTAATTTGACGACTGATTAGGAGATCAATGATTTTGGATTCTGTAATGTTGTCGAGGGCAGACGTCCCTTCATCCAACAACAACAACCTGGGCTTGCGCAGAAGTGCTCTCGTTAGTTGGAGCAGTTGACGCTGACCACCAGAAAGATCAGTGCCGCCGTCATTGAGGATACGATTGAAACCCTGCGGATGCTGCTTAACAATGTCATAAAAACCAGTTAATTTGGACAACTCTATGATTTCATCGCTGGTGGCATTAAAAGCTCCGTGGAGAAGATTATCAGCAACAGTTGCATTATAGATAAATGGCTCTTGCGGTATGTAGGCAATATCCTCACGAGCAGTTAGGATCGAACTAGAATCAATCAGTAACCCATCCAAATAAACTCCTCCAGACTGCAGTGTATATAGACCGAGAATGATCTTGACCAGAACAGACTTGCCAGATCCACTCGGGCCAACAATTGACGTTAGCGACCCTTTCCTGATGAAGAAAGAAGCATTGTCTATAATTGGAGGATCTAAAGGATTAAAAGAAAAGGATGCATTGATAAACTCTAAGGCATGATCAGAGTCAATACGTTGCGGACTTGAGCTGTCCAGCCCTAAAGGCTTGGGTGAGTGAGTGGTGAAGACGGGAATATCGTCTTCAAGTAGTTTTGGAAGTGAACTATAATTGTCGGATTCGGTATTATATGCATCAGAAAAGCGCTGAGAAAAACCGTCAACTACTTTGAAAGAATTCAGAATAGTAGATATCTCATTGAAAACCACCAAAATAGAGGGGAGCAAAAGCAAATAGGTAACAAGATCGCCAATAGTAATAGATTTAGTTACGACTAAAATTGGTGCTGCACTTAATATCAAGACTTGTGTGAGATAAGATAAGAAAAACGTGTGTGCACCATTAACAGCCATCTTTGAAGATACAGCCTGTAGCAAGGTTTGACTTGCCAGGAAGAATCCAGACCAACGGCCAAAGTAGTAACTTTCGTTTGCCGTGGAGCGTACAGTTTCAATATCTCCAACGAGGGAGAACGTGACACCAGCGCCTTTACCAGTTGACATGCTGGCGTTACGGTTATCGTTGGTTGTTTCAAGAAAAACCCTATAAGAAAGAAATAAAGAGATAGCAACAAATACAATCGGTGCAACCGTCAAAACAGGAGAAATAAAGACAAGTACAAGGAGAATAGGTACAGCTCTTAATACATTTAACAGCGAGTAAAGAAAATTGTTATGAAATTCGGACGTAGCTGTAATATCATAGACAATTCTTGTATTCAGTTCACCAAGATTTCTCGTGACGAAAAAATTATAAGGCAGAGACATCATCTTGACGATAAACTCCAAAGAGGTTCTTCCTACTTGCATGTAAGAAACTCGACGAAGGAGCGTTAGCCGGAGATACGTAATTGCCGCATAAATCAAAACAAGGAGCAACAAAAGCCATAAAGCTGCATTTCCTTGGAATTGAGATACACCAGAAATATATTTGTCGGAATAAAAGCCAATCAAAACAGCGATTGAAGTCTCGGGTATCGCAGATAAAAGAGACAAGCCGAGCATCAAGAGATAGGAAGATAATTGAGATCGGTAACGAACCAAGTAATCATATATGTATCGATCGGGGGAACCAGAACGCTTAAAATCGTCATTAACTTCAACAGTTAAGCAGTAGTCAGTATATTTTGCGTAAAATATTTGCTCATCAACAGCTCTCCTTCCAACCGCGGGATCCGAAAGAAAAAACTTAGAATCTTTGTATCCCTCAAAGATTAGAAAGTGATTAAAGTCCCACCATAGAATAATTGGACCAGTGTAATTCTTGATTAATGAATCTCTATCCCAATTCGTAAAGGTTAGGTTAAGGCCATATTGTTTCGCTGCATCAATCAATTTTTGACATGAAGCACCATCTCGCGTGATTCCACATGTATACCTTAGTTCATCAATCGAGACAAACTTTCCATAGTAGGCAAGAAGAAGTTTTAATGAAACAGCACCACACTCGGTGGCCTCCATCTGGATAATATTTGAGGTGGGAAAGAGTTTATTCGTCATCACTGATCCTGTTTAGGAGGAAGAGGGTTACTTGTAAATAGATCCCGGAGAGCTGGAAGAGCCATCGTAGCGGGACTAACTCGGCTAGTAATGATTGTGGCATTCATTAAGGTTGTAATCGGAATTGTAAAGTCAGGCCCTTTACTAGACGTCCATTCGTACCCAGACGGAGTAGCCTTAGATTTCTGAAGTTTTACCAAAACAAGAAAAGGGCTAGTTTGCGACTTTAAAATCGAATCAGAAACAGTATCAACACCAAGTGTTTTCAACATTTGCCCTGCTGTCTGAATTGTCTCGCTGACCTTAATGACCCTTCCTTTTATGCCGCCATATTGGGTGGTTGAAAACCCAGTGGGGGTAATGATTGCTTCATTACCTACCTTAATATCTCCAATATAGTCTGCATTGACATAAATAGGTATTACATCGGGGTAAGAGCCTTTGGCGGTTGTTGTGATTAATATAGGAGTATTGGCCTCTACAAAAGCTCCAGGTGCTACGATTTGGCTCACAACACAAGAAGTGCTTGGGGCAAGTAGATAAGACTGAGAGAGGAATGTTTGAAGCTTATTCCTTGCTGCTAGTGTTGCGGTAAGTGCATTCTGGAAACTTGTATTTTTACTGGATTTGATATCGATTACATCATTAAAATCCGTTGCCTGTGTAGACATATACTCTGCAAGCTTTGCCTTGGAGATGATTCCCTCTTTATATAACTCATATGCGGACTGAGCGATGCTTTTATTATGATCGTAAATTCGTGTCGCTTCGGCGATAGCTCGATCGTAATTCCTTTGTTGATTTTCAATAACTGCAGAAAAAGAGGCGCCTGTCATCAACGAATTTTCAAGGTCTGACTTAGTGTCATTATTCAACAGGAAAGCTAATGGCATACCTGGTTGTTGGCAGACAGGCATGTCATGCTTCAATGCTTTTTCATGATCTGCAACTTGCGAATCACTGACAGAAAAATCTTTTTTTAAGGGCGATAAAAATACAGTGACTGATTGATATTGCTCAACGCTTCTTAGTCTTTCTGGATCACCATCCCTGGAACCTTGATGTTTTAAATAATCAATAACGTTCATGTCTAATGATCTAGAGTTCCGTATTCTTGCAATTTCTGAGGTTTGTAAAATTTCAGGCTTTATCTGAGGAGAGAAAAAAACATATCCCTGGCCAGGAGAATACAAAGTAATGATACTTTCGGGTAAAACATGTACACCAACTCCAGCCTTCCTTGATGGAAGCAAGGCAAAGAGAAACCAACCCAAAAGGAAGACAGCAGAGGCTCCGGAAAGGTAAATCAACCAGCGGAGAGAAGGAGTTACGGCTCTGAAAGGCTTAAAGACACCGTCAACATCACCAGAGGTAGAAACAGGCATGAGGAATAACTAATCTAGAAGTGACTACTGGAGAAGGGATAATTGGGTGAATTATTTAGGGAACGTATTTTTCCAGTCTTGCAAAAACTGGTCGAAGTCAATACTATCAAAACCTTTCGATTGCACAAGCTTGGCAATGTTTACAGCAGCAGTGTTTCTACCTTTTATGCTCTCAATTAAATTCTGGTTCAGAGAGGTCAGTTGATCAAAGACATTGTCAACATCCGTTTGATTCAAAAAGCCAGCTTGGCTTGCCTTCAGAGAATTGAGGTAGTTAACTGTGGCCTTGGAGGAACCATTTGAAAGATCCACCACATTAATAGTGTTAGCTACATATTGGGTAAAATAAGTGAGCAAGTCAGTTTCTAATTGGTTAACATTCTGAGAAAGCTCATTGGCCAACGAACTGGTAGCATTTTTTTGTGATTTAGCCTGGGCAAATGTTTGTCCAAAATCAAAAATATTCCAGTTCACAGTTGCAGATGCTACAACATCCTGAGTTTGCGAATAGTCATTGACATAGCCAGTGCCATTGATATCACCCCATTGATTATCCGTCTCATAAGACAAGCCAATGGAAACCTCCGGTAAATTGCCAGAAAGGATTGATCGTTCTGTTAATCGTGAAGACTCAATAGAGTGCCTTAAAGCTGCGATAGAAGGGTTCGAGTCGATTGCGCGTTTGACAGAGATAGATGGAGGCTGCTTCCAACAGGCAGAGCTAATATTGCTATAGGAAAGATCAATATCAGAGTCAAGACTCTGATGGAACATGAAGTCTCCAATTAACTTTTCATAACTTTGAGCTAATAACGATCTAGCGCTCAGAAGGCTAGACGCTTGTGAAATCTCAGTAACATTTGCACGACTCACATCGAGTACAGAATTAAGGCCCTTCGCTTCAAGTTTGTTTAAGCGACGAACTCGATCTGATGAAGCTTGATACTGAACCGAATTAATAATTGTGGACAGAACATTCGCCTTAAAATCATAGAAATTGGAGACAGTATCCAAGCTGTCTACAACTGCTTGGTCGATGAATGTATAGTAAGCGGCTTTTTGTGATTGCCATTGAGCCTTTGTGGCAAATAAGTTTTGGAAACTTAGAATTGTGTAATCAATGCTCAGAGTAGGATCACCTTCATGCGTATATGATTTTGATTCATCTAAAAGAGGTCCAAGTAACGATCCTGAGACGGATTTAGAATATTCTGTTGTAGAATTTAGGTTAAAATCAAGACTAATCACAGGTCGATTGAAGGAAGCGTTAGCAGCTTCAACTGCCTGAAGGAACGAGAAGTAATACTGTTTAGCAACAGGGGAAACTGAAAATCTTTTCAAAAAAATATCCTTAGAAGATATCGAAGTGGGTTTCATGCTTGGTTTTATTTCTTGCCTTAGAGACTGGTTCATAAAAGAGCTAGGAGTATTCGCAAGAGATCCATATTGCTGCTTGCGCATTCTTTTAATCGACTGCACAAACTTCTTCAGACGAGCATCAATAAATTCACAGCTTGGAAGCTCTTTAAATCTTTCATCGAGCTTAAGAATGAGCTTTTGTGGGGTAGACTTTAGCGCAGATGTTTTAACTAAGCACCGAAAATTATACTCATCAGCCAAAGTATTTGAGCAATTTTCTAATGCTTGAGCGCTGAGTGGAAAAAGAAAGCCGTGAGGTATGGCCAACAGCAAAGCAACACTTAGATAGGTTTTTTTACCCATCGGGAACATGTGCTGCGATGACGGTTCAATCTAAACGGCTTCATCAAATGCGCAATGATTAAAAACCGCAGCAAGCCACTAACTAACAAATATTTACGCCAATCACGAGTTCGCGATTGAAATCTATAGATAATACGTAAGATCGTATTCTTTAATGGATCGTGACTATGGTGCGTAAGCAGAGCCATGACCTGCATCCAAACTCACATCCCTCACCAGGTATTGTTATGTCAGCATTTGAAAATGCACACAAGTTTGTCCATGACATTCCCGCTTCTCAGAAAGCAGGCATCAGTGGACTAACTGACGCAGTTGCTAAAGCAGCAGAGCTAGGTCTTCCTACCGATGAGGTTTCCTTGAAAAAAGTGATCGCATCAGCAGGTATTAATGCAGCCTCAGCGCAAGGAGGTGGTCGAGTTAGCGTCGACTGGTGATCTAACCCGAATTATATTTTGAGCTCTCTATTTTAGAGAGCTTTTTTTCGCCCTATGCATCTAGCAGGCCAATAGCCGTCTCAAGTCAATACTTGTTGAAAATTCGACTCCCAAGAAAAGGCGACCCCAACTGTCGAAGTTAAGTTCAGAACGGCATGGTGAAATCCATCTGGAATAAAAAGGGAATCACCAGGATGTAGGTCAAACAGGAAAGCATCCTTCAGTTGTACTGAAAGTTTAGAGGCATGTGAGTTGAACCAGTCAGATATCGAATGGATTGACTTATTATTAACATCATAGGAGAAACTTGCCAAGGAATCATTATTTTCTTGTGATGGCTTGGCCAGAAACCAGCGCTTGACTCCAACTATGTTGTAAAAATAGGCTCTTGAATGTTGATGCAAAGCTGTACCAGTGCCTTTAGGACCAGCCACAAAACGCTTAATACGGAAGCATTGAACAATACTCTTATTTAGACATTCAGGGGTAGGGAAGAGATTGTCTAGATCAAGATCAAGAGACCTGCCATTTTGATGAAAAACATGTGATATATACAAATGGGATTCTTGCGAAAATCCAGAGTCGTGGAAAAAGTCTCCCAACTTTACGGATCGACAGGCGTCAGTGATATATGCATCACTTGAGCAAGACAGAGTTTTTAGCGAGAAATTGCCTTTAAGGCTATCTAGGCTTTCAAGCCAAGGCTTCATGCTAGAAGCATCTCGATGGATAAATGGCCGATGGCCAACGAAATTGAAGTCAAAATGTCCAGAGACAATATCCATAGATAAAATGCTTCAGCTTGATCCTTAGGGTGTACGTAAAACATCACAAAGGATGTTGGCAGAGGGGGGGCAGGCTCGCCTTCAAAGGTGAGAACTTGTAACACCCGCTGGCACATCTGCTCTGATAGAACAGCTTTCAGTTCTTCTATCGTCATCAGTTCCTCTTCAATGGCTTGGATTCATTCACCTGCGCATAGAGGTCTGCTGTTGCATCAGGGGTAAAGCGTGCATAGCTACTTAAGTGCACCTCAATCGTGTGACCCATTGCTTGAGCAATGTTCGCTATCGGTAGACCTGCTGCATGCGACGCCTTGGCGTAGCGATGTCGAAAGCTATATGGCGTTAGTTGTTCCCCATCTCTTCGCGCTGCTTTGCGCATCTCCCCCCATGATGCCTTCTGACGACGTAGGTAAGTACCAAGCGCTTGCCCGCCTGCACCATCACTATTAAGTGGCGGCAGCTGTTCGCCAATCTGTAGACGGCCCTGCAGGTTCCAGTCGAGAGAAGTGCCATCTGAGTCTTTGACTAGCAGCGCATTGAGTCGACGAGGGTCAGTGCGTTCTCCTTTTTTGCCACCTTTACTCTTGCGGTAGATGGTCCATAACTCAGGCCCTATCGATCCATCCTTAATCCGCAGGTATCGCAACTCTTCTGGCCTGAGCCCATAGACAGCACAAAGCTGAATTACAAAGCGCCAACGATCATGTGAATCTCCTTCTGGAAGAGCTTCTAACAACTGCAAAATTTGCGCATCTGACAAGGCGTAGCCATCTCGCTTTAGTTTGCGTGTCTCTGCAGCATCCGCTGGTGGCAGATAGAGCGATTTGAGATGTCCTCTTTGTACGGCCCATCGGAGGAAGCCGTACAGCTTTTGACGACTCGTCTGACGGATACGTGAGCCCATCTCCCACTTCTCTAAGACAATCAGGCATAGCGTTTCACCATTGATCGGTGGAGTTCCTTTGAATTCATCGGCACAACTTTGAAGTACTGGTAGG
>MPLX02202276.1_pt1 | contig 11346 bp, 7 predicted proteins | sample 1617341 | NCBI WGS metagenome assembly MPLX02 (sample SAMN05944804, study PRJNA350692) | marine metagenome | biome: marine; feature: ODZ; material: water; isolation source: 120 m water sample filtered on 0.2 um supor filter | place: Pacific Ocean | collected 2012-04-08 | depth 120m m | reverse complement strand
GGCTATGGCGGAACCGGCCCCGCGTTTTCGTGGCGGCCGTTTTTGCGTGCGGCTTGGGATGGAAAATGGTCTATTGGGGCACCGATCCTGATTCTTGGCGGCATCTACGGCGGTGTGTTTACCCCGACTGAGGCAGCCAGTGTTGCCGTGGCCTATGCTCTGTTCGTCGGTCTGTTTATCTACCGTGAGTTGAGCCTTGAAAAGATCATCGAGGCACTGCGCTTCACTGCACTTCTGACGGGCATTCTTATCCTGCTGACCCCGACTCTTGCGTTTGGCCAGCTCACGGCCTTTTATGATGTTCCCGCAGCCGTTCAACAAGGCATCAGTTCAATTACTGAAAACCCCATCTTGGTCCTACTGCTGATCGGTGTGTTCTACATCTTTATCGGGACATTCATGGAGTCGCTGGCACAGATCATTTTGTTTACCTCGGTCTTTCTGCCATTGGTCTCGTCACTCGGGGTCGACCCGGTTCTATTTGGCATATTCACGGTCATGACCTGCGAAATTGGCTTCCTCACGCCGCCACTGGGAGCCAATCTGACAGTGGCGTCGCGCATTTCCGGTGTTTCCATTGAGCGGATATCGGTCGCCGTACTGCCTTTCATCCTTGCCTACATCGTCGGTATGGTGATCATAATTCTTCTCCCTGACTTGACCCTCTTCGTACCAAACTTGGCTTTTGGCCCGAGTCGATAACAGTAGTTCTAAGGGGTAGCCCGGTGATCGACTGCATTTTTGAAAAAGGGCTGGTCTACGATGGCTCTGGTAATAAACCTTATGCTGGGGACGTCGCAATTCTGGGTGACAGGATCGAGTGTATCGGCCAGTTGGATGATGTTGAATGTATCCAGCGAATCAATATTGAAGGTCTTGTCGTTACACCGGGCTTTATCGATCTGCATACCCACTCGGACTTTACCTTGGTAGCCAATGGTAAAGCTGAGAGCCAGGTACATCAGGGTGTAACGACCGAAGTTGTCGGCCAATGTGGTCACAGTTGTGCTCCGGTATGTCACCACAGCGAGATACCCAAGGTTGCGATTGGTTATGCCCCCAGTGCTGAAAAGGCGCAATGGGAGACTTTTGGTGACTACCTGAATCACTTAGATCAGGGGAAGCTTGGCGTAAATGTGGCGGCATTTGTCGGTCATGGCGCTGTACACCGCATGGTGATGGGCGATGACCTGCGACTACCCGAACCTGAAGAAGTGGACAAAATGGCGGAGTTGGTTGAGGTCTCCCTGGAGCAGGGAGCGGCAGGATTCTCGACGGGCCTGGAGTACTGGCCTGGTATCCAGTCAGCACCTGAGCACATCGTACCCCTGTGTGAAGTGGCGGCCCGTCACAATCGACTTTATGCCACACATGTTCGCAACCGGGATCGCTTCTACGATTTAGGATTCGGTGAAGCGATTGCCACAGCCCGCTTATCTGGGGCACGACTGCAGATATCACATATACAGCCCAAGTATGGTGCTCCGCCACATGCCATGGAGCACACTTTGGAGATGATCCAAACCGCTCGCCAGCATGGGGTTGAGGTCGCATTTGATGTCATACCTCATGACTGGGCTCACACCTTAGTTATGGCGATCCTCCCGAGGTGGGCGTTGGAGGGTGGGGTCGAAAAAGTAATAGGCCGTTTAAAAGATGACCAGTTAAGGGAGAAGATTAAACAAAACAGAAACCCCATGTGGATGCTTGTGGTGGATCGGCTCTGGTCAAAAATTGTACTGCTTAACTCCAAGGCAAATGCTGATCTCGTTGGCGAGAATTTCGAAGACATTGGGCGTATACGGGGGAAAGACCCTTACGATGTCGTGTTCGATCTACTGCTTGAAGAGGGTAGTGAGATGCACCAACTGCTTTGGACTTCACAGTCTTTCTCTAAGGATGATGTAGAACTCTGTCTTGAGCAGCCTGAGTGTGTCGTTATATCAGATACCTTGGCATTAGCGCCTTATGGTGATCTTGCGGGTCAGCTTGGTTCATTGAGTGGATATGGCTGGACCTCAGAATTTTTGAGTCATTATGTAAGGGAGCGCGGCGTCTTATCTTTAGCAGAAGCCGTCCGACGATTAACCAGCCTTCCCGCTGAGCGACTAGGCTTAGCCAATCGTGGTCGTTTGCAAGAGGGTTTCCAGGCCGATATTGTGGTCTTTGATCCAACTGCCGTCAGCAGTACCTGGACCATTGAACAGCCCAGGAGTTATCCCGAGGGATTTAACTATGTTGCGGTTAACGGGCAATTGGCTATCAATGCAGGTAAGCGGACCGAGAACGATGCTGGGTGCGTCCTTCGCGCGCCATTTTAGTTAAGAAAAGTAAGAGTCGCCTGTGATCTTGTTTGGGTGGCTTTAACCCCCTGCAGAACGCCAACTCCTCTTGATGCTGCGTTGCGCTTATTGCGGCCCGGTGTTAGCAGCGTATTTCAGTGCGGCCGCTGAGTTTTGAAAAAAAACTTTTTGGCGTTTGTTAGGTTACATCCAGGAAGCGATCAAAAATATTTTTAAGCAGTTTGGAGATATTGTTTCGAAAGTGATTATGAGGCAGGCTGCCGCAGAATGTGATCGAGCCGGTGGAGAACACAGCGCCCCCAGAAGGTGTGTCAAAGTACACCATGTCCGCGCGGATCAGGTCCTTGTCTGGTACGCCTGCCCAGTTAGTGATGTGGGTAAGTTGCTCTTCAGGAACCAAGATAAAGGTATCGTCATGGTTCTCTGATGAGGCAACTACTACTGCATTCTCTGGCGAGCCTAACAGGCGGTCATAGCGATCTAGCTCAAAGCCGGCTGCTCCACCGCCGCTAAAGCCGAAATCACCAATCAGTTCATCTCCAACGCCCTCAAACATCCAACTGAATTCGTCCTCGTAACTTCTGGGTGTGCGGCGATAATAGGAGCCGAAAAACTGACCTTGTGCGGAGAATCCTACTCCCGCGAGAGTTTGAGGTGGCCTGCCGTTCCGGCGCCACAAGCCGCCATACTGGCCATCAAATGCATTGTAATACTCCCCTGGTTCGGCGGCCCAGGCCCTGATGCCGCCTTCGGCTCTTCTAATCTCGATGAGTGAGGGATTCTCGGGATGAATTGCCACCCGCCAGTAAAACCCATTTCCTCCAAGATAGGCGAGATTGCCACCCTGGTCACGATAGTGGGTTAGGGCGTTGAGTGAGCGGGTGGTATGGTATTCCGGGTGAGACCCGGTCGTGACCATTGAATACCCCTCTATAGCGCTGACACCTTCGTTGTGAAGTTGCTCGTCGGTAATGATGTCGTAATCGTAGTCGTGAGCCTCAAGCCATGTGGTTAGATGGCTGTCGGCCTGGAAATGGCGTAGGCCTGAACATGTGCTGGCGCCAAAAGTAAGGTAGCCGGGCCTCAGGTTAAATAAAGGCCGGCAGTGGCTTGCATGGCAGATGCCACTTCGATCGGAGTGAAAATTGTAGGTAGAGCAACCATAGTTTGGGTATTCGGCTGGATTCCAAGGGTATGCACCCCAGGCCTTAACTTTGTCCATCCAGGCGGGGTCATAATCAGGCCGGGCGTGGTTGCCATACACAGTGTAGGTAAAAGTCGATACCAAAAGACCCAAGCGTGCAGTGGGTCGCCCGCGTGGCGGGCAGATAAACAACGGAATCGTGTCATGATGGCCCTGTTGTTCAAGGCGTATGCCGTATATCCCAGACTTGAGGTTCTCAGGAATCTGAAACGAGAAATCTGTTGCCCAGTCGAAATCGTAGATGTCATCTTCATGAAAATGGATTGCGCCGTAATGGTCTGGAGCGTGTCTCCAGCACATCTCGGCTCCATCCCAGTTAGCACCTGTCATCGCCCGCGCAGGAAAATTGATCGTCTCACCGTGCAGTTGATTGGGCCCTATATCAGGAACTCGGCAGCTGGAGATGTCTTTAGAGAAATCCCAACGTGCGAATATCGGAGCTTGATTGTCAGCCCACCCGGTGGCGTCTAGATCCAAATCACCTATCCAAATTGCCGGGCTGTCTATCTTGCCATTGAAGTGCATCTGACGTTGGCCATCTTCGGCAGCTGCAATTATCAGAATGCCCGGCGTTTTTGATCCCAAAGCAGGGGGTTTAGCCAAGGCAGATTGTGAGGCCTCAGTTAACTGCTCACTGCTGCAGTGTAGCTTCAGGAAACCATCTATTTGACTGACCCCCACCGAGAGGTGAGCCCATCGCCGCTCATCAAGCGGCGTATGCAAGGTGCATTCAGCCCAGCTACCATCGACTAGTCTGACAGCAGTCCACGGCCTGCCAGTAGCATCAAGGCCCAATATGAATGCGGTTCCTGAATTTGCAACACTCACCGAGAGAACTGCCTGTTTTTCTCTACCCGGAAGTGTCGGCCATATCATAGTGGAAGCCGTAAAGACTTCGGGGAGATTATTGCCCTCTGGCAAAGGCACTTTTACACAAGAGCCGGGAGCAAATTTCTGGATCCGCGCCGGATAGGTGGAGGCAAAACTGGAATCAACATCTTCTTCTGTTAATCCCATCCCCTGGGGATTCGGGTCAGCACAGATTGTCCGAACTAAGCGCGCGGTATATTCTCCTTCCAGATAACTACTGACCTTAACTTCAACAACTTCTCCCGCCCGGGCTGAAAGCCGATCAGCATACCCAAGCAGTGGAGGATGGTTATGTGTCATTCAATGGAACCTCGAAGGCGTAATGCTCGCAGCAGTTCGGGGGGTGAGAGCGGCACGCTGTTTTTTGATGCTCTTAACCATAAACTGCGTGAGATGAGGGTTCAACCTACATCTGGTTATCCATAATACTCAGGTACTCCTGGAAACCCCAACCGGATCACTCTGAGGAGTAATCACAAAATGGGTGGGCGCGACAGGGATTGAACCAGCGACCCCTGCCGCGTGTAGGCGGCGCTTTTTCGCTGAGTATCTGGAAAAGGATGGGTTGCCTTTTGATCGCCACCCGTTTGAGCCTGATCTGGCAGGAGTTTCGGTAAGCCCCTTAAACCGTATAATATTGGGGGTTGTAAATAACAAAAGACTTGTGATATTGTGTTATCACATAAATTCATAGACAATCTGCCCAACGGCAGAGGGGGAAAAATGCAACGCCTGAACCAACATCTACGAGAGCAAAAACAAGCCGGTTTCACTCTGATCGAACTGATGATCGTCGTGGCGATCATCGGCATTTTGGCTGCGATTGCGGTGCCGCAGTATCAAAGTTATGTAGCCAGGTCCCAAGTATCGGAGGCACTGAATCTTGCCGGCCCGGCCAAACTTGCTGTGGGAACGCACGTTAACGAATACGACGCCGTTCCCGATGCCACTAACAATATTACCTACGCTACCACCACCCAGGGTGCTTATGTCGGCTCGTTGACCGTCGCAGCAGATACGGGTGTGATCACGATAACGATGGACACGGCTGCGAACGGCGTAAATTCCAGCGTCGCCGAAAAAGCGCTTACATTGACACCTTCTTATACCTCAGGAGAGGGCGCGGTGACATGGGCGTGTGATGGTGCATCTACTGACGGTATTGAAGATGCCTATCTGCCAGGGGCTTGTAAATAGTCAGGCAGGGTTTGAAGTCCCACTAAGCCCCGGCATTGCCGGGGTTTTAGTTGAATAGTCTGATAAAGTTCAGTAAGAACCGCAGCACCCAGATGATATGGCTGAGTTTGTTGTGCCGATTGACGCATTTCTTAGCCGAAAAACACTAAGAAGCGATGAAACAAAAAGGCTTCACATTGATCGAACTGATGATCGTAGTCGCGATCATCGGGATACTGACGGCGGTAGGGGTGCCGCAGTACCAAAACTATGTCGCCAAAAGCCAGGTGGCAGAAGGCTTTAACCTCGTCGCAAGCCTGAAAAGCAGCCTGGTTGAGTACCACAATACCCAGGGGACGTTTCCCGATGGCACAACGGATGCGAATGCCGCAGTAGGTATTGCCACCGCCTTGAATATCAAAGGGGACTACATCAGCAAAGTTGAAGTCTCCAATGATGGCCTGGGTACGATTACCGGCACATTTGGGCTAAACAGCCGACATGATGGGAAGTTTCTTCGTTTAACACCTACGGTAGCCGATGGTGCCGTCTCTTTTAACTGCACCACCGACATTGAAGAACGCTACAGGCCAAGTGGTTGTGAGGGGGGAACAACTGCTACACCAGCAGAAGCACTTCAGGCCTTTCTGGATTTGCATGGTGTAACTCTTACAACTCAACCGAATGGGGCGCCAACCCTGCCAGGATGCGTTGCTGGATTGTCCTGTAATTACCGCGAGGATGGTTTGCTCGTGAATCGTAATTGGCCAGGTGCGGATAAATATTTATCTTTAGCGGTATACAAAACCCGAAGATATAACTGGGCAAAAGAGAAGTATGATGCAGCTACCACTGCGAGTGCTCAAGCTTATTGGTCTGGCGTTGTATCGAGGCAAGCGACCCGCAGAGCTACTGCCTTAAGCAAAACGCCCCTGGGAGCGACCTACCAAGCATTGCTTGATGCTTTATAGCAGTGGGTAGGGGAGGCCTAACCTGTAGATCTTTTCTAAGCACTCGTTGAGCCTATATAGGTAGTGTAAAGCCCGTTTCCGGTGTTGAGATTTAGGGGTTGTGATATGGTGCTTACCTGATTTATTAGCATAAAAACAGAAAGCAATGCCCGAGGATTTAGGCTTGGAAACCACTGGCTAAAACACAGGAAAAATGGTGGGCGCGACTGGGATTGAACCAGTGACCCCTGCCGTGTGAAGGCAGTGCTCTCCCGCTGAGCTACGCGCCCCATGAGGGGTAGCACGCGATCGAATCTGGCGTGCTATTAGGGCTTATTATAATTAGAATCGCGCTCTTCATACCACGCAGGACTTTATGATGTCGGTCGTTCGCACCCGTTTTGCCCCCAGCCCTACCGGTGATCTGCATATCGGGGGGGTTCGCACAGCGCTATTCAGCTGGCTCTATGCCCGCCATCACGGCGGGGAGTTTGTTCTGCGCATAGAGGATACCGATCTTGAGCGCTCTACCCAGGCTTCGGTGGATGTGATTCTCGAAGGTATGCGGTGGATGGGGCTGGATGCCGATGCCGGCCCGATCTTTCAGTCAGATCGGGCAGATCGTTATCGCGAAGTGCTTGATCAGTTACTGGAGCAGGGCCTGGCATACCGGTGTTATTGCAGTCAGGAAGAACTGGATGCGGTGCGTGAAACGCAGCGGGCCCAGAACATCAAACCGCGTTATAACCGTAAGTGCCGCGATGCCGAGGATCCCACCAGGCCCGGTGTTGAGCCGGTGATCCGTTTTCGCAATCCACTGGATGGCCCGGTGATATTCGAGGACCTCGTGCGTGGTCAGGTCAATATCAGCAACGAAGAACTCGATGATCTGGTGATCGCGCGTCCCGATGGCACGCCAACATACAATTTTGCCGTTGTTGTCGATGATGTCGATATGGCGATCACCCATGTGATCCGCGGTGATGATCATGTCAATAACACCCCGCGCCAGGTCAATATCTTCAAGGCGCTGGGGGCATCGTTACCGGTTTTTGCTCATGTGCCAATGATTGTGGGGGCAGACGGGCAACGCCTGTCCAAGCGTCACGGGGCAGTAAGCGTGCTGGATTATCGTGACGAAGGTTTTTTGCCTGAGGCTATGCGCAATTACCTGTTACGCCTGGGCTGGTCGCATGGCGATCAGGAGATCTTCTCGTTAGAGCAGATGATCGAATTTTTCGATCTTGGCGCGGTCAATCGTGCCGCCTCGGCGTTTGATCTAGACAAGCTTAAATGGCTTAACCAGCACTATATTAAGGAGGCTGCTGGCGACAGGCTGGAGCAGCTGTTGAGTGAGCGACTCACGGGCAGGGGCATAGATCTGACGGGTGGGCCAGAGATGGCTGCGGTTGTGGAGGCATTGCGCGAGCGCGCCCAGACACTGGATGAACTCACGGACAAGAGCCTTTATTTTTACCAGGAGATCGATGGCTACGATGAGGGGGCAGCGAAAAAGCACCTGCGGCCAGTGGCAGGCCCTCTGCTGGAAGATGTAAGGGCGCGTTTTGCCGGGGTCGAGCCGTGGGCAGCCCCGACTATCCATTCGGCGTTGCAGGCTTGTGTGGAGGCCCACGATTCCAAACTTGGAAAGATCGCCCAGCCGCTGCGCGTGGCAGTCTCAGGTACAGCAGCAACACCGCCTATAGATCAGACTCTGGAACTGGTCGGCAAGCCAAGAACGTTACAGCGCATCGATACGGCGTTGGCCTTTATTGCGGCCCGGGCAGAGCAGGGCGCTTGACCCGGCCGGGTCAAAAAACGAAAATACCGCGTTCTCTCGGGGCCGTAGCTCAGTTGGGAGAGCGCTACAATGGCATTGTAGAGGTCGTCGGTTCGATCCCGTCCGGCTCCACCATAATTGTCCCCATCGTCTAGTTGGCCTAGGACACCGCCCTTTCACGGCGGCAACAGGGGTTCGAATCCCCTTGGGGACGCCATAAATTCAATTGGCCCGTCGCAAGTGGACGGCAGTTTCTGGATCAATGGTGAGGCGCCGCCCGGATGGCGGGCCAAAATCGAGGATCTGGCCGAGGGGAAAAGGCAGCCTAGTGTGCAAGTCGGTTGCACCGTGGCCCCATAAGTCATTGAAATGCTGGCGATATGAAATCCAAGGGGTTCACGCTTATTGAGTTGATGATCGTCGTCGCGATCATCGGGATACTCGCGGCGGTTGCAATCCCGCAGTACAACAATTATGTGGCGCGGGCTCAGGTCTCAGAGGGACTGACAATCGTTGGTCCCCTCAAGTCTGCAATCGCTGAGTACGATAGCGTTGAAAGCAGCCTTCCTCCGTCTGGGCCAATTTCGCTGTTGGGGGTTGATCCAACCCTAATCTCTAGTGACCTCGTCAGTTCGGTAAGCTGGACAAAGATCTCACCTGGAGGCGTTGTGACGTTGCCTGGTTCGACGCCATCTCAGTACGGGGGAATCGCAATTACTTTCTCATCATCTGCACATGAGCTAATTAAGGATCGTGGCTTTTTCCTATGTGCAACAAAATCAAGCGGCCAACCCATCACATGGCGTTGTGGAACTGGCTGTTCCACTATGGTTTTGGGCTTCGGGGCTTCTCTGAACAGTAAATTCCTACCGAGCGGGTGCAAATAGACTGGTTTTGCCCTTTCACGGCGGCAACAGGGGTTCGAATCCCCTTGGGGACGCCACATATCCGGTGCGTTTTAAAGGGAGTCATTTGCAAAAAAGAGGCGTCTGACCTCTTTTTTGTCACCAATACTTCACGTAGACGGCATACTCGATCGACTCCATTGGTTCTATGCAATTAGCCTTTACGTTCTTCAAGTATTTTCTGATGATCGCCGTTGTGCTGGCGGGGGTTATTTGGCTCTTTCTTAAGACAGCACCCGTGTTTGGGGGTAAGCCAGATTCGTCGAGCGCAGAACGGATAGCCGGGTCTCCAAACTTTGCTGCAGGCCAATTCAGAAATCTTGTTCAGACGCACCTCAATACACAAGAGCCAGACTCTAAGTCCTCATTTTGGAGGTGGTTCTTCCCCTCGAAAGATAAAAACCCACTTGGCCCGCTTCTCTCGGCGGCCTTTACGCCGGCATCACTGGCCGATGGGGAGTTCATCTGGCTTGGCCATTCAACGATCCTTATGAGGGCGCAGGGGCTGATGCTGCTGACGGATCCTGTGTTCTTTCGGGCGTCCCCAATTCCGGTATTTGGAAAACCTTTTCCTATTCAGCACCCAATAGCGATTGAGGACTTGCCAAAGATTGATGGGGTCGTGATTTCCCACGATCACTACGATCATTTGGATGCAAAGGCGATCAGATACCTGAGTCAGCGCGTCGAGCGGTTTTTTGTGCCTCTGGGCGTCAAAGCGCATCTGGAACGGTGGGGTGTCGATAGCCAACGGATCACTGAGTTAGATTGGTTTGAGTCGGAGCACTTTGGTACGCTTCACCTAACGCTAACACCGGCGCGCCATTTCAGCGGGCGCGGCTTCAGTGATCGCAATAAAACGCTTTGGGGTTCATGGGTAATCGATGCCGAATCTTTTAAGGTCTATTTCAGCGGAGACACTGGATATTCCGAGATATTTCGCGAGATCGGCGAGAAGTACGGGCCGTTCGATATCGCCTTTATTGAAAACGGGGCATACAACAAAAACTGGGCACAGATTCACATGTTCCCCGAGGAGGGAATACAGGCGAGTATCGACCTTAAAGCACGTTATTACTTCCCCATTCATTGGTCCAAATTTGATCTTTCGCTCCATCCTTGGGATGAACCCATCATCAGGGCCAGCGCTGAGGCGAATCGAAAAGGGGTTTTTGTCGTGACGCCTCTGATTGGTGAGATCTTCAGCCTCAGCCACCTGCCGCAAAGACTTTGGTGGGAAGGCCTTCGCGACCGCAATCCGGTTACGACAGAAGATTCGCCCGCGGTCGAGACGGCTAGGTGAGCCAGGGATACGGCTTAGAGCTTCGAACGGTTTTAAAGCGTTAAGGATTCAAGCCAGGACTGGATGGCTTCGATGAGCGCGTCGGGATGCTCCTTGAAGTAGTGTTCTGCTTCCGCAACGGCGACCTGTTTTGAGAGAGGGTTGCCTCCCTGTTTAATCAGACTCATCCGCTCTGGCGTCGTTCTTTGTACGGCCGGATAATCGCGTTCGCCGTAGATATCAAGAATGGGAATCGAGAGCGACGCAAAAGGGAATGGATACTGCATGGGCTGTTTGTAATCGGTTGCCCCCATGCCAACCCCGATGAAGGCATCGATGCCCACGCCTTTGGATTGATCGAGCCAGTACATCGCCATGTGTGCACCACAGCTGTGGGCCAAGAGCACGACAGGGGAGATTTCGGCTCTGGCCAGGTAGGCCAATGCCGTATCGATACGAGAGGACGCTTCAGGCAGCAGGGGCAGGTAATCAAAATACTTTGCGGCTTTGTGTAATACCGGCATTTGCACAGAGAGCGTATGCCAACCTGCCTCGGATAAGCCCACCCGCAAGGGACCGATGTTCTCAGGCCAGTCCGCATGAAACCCACGGCCATGCAACAGGATTACGACACCGCGGGTGGAGTCGGTTTGTGACGCCATCTCCACCGCCACAAAGGCTTGCCCGGCGGCATCGAGTGAGATGACTTCGCCATCAAATATATTAGCTTCGATTTCTTCTGCTAACCGAGCCTCGCGCTCAAGGTCGCTGCCACGGGCTGGTGTTGAGATAGCGCTGGCGCGAGCCAACATGGCCATCACCTGTAGTGCATTTTTTTTTCCGATGATCAGCAATTTTCCTGTTTTCCCATCTCGC
>MPLX02411949.1_pt1 | contig 11350 bp, 7 predicted proteins | sample 1617341 | NCBI WGS metagenome assembly MPLX02 (sample SAMN05944804, study PRJNA350692) | marine metagenome | biome: marine; feature: ODZ; material: water; isolation source: 120 m water sample filtered on 0.2 um supor filter | place: Pacific Ocean | collected 2012-04-08 | depth 120m m | reverse complement strand
TTCATTTGCCTCGAATATTATTTTCTCTTTGTCTAAATCAATAAACTCATAATTTCTCATAACCTCTTTACCATTTATAACAACGTCTTTAACTTCTTTAGAGCTTGAAGAAAGAACCACATTGTTAACTAGGTCGTGAATAGGTTGAATTCTTTCTGAGTCTAAATTAATTGTTATAAAATCCGCGTATGAACCTTCGTCCATATTGTAATTATTTTTTTCTAGAGTAAGTCTTTCAAAGTTTTGTTTTGTTGCAATATTAAAAACGTCCTTTGGAGTTAACTTAGTTTCTAAACCTTTTGAATTATTAAGCAACAAGGCTGTTCTCGTCTCTTCAATCATGTCATAATCATCATTTCCACCTGAACAGTCAGTACCAATACCCCAATTAGCATTATTTAATACCAAATTATTAGTATCAAGTAGCTTTCCGCCCAACGCATGGGTGGTCGGACAAAAAATTGGATAGGTATCGGAACTTGCTAATAAATCCAAATCTCCATCTTCAACAACGTTACAATGTGCAGCAATCACATTGCTACCTAATAAACCTATTGACTCAGCATGCTTTATTGGTGATAAGCCAAAATTTTCTTTGATGTAATCAAACTCAATTTTTGTTTGAGAAAGATGAATATGTATAGGTATATTATTCTCCTCTGCTATTTCTTTCATTTTTAATATTGTTTCAGGATTAGTAGTATCTGTTGCATGAGGTGCAATTACAGGGTGGATTAATTCAGTAGAATCTTTAAAATTATTAACAAAAGATTCAGCCATCAATAACTGTTCTTCACCAGTCCAAGGTCCATACTCTGTCATAACAGTATGGCCAATGAAACCTCTCATTCCAGTATCTATACAAGCTTTTGCTACTCCCTCAGAAAAGAAGTAGTGATCATTTATTGAAGTTGTTCCAGAAGAAATACAATCTAAAATTCCAAGACAAGAAAGTTTATATACATCATCTTCTGTTAAATGAGGTTCAACTCCCCACATAACATCATACAAAGCACTTGCATTTGAATGCCCTAAGCCTTTTACGCTTACAAGACCAACATGAGAATGAGCATTAACAAATCCTGGTACTATTGCAACGTTTCCAAGATCTTCTATATGACTTTTTTCTGGTAGATCTTTTTCTTCAACAACTCTAGAAATTTTACCTTCTTGAATTTGAATAACTTTATCTTTTATTACTGTTTGACTATTTGAAACTATATATTTTGCTTTATAGTTAATTGTCAATTTTATTCAGAATCATTAATAGGAACGGGTCTAACCCTTAACCTTTGTCGAATACCAATGAGTATCAAAACAACAACTGTTAGAGCATACGGAATCATTAAAATTAACCTAGAATCTAACTCGTACACGCCCTGAAGTCTTATTCCTATTGCATCTCCTAACCCAAAGAATAAACTTGCTCCAAATGTTCCTAAAGGAGTATTGTTGCCAAATGAAGAGGCAACAAGTCCTATGAAGCCTTTACCTGCTGACATTCCTTCTGTAAACATAGTTAGGTTTTCTAAAGAAAGAAAAATACCTGCAATTCCTGCTAATACTCCTGAAACAATTGTGACCAGCCATTTAATTCTAATAGTATTTATTCCTGCATCTTCAGCTGCTTCGGGGTTTTCACCAGTTGCTCTAATTGCAGTGCCCAGACGTGTTCTGTAGTAAATAATGTGTAATGAAAGTGCTAGGAAAAACATCAAATAAATAGAGTATGTGAAATCTGATAAAAATGGTTCTAAGAATGTACCTTGTAGAAACGATATGCTAATAGGTTCAAAACCTACGATTCTTGGATCAGAGAAAAAACCCGCTTGTCCCCATACTGTCCGCATTAAATAAGTTGTCCCAGCAAGAGAGAAAATATTAATAGCTAAACCTGCCAGGACTTCGTCCGCTCCTAAAGTAAAAGATAATAAACCAAATAATGCTGCTGTTAGTAACCCGGCAATGATTCCAGCAACAAAGCCAGCCCATACATTTTCTAGAAAGTAGCTAGCAAAAACACCAGCAAACGCTGCGTTAAGCATTTTACCTTCAAGACCAATATTTAAAACACCTGCAGCAGAACACAATGCAGCAGCCATACCAACTATAGCTATTGGGGCAGTTGACCTTAGAAGGCTTCTAAAAAGTGAGATATCAAATATTTCAATCCACTCCATTACATCTTCTTTCTTGAAAAGAAATTATCCATTTTTTTGATTAATGGATATTTTTCTAATCCTTTTACTATTTTTTGTGCACTTACAAAGAAAATTAAAACTGATATTAATACTATTATTATTTCTCTTGCAACATCTGTCTTGTAATCTACATAGAAACCCCCATTTTTAATAGCTCCATAGAATAAGGAGGCGATAATAGCGCCGATAGGTTCAAGTTTTCCAAGTATCGCAATTAGTATTCCATCAAAACCTTGGTTGAATTCAAGTTCTTGAAAGAAATATCTTACAGCACCTAGAACTTCTATTGCTCCAGCTAAACCACCAAGTGCACCAGAAATCAGCATACCAGTAATTGCAGATCTGTTAGACGGAATTCCTAGATATGAACTAAACCTTGATGGATACATACCTACTAGACCATCTCCTCCCGAACGCAACTCATATCCAAATGTTGTTTTGTTTAATATAAAGTGAGCAAGGATTGCAACAAAGACTGCTATAAAAAAACCAGTATTGAATTGAGAATTTGGAAATATTTGTTTAAGTTCGGCAGTTTCTAAAATTCTAGGTGTAGCAGGTGCTATTGGGTCTGCTCTAAAAGGTCCGTTAGCCATATAAGAAACAAATAACACAGCTACAAAATTTAGAATTATTGTAGAAATAATTTCACTTACCCCAGCATAAACCCTTAACAAAGCGGGTAAAAGCATCCAAGCAGCACCTACTAACATTCCTATTGATATACAAAGAGTTACGTGTGCAAAGTGACCCAAGGTTGTGAACTTGTAACCAGCCCAACCTGCATAAAGTGCCCCTACGTACATTGAGCCATTAATACCAATATTAAACATGCCGACCCGAAATGATACTAGAGTTGCTACGGCTGTTAAAATCAACGGTGTAGCTTGGTATAAAGAGTTTGCTATATTTCTAGTACCCTTGAAGCCCCCTTCATATAAATACTTTGCTACTTCAGAAGGATTATTGCCTGTTGCAGTAATTAAAATCCACGCAATAAATGAAGTAATAAATAAACCGGCAAAAGTTACTAAAACATCTTTAAAAGAAAACTTTTCCATTAGTCTTTAACTCCTGCCATATAAAGACCCATTTGCGCTTGGTCTACTTCTTTAGGGTTGACCCACTTTACTATTTCCCCCTCATACATAACTCCCACTCTGTCAGCAACAGCCATCACCTCGTCCAATTCAGCAGAGACAAGGAGAACAGCCCCTCCATCATCTCTCATCTCAACTAGTTGTTCGTGTATAGCTTCAATATTACCTATATCCACGCCTCTAGTAGGTTGAGAAGCAATAGTTAAAATAGGGTCTTCTGATAACTCTCTTGCAACAACAACTTTTTGTTGATTTCCTCCTGATAAGGACTTCACCTTCAAAGAAACATTTGGGGTCCTAATATCAAAATCATCTTTCAATTTATTTGAATGTTCAGCAATTTTTCTTAGATTGAAGATTCCTCTTGAGGACAGAGGTTTTCTAAAATATGAATTGCCAATCAAATTTTCCCAAATGCTAAGTTGTGTGTTCAGTCCTGTGTTCGTTCTGTCTTCAGGGATATGAGCAATTTTTTTTCTTCGAATATTTTTAGGTGTGCTTGAGGCTATATTTTCACCTAGATAATTAATAGTACCTTGACTAGTTTTTCTAAGACCGGTCAAAGCTTCAACAAGCTCCGACTGACCATTTCCTTCAACACCAGCTATACCAACTATCTCTCCTTTTCTAATATTTAAATCAATTCCTTTTACTGCTAACAAGCCTCTTGCGTCATGAACCCATAAACCTTCAACGTTTAGAATCTCATCTTCAGGTTTTGCTTCGTCTTTTTTTACCTGGAGAAAAACTTCTCTTCCAACCATTTGTGAAGCTAATTCAGCTATTGAGGTATTTTTAGTTTCGGAAACACCTTGTACTTCTCCAGCTCTCATTACTGTGACTCTGTCAGCTATTTCCATTACTTCTCTAAGTTTGTGGGTTATAAAAATTACAGTCTTACCTTCGTCAACCAACGTTCTAATTACAGTGAACAATTCATCTGTTTCCTGAGGAGTAAGAACTGCAGTAGGTTCATCTAGTATTAAAATATTGGCGTTTCTATATAAAGTTTTTAAAATTTCTGTTCGTTGCTGAACCCCCACAGAAGCGTCTATCATTTTTAATGCTGGATCAACTTTAAAACCATATTTTTCAGCAATATCTACAACTAACTTATTTAAGCCTTTCCAATCAATAAGACCTTTAGTGTTTTTTGGTTCTTGTCCTAGCCCTATATTTTCAGGCGCAGTAAAGCTTGGAACCAGTGTAAATTCTTGATGAACCATTCCAATCCCGAGGTTTATAGCAGTTTCGACCTTATTAATTATTTGTTTTTGACCATTAACTAGTATTTCACCTTCATCAGGTTGTTCAATACCATAAAGTATTTTCATTAGTGTTGACTTTCCAGCACCATTTTCACCCACTAATGCATGAATTTCACCTTTATTAACTTGGAAATCAACTTTTTTATTTGCAACAACACCTGGGTATTCTTTTGTGATATTTTTTAAATGTATTACTGAATCTTTGTTCATTTTTTTAAATTTTGATTATATATAATCTTAATAATTTAGCCCGACCTTAGTCGGGCTAAATTAAAATTTATCTAATGAATTGGTTTATTAACCACCTGCAGTTACGTCTGTAACTACTATTTCACCAGAAATTATTTTTGCTCTTACTTCTGCTACTTCTTCTATTAAGCCTGCGACTTGGGATGCCATGTCAGCAGGTCCCTCATCAGCAAATAGTGTAGATCCGTCAACCAACCATGTTGGTCCAACGCCATTTTCTGCAGATCCATAAGAATCAATTGTACTTATTACGGAACCAGCAGCGATTCTATCAGCGATGGCTGTGTAAACTGCATAGTCTACATTTTTCATCATTGATGTAATCATTGTTCCAGGTTGCACATAGTCTTGATTTGAGTCAACACCTATTGCATAGTTTCCTGTTTCTGCTGCAGCTTCATAAGCTCCATTACCAGTTGATCCACCAGCTGCAAATATAATATCTGCACCAGCTTCAAAACAAGCTAATCCTATTTCTTTACCTTTAGCAGGATCTCCCCAGCTTCCGGCATATCCATCACAGAACTCTATATTAGGATTGGCATACTTTGCGCCTTCTTCCCAACCTGTTTGGAATTTTCTAATAATAGGAACATCCATGCCGCCCATGAATGCTACTTTTCCAGTCTTTGAAAGCTTTCCAGCTATATATCCAACTTCAAATGAACCTTCATGCTCTTTGAAAATAAGGTTTTGAACATTTGGAAGTAAGTCTCCATTGTCCGCTGTTACAACCATATCAACAATTGCAAATTGTACATCTGGGTTAGCTACTGCACCTTCTTTTGTAATTTCTGCTTCAGAGAAACCGATTGTAATAATCATTTCTTTTCCATCAGCTAGAAAGTTTTGGATAGCTGCTGCTCTTTCACTAGGCTCTGTTTCTACATAATCTCCATCAATGCCAAGTTCAGCTACGGCTTTATCGTAACCTCTCTTAGCGGAGTCCATGAAGGAAAGGTCGCCCAACGCTCCGAGTACTATACCAACTTTTAACGCTTTGACTTCTGGCTCTGTAGGTGCTGCAGTTGTAGCTGGAGACTCTAAAGTCTCTTCTACTACAGGTTCTGCAACCTCTTCAGTAGTTGTTTCTGTCGAGCCTCCACAGGCTGACAAAACTAACATCAATGACAGAAGTACAAAAACGGATTTCTTTTTAGTAATCATGTATTTTTACTCCTTCATTATTTAAATAATGATTAAAATAATTCTATCTGAATTTATAAAATGTGTCGTCTTGAAAAAAGTAATTATTTGAATTTTATGCGAGAAGTGAAGAAGTATTTGTTATTATATTAAATAATTTTTCATCATCGACTTTATTCATCCAATGGACATTAGCAGTACGTCCAGAAATATTATTAACATCGACTACTGTTTGGCCAACTGTTAACTCTGACTGAGTTTCTACCTCTACATTTACAACCTTTCCTGTTGTAAGAGTCTCATCTACTAAATACGCTGTAACAAAAGCATCGTGTACCGGTGTCCCATCTGGAAATTTTTCTTTAACTATGTCTATATCTATTAGCGAGCTCATCAATCCTGAAAGCAATTTTCCTGTTTCAGAACCTGTTGCAACAATTTTTTCTATTCTTTCTTTTGTTGAGATTGCTTGGTGTGTAACATCAAGACCCATCATCACTAAAGGAACTCCAGAGCTTAATACTATGTCTGCAGCTTCTGGGTCTACTAAGATATTAAACTCGGCAACTGGAGTATGATTTCCCATACCAGCACCACCACCCATAAATACAATTTTTTCTATATTATTTTTTACATTGGGAAAATCTCTTATAAGCTTTCCTATATTTGTCATGGGACCAAGGACTGCTAAAGTAATTTTTTCTTTCGTGTTCTCGAGTGTTTCTCTTAGATAATCTACTGCACCTAAGCTCTCTTCTGACTTTGAGGGCTCTGGGAAGGGAACAAAATTTAACCCATCAGTTCCATGGACCCATTCGGCTGTCTCTAGCTCTCTAACTAATGGTTGCGCTTCACCTTCATACACTGGAATCTTATTTCTCTTTGCGTGCTCTAATATCCTTAATGCATTTCTAGTTCCAACATCAACCTTAACATTCCCTGCAACAGTGGTAATCCCTAAAAATTCCTCATCTGTAAAGTGCGCTAATGCTATAAGTATTGCAACTGCATCATCGGTGCCTGGATCGGTATCAATTATTAATTTCATAAAGTTTTATATTATAAATTTTATGATTCAGTATCTACAAAGTCAACTTGGGGTTCGTTTGGAGCTTCAACAGCTTCATATTGCAATTTGCCTTCTTTTTCATCTAGTGAAACTATTATCGTTGATCCTGCTTTATATTTTCCTTTTAATAGTTCTTCAGATAGTGGATCTTCTAAAAGTCTCTGTATTGACCTTCTCAAAGGTCGGGCCCCAAACTCTTTGTTGTAACCTTCAGTTGCTAAGTGTTGTTTAGCTTCATCTGAGAGTACAATTTCTAAATCAGAATTCTTTAACTGTTTATGAACCCTATCAAGCATAAGGTCAACTATCTCTTTGACTTCATCAAGGGTTAGCTCATGAAATACAATAGTTTCATCAATTCTATTTAAGAACTCTGGTTTAAAATATCTCTTAAGTTCTTCATTAACTTTTGATTTCATTTTATCGTACGAGCCTGCGTCATCTAGGTTGCTAAAACCAATATTTTTACTTAAATCTTTTGTCCCAAGATTAGAAGTCATAATAATTACAGTATTTTTAAAGTCTACTGTTCTACCTTGAGCATCAGTTAGCCTTCCATCTTCAAGAATTTGTAAAAGCGTATTAAATACATCAGGATGTGCTTTTTCAACCTCATCCAATAAAACAACACTAAATGGTTTTCTTCTTACGGCCTCTGTTAACTGTCCTCCCTCATCGTGGCCAACATACCCAGGAGGAGAACCAATAAGCCTACTGACAGTATGTTTTTCCATATATTCTGACATATCAATCTGTATTAATGAATCTTCGTCTCCAAATAAAAATTCAGCCAAAGCCTTCGCTGTTTCAGTTTTCCCAACACCTGAAGGGCCTAGGAATATAAATGATCCAGATGGTCTTTTAGGATCTTTTAGTCCTGATCTTGTTCTTCTAATTGCTTTAGATACAGCTGTTATTCCCTCTTCTTGACCAATGATTCTCTTATGAAGCTCTTGCTCCATTTCAAGTAATCTAGCTGTCTCTTCTTGCGTCAACCTATGTACTGGAATGCCAGTCCATTGTGCTAAAACTTCTGCTATTTCCTCTTCATCAATAACCATTTCTACATCTGATGAAGAAACATCATCTAAAGTATCTATTTCCTCTAAAACTAATTTTTCCTGGTCTCTAATTTGTGCTGCTTTCTCAAAAAGCTGTGAGTGAACTGCATCAATTTTTTGTTCTCTTAAGTTTTTTAATTTATCAGAGAATTCTTTTTGATCCCCATCAAGAGGTTTCTTATAGACTCTCATCCTGCTTCCTGCCTCATCAATCAAGTCAATTGCTTTATCTGGTAAAAATCGGTCTGAAATATATCGATCAGCCATATTTACTGCTGAGACAATAGCTTGGTCTGTAAATCTTACGCCATGATGAACTTCATATCTATCTTTCAATCCATCTAATATTTCTATAGCATCTGAAAGGTTTGGCTCATCAACTTTTACTGATTGAAACCTTCTCTCTAATGCAGCATCTTTTTCAAAATGCTTTCTAAATTCTTCCAAAGTTGTAGCACCAACAGTCTGGAGCTCTCCTCTAGCAAGCATTGGCTTGAGAATAGATGCGGCATCAATGGCTCCCTCTGCAGCACCTGCCCCAACTAAAGTATGAATCTCGTCAATAAAAAGAACAATATCTCCCCTTGTTTTAATTTCTTTTAATACCTTCTTTAATCTTTCTTCAAAATCTCCTCTATACCTTGAGCCTGCAACTAATGCTGATAAATCTAATGTATAAATTTGCTTACCTTGAAGTGTTGAAGGTATATCTCCAGAAATAATCTTTTGAGCTAACCCCTCTACAATAGCTGTCTTACCAACTCCCGGTTCGCCGATAAGAACAGGGTTGTTTTTAGTTCTTCTTGATAGAATTTGCATAACTCTTTCAATTTCAGTTGTTCTTCCAATGACTGGGTCTAATTTTCCTTCTTTAGCCATTCTTGTTAAGTTTCGTCCAAATTGATCTAAAATTGCAGAACCAGTTCCAGAACCAGGTCTTTCTCTTCCTCCAGTAGAAGCAGCTTGTGGTTTTTTTCCTTCATCAGAATTAGAAATTAATTTAATTACTGTTTGTCTTACTTGTGATAATTCTGCTCCTAATTTTTTCAAGACTTGAGCTGCTACACCTTCTCCTTCTCTAATTAGACCTAATAAAATATGTTCTGTGCCAATATAGTTGTGACCTAATTGAAGTGCTTCTCTAAGTGAGAGTTCTAATACTTTTTTTGCTCTTGGTGTAAACGGAATATGTCCACTTGGAGACTGCTGTCCTTCTCCTATAATTTCAACAACTTCAGACCTTACACTGTCAATGTTAATATTTAGTTCTTCAAGTGCTTTGGCTGCATGACCTTCTCCTTCTTGGATAAGTCCGAGTAAAATATGTTCTGTGCCAATATAGTTGTGATTTAGACGTCTTGCCTCTTCTTGTGCAAGTACAACAACTCTACGTGCTCTATCAGTAAATCTCTCAAACATATCACTATATTAATAAGACTTTGTTTATACATCTAAATCAAAATTCCAACTATTTATTAAAATCTCTTATTCTTATATATATGAACTCAAATAAACTTAAAGAAATTATCCCTATTGAGGAATTGTGGGTTAATTTAGATAGTTTTGAAAAACGATTGTATGAAATCAGCAGTTCCAAAGATTCTTATTTAAACGATATCTCGCAATATTTAATAAAAGCCGGTGGAAAAAGATTCAGACCAATCTGTACATTATTGGCTGGAGAATTGGGTAATGGTGATAGTGAAAAAATAATAGACGCGGCTGTTGCTGTTGAATTGATTCACTTAGGAAGTTTATACCATGATGATGTTATCGATGAAGCCGAGACTAGAAGAAGTGTTCAAAGTGCTAATGTAAAATGGAACTCAACTTTATCAATACTCGCAGGAGATTATTTGCTTGCAAGGTCTTCAGAACTTGCGGCTGAAAGTCTAGGTCTTGAATCTGTAAAATTATTAGCATCCACATATGCTGAGCTTGTTGAAGGACAGACAAAAGAAGTTCAATACCAATATGACACAGAACACAGTACAGATGATTACATGAAAGTAATCGAGGGAAAAACAGCAAGCTTAATAAGGACTAGTGCAAAACTGGGAGCTATGGCAGCTGAATGTGATGAAAAAACTACTGGAGCAATTAGTAATTGGGCTTGGCACAGTGGATTAATTTTTCAAATAACAGATGATATTTTAGATTTAAGCTCTAACACTGAAACACTAGGAAAAGAAGCTGGTAAGGATATCCTTGAAGGAACTTATACTCTTCCTGTCCTTATTGCTTTGTCTGAAAATAAACAAAAAATAAACAAAATATTAGAAGAGATAAAGAATTCAGAAATTAACTTGTCAGATGTTATTGAAGAATTCAATAATGAAAAAATAATTTCTGAATCCAAAAAATATTTAGATACCCACTTTAAAGAAGGCATGCGAAACTTAGATGATATCGAGAATTCTAAAATCAAAGAAATCTTATTAGATATAAGCAACTATCTTATAAATAGAAGTAATTAATTTTCAGGTTTTAAATGAGGGAAGGTCAAAACTTCTCTTATTGAAGAATTATCCGTCAAGATCATTACAAATCTATCAACTCCAAACCCTAGACCGCCAGTTGGTGGTAATCCATATTGAAGAGCTTCTACATAATCTTGATCTTCAACGTGTGCTTCCTCATCCCCTTTAGCTTTTTGGAGTGCCTGTGTCTTTAATCTATTTTCTTGCTCTTCAGAGTCAATCAACTCAGAAAATCCATTTGCTAGCTCACTTCCAAATGCAAATAACTCAAATCTTTCAGTCACCCCTGGTTTGTTCTTATTTTCTCTAGCGAATGGTGAAACCTCAACTGGATAATCTGTAACAAAAGTAGGGTTAGTAATATCATCTTCAATATAATTTTCAAAAAGCTCATAAACCAATAATCCAACTGTTTTTGCTTCTGGTTTATTTTCTAACTCCTTTTTTAATGCACTTTTTACTTTTTTTATATCAGAGTCGTGCTTTATATCAACTTTAAATTTTTTTGATACAAGATCATACATACTAACTCTTTCCCATGGTCCAGAAAAATTAGCTTCAATGTCCATAAATTTAATATTTTTTTCAATACCTAATTCGTCAAAAATATTTAAACACATGCTCTCTACCATATCCATTACGGTATTGACATCAACGTATGCTTCATAACTTTCCATCATTGTAAATTCGGGTGAGTGTGTTTGGTCTATCCCTTCATTCCTAAACACTTTGCCTAATTCAAATACTTTCTCGAAACCTCCAACTATTAATCTCTT
>MPLX02162938.1_pt1 | contig 11350 bp, 8 predicted proteins | sample 1617341 | NCBI WGS metagenome assembly MPLX02 (sample SAMN05944804, study PRJNA350692) | marine metagenome | biome: marine; feature: ODZ; material: water; isolation source: 120 m water sample filtered on 0.2 um supor filter | place: Pacific Ocean | collected 2012-04-08 | depth 120m m | reverse complement strand
AGTGATGATAAAAAAACAAATATTAGAGTATTTAATAACAGTGATTACGATTTCTGCAATGTACAAATCAGTACTACTGCTGCAGGTAGAAATCATGGTGAAATCAAAAGTGGTGAAAACACCTGTTATCGTACATATGATAAAGCTTATAATTATGCTTATGTCTCACTTATTATTGATGGTGAGGATTTAGTTATTCAACCTATAGATTATGTTGGAGAAACACTGCTTGGGGTTGGTTATTTCACATACCATTTAGATGTAGAAATAATAAATAACAAGAAACAATTATCTATTTATGCTACTAGTGATTAAATGAAACGCCTCAGGGTCATATTATTTGTACTGCCTCTCTTTGCTCAAGATACTAATAAACATAATATCTCAATTGGGCTATGGGATGATAAAACAGTCATGCCTTTTAGCTATACTTATAATATTAATGAAGATAGTTGATATGATTTACAAAACTTTTTCTTATCGACTAATAATTGTTTCATTTGGTCTGGCTCTGGCGTCTTGCCTTCAAACTCAAAATATTGTGCTTCAACGCAATACAACAGAAAAAGAAAATATTATTGATGGTGTTGTATGGGAGTCTGGAAATTGGAAACCTCATCTACCTGCAGGTGAGAAGGGCAAGTCCTGGGGCAACCACAGAGCTGTAGTCAAAATTAAATCTTATAATCGCTTTTTGGGGATTCGAATACATTGGCGTCGAAGTGACAATAATCCAAAAGACAAGGCTGTTGTTGTGATTGATGCTCAATCTGGGAAACCAATAATAAATGTTTTTCTCAAAGAGATTAATAATGAATTTGGTGAAATTATTTTTGAGCCAAATCAAGGATCAAAATTATATCATATCTATTATTTCCCATTTGAGTCCACTGGCGGTTACTATCCGAAAATAAATTATTTAGGACCAAAGAGTTCAGCTAATGAAGATTGGTTGAGATCTTTAGGTGAGATCAATGATGCATTATTTAATGGGCTACCGCAGGGCGAAGTTACCCATATCCAATCTGTGGATGACTTTCATAGTTTCTATCCTATGGAAGTTATTGCCAAAAAATCAGAAATTGAGAAAATGGTTAAAGAGATTAACCAGAGCTATTATTTATTTCCTGAAGATCGAAATCATTCAATTCGAATGATTAATCACATTCCAAAACGTTGGATAAACCGCGGGTTGATTAATTCTTTTGAAGATTCAGGACAACAAGGGGAATATTTTACGTTCCAAATTGGTGTATGGGCAAAAGATCAGATGTTGGAAGATATCTCCGTGGCGTTCACTGATTTTATATCTCCAAATGGCACCTTTATTAAAGGATCGGAATTCACATGTTTTAATCTGGGTGGAGTGGATATAAACGGTAGTCCCTTTAATAAATCTGTTTCAGTGCAAAAAGGAAAAGTTCAGGCATTATGGTTTGGAGTTCAACTCCCAGAACAATCTGGTAAATTCAAGGGTCAAATAAATATATCTTCTAAAAATTCGTCATCCGAGAATTTATCGGTTACAATATCGATTGAGGATAGAATAGTTGCCAATCGCGGTGATGATCAGCCTGAGAATATGTCCCGTTTACGTTGGCTTAATTCAACGGTTGGAAAGGACCCTGATTTTATTATACCCCCTTTTACACCCGTAGAAATTCAAGATAAAAGACTAATCATATTGGGCCGCGAAATACTCTTAAGTGAAAATGGATTACCTAACCAGATAAACAGTTTTTTTACACCAGAAATGACAGGATTTCAAGATACGCCTAATCCAATAATTAGAAATCCAATCGATTTTAAAGTAACAGTCAATGGGAAAGATGAATTGTGGAAGTCAATTCCATATGATTTAGCCAAAGATTCTCGTGGACGCTCTTTGTGGTTTGTAGAAAATGAATCAGATAATTTCAATCTTTATGTAAATGGTGTACTTGAATATGAAGGAATGTTGGATTATAAAATAAGTCTGGTTGCAAAAAACGAGGTTTTAATAAATAATATTCAAGTCCCCATTCATGTGGATAAAGATGCAGCAAAATATATATTAGGACTTGGACACAAAGGTCAAAAACGTCCGAATAAAGTTAACTGGAAATGGGATGTGACTAACCATCAGGAAGGTGTTTGGCTTGGTGGAATCAATAAAGGCCTACAATACGTTTTGAGAGATAATAATTATGTTCGGCCATTAAATACCAATTTTTATCAGAATCAACCGTTAGTTCTACCAAGTTCATGGGCGAATAATGGAAAAGGGGGAATCAATATAATTGACAGAGAGGACTACGTATTGGTTCAAAATTATAGTGGACCACGTATGATGAGTGTTGGGGATACTCTTCATTATAATATCCGATTTTTAATAACCCCTTTTAAACCTTTAAATTTGAAAAATCATTTTCAAACACGTTTTGTTCATAAATATGTTCCGGTGGATACTGTTCTCGCATGGGGTGGAACTGTGGTCAATATTCATCATGCTAATGCAATAAATCCGTTTATTAATTATCCTTTTTATAATCTAGATAAGCAGACGGCATATATCCAGGAAGCTCATCAGAAAAATGTGAAAGTAAAACTTTATAACACGATTCGCGAATTAACGTATAAAACACATGAGATATTTGCTATGCGCAGTTTAGGCTTTGAAATCTTTAATGATGGAGTAGGTGGAGGACATTCATGGCTACAGGAACATTTGAAAGATAATTACCATTCAGCCTGGCATGCATGGCGCGTGGATGATGCTGCTATTTTAAATAAGGGAACCTCTCGTTGGACAAATTATTATATTGAAGGACTCAACTGGTTAGCAAAAAATCAAGATATTGATGGATTGTATCTAGACGATATAGCTTTTAATCGAGAAACTGTAAAACGAATAGTATCAGTATTAAATAAACATCGCCCAGAAGTTATTATTGATCTTCATTCAGCTAATCAGTTTAACTCAAGGGATGGATTTATCAATAGTGCGATGCTTTATATGGAGCATTTTCCTTTTATCTCCAGACTGTGGTTTGGAGAATATTTTGAGTATGATAAGGATGAAGATTATTGGTTAACGGAAGTCTCCGGTATTCCTTTTGGACTGATGGGTGAAATGCTTCAAGGTGGCGGACACCCTTACCGTGGATTATTATATGGAATGACAACCCGTATGTATGGAGAAACTGACGTGAGGCCGATTTGGAAATTAATGAATGACTTTGGAATTGAATCGAGTGAAATAAAAGGATATTGGCTTGAAAAACCACCAGTAATAACGAACCATGAAAAAATAATTGCGACAGCATATTTAAAACCTGAAAGAATTCTTATAGCAATAGCATCCTGGAGTGATAAGGATGAAAATGTAAGATTAGATTTTGATTGGAATCAATTTGGATTCAAGTCAGGTCGCCTTTTTTCACCAGAAGTTGATAAGTTACAACCTTATGAGGAATTCAATTTGGAAGGTCCGATCACAATCCCTCAAAATATGGGTTTGTTCTTGGTCTTAGAAAAAAAATGAGGGAAGGGAAGCCTTAATAAATAGAGGAGGGGTTAGCGTCAGGAAAATTTAATGAAACGTCTCTGGCTCAAATAATAAGATATGATTAAAAGAATTAACTTAATAATTGCTACAGTATACTCCATTGTGCTGGCTGTAGTAGAAGCATTATTAAACTGGGGTGATTGGCAATATGCACCTCTTTGGATTGTTGATTATTTGATAGTTATTATTTTGCTTCTTGGCGTTTTTGTATATAAAGAAAATCAACGAAAGGTTTTATTATTGGGGTGGTCGTTTTCTTCAGGAGTAATGTATATGGCATTATTTATTAATTTGGAGTCGTCATCAACTTTAACAAGACTTGATTCAAATATATTATATTCAATAGCATTGGCGCTTACTGTTTCGCTTGTTGGTATAATTTTAACAATGATTGATAATCAATTAAAATGAATATGAAATTAAGATCTAATCAATTCCATAAAACAATTCAGATAATTCTGCTTCTGGGCTTTTTTTCGGCCTGTGAAAATCGTTCGGGCCACATCCGGGCATCTGGGGAATATAGAGAAGTTGCTTCAAAGGTTTCGGATGCGATCCATTACGAAATGGGGGATAAAGCACTCAATGCTGTTTCCATTGTATTGGTGGAGGATATGGAAATTCTTTGGGCCCGCGGCTTCGGGGTTGAAGATTTAAAGAAATCAACAAAAGCAGATGCCAATACAGTGTATAGGGTTGGTTCGGTCTCAAAGCTTTTCACAGATATAGGAATTATGCAATTAGTTGAGAAAGGAGAGGTGGATCTGGATGCCCCCATTACGGACTATCTTCCTGAGTTCCGACCCCGAAGCCGTTTCAAAAGAAAAATTACCCTTCGTCAACTCATGTCTCACCGGTCCGGGCTCCTGAGGGAACCCCTGGTAGGAAACTATTTTGATGATGATGAGCCCACCCTTGAAGCAACCGTAAAAAGTATTATCGATTCTGATGTGATCTATGCACCCGAAAGCAAAATCAAATATTCAAATGGTGCTATTGCTACCGTGGGCTATGTTCTGGAAAAATTGAAAGGTGAGCCTTTCGCCAGCTATTTGAGAAAAAATGTCCTTCTGCCCATGGGACTTACTCACAGCGCTTTTGAACCATTGCCGGATATTACTGATCGTCTCGCGGACGCAACCATGTGGTCCTATGATGGTAGGGTCTTCGATGCACCCACCTTTGAACTTGGTATGTCTCCCGCTGGAAGCATGTATGCACCCATTGTAGATTTGGGCCAATTCATGAAAGTGCTATTCAACGATGGTAAGGGACCCAATGGACCGGTGATCAAAAAAGAGACACTCCAGCTGATGCTCACCAGTCAGTTCAATGAGGGGAAAGATCAGAGACATAACGTGGGATTCGGCATCGGCTTTTCCCTTTCAGAGCAGGGGGGGTACAAGCGCGTGGGTCACGGTGGTGCCGTTTATGGATTTTCTACCCAGCTCTATGCATTACCGGAAGTGAAACTGGGGGTAGCTGTCACTTCTTCCGTGGATGTGACAAATACCATTACAAGGCGGGTGGCCACCTATGCGCTTGACTGTCTTCTGGCCGTTGAAAATGGTAAACCGCTGCCCAATTATGAAGAAACCAATTCTGTGAATGAAAAAACGGTATCGCTACTGGCTGGACATTTTGTTTCAGATAACGGAAAACGCCTGAAGTTAATTAACAAATACGGCACCCTGTATATGGAAAACGACAGATACCAAACCAGGATAAGGCAACTTAATGGCAGACTGGTGACAGATAGTCGAATTAGCTATGGCTCCCCTATAGACTACGATGAAGACGGTCGTTCCGTTACTATGGGTGGTACTGTTTACAATCGTGAGAAATATTTAAAACCAATACCAATACCCAACGCATGGCAGGGCTTAATCGGTGAATACGGATGGAATCACAACATCCTTTATATCTATGAAGCATATGGGAAGCTGACTGCCCTCATCGAATGGATGGAAAAAGACATTCTGACAGAAATAGAGAAAGATGTGTTCGCATTTCCTGTTAAAGGTGGGATGTACCATGGTGAAAAAATGCGGTTCAAACGAGATAGAAATGGTATTGCCACTCAAGTTCAAATCGAGAACGGACCCATTTTTTTCAGAAGAGATGTTGGGGTGGATCATGGAAAAACATTCCGAATCGATCCGCTGGAGCCAGTGGATGTATTACGGAAGATGGCTCTTTCTGCATCCCCTCCTTCTGAACAGAAAAAAAACAATCCGGATCTTGTGGAGCTGAGAACACTCGATTCTACCATCAAATATGACATCCGATACGCCACCACAAATAATTTTATGAGTGCTGTCTTTTACCGCTCTGCACATGCTTACATGCAGCGACCGGCGGCAGAGGCTTTGGTGCGGGTGAACAAAAAACTAAAGTCCTTTGGCTACGGATTGCTTGTCCACGATTCTTACCGACCCTGGTATGTGACAAAAATGTTTTGGGATGCCACACCGGATGATAAAAAAATATTTGTCGCCAATCCAGAGAACGGTTCCCGACATAACCGGGGATGTGCCGTGGATTTAACTCTTTATGATCTAGAAACGGGGGCGGTAGTAGAAATGGTGGGTGGCTACGATGAAATGACTGATCGTTCATTCCCGGATTACATCGGCGGGACCTCTCAACAACGATGGCACAGGGAATTGCTACGGCGGAGTATGGAAGCGGAGGGATACACCGTATATGAGGCTGAGTGGTGGCATTATGATTACAAAACCTGGAATGACTATCCTATTTTGAATCTCACATTCGAAGCATTAGAACGATGAAATTCCTCTGGTTAATGGTTGGCGGTTTTCTAATCGTAAATGGCCAGCAAACAAACAACAATGATTATATAAATATTTCTCCGCCGCGGCTGGATGATAAAAAGGTTATCGTTGATGGTCATCTTGATGAATCGGTATGGACATCAGCATCGTCTCGGTCCGGTTTTAGGTCATATTTACCTGTGGATGGGAGACCTGCCGAAGATGATACAGAAATACGAATTTGGTATAGCCCAACCGCTTTATATGTGGGCATTATTGCCCATGAAATTCATGGTGAAGTCCGTTCCACTTTAGCTGACCGTGACAAGCTAGAAAATGACGATTATCTTATCCTTATTCTTGATACATACGATGACAAACGATCTGCATTTGCATTTGTAGTTAACCCGCTGGGTCAGCAAGGGGATGGAACCATTACAGATAATACCTCAATGGGCCGGAATTCAAAGCCATTCAGGTTGGATGATAATCCTGATTATGTGTTTAACTCACGCGGGCGGTTAACCAAAGATGGTTTTATCGTTGAGGTAGAAATTCCATTCAAAAGTTTACGCTATCAGAATGAAAATACACAAAATTGGGGTTTTAATGTTTTACGTTACATTCAACATTCAGGTTACACATCTACTATGGTTAATACCAAACTTGGAGTTGCCTCATTTCTTGCACAAAGAGCAAAACTGATTGATATGACCGGGCTCGCACGCGTGAAGGTGTTTGATATTATTCCTGAAATCAGAGGTTCTTTAAACCGAGGCCCATTACCTGAAAAATTTGGTGCTGAAACAAATGACCCGCTTGGTTTGAATCTCAGATATAGCTTATCTTCAAATATTTTCATGAATGCTACCTTAAATCCAGATTTTTCACAAATTGAAGCCGATGTGGCTCAAATAAACTATGATCCACGTCGATCCTTGTTTTTCCCTGAAAAACGCACTTTTTTTCTTGATGGAATAGAATTCTTTAATGCACCCTCCCGATTAATTTATACTCGAAAAATAGCTAACCCTGCTGCTGCAACAAAAATTACAGGGAAAATTGGTAGAACTGCTGTTGGTCTTTTATCTGCAGCTGATAATACAGGTTCTTCACTTGCTCATCTTGACGCTGCTTATGTTAATGCACTCCGTTTGAAAAGAGACATTTCTAATCAAAATCATATAGGACTTGTTTATACTGACCGTATTCATAATGATTGGTCGAATCGAGTTTTTGCTTTAGATGGGAAATTAATAGATAAAGATAAATATTCTTTTCGTGCACAAGGAGGATTTAGCGTAACAAATGATAGCTTAGAAAGTGGAGTTCTTGCACCGATGTGGAATATTGGTGCAAATGCATCTGGCCGTAAATGGTCTTGGGTATTTGCAACAACTGGTTATCATGGAGATTTTAATCCAGCAGTTGGATTTGTAGAACGCGCTAACTATGTAACGGTTACGGCAGGGCCAACAAGACGTTTTTATGGCAAAAAAGGTGCCTTGCTTGAACAAGTTTCACTGTCATATAAATTAGTAGGCAATTGGAATTACAATGGATTTATTTCAAAAGATGGGCCAGATGATAGAAGAATGTATCCATCTTTTTATATGCAATTTCGAGGGGGGTGGCGTTTTACTAATTTTACTTGGATAGAATATTTTGGTTATCCGGAAAAATTTTATACTAATTATTATATTAAGTCTAATGATCAATTCATTTTATTTAGTGGAACGCCTGAGCTATTTAACTTGGGTGCTATGTTTGAATTAAGTACGCCACAACTAGAGAGTTTTTCTGCAAGTATTAAATATGGTTTTGGTAGAGATCCAAATTATGACGAATGGGCCCCTGGAGATATATATCTTATAGAGTCTAAAATTAAGTGGAGCCCGACTGACAAATTTCGTTTTTCTTTACGATATAATCAACAGCAAAACTATAGACCTTCAGATAAATCCCTAGTTTCAGAAAGTCGTACACCCAGACTGAAAATTGAATATCAGATTACATCTGCTATATTTTTAAGGGGCGTGGTTCAGTATAGGTCTAATTTTAGAGATGACCTGAGGGATAATTCACGTACCGAACTTCCCATCTATTTCAAAGATTCCAATGGTGATTATATACCCGCCTTAAAAAAGACAAGTAATAACATTGAGGCTGATTTTCTATTCTCATATCGACCAAAGCCTGGAACCTTAGTTTTCTTTGGTTATGGCTCTGCATTAACGGAGCCGAGCCGATTCCAATTTCAGTCACTGCAGCGGAAATCTGATGGATTTTTTATGAAAATTAGTTACCTTTTCCAATCGTGATAAAACCTGAGCAATAAAATGACAAATCTATGTAAAACTATGGTTTTAATAGGACATATCAATCCCTATGGGATCAGTGGTATTGATTCACTCAGCATTATTTCACAGTGGATGACTAATTCGGGAATAAACTAAATGAAACGCCTCTGGGCAATATTAATTGTATTATTTGTTTTTTCTTGTGAGGATCAAGATAAAAAAAACTGCATTGATGAATCAAAAATAAGTGATGAACCGTGTATTGAAATCTATGACCCAGTTTGTGGTTGTGATAAAAAGACCTATTCAAATTATTGTTTTGCAGAAAATGCAGGTGTTACGGAATGGACTAAAGGTAAGTGCAACTAAATGAAACGCCTCTGGGTCAATTAGCCTCCTCACGGGGGATTTTTATTTTATATCATTATTTATTTTTGGTAATCAAATACCCATAGTTTGATTATTTTAGTCCTGCATAAAACAGGAGGTTTACCCATGAATCGGATTTTAAAAGTAATAATGTTACCATTAATTGTTTCCAATCTTTTTGGGCAGGGAAAGAAAATATTCATTTCTGCCGATTTGGAAGGTGTAGTCGGCGTGGTTACCGGGGAGCAACTCGGTCCATCGGGTTTTGAGTATAACCGGTTTCGGGAATTTATGACCGCAGAAGTAAATGCGGCCATACTGGCCGCAAGAGATGAAGGCGCAACAGAAATTCTGGTTGCGGATTCCCACGGCAACGGACAGAATCTACTTATCGAAAAACTACCGAAGGATGTGCAGGTGATCCGGTCCTGGCCTCGTCCCCTGGGCATGATGGAAGGAATTGATGCCAGTTTTGACGGTGTGATTTTTACCGGGTACCACGCCAGTACAGATAATTTGGAAGGTGTTCGGGCCCATACTTTTTCCAGCTCTAAATTAACATCTGTAAAGGTAAATGGTCAGGTGATGACAGAAGGATCCTGGAATGCAGCCATTGCCGGGCATTATGGCGTGCCGGTTATCATGGTTTCTGGTGATGATGCAGCGGTGAAAGAGGTTAAAAAATTAATCGGGAATGCCGAAGGTGCTGTGGTAAAAGAAAGCATTAGTTTTCATTCAGCCAAAACGATTCACCCTGAAGCAGCCTACGATCTCATTGCAGAAAAAACAGCTTATGCTGTGAAAAATATTAAAAAATATAAACCATATAAAATTCGAGGGCCTATCACCGTTTCCATCACCTTTAAACATTACCAGCCATCTCAGGTTTTGGCATATCTGGATATGTTTAAACGTACTGGCTCACATACGATTGAATACACAGCAAAGGATATGATAGAAGCATCCCACATCATACGGGTAGTTACAGGTTTTAACGGGGGAAAAACTTCTCCTTAAACGATTTAAAATTTCTATAGAAAAATGATCATTTTTGATCAGTTATAACCTAATTTATTGAATGACTAAACCTCTATTTACAAATGATGCAGTTGTACTGGGTATTCTACTGGCTATTCTATCATTCGTATTTTTAACGGGTAGGAGCGAGTCTCCATTTTGGAAAAAATTCTACAAATATGTACCCACATTGCTGCTCTGTTATTTTATACCATCCATTTTCAATTCATTGGGGATATTTTCTGGTGAGTCATCCAGACTTTATTTTGTTGCATCCCGATATTTATTACCCACCAGTTTAGTACTGTTAACAATCAGTATTGATCTTCCCAGTATTATAAAATTAGGTCCCAAAGCGTTGGTCATGTTTTTCACCGGTACGGCAGGGATTATCATCGGGGGGCCCCTGGCAATTATGGTGGTATCAGTTTTTGCACCGGATATTGTGGGTGGTGCTGGTCCCGAAGCGGTATGGCGTGGTCTCACAACAGTGGCCGGCAGTTGGATTGGTGGCGGTGCCAACCAGGCAGCGATGAAAGAAATATTCAATGTGGGTGATGGTTTATTTTCTGCCATGATTGCTGTAGATGTGATTGTAGCCAATATTTGGATGGCCTTTTTACTGTATGGTGCAGGAATTCATAAACAAATTGATAAAAAACTTCAAGCGGATACGTCTGCTATTTCTGAATTAAAGGAAAAAATTGAAGCTTATCGATCTCAAATAATGCGCATTCCTGATTTGACGGATACGATCAAATTGATGAGTGTGGGATTTGGAGTAACAGCCCTCGCCCATTTCGGATCTGATTTAATCGCACCATGGATTGCAGTAAATGCACCGGGTTTGGAAAAATTCAGCCTCACCTCCGGATTTTTCTGGTTAATTGTTATATCCACCACTATTGCGTTGGGTTTATCCTTTACGCGGGCCAGGGAATTGGAGGGGATAGGCGCCTCTCGGTATGGGAGCGTATTTCTTTATGTGTTGGTTGCAACCATTGGGATGAAAATGGACCTGATGGCTATATTTGAAAACCCTGGCCTTTTTTTGGTGGGATTAATCTGGATGACAATCCATGCTATTCTTTTAATTGGTGTTGCAAAACTAATAAAAGCGCCCTTTTTCTTTATGGCAGTGGGGAGTCAGGCAAACGTTGGCGGTGCTGCATCGGCACCGATTGTGGCATCTGCTTTTCATCCATCTTTAGCACCGGTGGGTGTATTGCTTGCCGTACTTGGTTACGCAGTTGGTACATATGGTGCATGGTTTTGTGGTATGTTGATGCAGGTCATTTCTCATTAAATCGGATATGAAATATTTTTATTTTAAATAGGTGATT
>MPLX02195328.1_pt1 | contig 11361 bp, 10 predicted proteins | sample 1617341 | NCBI WGS metagenome assembly MPLX02 (sample SAMN05944804, study PRJNA350692) | marine metagenome | biome: marine; feature: ODZ; material: water; isolation source: 120 m water sample filtered on 0.2 um supor filter | place: Pacific Ocean | collected 2012-04-08 | depth 120m m | reverse complement strand
ATTTTTTAAGCCTCAAGAACGACGCAAAGCGTATTCAAGAAATCGTCTGCGATTTTTCCAACATCAAACATCTTTTCTTCGGTCATGTTCACCGTCCAGTTAGCGGCAGTTGGCACGGAATTCCGTTTACCACACTGCGTGGCACAAATCATCAATTCCAACTGGATCTAAACGCGGTGGATTACTTGCCGTATAGCCATGAACCTCCTGCTTACTGCGTGATCTTCCTGGAGCATCAACAAACCACCGTGCATTTTCACGATTATCTTGACGATTCTCTGTACTTGAAAATGCCTTTAAACACGACATGAACAAAATACAAATAAGGAATACCATTCGTTGCATATACAATCTTACTTCAGATTCTACAGGACTGAACCCATGAGTTATGGTGTTGTGTTTGCTTTGCTATGTTTGTTTTTGACGGGTTGTAATGATGTGCTCTTCAAACGCTACTCTATCGGAGGACACTCAAAAGGTATGCTCATTTTTGGTGTTGGCCTTATTTGGACTTTGGCTCAATGGAGTCTTGCCCTAATTCAAGAAACCCCAATCGAATTTAATAACGCAACTCTAATTTTTGGATTGATGGCAGGGGTTTTTGTCACGATTTCAAACTTGTTACTTTTAGAAAGCCTTCGACACATCAAAGTAAGTCTTGGAGCTACAATCTATCGCTTAAATACAATTGGAGTGATTCTGCTCTCGTTTGTCTTTTTGAACGAACCTTTTGGATGGTTTAAGGGATTTGGAATCTTAATCGGATTGATTGCAGTGCTTTTTCTATATCAAGGAGAGATCTCCTCCTCAAACCAAAAACAGTTGCTTTTGTTTGTGGGAGTGGCTGCTGTTGCTTCATTTTGTAGAGCCGCATTTGGAGTTAGCACAAAAGCAGGTTTCCTTGAAGGGGCTGACCGCAACTCAATGCTTCTTATTATTTCATCCAATTGGATTTTGGGGGGTGCTGTTTACGCACTCTGGCGCGAACGAAGATTCAGAATCACCTGGGAAAAAACTCGTTTTATATGCCTATCTTCTTTCTTAGTTGTTGGGGTCACCAATTTCCTGATGCTGGCATTGCAACATGGTGAGGCAAGTACCGTCATTCCGATCGCAAACATGAGCTTTGTGATTGCACTATTGCTTTCAGTTGCTTTGAAAATGGAAACCTTCACAACATCAAAAATATGGGCTATGGTACTTGCTGCAGGATCAATTTTGTGTCTCGCAAAATTATAAATGATCAGTTTGCATAATCTATATATTCAATTCAAATATAAAAAATAATATAAAATTTAAATTTTCTAACATTGCATAGATATAAGGAATTAAATAAGCAATTTAAATATGATGAAATAATAAAATATTAGACATAATTTTTAATTATTTCATTTACTAGAATGAATCTACCAACGCATATTGACGTTTTTTATTCTGGTGTAACTGAGGAGTTCATCAAAACACTCCTCTTGACCAATACCACTAGCTTTCCAACCGCCATAAGGCGCCCCAAGATAACGCCCGTTTGAATTTATCCAAATATATCCCGCTTCAACTCGCTCCGATGTTTCCATTGCCTGTTTCATATTATTCGTGACTATCATTGCTGTAAGACCAAATTCGAGTCCATTTATTTCTGATATAAGATCCTCGTAGTCATTCCATTTAAATACAGACATTACAGGCCCAAAAATTTCTTCCCTTGCAATTCGCATCTCAGGTTTGACATTGCTGAAAACAGTTGGCTGAATGAAAAAACCATTACTAAGAAGTTCGTCATTCGGAGAACCTCCTCCTGAAACCAATGTTGCCCCTTCCTGCCCTGCTGAAGTGATAAAATCCAAAATTTTATCGTATTGGCGTTGTGAAACGATTGGTCCTACTTCATTGCTCTCTATCCATGGTAATCCAACTGGCAGCTTTTCAATCAATATTTTCAATTCATCAATCACTTCATTTTGAATATCTTGGTGAACAAACACACGTGAAGTAGAACTGCATGACTGGCCTTGACGGTTCATGTTCATACCTTTAATTGCATAGGAAGCAGCTTCCTTTGGATCAACATCAGGAAAAATAATGACTGGATTTTTACCCCCCAACTCCAATGTAACATGAGTAAGATCTTCTGCTGCATCTTTTGCTATGGATTTCCCAGTTGAGACGGAACCAACGACTCCCACACGTCGCACATCAGGGTGTCTGACCATTGCCTGGCCACAAGCAATTCCACCAGTCAATACATTCACGACACCAGGTGGAAGGACTTCGTGACAAATTTCAGCAAATCTTAAACTTGACAAGGGTGCTTGTTCAGAAGCCTTCATTACAACTGTATTACCTGCAGCAAGAGCCGATGCAGATTTCTCTGCACAAAAACGGAGTGGATGATTAAATGGATTAATCTTAGCTACAACTCCATATGGTTCTCTACGGGTAAAATTCAGATGACCAGGTTTTTCAGAAAATGATTCACCCTTGATTTCAGTAATCAAGCCTGCAAAATATCTCAAAGTATCTGAGGACCAATCAACATCTCCTTTCATCCCAGCAATGGTATTTCCAGAATCTAAACAATCCATCAAACCCAATTCATCACGATTGTCTTGTAATTTATCAGCCAGGGCAACCAGATAACCAGCTCTTTCCTTGATTGGCATTCTTCTCCAGTCATTGAATGCATCCTTTGCTGCCATAACTGCTAGATTTACATCATGCTCATCAGCTAAGGGTACGTCACCTAATATTTCCATATTTGCTGGATTAATGCTTTCAAATCTTTTTCCCTTCACGCTTTCTAACCATTCACCGCCTATATAAAGCCCTTTTGGAGTAAAGCCTAAATCCGGAGTAACAAATTGTCCTCTTAAATTATTTTTTCCTTCAGACATATCACAACTCAATTAGTAATTAATAATTTTTCTAAAAATACTTTTTTAGATGATTCTCACTGACATCATCAAATTGATATAAATAAAATTTAGAATGAAATTTTACCAAATTTAAAACAATACATGTTATTCAGTATAAAATTTGGTGTTTAAATAAAGAATATGAGGAGGTGTTTATGAATACCAATTTGTACCACTCATTTTGAATGATATCCAAGATAATAAATTTATTTAGTTGAGAATAATCTTTAGTATCATTATTGAGATAAATATAAATCAGGTCAGTCTTTTTTAGTAAAAACGACATGGATTAGAAACTGGTTTTTTAATATTATGTAACATGCTTTAAATAAAATATTATCTAACTTTGTTTTCAACTTTAAGCAACTCCATTCAAGGCATAGTCAAATATCTCATGGCTTCGTAATGTAGCTTTTTCCTGACGCTCGGTATAAGAAGGAATCAATGGTGCACTGATTACGAATGGTACATTGGCCTCGTGCAAACTACCATGAGTACGTAACCTCTTCCCTTTCAAGGCAGAGAGGTCATGATCGACTTCACGTCCTCCTATCACCGTCGACTTGTCGCCCATGACAGCAACGTCACCTTCACGATCTAAAGGTTGTTCTAGTTCAGAGGCAACATCTTCAGCTAACCATACCCTCTCGATACCAGTTTGATCTTGAGCTATTTTAACCACCTTTTCTCGTTTTACTTTCCCATTTATATAGATTCTTACAAAACCTCCAAGTGCTCCATGATGACCAACAAAAGCATCTGTAATTGGGCAAATGACTGTACATTCATTCTCTCCAAGTTCGGCATCCAGGATATCCTGCAACCATATTACATTTGGATTCCCCTTTTTATCAGCCTTATCCCCCATACCATGATCTGCGGTAAGCGCAACCAATGCTCCCAATTCTACCATACGCCCAAAGAGAGTATCCATTTCACTATAGAATTGATTAGCAACATCAGTCCCTGGTGCATGCGTATGTTGAATAAAGTCAGTTAGTGACAAATACAGAATATCTGGTCTACTTTCTTCAAGGAACCTCACCCCTGCTTGCAGTACAAATAATGATAGGTCGGCAGAGTACATTTCCGGCTGTGGCAGCCCCACGAATTCTAAAAAATTTTCGATACCATTTTCCTTCTTTGAACAATCTTGGGCGAATTGTGACGACATACTCACCGAACCGTTAGAAAGATTCATATCTTTCTGAAGTTGTTTTCGTAACTTATCTTTCGCAGTTATAGAAACTACTTTGGCTCCATGCCTGGAAAACTCGCTCATAACTGAGCGAGTACGAAGTAAATTTGGACCAGTCATCACAATAGGTTTAGAAGTCTCTCGATCTAGAAAAAAGTTGCCAGAAATTCCGTGAACAGCTGGCTCACAACCAGTAACTATGGACATATTGTTTGGACAGGTAAAACTTGGCATAGATCCTTGTGCTACAGAATAAAAACCTTTGTTTATGAAATTCTCAATGTTTGGAATGATTCCATCCTTAACGCCTTCGTTGATGTATTCTGGATCACCACCATCAATACAAACAACAACGACAGGTCGTTTCGGCCAAGCATATTCTACTTCGTTAAGTTTTATTTTTTCCATAACCTAAATTAACATCTCGATTAGTAATTTTAAAAAAACTTTACACTCAATTCAGTGAATTATTTAGTTCACGTTATTTCCTTTTTGTTTCAAAAAACAATCTTTTTGAAATCAATAATTTATTTCATCTGCATTACCCTATCACGGGCTAAAGCTGAAATTATTTCGGATATTAATACCAAGACAAGAATAGAGAGCAAAATGGAGGTAACACGTTCAGTTTCAATTTGCATAACATTACGTTTTAAATACCAACCCATACCTCCAGCACCAAAAAACCCAACCACAGTTGCTGCACGGAAGGCAACATCCCAGGTATAGATGGCTATACCTGTGAATGCTACACGAATCTGTGGAAACACACCATATATCATAACTTGAAAAAGGTTAGCACCACTAGCTCGGATAGCTTCTACGGGTTTCATATCAATGGCTTCAATTTCATCAGCTAACAGTTTGCCCGCAAAACCAGCACAAAAGAACGTCAGCGCAAGGACTCCAGAAAACATTCCAAAACCTAGAATGGAAACGAATAATATTGCCCAAATCATCTCATGAACAGCGCGGCAACTCATGGTAATTAACCTCGCTACTGGATAGACATAGCGTCTGGATGGTGTCATGTTGAAAGACGAAAACCAACCCAGTGGGACTGTGGCAACAAGTCCAAATAAAGCACCCAGATAGGCCATTTGTATAGTTTCGAGTATGCTATTAGCATAATCGAGATCCATAATGTAATCGATGTCCGGTGGATAATAACGATTAGACAGGATGTCTCCCATTCGACCCATCATACCCAGAAGGCGGTTCAAAGGAATATTCAAGTATTCGATGGAATATGAAATAAAAACCAGTGCAGAAATCCATAAACAGTAACTGATATATGAATCCGGATATTTCAACCTTTTCCATTTCGTTTGAGAAATAGGTTTAATTGGAGATTTACTTTTGTTAATGGAATCCATGGTTTAATAAAATTTAGTTTTAACACACTTAAATCATTCTTTTGCGGGAATAATGAGATACTATTTCTCCAAAAATTATGATTACTAGGATCGCTAGTATTACTGTAGTTACTCCATGATAGTTATAGGTGTTCATTTGTCGAAAAAAAACTAGCCCTAGGCCACCAGCCCCTACAAGGCCAAGAATAGCAGAACGACGAATATTGATTTCCCATTCAAATAGAATTACTCCAATTACTTGTGGAATAACCTGGGGTAAAATGGCGTAAAGCAATACTTGGAAACGATTGGCACCTGTAGCACGAATAGCTTCAATTGGACCAGGTTTAATGTCCTCAATAGCTTCTGCAGACATCTTTGCTATAAAACCGACAGAGCGAACAGCTATAGCAAATATTCCCGGAAGAGCACCTAATCCCAGGACTGCTACAAAAAAAAGAGCCCAAACAATCTCGTGTATAGAGCGGCTAATGGTCATCATAAAACGACCAATTGGATAGGTGATTGGTTTGAATGGGGTTATGTTCAGGGCACCAAACCAAGTTGCTGGAATACAAATTATTACGCCAAGAAGAGTGCCCAAAAAAGAAATCATGAATGTTTCAATGGCAGGTTCGATAAGATTTGGAATCAAAGAAAAGTCGACTCCAATAAATCTTCCGGCTGAAGCCAAAACTTCACCAAGGCTTCCCATGCGTTCCCAATCAGTGTCCTCAATAATAGTTACATTTACACTCCAAAGTACCAATGCCATAATCACCATAAAAATTATGCTGTGATGGACCTTGTCACGATTTCGTTTTACAAGGATATCATCTACATTGATGGCAGTCTTGGTCAATAGTTGGTTTGATTTCATAGATTTAAACTTAAAGGACTTCCATGAAATAAATTTCATCAAGTTTTTCTTTATTAAGAGACTCAGTTGAACCGTCAAACATCTTTACCCCATCTTTAATACCAATAATTTTATTACAAAACTCCATTGCTAATTGAACATCATGAATGTTACAAAGGCATGGCACATTAAGTTCTGTCGCCATCTCCTTAATTAGATTCATGATCTCTCTTGATATCTTAGGATCTAAAGATGACGTGGGTTCGTCTAAAAGAAGCAATTTAGGCCCCTGTATCAGAGCACGGGCTATACCAACCCTCTGACGTTGTCCTCCTGAAAGTTCATCAGCTCGCTTGTCCACTTGATCTCTCAAACCTACTCGATCGAGGAGTTTTAATGCTTTTTCTATTTCTTCTCGAGGAAATATTTTAAAAAAAGACCTAAGATTTCCCGTATATCCAAGTCTCCCTGAAAGGACGTTATCCATTACACTCATCCGGTCGATGAGGTTAAATTCCTGAAAAATCATTCCTATATCACGTCTCATAATACGTAATTTTCGGTTTGACATTCCTGTTATCTCTTGACCTTTAAAATAAATCTTTCCAGAATTTGGTTCTACCAATCTGTTTATACAACGGATCAAGGTCGATTTTCCAGCACCACTGGGACCTATGATAGCAAAAAAATCGTTTTCTCCTACCTCAAAATTAATACCTTTTAGTATTTCTGGGCTTCCGGGATTGTAACGAACACGAAGTTCATTTACTTCTAGGACTGACATTCAGTATCTCTGATTTTCATTATGTTGAATCCGAATTTATTTAATTTACTTCCAATTAGATCGGCCAAGCGCAAAAGTCATTACCAACTATTGTACTTGGCCTCAATCATGATGTACTAACCCTTTTTTTTCTTGCGAGCATCCTTTGCTTTTTTGAGATCCCGAATAATATTGTAGTCATCCGAGCCCATCTTAACAAAGGTATTGGACTTTACATTATCAAGGAATTTTTTGGCTCCAGGTTGTCCCTTTAAGTCAAGGAATGTTTCACGAATCTGAGCCTTAATGTTTCCACAAAGTGTATTCCTGTAGACGAATGGATCCTGAGGAATAGGATCTGATTTCCATAAGATGTTGACTCCATCAAGTGATGCTTCACCCTTATTTACAACATTGTCAAAACGATGTGTCGCTACAAAAGCAGCATCAACCTTACCTTTAACTACAGCAACTGATGACAGCTCATGACTACCTGTATAAACAACTTTACCAAAGAATTTCTCTAGATCCTTGCCGATTACTTTTGTGAAAGCCACTCTTGGCATGAGATTCCCAGAAGTACTTCCTGGATCTGTTAGTCCTAAAGTAGACCCCTTAAGCGAGTCGATGGACGTGAATTTTGAACCTCTTTTGGAAATAAGGACACCACGATATCCTGGACCTTCTTCCTGCATATGACCAGGGCGTTTAGCATAAGTTGCAAATACTTCTATACTCTTATCTTTCGAGTTAGCGATTACATAAGAGTACGGCCCCAAAACTGCTACATCAACAAACTTGCTTAGTAGTCCCTCGACGACCGATGCATAAGAAGTTGGCATAAAGAACTGGATTTTCTTTCCAGTAAGATTCTCCATTCGATCAGTAACAGGCTTATATAGCTGTAACTCTGCCACAGTTTCTTCTGTAGGAACCATTGCGAAAGTTAAAGCGTCAGGGTTTTCACAAGTCGCTGCCATTACTAACTGTGAACCAACACCCCAAAAACTTATGGCCATTATGCTGAAAACAGTGATTAACTTCTTAATTCCTGAATTAAAATTCCAACACTGGTTTTTTATTAAATTATTCATAATCATCCCTCATTAAAGTTTAGTTCTTCCGTATGCCACCCATTGCAGCAACTACTTCATGAACATAAAATTTTTGAACTTTAGATTTTATAAAATATTAATTTTATACCATAGGCAATTCCTCCATTATTTCACTTCGTATAGTCACACTAATAAGACTTTAACAAAATAAATTACATATAATTAAACTTTAAACCTTATTTGAGGATTGTGGGCTCATTCGATTTTTTCTCCAGACCAATCTTCAATTATTTTTACTATCTCCAAATGATCTGAATCTTCTCCCAAAATATTTTTTGCAACCTGGATTACTTCTCGTGTAACTTTGAGTGAAGGGGCTGCTACTGATGTTTCATCCAACATTCCCATACATGTATCTACATCTTTAGAAAGCAACCCAAGGGAAAATCCATAATCAAACCCTCTGGTCAATACATGTTCTGGCATTCTTTGCTGAGTAACCCAAGAACGACCCGAGGAAGTACTAATTGCTTTAAGAGCAACATCAAGTGGAATTCCATATTTTTTCAAAACAATCAAACCTTCCGACACACTACAGATATTTGCAGCAAGCAATGTATTATTTACAGCTTTAACAGCATGACCTGCTCCACTTGGACCAAGGTGAACAATATTTTTAGCAAAGGACGATATTATTTTTTCAACTTTACTGAAGGCAACTTTATCTCCACCTACCATTGCAGTGAGAGTTCCTGCAAGCGCTCCTGCAGGTCCTCCTGAGACAGCACAGTCAAAAAAAATAACATCTTGTGACTTTAAAACTGAAGCAATTCTTTGTGATTCCCCAGGGTCACCAGAAGTAGTATCGACCCAGTATTTAACATTTACTAAGGTGCCTTGCTGCTTTATTAATGTATCGACTATTTCACGTACATTGTTTGACTTCGGAAGACAGCTAAATACAACATCTGAGTTCTTTACGGCTGATTCCAGTTCGGAGTAAGTTACATTTTCGTAATTTTCTTCAGCGAATTTTGATGCCTCTAAACTGATATCATATGCAAAAGTATGGAATCCTGCTCCTCCAATTCTAGCACAAAGTTCACGGCCCATCTTACCCAGACCAATAAAAGAACATTTAATTGGATTCATTATGTAATTTTAATATATACAATTTCGTTATTTCATAATTTGTAAATTAAATTTAAAATTCAAATAATAAGTTAAACTACCCAAACTTTTATGATCAGTCAAATTTTAAATTTAGATAGTTACCATCGTTTTAGATTTTATTTTTCTATCAATCAGCTAAAAATTATCAAACATAATATGCCACGGTACAGAGATTTTTTAACTTAGCATTCGCAAATTTCCGGCTCAACAAAACCAATCCACAATCTGGTGCGGCGATCAGTCGATGATCATCAATATGCAGTAAACAGTCGTAAATTCTCAGCTAACTTTCTAAAGAAATTCAGCCACTGAATTGTGTGATGCAAATCATCAAATTCAACTTGATCATAATTTGGAAGATCATTTAACCTACTTTCTTGAAACTCCAATTTCCTGTTTAACTCAGAATGAAAAAGATCAAGCATAGACAAAACCCGACAAAACTATTTCTTCACTGCACATCAATTCAAAATAATGAAATATTGAGTTTATCTCAAAACTAGCACTTTTAATCTGCCGCTTAATTAAATTAGTCTTCTCAGATACTATTAAAATTAGACATGAGTACTTACGAAAATTACCACAAAACCAGCCTAGTTTATGACAAAACACGCACCGCCGGAGGTATTGACATAATACTCAAAGCAATGGAGGAAGGAAATCTGCCCTTGAGTGAACAGGTATTGCTGGACGCTGGTTGCGGTACTGGTTTGTATTCAACAGCACTGGTTAACAAAGTAAGGCGCATTGAGGCGGTAGATCTGAACGCGGGTATGCTGAGCATGGCACAAGGCAAACTGCAGGCAGAAGAAAAGCAAGGTCGAATTAGTTTTCACCAGGCTGCAATCAACTCATTACCGCTGCCTGATAAAAGCGTAGATGCAGTCATGATAAATCAGGTTTTACACCATCTACCTGACGATGCTGATTCCGGTTGGCCGGAACATAAGAAAGTTTTTAATGAATTATTTAGAATCCTTAAACCCGGCGGCAGACTGATTATCAACAGCTGTAGTCCGGAACAATTGGAACTGGGGTTCTGGTTTTACCACTTAATTCCGGATGCGATCAAGGCTGTACAGGAAAAGACAATTCGTCTTGAGGAAATAGCTGAACAGCTTCAGGAAGTGGGTTTTTTCAGCCACCGCCATGAAGTACCTCTGGATTTGATTTTACAGGACGAAGCATACTTTTATGCTGACAGAATCCTTGACCCTGACTGGCGGAGTGGAGATTCTATCTGGAGTCTGGTTGAAAATAAAAATCTGGCAGACGTGCTGGAAAAAGTGGTGGAATTACAAAAAAGCGGAAAACTAGAATACTTCATGCTGCAGCATGATCAGCCGAGAAAAACTTCCGGACAAGTCACATTCACTGTTGCTGGAAAGCAGCTTTGAAAAGGCAGTTAGAAAAAGCTCACCGAAAGTTTTTTTGCCAAGCTTATTTCACTTTCGACGTGACAGTGATTGTGCGACCACGCAAAGTATTTCAAACATCAGCGTAGCCCCCGTCAAAGCCGTATTACCGGTTGGATCAAAAGGCGGCGCTACTTCAACCAAATCTCCACCATAAAGATTCAGTTCTCCAAGTTCACGAATCATTAATTGTGCTTCCAGATTGCTGAATCCACCGATTTCCGGAGTTCCGGTTCCCGGTGCATATACCGGATCCAGACCATCGACATCAAAACTAAGGTAGGCCGGTTCAGTTCCCACGATTGACTTTGCCTCATTGATGACATCTTTCCAGCCACGCTCGAAAAACTCTTCAATGTAAATTACTCGCATTCCAGAATCATGACTGAATTTCCAAATATCCGGATCGTTGAGGGAACCGCGGATACCGATTTGCACGGTACGCTTTGGATCAAGCAAACCTTCTTCAACAGCCCTCCTGAAAGGAGCGCCGTGATGAAACTTGGATCCGAGATAATCATCGCCAGTATCACAATGCGCATCAAAATGGACCATTCCTAGGGGCCTTTCTGCAGCAATCGCCCGAAAGATCGGCAACGTCACTGAATGATCACCTCCAGCAGACACCGGT
>MPLX02372798.1_pt1 | contig 11368 bp, 10 predicted proteins | sample 1617341 | NCBI WGS metagenome assembly MPLX02 (sample SAMN05944804, study PRJNA350692) | marine metagenome | biome: marine; feature: ODZ; material: water; isolation source: 120 m water sample filtered on 0.2 um supor filter | place: Pacific Ocean | collected 2012-04-08 | depth 120m m | reverse complement strand
TTACCAGTTGAGCTTTCTTCGTTCGTTTGGGTTTGGTCAGGGATTACCGCTCTACTAGTTTTTTTAATTTTGCTTTCACAAGTATTGGTCGTTGCTCGCTCGGGTATTTCTAGTGTTGATCGTTCGAGGGCGCGTCCAGATCGTCCTCCAATATTTCAAAGATTTTATTTGGATATCTTGATAATCATTCTTGGTAGTTTTTTCGTATGGGAAATTTCCCGTCGCGGGATCGCTACAGCTCATAGAGATGGTGGGATTGCCACTGATATAACTCTGTTATTTGCCCCGGTCATGCTGCTGATATCCACAGCTTTATTGATACTTCGTTTGTTTCCGGTAATCTCAAGGGTTTCTTATTCGATTGCTACCCGATTTACATCTGCTTCCTTGGCCATAGGGTTTTGGAGGTTGGGGAGGGATCCGTATTGGTATTCATGGCCTATCCTGCTTCTTATTTTAGGAACGGGACTTGGAGTTATGGTCGGGACGTTAGGATCAACCTTGGAACGTAGTGCCATAGAACAAATTTACTACGATAACGGTACTAGTTTACGGATTATACCTGGTGGTATGAGTACGAAGGTTGACCCGGAAGATATATCGGAAATTGAGGCTGTCAATGGTGTAAATTCGGCGACGATGGCATTTCGCCAAATTGCTAAGTTTGGCACAACCAACCAAGGTCCGACATTCAAAGTTTTTGGAATCGATTCAGAGAGTTTTGGGGATATCGCTTGGTTTAGAGATGATTTTTCTGAAAAATCCATTGAGGATCTATTAGTCAATCTGAACATCGCTTCTTCAAAACCACCGCCGCTGATATTGCCCCCAGGCACGTTGAAAATCACTGCATGGACTAAACAGGATCCTTATGTAACAGATCATTTCTTTTGGATTGTTTTAAAGGATGCAGAGGGCCGACAGGTTACCGTTACCTTGGGCCAAATAGGTGATAGATGGTTAGAACAGTCCGGTGACGTGCCTACTCATCTCGTGGATCCGATTGAAATTACATCTCTACAGACCTTTATGCAGGCGGGTGGAGATGGCGGTGCGCCTACCACGTGGTTCATTGATGACCTAAAAGCAGTAGGATCTGACTTTGAACGCGTGGTGTTGGATTTTGAGTCAGAGGGTCTTTGGACTCCGTTACCGACTTCTAATGGCCTTGACGATACTTATGTTGATGCGATCGAAGATTCTGGGGTTGGCGAGCCAGGAGATGGGGTGGGCACTGTTTCATTGGAGCGTGGCACTATCGCCGGAGTTCGTGGTATTTATCGCAGCACCACTGGAGAGCCGTTACCTGCAATAGTTTCGGATAATTTCTTTGGTTTGACGGGGGCAGTTCTTGGACAGCCCGTGGTTGTGCAAATCTCTGGTGGCTTTGTCCCCATAATTCCAATCGAGACCGCTAGGCTTTTTCCTACACTTGATCCTACCGATCGACCTTTTATGATCTTAGATGTTGAAACACTTTTGGGTTTCGTCGAACTGCGCGGTCTTGTTAACATTCACGCAAATGAGATATTTGCCGATATTGACCCCATAAACCATGCCGAGGTAACAGAAGAAATTCGCGGTATCTATCGCGGGAGCACCATATGGGATAGGGGAACACGCTTAAGTCAGTCGATTATTGATCCTTTGACGGTAGCTGGTTGGCGTGGCATGAGTATTGTGTCTTTGATCATTGGAGGGTTGGCGCTCCTGTTGGGGTATGTGACTTATCTGCTTGCTAATGCAAATAGAATTATTCATGATTCGGCTTATTTACGTGCTATGGGGTTGTCGAAATCGGGGTTTATGCGGAGTGCGTTGATAGAGCATGGAATACTTGCGTTATTAGGTTGTGTTGTGGGTGCTTTCGTTGGATTATTCGCCAGCAGGATGGCTGTAGATGCGATTGCCTACTCTGAAACAGGACGGGCATTGCTCCCCCCCTTCTTTCTTCAAACGATGTGGTTCCCTGTATGGATGATTTTGTTCATCGTGCTAAGCGCAGGTGTGATAGTCGTAGGGTCTTCATTTGTGAATTTTCTCCGGAGGCCGTTGCATGAGCTTACACGTTCGGTTGACTAGAAATTTTGGGTATGGATGAAGTTGATACCGACATCCAGAAACTGTGCCTGATGGAATTATTTGGATTTAATACACTCTGTTAGAGTCTTAGTAATCTAAATGTGGTGATTGAATTTTTGAGATGGCGGTGAGACTTAAGTGTCAGGCGATCATAAGCACGACTTACCAGATTTGAGGTCCGGACCTCATGGGCATCCTGTGTGTTCTGAATGTGGCCGGACTATTTGGAGTGATCCAAAAATAGCGTGTGCTGCGATTATCCCAATGGAAGATGGAATTGTCATGATCCAACGCGCTATCGAGCCGGCGGTTGGTAAGTGGAGTTTTCCTTCTGGTTATGTAAATCGCGGAGAGAAGATCGAACGTGCAGTCGAGCGTGAAGTGCTGGAGGAATGTGGGCTTGAAACGGTTGTTGCTCGATTGGTCGGACTTTATTCAAAAGAACATGACCCTGTCATTTTGTCGGTTTATGAGGTCAGCGTGACTGGGGGTGTGTTGCATTCTGCCGATGATGAAACGTTGGATGTGGGGGTTTTCACTATCGACGATTTACCAGACCTTGCTTTTGCCCATGACCGACAGATTGTAGATGACTGGCTGTACTCTCGAGGGGCGCCTAAGTGAGGACTCATAGTGATGTGGTCATTGTTGGCGGCGGGGTGATAGGTTCCTCTATTGCGTATCGGCTTGCGAGCGTGGGGTTGAGTGTCACGGTCGTTGAGCGCGACTCTATAGGGAGTCATGCTTCTGGGAATGCCCTTGGACTCCTTAATCCAACTAGTGGCACCGGAAGCATAGAATCCTTGAGTCATCAATCGTTCGTTATGCATCAAGAAATGCTGGAAGAGGTTGAACAAGAATCTGGTGTTGACGTGCAGGCACTGCACGTGCCTCACATTGAGTTGGCTTTAAAGCAGTCAGAGGTTCCTGCAATGATGCAAGAACATGATCGTATCGCTGCTTTTCCAAATTTTACTTGTGATTGGATTCAGCCCGATGAAATCAGAAGGCTCGATTCCAGAATCACGCATGAAGTTTATGGCGGATTGTTTATCGATAAAGTGATTGCTATAGATAGTTACAACTTTACCTTGGCGACTGTGCAAGCTGCCGAATTTAAAGGTGTTGAGTATGTATTGGATGAAGCGGTCGGATTGGTTTATGACAGAGATCGTGTGACGGGAGTGATGGTCGGTGACGATTGTATAAATTGCGGCACTGCAGTACTGGCGCTTGGTCCATGGTCAGGTGCTGTGAGTGCATGGGTCGACATTGATATTCCTGTTGTACCTCAAAAAGGGGAAATACTTCGAGTTGAAGGGTTGAGTCCGAGGCTTAATTTTCACATTCATGGATTTACTCTAGGGAGTTCGTGTTCCATTCTCCAAAAAGCTGATGGTGCGATTTGGCTGGCGGCAACAGTGCAGGACGATACTGGTTTTGATGTGACCCCATCCCTGGATGCGCGTGAGTCTCTCACTCTGCGAGGTATCCGAATGATGCCCGAATTGGAATGGCAACGTATGTTGCTGCAGACAGCTTGTATGAGACCTGTTACGCCTGATGGCGATCCTATATTGGGTAAGATCCCTGGTAAAGAAGGATTGTTTATCGCTTCAGGAACTGGCGGTCAAGGAATTTTACTTGCACCCGTAATAGGTAGTTCTATGGCTGACCTGATTTCTACTGGCAAAAGTGATATCGATATTACGCAGTTCGGTATGGAACGATTTTTAGCTATTTAGTTCTCTGATTGCATTCGCACCATTTCAGCAGCAAACCATAGCGCCATTGCTCCGCCTCTTTCATCGACTCCATCAGTGTATGGACGCTGGATATATTCTTCGAGGGATCCGAGTGGTCCGGTACCGACGCAAACTTGTTTTATCGAGCCATCTTCACCGATTCGCTGAGAGACAGCATCCCATGCGCGTTCCACCGTTGGCCGCCAGGCATCACTTAGCCAATGGCGCCTAATACCCCGGGCGATAGAGCATCCAATCATGGAAGTGGCGCTGTGCTCGAGATATGTCTCGGGTCTATCGATGACTTGCCTCCACATGCCTGATTCATCCTGGTGTGTTGCCAGACCTTCAAGATGTCGCAGGTGAGTTCGCATTAACGTTGAGCGAGAAGGATGGTTTATCGGGATATAGGTCATCGCTTCGGCAAACCCTAATGCAGCAAATGCGTTGCCACGTCCCCAAAAGTATGGGGACGTCGTGCAATACAAACACAAGTTATTCGACTGGAGAGTGGTAAAGGATTCTAAAAATTCTGTTAACAAAGTGACGTATTTTAATTTGCCCGTGCTTCGGAAGGCTCTTCCTAGCACAGTAGATGCAAAGAATATATCTTCGACTCGCAAGTCTGGATCGAGTGCACCTTCGTTTACTGTGGGACCGAACGGTTGGGCAGCTAATTCTATTAGTTGTAAATACCTTTTATCACCTGTGGCTTCGGCTAACTCGTCTGCCCAGCAAACCCCAGCATAGTTGGCTGTTCCATCATCCATTCCAAATGTAGAACTGGGCTGGATTAAATAAGGCGATACAATCCGCTCTATGTCTTCTAATGTTTTATCAGCACCACCCAATGCTGTTTGAACTCTTATACGACCACTTAATGCCACCCCCTGCGTATAAATGATGGGCTTTTCTAATTTGTGACCATAATGTTTTGCGAGACTGGTCGCGATTTCAACGGGATTTTTCAATTCACAATTTCAACTGAAGTAATAACTTGATCGATTGGTTCGTTAGATGAACGTTTTTGAACGATAACTGAACCTTGAGAATCCTGCTATGCGTTTTGGGATCTCCGGTTGAAATTTTACTATTTGGTGCTTAAATGATGTAGAAATCCGGTAAAGTCTGCTTGAAGGCTAAAAGCGACCGTATATAACGAAACAATGTAGGGTCATTATGACTACTAAATCGACAACTGATATTGCACTTACCGCTCATTTGTTGCGGCGCGCCGGATTTGGCTCTGATCGAGCAGAGCTCGAACGGTATGCTAAACGCAGCTATGAGGATATTGTTGAAGATCTTCTGAACCCGGATCGCTTTGATGAGCCAGAAGATGATGTTCTGGCTCGGTTCTACCCGCACCTTCATGCCAATATAGATAATCCGGCTATGTGGAATGGACGCTGGTTTTACAGGATGGTTAACACCGAGCGACCTCTGGAAGAAAAGATGACTCTTTTCTGGCATGGCGTATTTGCGACTGGTTGGACCAAGAGTGAGCATACGCCGACGATAGTCGATCATATACAGATGCTCCGTGAAAATTGCTTGGAGAATTTTAGAACTTTACTTCTTGGTATTTCTCGTGATCCTGCGATGATTTTCTGGCTCGACAATAATGAAAACCACGGTACTGCCATAAACGAAAATTACGGCAGGGAGATCCTCGAGTTATTTTCGATGGGTATCGGCAACTATTCAGAAGACGATATAAAAAGTGCTGCTCGAGCATTTACCGGTTGGACTTATGAGCAGCCCGTTCCTCTTTACCCGTACGGTCAACGGTCGGTGCAGTATCGCTTTCGGCCTGATGATCACGATTATGGCGAGAAGACCTTTTTAGGTCAATCTGGTAATTTTGATGGTGGCGATGTGATCAATATCATCGCGCGGGAAGAAGCTACCGCGCGCTTTATTAGCAGGCATTTATATAACTTTTTTGTGGCGGATGAGGCACAGGTTCCAGCATGGAGTATAGAACCTCCGGGTGATCAAAAGGCGATTGATGACCTTGTGAGAACTTGGATGGATTCAGATGCTGATATACGTGCGGTGCTTCGTACTTTGTTTACTTCTGAGTGGTTTAAATCAGCCAGATTCGAACACGTCAAGTCGCCGACAGAATTCGTAGCGGGTGTGTTGAAATTGTCGGGGGAATATAGTGAACCAGCACCGGATTTGCATAAGCTTGAGCCTACGGTTATTGCCATGGGTCAAAAACTTATGGACCCGCCTAGCGTAGAAGGATGGCATACAGGTCAGGAGTGGATTGATGGCGGCACTTTGACCGAGCGTGTCAACTATGCGGTTGATACGTTGAACGATCCTTCTAAGCCAGGGGTTAAGGCATTGATTGATCGAATAAGGACGGCAAGTGATTTGACCACACCGGAGGGGCTTGTTGATCAGGTTTTGGATCTGGTAGGGCCACTGGAGGTAGAGCCGGCGACCAAGGAAGCGCTGGTCGCACATGCTGAAACTGATGGTTCCTTGGATTGGGGATCAAAAGAAGCAGTGGAAAGAAGTACAGCGAGAGTGGTTCAAATGTTGACTCTGGTCGTTTCAGCCCGAGAGTTTCAGTTTGCTTGATCGGATCTTTTTTTACAGCAACCGTATATGCGTTGAAGATTAGGATGACGGAGAGATATAAATGATGACCGTTCAAACCAACGGCAAAACGAAAGATCCAGTACTGGTCGTAGTGCAATTATCTGGCGGCAACGACTTTATGAACACTGTAATCCCATTTACGGAAGGGATTTATTATGACAACCGACCCTTGGTCGGCATAGCGGAGGATAAATCGCTGCCATTTACTGACACTTTGGCCTGGCATCCCTCAGCCGCTGCTTTCAAGCGTATTTATGAGCAGGGCAAAATGGCAATTGTCCAAGGTGTTGGGACCGAACATGCGAGTAGATCTCACTTTAGGGCTATGGATATATGGCACACTTGTGAGCCAGAAATAGTTGCCACGGAAGGTTGGTTGGCAAAAGTAATCAAGGAAATTGATCCTGATAGCCTGAATCCTGTAACAGCCGTCAATTTTGGGCGTGGACTTCCGAGGGCTCTGGCCGCACCTGGTGTGGTCGCTACTTCGATTGGTGACCTCGACAAATATGGGTTGATGTCTGGGATAGAGTTGCAAGAAGAGCGTGACCGTGATCTGCAGATATTCCAACGAATGTACACACCTGCGATTGGTTCGGGTCAGGTGATGAACTATCTGAGTCAGACAGGTAATAACGTGCTTACTGGTGCGGATATGCTTGCTGAGGCTCCACGCAAATACAAATCAACGGTCGAGTATGCAGATAACCCGATAGCAAAGGCTTTACGAGATGTCGTACGAGTCCACACGGCTGGACTTGGAACACGTATCTTCTATACCAATCACGCCGGTTATGATCATCATGCACAAGAAGTTCCAACACACGCTCGGTTGCTTACAGAATTGACGGACGCTATCGAAGATTTCATGGAGGATCTTCGAGAGCATGATGCAGCTGATGAAGTAAATATTCTAGTGTTTACTGAATTTGGTCGACGGATTAAGGACAACGGTTCGGGAACAGACCATGGTACCGGTGGTGGAGCTTTTCTTATTGGAGAGAATGTTAAGGGTGGGCTCTATTCGGAATATCCGTCTTTGGCAGTTGCTGACTGGAAATTTGGGGAAGACATGGATTTCACCATCGACTTTCGTAGCATCTACAGCACGATTTTAAACCAATGGATGGGACTCGACCCTATCGATATCGTCGGTGGATCTTTTGAGCAGTTCAATCCCTACAAAAAGACTATGGTCTAGGATAGGCAGGAGCATCTAAATGACAAAACCGCATGCCCTACTTCGTGCTGCCTTTCCCTACTACGCGACGCTGGGAATGCGTCGCGTCACTACTTCTCCAGCGGATATTGTTGCTTGTACTGATGGTGAAATGTTCGTACTGAATCGCATTGACGGAGAAGGTGGAGAAATTCGTCGTACTAATTGGGAAGACGAGGATAATGGAGTTATAGGGCATGGTTTCATCTGGCCTGTACAGATGATAGAAGGTCCCAATGACACGCTAGTTGTCTCGGACGAGGGTGATCACACAATTAGCTTCTGGACAAAAGATGGTGAAAAGATAGATTCTTGGGGAGATTATGGAAACGGGGATGGTGAGTTAAACCGTCCTTCAGGGATAGTGTTTGACGCCCAGGGTAATTTAATTGTTGCTGACACAATGAATCATAGGATTCAAAAATTTTCAGTCGATGGCACATATATTTCAGGATTCGGGCGATATGGCAATGGTGATGGTCAATTCAACATGCCTTGGGGTGTAGGTGTAGACCCTGACGACGGTACGATAGTTGTTTCTGATTGGAGAAATGATCGCGTGCAGAAATTTTCTGAAAGCGGTGAATATATTTTCCAGTTTGGATCGCCTGGTGATGGTAGAGGGCAACTATGTCGGCCGGCAGGAATATCAGTTGACAGGCATGGCGATATTTATGTAGCTGATCGGGGAAATCACCGCATACAGATGTTTGGAGAGAATGGTAATTTTGTCGACGTCTTCACGGGTAATGCTGGACTCTCAAAAAGTGGTCGTATTTACATCACGGCGAATCCTAAAGTGCTCCGATCACGAGATTTGATCAATCTTGTTGATGAAAAACTTCTTCGTGGTCCAGCTTCTGTTCGTGTGTGTGATGATCTAATGTACATTCCTGACTCAGGTTCCCATCGTATACAGATTTACAAAAAAGAAGCCTATGAATTGACAGAGGAACAGATTTATCCAGCACCAAGCGCCCCGTCTTTGTATACGGTTTGAGTAATACACTGAATATTAGAAGGGCAAGTTTGGGATTAATGTATCCTGACAGGTTGATTTAATGCCTATGATGTATGGTTTTGGTACTCAGCGTCGGCAAATGCTTGAATCAGAGTTGCAACGTCTTGTTGACGAAATGCCTCAGCTCGGGATGCAGGCGATGTACCTTGTGGGACCGTTCTCCAAAGGAGATGTGGGTCCAAGAACAGTTCTCGACCTTGTGGTCGTTCAACAGACTGACGAACTTATGCATCGCAGACCCGATTTTTGGACAACTCACTTACGTCCTCGGATTGGGATAAATTTTTACGTTTACACCCCTGATGAGTTCGAAAATAATGTTGATGATGATTTATTACTTCAACATGCTTTCAGTATTGGCGAAAGGGTGTACGGGTAAATTTTATGAGTTCTTCAAAATTATCCGTGAGTTGGCTAGCACAAGCTATAGAAGATTTGGAAGCTGCTAAAGCAAACTTTGAGCAAGGCAGACACGCTTTGGCTTGTTTTTTATGTCATGAATCGGCTGTCAAAGTTATAAAGAGCTTTCTATATAAGCAGGGTGCAGAGATGGTTTGGGGGGAGCATTTATCCGACCTTTGTGAAGATGCTATGGCGTTTGACCCATCATTTGATTTTGTTAAGTCGGTTGCCTCGTTGCTAGATAAGCATGCACTCGCAACCCGTAATCCTGATGCTGTCGCAGGGGCAATTCCATTTGAGGTTTATGATTCGACCGACTCCGAACATGCTCTTGAAATAGCAAATGAGATCCTCGAAACAGTGCAGAATAAAATTTCCAAAGGATAACGCAGGGCGCTAACTTTTCGCCCACTCGATGACCGATTTGTGCATGGTGGAAACTCCGGTTCTGAATTCCTCTAAGCTAATTCCGTAGTTCCAGTCCGTCCACAACTCGTCGCTGACTACCAATGTGTTGCAGATCTTGACATTACGATAATGGGCCAACTGATACATGGCCGATGTTTCCATATCGACTCCAATTATCCCCGCTTTAGTATGGGAGGCGATGCCATCATTCATTTCGCGATAAAAACCGTCTGTACTCCACCAGTCTCCACTTGCTGTTTTTCCACCATGTTTTTCAATCAAAGAGCAGAGGTCATTGCGTAATTTCGTGTCAACGGTAGGAGGTTGTTGCCGAGGATAGTGCTTAGATGTACCTTCGTCGATTGCTTTGACAGTTTCTGGAATCAAAACCGTTCCTACCCTGTTTCTCGCGGTCAGGCTGCCTGATGCTCCGACACCTACGAATGAGTCCGCTCCACAGGCAATCAGGTCTTCCATCAGCATTATCGTTCCTGGTGCACCGATAGGAGCGAAGGCAACAGTAATTCCACCTTGATTATTATCTACTGTCCGTAGCCAAAACGTGTCAGCGAACATGGTTCTTGGTGCCGGTGTCGCTCCTAATTCATCCGCGAGTTTCTCTCCCCAGATCTCAGTCCACGTGAGTAGAACCTTCGCACCAACGCGTATGTCTTTGAATGATAAACAGCGAGCTTTCAGGCGACTGTAAACAGCTTCGCGCGGCGTAAAGCGTGGGTTGGACATGGAAAGTTAAATTCCGAGTGGCGATTTGATTTCGTCTAGATAAGCAGCGGCCCCTGCCTGTAGAAATTTGGGTGCAGAACTGACGATCCAGTTTATTCCACGTTGGTGCCAGAAAATGGTCTGTTCCGCCGTTACCCCAAGAGTGCCGGTGTGCTTACCAGATGCACTTATCTTGGCAGTTAGATCTTCGATCGTTTCAATCACCTTATCGTGCATAGTTTCACCAGGGATGCCGAAGTTTACAGAAAGATCTCCGGGGCCTAAGAAAATTGCATCTACGTTTTCGGTAGCGATGATTTCGTCTTGATTTTCAATCCCCAAAATAGTTTCGATCTGGAGTGATATGAACGTTTCTTCATTTGATTCTTTTATGTACTCGGCCATACCTTGAAGACCAAAATTAGCATTGCGACCGGCGAAAGCCCCTCGTTTACCCATGGGTGGATACTTGATTGAGTCAACAACCTTTTTAGCGTCCTCTCCGTTGTTGATTAACGGAATCATCACACCGGCCGCTCCTGCATCCATATAGCGTTGAATATTTTGCTGCTCATTCAATCCGATCCTTAATATTGCAGTGGTGTTTGATAGTTCAGCAGCTCGAATCATATGTTCTGCAGTCTCGTAATCCATTGGACCGTGCTCGCAGTCGATTACTACAAAATCGAATCCCATCCAACCCATCGTTTCGACTATTCCAGGTGATGGCAATCCTACGAACGGTCCTATGGTGGTTTTACCTTGGTTGAGTTTTTGTTTAAGCGTATTTTTTCTCACGTGTATGTTTCCTGAGCTTTGTGTTTTTGTTATTTCAAATTGTCAATATCTGCGTGGAGATTTGATTCTTGAAATTGATGATATGAGGCTTACTGCAAGTTCAGTTAATAAGTCACGTCATTGTGGGTGGTATCTGCTGATACCGAGGTATTGAAGTTTGGATACATAACAGGGTTTTAGCTTTTTAGTAGTTCCTGTGGAATGCCATGTTTTATCAAGCGTCGTCTTACTCGTTTTAATATGGCATCGGCGATGCGATGACCGGCTTGCGTGAACGCGGCCTTGTGGAGCCGCTCAAGGCGGCGGCGCGCGCCGGAACGCCGCACATCGGCACATCGGCGCCGAGCGCAAGCG
>MPLX02387572.1_pt1 | contig 11374 bp, 10 predicted proteins | sample 1617341 | NCBI WGS metagenome assembly MPLX02 (sample SAMN05944804, study PRJNA350692) | marine metagenome | biome: marine; feature: ODZ; material: water; isolation source: 120 m water sample filtered on 0.2 um supor filter | place: Pacific Ocean | collected 2012-04-08 | depth 120m m | reverse complement strand
AATCAATTGAAACTGACGCAATGAACACTATGCCTAGCAGGTCAACTCAAGAATAATAATTTGTCACTATAAATATAACCTGCCTAGCCATGAGCTCCTTAATTAGTAGCATGAGGACCCGTAGCAGACCCGCTCCTAAGAAGCAGATCAAGTTAGCCTCAATCGGATCATTTGAGAACACTTCACCGCCAAGAGTATCAAGGCATATCTTATTGAAAATATTATATCTCTTGCGGTTGTCTCCAAATAAATAGGAATCAATCTATTGATTTAAGTCTAATTCTTTCCTTGTGGGCCATCTCAGGATTTGCTTCAGCCCACTCCTGCATTGAGGGATTTGCTTCGAGATACTTATTGTAGCTGCAATCGTAGTCTTTAATAACTCGACCACATTCAAACTTATCGGAGTTTTGTTCAGCTGGACCTCCATACAATGTCTCTTCTTCGTTTTGTTCAGCTGGGCCTCCATATAATGTCTCTTCTTCGTATTTTCCTATTGATGCCGGCTCAATATTTCCACCAGTTTCTTCCAGTTCCTTTATTTCCGCTTCACTCCGACTTTGACCCAAAGCTAGCCCAGTGACGATTGGCAGCTCCATCATTAGCTTGGCTGGTTGAACCTTATCTTTGAAGTCCAATACAATAGATTCCCTATTTCCTTCTGTATCAAAACCGTTTATTGTGAATGAGTACACATGATTTTTTGCAAGGAAACCCAACAATCCAATTGGGCCAAAGAGAAGTGTCGTTGCTACACCAGTGCCGACGGAAGTGCTTGAGTCACCTCCCCCACCCCAACTTGTGACCCTTGTCGTAGGTATTATTGTGCTTGGTGAACTTATCTCATCAGCTGTTATTGTAATTTGCATTTTACACTTTTTAGCAGAAGATTCTCCTGGCCTCATAGGTCCTACTCTTGGCCCAGTGTTATCTTTGGCATACTTCTTTGCAGCGACATCATCGCATTTAACTTTATAGATCCCTGAATAGGCTGGCAATACATTTCCAATGCCTATAGCTCCCAAGAGCCATAACGCAAGCAATGCACGAGATCTGGAACCATTGAGAAAGTACATTGTCCTCGAGTATGTAGTCATAATAGATGCATTCACTTTGATAACAATATGGACATTAAGGCATGTCTTGATTATTGGACCTCAATCTTCGCGCTATTGTTAACAACAAAAAGCACCTGGCAGGAAACGGATAAGAGCTGACATGAAGTAGTGATTTGATAAATGGTGAGACTCGAATGGCTTTATGGATTAGGGGGAGGAGTAGTTAGGGGCTGTAGTCCTAGTCATGTGTGACTTTGCCAGCACCATCGCCATCACAGCAAAGCTGCTCCAAAGTGCCACTGGGGTAGTCGCATGCTCAAGCGACTGGTGAGCAGTGCAAAAACTAGAAGCAAGAAACAGAGGGTTTCACCAGGTCAACAACGACTGCCTTGGGCTTGGGATCTAAAGCTGAATTAATTGGACAGCTAGGTATCCCAACCAAGAAACACCACCATGAAGTAGCCGGTGCCGGCAAGCATGAACTAGGTATGAAGTTCGCTGAGTTGATTGAAGCTGCGGACAACGTGGCCAGTGTTCAACGACAACGACAACGACAACGACAACGATAACGGCGCAGGCATGCATGTACACCAAAGCCTCTGGAAAGGAGGCCAGCCGCAATTTGTCGGGGAAGGTACCTACGCAAACATGTCTCAAACAGCACGCTGGTACATCGGCGTCTCTGTACGTTTATCCAAAGACCTCTCGGATGATCTCGTGCGATCGGAACCGATGGTGATCGGCATAGGTGCTTCGCAACATCTCCTCGGAAGTAGACAACAGACCAGCGATTTGTAGAAGATCGAGCTGCTTTACCTCGAGCAGTCGACGTGCAGCGTTGTGGCGCAGGGTCCTAAGTCCGATCAATTCACGATCTACCTTTAACTCCTTGTCATCGGAGAGTTCGCGCCAGATCCAACCATGCACGGCATTTAGCTCCTGCTCCGTGATCCGTTGCTGCTCTTGCGTTGGTTTCGCGTCATATGGGCTTGCTGCTACTCGAAGTCGTTTTGGTGGTTTTTGCAGTCGTTCTATACCAACAGCCTCTAGAAGTTCCCGCCACGACGGGCAGAGGTTGGCAGGCCTGTTTCTTCCGCGCTTGCTGTCTCTGCAGCGCACGTACCTGCCAACGGCAACGTCGACTCTGCCGGGTTCATCCCATAGCAGTTCTGATGCCATGACCATGGCACCTCTGGCTCCTGTAAGCGCCACCCATGACGTAAGCCAGGCTGCGGCATGTGCAAGCTCTGTGGTCTCAGCTTCTGCGCGGACCCACAGGCTCATGATTACGCGTTGAACTTCTTCTGGGTCAACGGGCGTTCCTTGACCTGCTGCGGGCTGTTGGTACCCGTTCTCTTTGCCGGGGTTTAGAGCCTTGCCATCAGTTGCGATATTGAAGAGCAGGCATGCGGCTGAGATCGCATCACGACGACTTCTGGCTTCTTCTGGCCAGCTCTGGATCCATCTCAAGAGATCTTCCCGACTGGTCGCTCTGCCTTTGTTTGAACTGAGCCATTGAACGCATTCCTTGAGCCATTTCACGCGCCTGGCTGCGTGCTTCTGAGAGTTGCCTGACGATTCAACTCTCAAGAGTGCTTGGCGTTGGTAAACGCCGAGTGAGCTGCCGACAGGTCCGCCTGCATTCCGCTTGGCGTCGCTCTCGAAATCAACCAGTGCTTGATCGACTGCTCTTGAGATGGCTACGTCTGTGTCTTGGTAAGTCGCTTCTAGCTTCAGCCACTTCTGGTCACCTCCACCGTCTGGCCTGGTGTTGAAGGACAGGTAGATCAACTCCTGGCCATTCGGCCTGGTCTTCCTGCGCAGAGACAGTCCATGCCGCTCAGAGTGAACACCTCTGAGATAATTGGCTAGTTGCCTCAGCCTTGCGCTGTTGCGGCGCATCCCGGAATTGGCTGTCATCCAGGGATAGAGTGGCTTGCACGCCTATCCTATCCCTAGTCTGTCCCTAAAGCCAGTTGCACAAGATGTTTACCACTTGCACAGATTGAGACTATGAGTCCCGAGAATCAAGCCATAGCAGGGCAAGTGAGTGCAACTAAGAGCGTCTCATGGCTTGATCAAGAGTGGCCTTGGTGGCCGCTGCTGCCTCTATATCCCTACGGTCAGCGCCGCACCTTGGTGCGGGAATTGATACCTAATCAGATTTGGAGTTTTGAGCAGTTACAGGGGCTTTATTACGTAGCAGTGCCTGTAAGGCTCACCGTGGTGAAGGTGCCTGGTGGATTGATGTTGTTCAATCCCCTTCCACCCACACCCGAGTTGCGTCGTGCTCTATCTGAGCTGGAGGCCAAGCATGGCCAAGTGGTCACGATCGTGCTTCCTACTGCTTCTGGGCTGGAGCACAAGCTGTCTCTACCGGCAATGACTCGGGCCTTTCCAAAGGCTGAAGTATGGATATGTCCCGGTCAGTGGAGTTTTCCGATCTCCTTGCCTTCATCCTTCCTTGGCATCCCGATGGGCCGCACCAAGGTGTTGCAGGAGGATGGTTTCCCTCATGCAGATAGTTGCACTTGGCTCCCCTTAGGTCCCTTGAACCTTGGACTTGGGAATTTTCAAGAGATCGCTTGCTTTCACCGTGCCTCTGGAGCAGTACTGGTCACTGATGCAATTGTGGGCATTGAGGCAGAGCCTCCGGCTCTGTTTGATATTGACCCCACTCCCTTGCTTTTTCATGCCCGTGATCGAGGTGATCAAGCGCTTGAGGATTCTCCTCAAGCTCGCCGTCGGGGCTGGGCCCGTGTTGTTTTATTCGCCACTTATCTAAAGCCTGGGCCGCTCGAGATACCGCCTTTACTGGAAGTGTTGCGCAATGCCTTTAGGCCTGGAACGCTGAGCCCTAGGGCCCACTTCGGGCTATTTCCCTTTGAATGGCAGCCAGGTTGGGAGGCTGCTGCTCAAGAGCGTCTCGGCGAGAAGAGACCTCTTCTACAGGTGGCGCCAGTACTGGAAAGATTGGTAATGCCCAGGGCTAAGGATGTCTTGCTGGAATGGTTGGAGCAGATGCGTCGCTTGAAGGGGGTCTCATGGTTGGTATCTGCCCACTTCAGTGATCTGGTGGCCTTCAAGCCGCATCAAATTCGCAGTTTTAGTGAGTCTATTTCTAAACGTTCTTGGGCTATTAATGATGGTAGTTGGAGCTTTTTGGGCAGCGTTGATAAAAGCCTGTTGAACCTTGGTGTGGTGCCTAAAGATCCGCAGGCTGCATTCAAAGATTGAGGTCGTCTGTGTCTACTGCCATTGCTTCATCTGCGAATAATGATTCTTCTAGTTCCTTACGTTGTTCCATTTGACGTAGGAAATAGCCGGTCATCATTGCTGATGCGAGCAGGCTTGCGAGGTTATCTCGATTGGCGGTGACTTTTACTTCAAACTGTTCACCGGGCAGCATGCCAAGTAGGCCCTGCACGTTATGGCGAATGATGTCCTGGATGTCATTACTGGCGGACTTTGCTACCCGCTGCAGCACATCAGGTGATTGATCCTGAAGGTATTGGATCAGTCCATTACCCTCCTGGCAATCGTTGTTGTCTGTAGTCAGGAACTCCGGGTTGAACATCCGGTGTGCTTTTCGTCACGGTACAGACCCTATCGCAGCTAGGTGATTAGATCCACTATTGCCTTGTGAGGGGAACCGTATTGGACCGAACCGATTAAGTGGCCAATACCTCCAGATTGCTGTCCCGATCACGTTTTCCTCTGGTAATGGTCCCCAGATGTGAGAGTCGAGACTGGAGTTGCGGTTGTCTCCCATTACCCATATTTCATCCTCAGGGACGGTCACCTCAGTCATCTCGTAGTTCATTGGGGTGTCACGCCAGTCATTCTGCAAGGCAGTTTTATTGCGCTCGAGCTGGCCGTGATGGACTTCTAGATGATCGCCGGGAAGGCCTACTACTCGTTTGATTAATGCTGCTTTGGGGTCGTAACCGGTTTCAAGTAGTGCAGATGGTGGATGAAAAACCACCACGCTGCCTAACGGCAGATGTTGATGCTGTTGACGAGCAAGTCGAGGACGAATCTTCTCTACAAGGATTCGGTCTTGTAGCTCCAGGGTTGGCAGCATTGAGCCCGATGGGATCCAGCGGGGCTCAATCACTTGCCATCGCATCAGTAGGGCCAGGGCTAGCCAGATAAACAGGCTGCGCCAGCCGCCGCTTGCTTGTTTTTGAGGAGGGGAAGGTGTCGGAGTCATTGAAATTGTTTGATTAGGCTTTCGCTGGTCGATGTTGTCCGAGGATCGCATTGGCTGAGGTTCAAGCTCTGTCTATTGCTCGCAACAATTTGCTGGTTTGCCTGAGGTTGCTCGATGCATTTCAGGCAATGGGACTACGCCACCTTGTGCTTTGTCCTGGCAGCCGTAGTGGTCCGCTTGCAGTTGCTGCAGGTGGAATGGCCCGTGCCAATCGGTTGCGGCTTAGTACTGCTATTGACGAGCGGTCGGCTGCTTTCTTGGCACTGGGCTTGAGTTCGGCTACTGGCTGCGCCACAGCTGTAGTTACTACTTCCGGCACTGCTGTTGCCAACTTGTTGCCGGCGGCGGTGGAGGCAGATAGATCTTCTCAGCCCCTTTTGTTGCTTACTGCCGATCGCCCTGATCGACTCAAAGATTGTGGTGCCAATCAGACGGTGAATCAGGAGGCTTTCTTGGCTCCTGTGTGTCGATGGGTTGGGCATGGTCCAAGGGAGGGGTTGCATCTTTTCAGTACAGAAGCTCTTGAATCATTCGTGGAACAAGCCTGGCTACAGGCCCATCACCCCGCTGGACCCGTACATCTCAATTTGCCGTTAGAGGAACCTCTGCATGCCAGTGAAGAAGAACAGGGTGTGATCTGGAAGGGGTGGGCACCTCGGTCTCCAAATTCATCTGTGATCAAGCCAATTGCCATGCAGATGGTGGGTGAAGTTGCTGATGGACCTTTGGATCAGGCTCTAGCTGAATTGGATCCATTGCGACCAGGGGTAGTAGTTGCTGGTCCTTGGCGGGGACTTGCACATGATCTGTTTGCCTTTCAGCAGTCGTTGCGCGAGTGGCAAGCCTTGAGTGGCTGGCCGGTATTTGCTGATCCTCTATCAGGTGTGCCGGCTGATCAGCCTGGCTTGATTCTCGCTTGGGAGTTAATGCTTGCAGCTGATGTGGGGTTAGAGAAGCAGCTTCAGGTGCTGCGCTTAGGGCCGATCCCAGCTAGTCGCAGTCTTGAGGCTTGGTTGATAAGCCAGGGTGAAGGCCAGTTGCTGATCACCGAAGGGGAATCCCGTTGCCTCGATCCTCTTGGGCTGTCGATTCAGCGCAGTAATGGGCTGGCGAATTGGTGGCAGCGTCATCGCCATGCATGGATCTGCGCTGATAGCCACTCTCAGCAGGAAGCCCAGTCACTGTTGAAGGGGTGGCAGGCCATCGATTGCCGTGCTCAGGATTGGCTGGATCAGCAGTTGCCCTTGCAGGGCGCCGTCACCGAACCAGCCTTGGCGCGTTGGTTGTCCCGCCTGCTGCCAGCTGAGCTGCCAATCATGTTGGCGGCTAGTAGTCCTGTTAGGGACTGGCTGAGCTATGCGGATGTGGCTCCTTTCTCTCGGCGATGCTTCAGTTTTCGAGGTGCTTCAGGTATTGATGGAACCCTCTCTATGGCAATGGGATTAGCAATGGCCCTTGGGCCCACTGTGCTTGTCAGTGGTGATTTGGCTCTACTTCATGACAGCAATGGCTGGTTGCTGGCTCATCCCCAGCGTCCGCCACTCGTGGTGGTGCTGATCGATAACGGTGGTGGTGGCATCTTCCAGCAGCTGCCATTGAAGATCGCTCCGAGCGAAGCGTTTGAGCAGCTGTTTGCCATGCCCCAGGTGGTGGACCCTCTTGCTCTTGCGGCGGCTCATGGCATTCCTCACCGTCAACTTGCTTGTTTGGAGGATCTGCCAGAGGCCTTGGATTGGAGTTTTGCCCAGGCAGGACCTGTGTTGTTACGTGTATGTACCCATCGGGGCGAAGATTCATCCATGCGGCAGCAGCTACGCGAGGACTTGGCCAAGCATCTGCAGGTGATTTCCCACAATGGTTGTATTGATCTTTGATGCCGATGGCTATGGATTCCGGTCGCTCTGATCTGAGCTCAAGACAGGTCTTGCCTGGCGAGCCCACTGTCGACTGGGAACCCTGGGGTGATTATCAAGATGTACTGCTCGCTCGCAGCTCAGAGGGCATTGCCAGGGTGGCTATTAATCGTCCGGAGAAGCGCAATGCCTTTAGGCCTCGCACTGTGGTTGAACTCTGTGATGCCTTTACCCGAATTCGTGACGACAAGGCTCTAGGAGCGGTTTTGTTTACCGGTGTTGGGCCTGCTGAGGATGGTGGCTATGCCTTTTGTGCAGGTGGTGATCAAAGCGTGCGCGGCGATGGTGGCTACCTCGATGAGGAGGGATTACCCCGCCTCAATGTTCTCGACCTACAGCGCATTATTCGCAGCTTGCCAAAGGTTGTGATTGCTCTTGTTGCTGGCTATGCGATTGGCGGTGGCCAGGTGTTGCATTTGTTATGCGATCTCAGTTTGGCGGCGGAGAATGCCGTGTTTGGACAAACCGGTCCGAGAGTTGGCAGCTTTGATGGTGGCTTTGGTGCTGGTTACCTGGCCAGAGTTGTGGGTCAGCGCAAGGCGCGTGAGATCTGGTTCCTCTGTCGTCAGTACGGGGCGCAAGAAGCATTGCAGATGGGATTAGTTAATGCGGTTATTCCTCTTGATGACCTTGAAGCAGAGGGAGTGCGTTGGGCGCGGGATGTACTGCAGCACAGCCCTACAGCAATTCGTTGCCTGAAGGCGGCTTTCAATGCTGAAACCGATGGATTAGCAGGACTTCAGGAGCTGGCCGGCCAGGCCACCCATCTTTTCTATCGCACGGAAGAGGCCCAGGAGGGTCGAAATGCATTCCTAGAAAAGCGACGTCCGGATTTTTCTGATTCGGGTTGGCTTCCCTAACGAGGATTTCTAGGCAGCGTCATCATGGGCGCATCGTTTCCCAGGGGAAGCAGTTTTTGCTGCCGCTGCTGCTGCCATTGCCGTTGTTAGCTTCCCTGATCAATTCGGCGGTGCAGGCTTCTCTTCCCCAAATTCTCATCAGCGTTCCTGCTGCTGTGATTGAACGTCAAGGGCGGCATTTGGTATTGGATCGGAGTAACCGTCGGCTGCTGGTTTTGGAAGATGGCACATTGATTGCCAGCTTTTTGGTAGCGGTTGGCATGCCTGGTTGGGAAACTCCTGCAGGTGAGTTTCGGATCTTGAATAAGATTCCTCAGCCAATCTGGGAGCATCCTCAGAGCGGCAAGCAGATCAAATCTGGGTCTACCAATCCTCTCGGTAGTCGCTGGATAGGTTTCTACCGTGATTGCAAGGGAAGGGATGCCCACGATGGTGATCGTTGGTTAACGATCGATGGTTGCGTTACAGCGGGATTCCATGGGACGCCTCATCGTTGGACTGTTGGCCGAGCTGTTTCTCATGGTTGTGTGCGGCTCTATGAAGAGGACATCCAGGCTCTCTACCGACTGGTCAAAATCGGCACTCCCGTCAATGTGCTCCCATGATCAGGATCAGATTGGAGTGATGCCTTTAGAGTCTCGCCTCTAGCGATTGACCTAACAATGCGCGTGTTATTTGCTGCTGCGGAATGCGCGCCGATGGTCAAAGTCGGTGGGATGGGAGATGTGGTGGGCTCATTGCCACCAGCATTGGCAAAGCTTGATCATGATGTTCGCTTGATCATGCCTGGCTACGGCAAGCTCTGGAGTCAGTTGGATATCCCTGCCGAACCAATTTGGCGTGGTCAGGCAATGGGTAACGATTTCGCTATCTACAAGACCCGTCATCCCAGTAATGGTTTGCAGTTGTATTTGGTTGGACATCCAGTGTTCGATCCTGAGCGGATTTATGGCGGAGATGATGAAGATTGGCGATTTACATTTTTCGCAAGTGCTACAGCGGAATTTGCTTGGAACGTCTGGAGACCACAGGTGCTTCATTGCCACGATTGGCATACCGGGATGATTCCTGTGTGGATGCATCAAGACCCTGAAACCAGCACGGTATTTACTATCCACAACCTCAAATATCAGGGTCCTTGGCGCTGGAAACTTGATCGAATTGCTTGGTGCCCTTGGTATATGCAGGGTGACCACACGATGGCGGCAGCCTTGCTTTATGCCGATCGGGTGAATGCCGTATCTCCGACTTATGCCAAGGAGATTTGTACATCTGAGTATGGAGAAAGTCTTGATGGTTTGTTGAACTACATCTCCGGCAAGCTGCGTGGAATTCTCAACGGTATAGATCTACAGGAATGGGACCCTGCAACTGATAATTCTCTACCAGCAACTTTTAGTGCAGATGACCTTTCTGGTCGCGCGGTGAATAAGCGGGCACTTCAAGAGCGAATGGGACTTGAGGTCAACCCAGATAAATATCTGCTCGGGATGGTGAGTCGTTTGGTAGATCAGAAAGGTGTTGATCTGCTGCTGCAGGTAACCAATCGCTTGCTTGCTTACACAGATTCTCAAATTGTTGTGTTGGGGACCGGAGATAGGGAGTTGGAGTCTGGTTTGTGGCAGTTGGCAATCAATAATCCAGGACGCATCGCTGTTTTCCTTACCTATGACGATGCACTCTCTCGCTTGATCTATGCCGGCAGCGATGCATTCGTGATGCCTAGTCGATTTGAACCCTGTGGCATCAGTCAGCTTTTAGCCATGCGTTACGGCAGCGTGCCTGTGGTGCGCAAGGTAGGTGGCTTAGTTGACACGGTGCCTTCTTATGACCCAATCAATCAAACTGGAACAGGTTTTTGCTTTGATCGATTTGAACCGATCGATTTCTATACCGCTCTGGTGAGGTCCTGGGAGGCTTTCCGCCATCGTGATTATTGGCGCAAATTGCAGCTAAGGGGGATGACTCAGAACTACAGCTGGGATCAATCTGCTCTTGAGTATGACCATATGTATCGGGATGTTTGCGGTATTAAAGAGCCATCTCCTGATGCAGAAGTTGTTGAGAAGTTTTCTCTTGGTCAGGATTCTGATCCTTCCCGTCAGGGTCAAGAAAGTGTCGCTAACAAAATAGGCAAAAGAAAGAAGAAGTAATATTGTAGATACTTACTTTTACTGGTAAAGGTAATAGATGTATGTTTGTAGATAATACCGTGGGTTCTGATTTGGTTCAGTGTTGGTGAAATTATCTAAGTAATGCAATGGCATTGCTATCGAGGAGAATCGCAGATTAATTGTTGTTGATAAATTGTTTGCTATTTTGTTGTTGGTGATCTCTCTTTCGTGCCAAATTTTCTTTGCTTAAGTATCTATTGTTTTTCTACGTTATTTTTGTGCAGAGAGTTTGTCTTTAGCAGCGTGTGGTTGCGATATCTTTCTTGATCTGATCGATTTAAATCATGATTAAATAGATGCATGGCTTTGCTATTTGGAGCCCTTTAATTGCTCTGGAATGACATCAGCCCATTTTTAATGCTGTCGATAAAGTCTGTACGCTTTTAGCAAAAAGAAGTGAGCTTATCTAGTCATAGGTGATATGCCTCGATAAACTCGAGCCTCAGGGCTTCTGATCAGCATGGACAAATCGTCCAAGCCAGAACAGCAAAAGGGCCAACTTCCAGCCCCATATACCAATCCCTGGGTTTCCCTGCGGCAGGTCATTGGTGCTGTCTTCGCTGACCTTTGCCTGCGACTAAGGGAGCTTTGGCGTAGAAATTGGCAAGGAGATTTGATTAAGCCAGGGTTCTGGCCCTCGGCAATAGCATCTCTTTTCTGGCCATTTGTGCTTGCGAGTGTGATGGTGCTTGGGGGGCTGCTGACGGTTGTATTGATAGATAGGCCTTCTACTGCTGTGCAGCCAAATCTTGTTGAACAGGCACCTGCTAGTTCGCCTGAGGAGGTTGTGATTTCAATTCCACCTGCTGTTGAGCCAGAGCTTGTTTCAACTGAGTTGGAGCCTCCAGAGCCGGAATCCACGGATCGCTTGATTCCTTTGTCTGCATCACTACAGGTCGAGCCTCTGTTGATGTTGCTGGCAGATGAAGATCTACCTGATGGTTTGCTGCTAGCAGCCGAACCAAGACTTGTTGACAATGAACTTGTGCTGAGACTTGGTTCGCTTTGGAGTCAGCTCAGCTCGAGCCGCCAGAGTGCTCTAATCGATCGCTGGCAGGCCCTTGTCGAGGAGCTCGGCTATGAAGAGCTTCAGCTTCAAGATCAGGATGGTCACCTGCTGGCCAGATCGGCAAGGGTTGGTTCGGGCATGATCGTT
>MPLX02155629.1_pt1 | contig 11376 bp, 5 predicted proteins | sample 1617341 | NCBI WGS metagenome assembly MPLX02 (sample SAMN05944804, study PRJNA350692) | marine metagenome | biome: marine; feature: ODZ; material: water; isolation source: 120 m water sample filtered on 0.2 um supor filter | place: Pacific Ocean | collected 2012-04-08 | depth 120m m | reverse complement strand
GGCATTCTCCGGATCTCCGAGTTCCTCGTAGGCATGGGCGATAACCGGGATCAAGATCTCCAGTTCGAGTGCCTCGTAGGCTGCCAACCGTTCATACATTCGGTCGGATTCACCAACCGTCGCATAGAACCTGGCCGACTCGTTGAGGCCGTAGGAACCGTACGGCTCGCTTGCAAGCGCCAGTTCGTACCAGTAGACGGCGCGGCCAATATCTCCATTGTCGATGGTAATCCGAGCCGCCAGTCGCTCGCCACTCGCAAAGCCGGGCCGAAGCCGGGCGCTCCTCTCCAACTCCCCCAGCGCCGACTGCAGATCACCGACTCTGGCATAGATGCGCCCGAGCGTCTCCGCATACTGCCCGTTCCTGGAATCCAGGCGGATGGCTCGTTGGACATGGTCGTGCGCCTCTTGGATGCTTCCCGCCAGTCGAGCCTCCTCTGCATCCCGATAGGCGAAATCGGCACGCATCGGAGCGGTCACAGGTCCCAGCAGTGCCAACACGGTCGCAACCGCCGCAAGGAATGCTAGACGCCGCTGAAACGGCGTTGACCTCCGCTGCCCCGCCGGAGACCGGTGCCTCGGCCGACTGGCGTCACTGACGGGCCTGGAGCGAGTCCAGGGGAAGGGCACGATCCGCAGAGCCTCTGGGGCGCCACGAGCTACCAGGATGCCGGCCAGCACCCACTGCGTGTAGGCCAGCCCCGCCACGTCGATCGAAACCGATGACTGGACGTGGTAAGCGAGCCACGCGGCCAGCACAGCGCCGATCATCATCTGCTCCGGTCCGCTACTTCGTCGCAGTGCAAGTACGCCATAGGCGCCGATCACCCCAAGCAGGGCCAGATAGGTGCATCCGAGGAGCAGGCCGCCGCCGCTAAACATACTCAGGGGCACGCTGTGGATGTTGTTGGAAAGAATTCCCTCGAAGCGGACTGCATGCTCGACCGGTCTCAGAGGTGAGAAGTAGGAGTAGTAGGTCTCGAGTCCTGTGCCGAAGAACGGATTCTCCCGAAGGGTCCTGAGGCCGACGAGCCACATCTCACGGCGATGGCTGAGACCACTCGCCATCTGGACAGCAACCAGAGGCCAGGCCAGAACGGCAGCAACGGCAACTGTCGCAGTCGCACCAACCGAGACGGACAGCCAGTAGATACGCGCCCCGCGGCTTGGTCCCGCTTCCTTGACCTCCTGAGTCCACCGATCCTGTCGGATGATTCCCAACCATGTCCAGGCTCCCAGTACGAGCATCGTGACAGCAACGATCCGGGATCCGGGCCCGGTCAGGTGGAGAGGGTCTGGCATACCGTTGTTGAGACGTCCGGGGACCGACCGTGCGAGAAGCACGGGTAGGAGCACGATCGCCCCAGCCGTAGGGGCAACGTGAAAGAGGGCTTCAAACCGGCGCCTGCCGGACTGTTGCGAGACCCAGACCAGAGGGACGACCAGCGCCACCAACGAGACCACCTGGCCCTGGAAGGAGTCCATGAAGGCGATCACCGCCATGGACACTGCGACAGCAGTGGCACCAGCCACTCTGAGGGCCGGCCTGAGGGCCGGGTTGAACTGATGTCGAACCAGGAATGGAAGGGTCAGGGCGACGAACGCAGACGCAAAGTTGGGGTTGGCTAATGTCGACGATACGTACCCGGCGAATGACATCTGACTGGTCCAGTCGAACGGGTCGGCGCCATAAGCCTGGAAGAGGGCATAGCCGACGACCACCGCATGCGCCGCGAGGAGAGCCCTGAGCAGGGGCTCGACCGGGCGTTGCCGGAAATCCCGGAACACGCCGTGCAAAATGGCCAGATAGGCCAGATAGGTGACGGCCCCGATGCCACGGCCTGGGGCTCCGGTGAACGCCACCCAAGGCTGTGGCGACAAGGCGCTCGTAAGCAACAGGGCGCCTGCGAATGCCGCTGTCGCCCGGGTCAGAGGGCTCGCGCCACTCTCGTAGAATCCGGCCACCACCGCCCTGTACGATCGTACGGCCACCAGCACCATAACCAGGACGACCAGGACCGTGGCCTTGAGTATCTCCTGGTTGAATGCCTCCCCGTACAGAATGACCGGTACCGCAATGATCAGGAGGAGGTAGAGGATGTCGACGGCAATCCTCGTGACATCACGGTCACGTGGACCAGCACGGCAGGTGTCGCTCGACATCGGGCCACCCTAGCCATCGCACGGCCGTGGCCCGGGCCAGCCTGTAGTAGCCAAAACGCCCGACGATACGGTACGGAAGCGGTTCTACAGCGGGGTAATTTCACCTCTCTGGGTTAGAGACGCGCTGTATCCATCGCTGCGCAGGGCAGACTGGTGCGATGCGTACAGTTGCCATGGCAGCCCTCGCGATCCTGCTGACCAGCTGTGGTTTCACACGTGGCGGGAGTGGGCAGATCGTGTTCACCAGCGAGCGCACTGGCAACTGGCAGGTCTTCGTGATGGATGCCGACGGTACCGAGGCACGACAACTCACCTACGACAACAACTACCACTGGGGCCCGGTCTGGTCGCCCGACGGGAGCCAAATCGCCTTCACCGGTGACTGGTCCGGCAACCGCGAGATACTTGTAATGGACTCAGACGGGCGCGGAGTCATCCACTTGGTAACCGACAATGCCCGTGTAGACGAGGATCCATCGTGGTCGCCCGACGGCGACCGACTCGTGTTCTCCGGGGATGCCGACGGCGACCTTGAGATCTTCGTGGTGGACAGCGACGGTACCGACGGCCGGCAACTCACCGACAACGCTTTCAACGAGGTTCACCCCGCCTGGTCGCCCGACGGCGACCGGATCGCCTTCGCAGGCGACCTTGACGGCGACTTCGAGATATTCGTGATGGATGCAGACGGCAACAAGCCGCTGCAAGTCACCCACAACTCCTCGATTGACTGGTCCCCCGACTGGTCCCCCGACGGCCAATACCTGACGTTCGCCAGCAGACAAGGTGGTAGCTGGAACATCTACACCGTGGGCGTTGATGGAGCCGGCCTGGTCAAGGTCGCCGACAGCGGTGCCAACGAAGTTGATCCAGTCTGGTCCCCTGACGGGAAACGGATTGCCTTCTCCAGTGACAGGAACGGCGGCTACGCCGTCTTCACTGTCACCGTGGACACCGGAGACGTGGTGGCAACGGGTCAGGCGGGCTACCCGTCCGACTGGACAACAGGGGGCTGACAACGCCCCGACCCAGACCGGACTCAGGCCACCGCCAGCGCCCTGACGAGGAATGCCGCCATCTCCTCCCGGGTTACGTTCGCCTGCGGGCAGAACAAGCCTTGTCCACACCCACTGGTCACATCAACCTCCGCCATGGTTTCGATGTCGGCTTCGAAGACGGTTCCGTCGTCGTCGACAAACGAGTCACCGGAAGCGGAACTGGCGACATCAAACCCGAATGCCCGTACTAGGAAAGCCGCCATCTCCCCGCGCTTGACCGGACGATCCGGACAGAATGTCGTCGGCGTGCATCCGGCGGTGATTCCGTGGAGTCTGATGGTCTCGATCTCGGCCTCGAAGACCGAACCGTCGTCATCGGTGAACGGATCCCCCTCCGGTTGGAGCACCAGGCCGAGGGCCCGTACCAGGAAGGCGGCCATCTCGCCCCTGGTTACGCTTCGACCCGGACAGAACATGTCGACACTGCAACCGCTGGTGATACCCAACTCAGACAGACCCAGGATCTCTCCTCCGAAGGGGTGGTCGGGTGCGACGTCGGTGAACCTGGGCTGAACCACGATGTCGAAGTACGGCGACGGTAAGCCCAGCACATCACGGACGCTGTAGCCGGTGGTGCTCAACTGGGCCGGTCGGCCGCTGATGATGCCGTGGAGGCTGACAATGGCCACGCTCCCCGACCCGTTCCGGTCGACTACCTGCACGTCGTTCAACCAGGAGAAGCCGAAATGTCCACCCAGGTGCTGTTGGTCTGTCGAAGCGGTCCAGGTGGTGAACGGGTTGGCTGCCGCGCTGGTGTGGGCGGCCGAGTCATCCACCGAGACGAGGTAGGCCAGTGCCGCGCCGCCGGAGTCGTCGTTGCTCTCTGTCCAACCTCCGGAGGAGGAGGTGAACCTGGCATTGATGACCTTGTTCTCCCAGGCCATTACCTGGCCCTCCGTACCACCGACCAGTCCCCGCCAGACCGGGTGGCCCACCTCGGCCGTGTAGCCGCCGAAGGCCTGGTCCGGGTCGTCGTCGCGGATGTGGCAGGCGCACTGTGAGAGGCGCACAGTGTCGAACGCCTCGGCGGGGCCATGCTCCTGTATCCGGTGGACGGCGAGGGACCGCGAAGCGATGGACTGCGCCTGCAAAGCAGCCCCCGGCCAGTTGTCCGGTAGTTCCTGGACGCCTGCGACGTAGCCGTCGATGCTCATCTCCAGGGCCACGTTGAGTTGATTCGACAACGAATTCGTGCGCATGCGGATGGTGCCGTGCCGGTAGGTACGACCCTTAATCGGCAGGCTGATCGTGGTCGGCGTGGTCGTCGGCCGTATCGATCCTGAGCACGACCCGGATGGGCTGACCGTGTAGTAGCTGCCGTCCGCTGTCTGGCGGGAGAAGGCACACAGGCCGTTGCCATCGGGTCCGAACCGCCACTTGTCCTCCAGCAGCGGCGTACTCACACACTGGTCGGTGTCGTCGAAGCAGAGGTCGGCAGATCCGCCCATTATGCGAAAAGCAAAATCGTACTGGTCCTGGAGGAGGCCCACCCACAGCGGGGTCTCGTCCAACATGATGAACGATCCGGCAAGCAGGTTGTCGACGTTTCGAGCGCCGGCAACCGGATAGTAGTGCTCCAGGATCTCGTAGGTCGAGTCTCCGGCGTCGGCCATGGCGCGTGCGCCGTACTGGCTCAGCCCGACACCGTGACCCCAGCCGCTTCCTGAGAACACCAGATCAGACGTCGTGGTTTCAGCCTGTGCTGATGTAGTCACAATCAGCGGAAGGAACAGGCAGCATGCCACCAGGGACAGCAAGATCCGCTTAACACCGCCGTGAGCCCTGTGGAACCCAGATCCCGCCGAACCCGCTGGTGCCCTGCGGTCACCCATGGGTGTTGGTCATCTTGGCCGGTTGGGCCAGATAGGCGAGCCGCTTGGCCTCCAGACGAGCCTTGGCGATGGAATCCATAATTACACCCGAGACGAGGGAAACGAGCGCCAGCACGGCCAGCCCGGTGGCCAACACCGCTGTGGGAAGACGCTCGACCAGACCGATGCGAACAAAGTCAACGACCACCGGAGCACCCAATGCGACAGAGGCCATTGCGAACAGGGCGGAGATACCGCCCAGGAGAGCCATCGGGCGGTTCGCCTTGAGCAGCATCAACATTGCGCGAAGGACATTCAAGCCATCAGGCACGGTCCTGAGCTTGCTCGCCGAACCCTCGGGCCTGGGCCGATACGGAACCTCAACCTCGCCTACCGGCAACCTAAGTTGCGCTGCATGGACCGACATCTCGGTCTCGACCTCGAAGCCAGAGAATCCGGCAGGAAAACTCTTTGCATAGCGCCGTGAGAACACCCTATAACCGGAGAAGAGATCGGTAACTCCAGCCCCGAAAAGAAGTTGGTAGAGGGCATTGAAGAGGCGATTGCCCACCGCATGACCTCGTCTGCCCGCATCCGCCGTCACCCCCGATCGGGTTCCGATCACCATGTCCAGCCCGTCATCAATGAGCCGGTCGAGGAGAAGGGGCGCTACGGAAGCGTCATAGGTGCTGTCACCGTCGACCATCACGTAGACGTCGGCGTCGATGTCAGCGAACATGCGTCGGACAACGGAACCCTTGCCGGGAGTGGGCTCGGTCCGCACAACGGCACCTGCCTCGAGGGCCCTGCGAGCAGTTGAGTCGGCGGAGGCGTTGTCGTAGACGTAGATCGTGGCTGCGGGCAAGGCAGCCGAGAAGCCGGCCACCACGTCGGCGACCGTTCCCTCCTCATCCCGGCACGGGATGAGGACAGCAATACTGGTTACAGAATGGTCGCTGATTGTCTGCCTGCCTAGTTGACTGTGACCCGATTCGAATCATGGCCAGGTGCACGGGCGATAGTTTAGGAGGTCACCCTTTGCGCCGCAGGCCCCGTGATCGACACCAACGATCAGACTTGTTCAGTAGGAAATAATGGTGATCTTGCTTGCACCGGTAGCGTGAACATCATTGTCGTAGACAGTGGTGGAAGCACCCGTCCAAGCCCAGACATCCCATGTCGTCTCATTGGCGATCCCCTCGGTGAACGAGGCCACGTTCCCGTCGGTGTCGGTGGACGGCTCGGCGGTATCAATGTAGCAACGGGTAAGGGCCACCGAGGTTACGACCACCTGGGCACAAGATCCATCACTGCTGAAGTCAGAATGGCCGGTCGTCGTCACATGCTTGTACTTGAACGTGTCTACAAGCGCGTTGGCGATGGGGAGGAAGCCGTCGGTTCGGTAGGTCACCGACAGGGTCACCAGGAAGTCTGCCTCGGTAAGGTAGGAATCGGCCTGCATGGTGAGGCCCTTCGGTCGCGCGTTGGCATGGTCGAGGGCGGCCGCCATGAACTGTGCCATTGCCGCCCGGGTCATCGGGTCTGACGGTCGGTAGGTGGTGGCCGTGGAGTCATCGGTCACACCCAGGTTCCAAAGGCTGATGACCGCCGTGCGGGTCTCGGTCAGGTTGATATCTTCGATGTCGGTGAAGTTGTAGTCCGGGTCAATCGACTTGACCTCCTTGGCACCGGTCGAACCGCTGACGAACTCCTCATTTCCACCGGGGCCAGTAGTTGCATTCTTCAGGAGTCGGGAGATGAACAGGGCCATCTCTTCCCTGGTGACGATGCCATCCGGGTTGAAGAGGATTCCAGCAGCGTCTGTGCCGACGGTGATGCCCAGTTGCTTGAGTTGGTTGATGGCAGTCTGGATCTCAGCGGACTTGCCTGAGATGTCGGTGAAGCCCTGATCGGAACCGTCGCCGAGCGCGGCCCCTGCAGGAACCGCCATGCGGGTCAGGAACAGGGCCATCTGCCACCGGGGCACCGAGTCGCCTGGCGAGTAAGTAGTGGTCGTCGTTCCCTTGGTGATCTCGTAGTACTTGATACAGGAGACCGCGGTGGAGGTGACGCTTGCCACTACATCGCTGAAGCCGTGGGCGGGTGCCACACCGGTCGGACAGGCCTTGAAGATGGCAAGATCGTTGGGAGTGTTGTTGGCCACCGGCGTGGCCGACGCCGTGGACGATGCTGCCGACGTTCCCGAAGAATTGGTTCCCTTGACCCTGAAGGTGTAAGTGGTGCCGTTGGTCAGACCGGTCACGGTCGCGCTGGTGGTGGTACTGCTCGACTTCCCGAAGGTCAGGATCGGGTAGCCGTCAATGAACTCGTTCAAGGAGTACTCAACAATATAGTCGGTCGGCGAGTATAAAGACGCTGTCCACGACAGCGTGACCTTCTTGTCTCCGGCCACGGCCGTGAGCCCGGTTGGTGCGGACGGCGTCACTGCCGCTGAAACACCCGGAGTCAAGACGACCAGCACTGCTGCCAGCGTCCCAGCGACCAGTATTCGCCTCAGTGCCATGTCTCTACCTTCTTGTTCCATCTCGTCGGTTCCATCCACAACCCCACTCCTGAGGCCGAACGGTGACCCCACACTCGCCTTGACCCGGCGAACTTGGGCCTCACTGTAGGCGAACCTCTAGCCAATTTCGTGGTTACCCAGCCCGGAACGCCAAGAGCCCCCGACCGTGTCGGTCGGGGGCTCCCAGTTACTCATTTGGTCAACCTTAGGTCAGGCCAACCTTGTCATCTCCTGTGGCTAGCCGAGGTTGAATACGCTTATACCAGCTGCGGCAGGCTCGTAGTCCACGTGGACCGGACCACCATTCGCTGCAGAAGTACCCGCCCAGTTGTCGACCGCGTTGTTCTGGCCGATATGCAGGTAGTACTCGAAGTACGCCAACGTGGTTGCGATAGACGCACCGGACGCCGGCACCACCGTGGCGTAGGCAAACTGGTCATTGGCGTCATAGGCATACTCGAGGTAGTGCGTCTGCTGACTACCAGTCGAAGCCTCACCGTGAGCGACACCTACAACCAGGACGTCGTTGGCGTTATCCCAGTACTCAACCCATGCACCCAGCCCGGAAGCGGGTACATCTGACAAGGCAGCATCTGTCGAGTCAGCCACAATCCAGTCAGCTGCCGTATTGGTAGCAGTGGTGGTGAACGCCGTCGTGTTGGCAACTGAAGTCGAGTTGAGCGTCCGGTAGTACTCCGACGTAACAGCCGTGAGGCTGGCACCGTCTGCGGTGATGGTATCCACGCCCGAGGTTCCCTCGGAGTCGGACCAGGTCACCGAAGCTGTTCCCGCACTCCCGGTGGTCCGGGAAACGGAAGCGAACGACGTGCTCGTCAGTGAGACACCGTCGGTGGCGTTATTGCAGTCAGTCGACGTGGACACGATGGTTGAGCCACCGGCATCCTTCAACGAGAACGTCGTCGATGTCGTGGCGTACTCCACCGTCAACACGTCGAGGGCCGCAACCGCTGTACCACCGTCCGTCGGACTGAGGTCACAGTCGTTCAGCGCTGCGACGACCAGGTCGTCGCCGACCGCCAAGCCGTGGTTCGCAACGGTCGTCCACAACTCGCTTCCGGTACCACCGTCAGTCGGGTTGTCGATGAGCGTTCCGGCCGAGCTGAACGTCACTACCTCGCCTGCCCACGGATCGCCGTACTGGTCGTACGCCGTGAACGTGGCCGTCCGGGTCACACCTGAGGTGCTCGCCGTTCCGTAGTACAACGTTTGGGCCACTGCGGCGGATGCAACTACATCCGCTGTGTCCGTGAACACGAAGCTCTTGGCCGCACTGGTCGCCGAGTTCGACGTACCGTTCACCGGAGCCGAGCTCCAGTCCGCGGCATCCACGCCTGTCTGGGTGGCGGCACCGTCGTTGATGCCGTCAGTACAGCCCAGGGTGATGGTGTCAGTGACAACATCAAGCGCGGCGGCGGTGGCGTAGCCAGCCGTCAACTCGCTTGGCGAGGTGATCGTGAACGTCGCCTGGCCGGCGGTGTCGGTGTAGATGATCGTCGTAGAGGAAATCGTCGTCGTATTGTTTGCGTAAACCGCCAAATTACCCGAGTCGGTGATCACACGTGTGTGTGCCACCGTACATGGGATCAACTTCTCGGTGGTGTTCGCGTCAACGAGGGTGTTGTTGTACTCAGCCTGAATGGTGATCGTGATGTCCGTGCCGAACGGAACGGTCGAGGCGTTGGCTGCCGTCAACGCCTGCGGGTCAATGTCACTGGTCACCTGGATGTCGTTGGCATCGTATGCACCGGAAATGGCGAACGTGGAGGTGTCAGCGACACCTGTGTGCACGTCATCGTCATAACTGGTGCCCGCCGCCGCAGTCCACGCTACGTAGTCGTAGGTCTTGGCAGCGGTCTGCGCGGTCCCACTCGGCGCGGTGTTGCCGAGTGAGTTGGTGGCCTGGTCACCTGCATCCATGTAACAGATGGTGACCGACTCGGCCGACACCGTATGCCCACCACTCAGGGTGCTGTTGCAGAGCCCCGTGGACAGATACTGCTCCGCTCCGACGGTGGTGCTGTTCTTGTAGCTCCACACGTCGATCAAGGTGCCCGCCGCCCAGCCGAAGCTGTCGTCGCGGTATGAAGCCGACAGGGTCGGTGTCACGGCACCCTGTGCGGCATAGCCGACAGAGGCGGTTACACCATTGGCGGCGTAGGCAGCCGACTGGATTGTCACGCCCTTGGGACGCGCATTGGTGTGGGCCAGGGCCTCAGTCAGGAACGTAGCCATGGCCGCGCGGGTCATGTCAGCATTCGGACTGAAGGTCGTGGAATACACGGTCGACGTCGAGGACGGGTCATCGGTGATACCCATGTGCCACAGGTTCGTGATGGCGTTACGACCCTCATAGGTCGTACCCGTAGCGATGTCGGTGTAGTTCGTGGTGGTCGAAGCACTACCAACGTTGGCAACCATCAGGCCGTCATCGTCGGCGACGCTGTCGTTGGCGCCACCTGGGCCGAGGGTCGCCTTGGCCAGGAAACGGTTGATGAACAACGCCATCTCCTCACGATTCACGTTGTCATCAGGCGAGAACGTGGTCGCAGTGGTACCGATGGTGATACCAAGGTCCTTGATCTGATAGATCGCGGTAATGATCTCAGCGGACTTGCCGGAGACGTCGGTGAAGGTACCGTCGTCGGTACCCGCACCCAGCGTGACACCAGCCGGAACGGCAGCCCTTGTCAGGAACAGGGCCATCTGCCAACGGGTCACCGACTCGGTCGGCGAATACGTCGTGGCAGTGGTACCGGTGGTGATCCCGTAGTAGGCGACACAGTCGACATCAGTCGACGTCGTGTCTGTGAACCCGGCAGACGGAATACCTGCTGAAGTGGGACATGCGCTGAACTGCGCACGTGCGAGCGGCGTCTTGACCGCCGCTGCAGCCGGCGAGGCCGGCACAAGGGCGAGGGTCATAGCAGCCAGCATCAATACTGTCAGCTGCGCCACACGCCGCTTCAAATGGGAAAGCATGTTTCCTCCATAGTTGTTGATAGATACCCGAGCTGCCCGCCCCCTCAAGAGAAGACAGCCCACTCGCTGCCGTTCAGACTAGGGAACCGCCAGTCGGCAAGTGTCGATACCCTGCAAAGCCAATGTAAAGCATCCGTAAAGTACGGCCGTTGCGGGGATATTCCCGGGAAAACACCCCGAATTCACCTGCCTGGCGCCTATCCGTGGCTGCAGGCCACGCCGTCTGCGGCCTCACAGCGGACCCATGAAGTCTCATCACCGCCGCTGGGCAGGAACTGCACCTCGACAACAATCGGGCCACTACGCACCAGCACCGCCTGATCGAAGCCCTCAGCCTGTAAAGCTGAGAAGAAGGCGACCGAGCTTCCCTGCACGATTACCGTGACCGAACCCCCACGGGCCGTGACGACCCTGAACTCCTTCACCACGATCGAGTACACCGCCGTCCCTGTGCGGTCTGACTCGTCGACGGCACCGACCGTGAACACGTAGCGGCCCGATCCGGTGGGCGTTCCCTCCAGGAAGCCGTCGCCGCTAAGGGAGAGGCCGGCCGGGAGCACGCCCGACTCGACATCCCAGGTGAAGGGTGCCGAGCCGTCCATCACCAGTCGGGCCCGGTAGGCGGACCCGGTGCGCCCGTCGGCCAGCACCGAATCGGTCATGACGAGCGCCACAGGCGGTGCTGCCGTCGTCGTTGCCACAGGCGGTGCTGCCGTCGTCGTTGCCACAGGCGCCACCGTCGTGGTCACAACCGGTGCCGCAACCGTCGTTGTAGGTGCCGGCACGGTGGTTGCCGGTGCCGGAACTGTCGTCGTCGGCG
>MPLX02249259.1_pt1 | contig 11406 bp, 11 predicted proteins | sample 1617341 | NCBI WGS metagenome assembly MPLX02 (sample SAMN05944804, study PRJNA350692) | marine metagenome | biome: marine; feature: ODZ; material: water; isolation source: 120 m water sample filtered on 0.2 um supor filter | place: Pacific Ocean | collected 2012-04-08 | depth 120m m | reverse complement strand
GAAAACGGTTGGTTAATCGTGCCAAGTAACGGGTAAAAGTTGGCAACACATAGGCATTACAGATGGTAGTGGAGGTACGCTCGTACTCGCCAATTTCCGGCATGATATCACTAGAGATGCAAACAATAATATCTGGTGACTCATGTTGCAAAATCTCGCGAATGCGCCTTTCATGATTTGGATTTTGATAGCTATGAAGCAAAGAAACAGCGACAGCGTCAACATCACTAGAGGCAATAGCCCGTGCCACATCAATGACCTTAGATTCATCTAATATTGTTATAACCTGTCCATCAGGGCCAATTCGCTCGGGAACCTCGAAGCGCCAGCGGCGAGTCACTAATGGTGCTGGCATTTTCATAAATAAATCATAAGTATCGTAACGTGACTCCGTGCCCATCTCTTGTATATCACGAAATCCCTGTGAGGTTATTAAGGCCACCTTGGAGCCGCGGCGCTCAATAATGGCATTGGCAACCAACGTGGTGCCATGAATAATATGCTTCAACTTTGAAGCGTGAATATTGTTAGCCTCAAGGATTTTTTTCACTCCTTCAATGACCCCCAGAGAGGGATCGTCTGGAGTGGTCAATACCTTCTCATCAAGGAGCTTTCCATTGTGCAAATCAACCATAACTAAGTCGGTAAACGTGCCGCCTATGTCAACTCCCAATCGGTACCCATCAGACATCTAAAGGCTCTCCTTCGTTTTATAAGCATAATCACGCTCCGCAGCTTCTTTTGTTACCGCACCAGACTCTAAATCTTGAATGATTTTCTCTTCAGAGCGCTTTTCCGGAGAACCTATACCTCCACCACCTGCTGTGTCGAAGGTGACCACATCATTGTTTTTTAAGTCCATACGACTCTTGGCAGGAATACGCTCCCCATTGACATAATCGCAACCAGGGGAACCAGCTCTGCCACCCAATAAGCCTCTTGGAGGATATTTAACTCGCTCATGGCGAATGGTCATTGTTACTGGATCTTTAGAGATCATTTTGAAAGAAAGGCGTTGAGATTGACCACCTCGAAATTCACCTGCACCTCCAGAATCTGGAATTAAACTTTTTTCAGTAATCAAAATAGGAACACTATTCTCAAATTGCTCCACTGGAACTGTCGCAATATTACTCGGAAAACTCAGACAGGGTGGGCCATCTTCATGAGGACGGGCACCATGGCCGCCATTCATAAAAAACATTTTTATAAACCGCTGACCATCGTCCAATTTTCCTGCAAAATAGACATTCCATACTGGCGAACCACAATCCGCAATAATGCGATCAGGTATCAATTTAGCGAGGGCGCTAAAAATAACCGGCGGTAAATAATGTCCAGTCAAATGCCTAGCCCATACAGGTGCAGGTCTCAATGGATTTAGTAAAGAGCCTTCCGGTGCGGTAATAGTAATTGGTCGGAAGGATCCTTCGTTATTAGGTGTGTTGGGGTTGAAAGCACATTTAATGGCGTAGGCCGAGTAAGCCACGGTATAATTTAGAACTGAATTCACCGGCCGGTTAATCTGCTCAGATGTACCAGAGAAATCCACGCTGAGATCACTTCCGGAAATACATACTTCACAGCGAATTTTTAAGGGTTCTTCAAATCCATCCAGCATAATTTCATCGCTGTACATTCCATCAGGAACAGCGGCTATAGCATTGCGCATGGCAGTCTCAGATCGTCCAAGAATTTCTTCTACTAACATATCTAAATCATCGATTTGTTCATCATCTAGGATTTTTATTAGTCTTTGGATACCTATCTCATAGGCAGAAAATTGAGCGCCAATATCACCAAATGTTTCCTCAGGAGCCCTAAGATTCTCCATCATAAAGGCAATCACGTCCTCGTTTCTGACGCCTTTAACCAATATTTTTGAAACAGGTATAGTCAACCCTTCTTCAAAAGAATCCCTGGCTGTAACGGATGGTGCTCCACCGATATCAACACTATGAAACACACTCCCTATAAAAGCGATCAACTTTCCATCGCGGAAAATGGGGCGAATCATTGTAATATCATTGAGATGGCCTGTACCGTGGTAGGCGTCATTGGATATCACCACATCACCAGGACTTAGGGACTCTTTAGGAAAGCGTTTCAATATAATCTTTAGAGTGCGAGGCATAGAGCCTATAAACGAAGGGATACTGCGAGAAGACTGAGCAAACAATCTACCTTTAGAATCCATCAGGCAAACGGCAAAATCCCAATTATCACGTACCACAGATGAGAAAGAGGTTCGAACAAATACATGAGCAGTTTCGTCTAAAAGACCACTTAAACGTTGCCAGACAATGCCGACCTGTAAAGCTGAGAATTGTTTGATTTTAGTCATAATATTTCCTAACTCAACTTATATACCTCTAAAAGAAAGTATTCTGGAAAGTAACAGAGCAACAACTCGAAACCCATTAACTGTGTAACAATAAATAGTGGCATGCAGTATTTGTTTACTATTGAATGTCGCCACTCAGCGTGACCAAGGTATATGTTTGTTTAAGATAGTCCCATCGAAGTCGTGCTGGCACGTAGTCTTCACCAATAGCCCAGATATCAATAGGCGGATAACCATCCACAAGGAACTGAAAATGTTCTGTCTGAAAAGTACCGGCTGGGACGGTGATCTCTTCCATGCCGATATATCTATGCTGTGTGAATGAATTGTCTGCTGGCTCAAGCTTAGGGCCAGAGCCGCCATTCGGCAGATGAGAAGAAGCGAAACACATTCCAAGTTCAGAGGAGTCCTTGTCTTTGTCCCGTTTCCATATAGCCAAGCCCCATGCGTCACCGTGGAGCGGATGAGCCCCAAAAAATCGGATTCGATTTTCCGAATCAAAATGCTCAGTAAAGCGGCCTTCCTTTGCAGTAAACCCTTCACATTCGGCTGAGTGATCTGTGAAACGATACCATGTGCTGCCAACGAGTTTTTCTTCTATGCTTAGGCGGACGAATGCATCCAACGGATACCACTCCTTATTGACAGTAAGAATCACATCACGAATTAGACGGTCATCATCCATTTCACAGGTTGCACGCATAGTGCGCGTGCCGTCGGGTTGAATGGTTACGTGAAATGTCTCTCGGCCCATCTCACCTTGACCATCGGTGAGATAAAGAAGTTTACCTTTGTAACTACGGTGTTTCATATAGAGTTTTTTTAATTAAAATTTTTTACGGGATCCTTTTAACCACAGTTCAACAGAACCACCCCTAAGAAATCTATCGATTTCTAGAATATTAGACTGACTGGCTAATCAATAAGGGCACACCAGGGGAATGATGATGCGCCCTTGCGAAGTTAGAAATCAAACGTAGTACGAATTCCATATGACCTCTGCTGAATCATTCCAGCCATGAATCCTCTAATGAAAGGACCACTTAGACCTGATAGATCAGGGAAAAGCTGAAGATTGGAGTAACCTTCTTTATCAAACAAGTTGTTTGCATAAACTTCAACCCGCCATAAATCAGACTCCACACCCACTCTTAGATTAAATATTGAGTAAGCAGGAGTGCTGGTAACGTTAGCATTAGTCATCCACGTTTTGCCCTGACGAATATAGTCAGCTCTTGCAAAAAGGTTACGCCCAGACGCCAAAGTATCTGCGTAGATCGCTGATAATGTACTGCTTTTCTCTGGATAACGAGAAAAACTATTGCCCATTCCATCAATGGTTCGACTTCCAAAAATGTTGAGTGCATCAGGGCTTTCAAAGTCATTAATCTCTGACTTATTCAACGAATATGTCATATCAATTGTCCACTTATCAGACAGTAAATACGTTCCCTCAACCTCAAGACCTGAGAGGTCTGCCTGACCGCCATTAGAGTTTACTTGAATGTTTTCACCATTACCGGCAGCATTGGTAATCTGTATAATCTCTGGTGCGATAGCATTTTCCCAGTCTGAGAAATATACAGCCGCTGTTATCTGTGCGCGGTCATCCAAAAATCGAGTCTTAACTCCAAACTCTATATTGGTGATTTCTTCTTCATCTACACTGATTCCACCACCGCCTTGTGAAGCTATCTGATCCAATTCAGCCTGAGTTCTATTCAATAGACCAGCATTAAACTGACCTGGGTTAACGCCTTCCGCATAAATAGCATAAAAAGTTGTGCCTTCTCTGGGCTTGTAATCCAAGATAACACGAGGTGTGGTGCTTTTAAATGTATTCTGCAGTGGTTCGCTACCAACAGTGCCTTCAATGACCTTATCCTCTTGCCTGCGTGCTTCAACACTTAATGATAAAGTATCGCTGATATCATAACCAACTGAGGCAAATATAGCCCTGGTCTCTGGATCAAAAGTGCTGATACTCTGGTTAGGGTTAGGTGATCCACCCCAGAGAATACTATAACCTACTAATCTAGCTTCAATCGAAGTGTAACTAGCGCCAACCATCCAATTTATTCGGCTATCAGCAGCAGACGTCAGTCTAATCTCACTGCTAGAATCCTTGTTCTTGGTTAGGCTCATGTTATAGGTGTCAGCTGATGCCATAAACCCCAAATAGTTGCCTAACTTGCCAGCGGTAACTCGGCGATCAAAATCCTCTAAACTACTATATTCATTCTTATGAGCAGCAGTACGAGCTGATAGCGTCATTCCATTATCCATCTCGTAGTCTATGACTAAACTAGCTTCCTGAGCGTGTCTCTCTAATCCCATAGAATGTTTTGGTTGAAATACGCGATCATATGAATCAACCATCGCCGAACTAAAATATTTCTCCTGCAATGTAGAAGTTAAAATTGTATCCATTCCAACCAGAGAAGTGCCTAAGAATGGGACATCGCCACAAACCCACATACCACCGCCTCCGGCAGGAGAGCCACCAGGACTACAGTTAAACAGTCCTGGGTGTTCAGGGTTAGTAACAAAAACACCAACTGAAGGGCCGTCATCATCAACCCAGGAGTGTAAGCGAAGTTTTACTGATAATTTATCACTAGGTTGAGCAAATAAAGACAAGGAAACGTCAGTTGTGGATTCTGCTCCTAGAGTCGTACCCGGATCGCTAGCATTATCAAATTCACCATCAGTATCATAACTTCGAGCGCTTAATCGCATTGACAGAGTATCGCTTATTGGTCCTTCTATTTGACCTGAAATATTCGTGGTTCCAAATTTAGCAGCCTCAACACTAATCCTCCTTTTCCATTCATCGCCTGGAGTTTTAGTTACAGCATTGATAGCACCAGAGAAAGTTGAACGTCCAAAGTAAGCACTTTGAGGTCCTTTAATAATTTCTATTCGTTCATAATTATCAGTACTACCAATCTCTGAACCCAGAATTGGAGCGCCGTCAATAAAGACTGTGGCGCCTTGCCGTGTTTGTCGATCGGTTCGTGGATTCATACCTCTAAAGAGTAAACGTCGATTAAACCGACCACCTCTACCCACAGAATGTTCGGAGTAATGAAAGCCTGGCGTGAAGTTAACGAAGTCTGGTAATTCATCAAGTGCCATTTCTTCAATTGCTTGTGAGCCAAAAGCTGTAACAGTGACAGGTGCTTCCATCAAGGTTTCCTCTCTTTTACGAGAAGTAACAATAATTTCTTCAATCGCCAAAGCTCCGTCTTGAGCATAAAGATTAGGCGGTAAAGCAAATGACGCTATAGCTATCATTAGAGATAGCGCAGTTAATTTTTGGATTAGTTTCATAATTCTTCCCTTTTTTAAATATAATTAAACCCTGTTGCACGCGTATTCAATTATCAATACAAAGATAGGCAGAGAAAAGATAACAGACAACTAGAACTTACTTTATGTCTCAATAGTGGGCACCTTGCTAAGATTGCTACCGAGTTTTAAGCCCCAATAACTGCTTTATAACTATACGGCAACCAGTCCTTTAAGATCTATAACGACCCCGATAATTGCAGTGACAACTTTGTCTATTTTTGCAGAACCCCGTCTTTATACTCTTCGGTTCTGGTTAGGGTTCCACCTTCGTCAAACTCTTCCCAAATGCCCTGTTTTATCCCCTTTTTGTAGTTTCCCCTATAAGATAAGCGTCCTTCTTCATCAAAATATTCCCAGAGACCTTCTTGTTCGTCATTTTTGAAGCTTCCTCTATTAAATAATTGGCCATAATTATAATAGTATTCAAAAATCCCTTCTTGTTTCCCATCTATAAGTCTTCCTCTTTGTGACAACTGACCGTGTTCATAGAAAGCTTCCCAGAGACCGTTTTCTTTTCCGTTTTTTCTATTACCTCTTCTTTTTAGTTGGCCATTGTTGTAGAACTCTTCTACCAAGCCGTCACTAATCTTTTCTTTTTTTTTCGTTTTTACCATGGAATGATCGTTCCATTATACATAACCAACCTACCCTTCATTGCTGGCTCTAGTCTTGCGATCAAAGCCATAACCAGGCCTGCGCTCTTCTCGGCGCTGATTGCTTTTCCGGTCCAGCCCGAATCACGCATTAGTTGGGTATCGACGCGGCCTGGTGAAATCATGGTAACAATGTAGTATTCAACCGATATTCCGGTAAAGGGTTTCTCTGAGTTCACTTGATAGGTGACCCCTTGTCTTTCTACAAGTTGGTCATCGGGAACTTCATTGGAACAAGAAACCAGAAGAACCAGACAGAGGATGGTGAGAAGTTGTTTCATATCTACTCCTGAAGAACTCCGTCTTTATACTCTTCGGTTTTAGTTAAATTCCCTTCTTCGTCAAAAGATTCCCATAAACCTTCATGTTTTCCGTCTTTGAAGTTTCCTCTGTATTTCAACTGACCATTTTCGTAGAAATCTTCCCAAAGACCATAATATTCGTCGTTTTTACGGATATATCTTCCAGATAATTGACCATTTTCATAGAATGTTTCATCGAGTCCTTCATTTACACCGTTTTTATAGTTCCTTCTTAAGGATAATTGACCATTTTCGTAGAACATCTCATAAAATCCATGTGGTGTTCCATTTTTGTAGTTACATCTGATCTTTACTTGACCATTTTCATGAAACGTTTCATGTAATCCATTTCGTATCTCTGAGTTAGGGTTATTTTTATCTCTTTTCATATCTTCATTTATAACAAAAAAACCTGATTAATCAAATATGAGGTATTCAAGTGTCATCTTGGATATTTTGATTGGAAATTCCTTGTTTCTAAGTTCCTCAATCCTCATATCTCGTTGGTGTTTCCTCTTTAGAACTGAATGAACTGATTGTGGAAACCATTTCTTACCCCGAATGGTGGGGATACCCCAGGAGTTCATCTTCTGACTTATCTTTCGGTAACCCAGTCCTTCAACCTCATGTAGATACTTGATGAGTTGATAGAGTGTTTGTTGTTTCTTGGTGTAGGGTTTGTGGTAGGTGAGGTTGTTGGATTGAAAGGTTAGGGTAAATGTTATGAATGTAGTTGTCTCAAAGAAACTGTTACATACAAAATCATTCAACCGTCACTGATTAAGTTCAAACAGTGATTTGACTCCATCCCTTGTTGTTTCTGACTCTTCATGCTTTTTTTTTCGGTTTAGAAACACCTCTTCTTGCAGAGACCTCGTGAATGAGTCCAGTTTTGTATAAGTTTTTTCCATCTTTAACATTATATCCTTTCCTCTTATCACCCTCATCATTCCATATGAGTTTGTCATTCACTATCTTTAACTTGAACTTAATATCAAATGAATGCCCCACTTGAACCTCTTTACCACTTCTATCCTTTCCCATCTCTGCATTCACAACTATTTTACTAATAAGACCATCAAGAAATTCTTTCTTCTTTGTAAGACTCTTACTTGAAGTCTTTATGTTGTCTGCAAACTTCTCTACCCAATCAACCCAAACAAGATTTTCATTCAAGTCATCAAGTTCATGTTCTACATCTTTGTATTCATCATGTTGAATCTGTAGTTCATCTTCATACCTAGAGATAATCTTTTGTGCGATTGATTTCTCTTTCTTCCCTAAACCAATCTCAACTTCTAAATCAACAATCTGATTCTCAATGTTGTCTATGTTCTTTTGTATTCTTTGACACTTGTCTTCAAGTGATTGTCTTTCACCAATTATGTCTTCTTCAATCTGATTCTTTTTGTCCAGCACCTCTTTCTTTGTTTTCTCTTTTAAAAGAATACTGTCAATATACTTACTCATTGTAATGCAGGATGGTTAGCAACAATCGATAGAGGAACAGCCACAGCTCCAATGTATGCAGCAAGAGATGCGGGGATAAATATACATGTTTGGGTTGATGAAACTAGACCAAGAAACCAAGGGGCAAATTTAACTGCTTGGGAACTCCTAAACGAAGAAATACCACATACGGTCATAGTTGATAATGCAGGAGGTCATCTGATGCAACATGGACTGGTTGACATATGCATTGTTGGTAGCGATAGAACAACTAGATCTGGGGATGTTGCTAATAAAATTGGTACATATCTGAAAGCACTTGCAGCCAGAGATAATAATGTTCCTTTTTTTGTCGCCCTTCCAGATTCAACAATTGACTGGGATATAACAGATGGTCTTAAGGATATTCCTATCGAAGAAAGAGATGCAAGTGAAGTTTCAAATGTAGCAGGTTCTAAGAATGGGATGATAGAATCAGTTAGAATTACACCATATGAATCTAAATCAAGTAACTACGCATTTGATGTTACACCGGCGAAATATGTTACTGGATTAATTACACCTCGTGGTGTCTGTGATGCTAACGAATCATCGATCATGGGGCTTTATCCGGAGCACAAATAATATGGAAAAAATAGGAATTATTGGTGGTTCAGGATTAGATGATCCAGATATTTTGGAGAGATCGGCAGAAGTATCAATTGAAACCCCATACGGTGATCCTTCATCTAATATTAAAGAAGGAGAAATTGGAGGACAAAAGGTTGCTATTTTATCTCGTCATGGTGCTGATCATTCTCTCTCACCAAGTAACGTAAATTTCAGAGCAAATATTTGGGCACTTAAAGAAATAGGCTGTACACATATTCTTGCCTCAACCGCTGTTGGCTCACTTAGAAAAACTATCAAACCAGGCCATATTGTATTTCCAGATCAATTTATAGATTTTACCAAACAAAGAATCTCTACTTTTTATAATGAAGAACATGTAGTACACACACCAATGGCGGAACCATTCTGTCAATCAAGCATCAAGATTCTTAGAGAAACAGCATCAGACATGAAGATTCCTCATCATGTCAATAAAACCATCGTTACCATTGAAGGCCCAAGATTTTCAACAAAATCTGAAAGCCATATGTTTAGATCATGGGGTGCAGACATTATTAATATGAGCTCTTGTCCTGAAGTTGCGTTAGCAAGGGAGCAAAAGATTCACTATGCTGCGCTTGCTATGTCTACAGATTATGATTGTTGGAAAGAAGACGAAGAATCTGTTTCTTGGGAATTAATTGAAAAGACTATGAAAAAAAATGCTGCCAACGTAATAGCAATCTTTTTAAAAGCAATACCGAAATTGACGAATTGGAAAGATAAATGTTCTTCTTGAAAAGGAGATTGTAAAATCATAATGCCAATCAAATCTAAAATAAGAACAGTGTCAAATTACCCTGTTAAGGGAATTGAATTTAGAGATATTTCAACATTAATTAGTGATCCTGAAGGATTGCAGCTTGTTGTAGAAGGCTTGCAAGAAAGATACGAGAGAAAAAATGAATTTGATATTATTGCAGGAATTGAAGCCAGAGGATTCATAGTAGGCTCAGCCTTAGCATACTCACTCAAAAAAGGATTTGTAATGATCAGAAAGCCGGGGAAACTCCCAGGAAAAGTAATATCTCAAGAATATCAGTTGGAGTATGGTTCAGATAAGATGGAAATCCAATCTGATGCGTTTATTCCTGGAACAAAGGTACTGATTGTAGACGACCTTCTAGCAACTGGTGGCACAGTAATGGCTGCTATTGCACTAGTAGAAAAACTCGGTGGTGTCGTTGTTGAATCAGCATTTATTGTAGATTTACCAGATATTGGAGGAAGTAAGAAACTTCAAGATAATGGTTATAATATGTTTTGCCTAACTGAGTTTGAAGGGGAGTAATTAGAAGGCATTAACTCAGTGGTACGTTGCTTCTTTTTTTGAGGGTTGATCTCATTTTTTGCCGTAGTCTATTTTTTTATAATTGATTTTTATTTCTTTGAATCCTTCAGCAAAAACATCAACTATTTCTCCCTTAATTTCATTTCTTTTACAATTCAAATCCCTAACTTTTAAAGCTAATCGACCCACTTCATCCAAGGGCATATCAACACCATTACGAATACCTTTCTCGGTATCCCACAATTGACCGTTGATTCCATATAACCGATCTATAAAGGATACTATTTGATTAGATCTTTCAACATAATCAGGATTGTCTATCTCTGCTTTATATATTCTTAATTCATCAGAAACATCCTCATTTGTACGTTCTGATTTTAGCTTCGTTATAGTGTATCTATCTAATATTTCTGATAGCGGCATCTTCATATTATCTTCTTCCAGCCATTTATTTTCCTGTATTAATTAAAGACAAAATTCTTTCTGAAATAATTTTACCATTAGAGACAATGAAGTTTGGGTTTAGATAATCTTCCTTTACATTGTAATTCATTGAATCTCCATTCGTATTTACTACTTGACCACCAGCGGATTCAACAATAGCTTCTCCAGCTGCGGTATCCCATTCTGATGTGGGCCCGAATCTTGGGTAACAATCTGCTTGGCCTGAAGCAATGAGGCAAAACTTTATTGAACTTCCTACCTCTATGATTTCATAATCAATGATTTTTTCTAAGAGATCATTCAGCATTTCACTGGGATGCGATCTACTGGCCACTAGACGTATTGGGTTTTGATTGTCTTCTGAAACATTTATTTGTTTGATGTCATTGTTTGCATCTGAACAAAAGGAACCATTTACTTTAGATCCCCAGTAAGTCTCATTGGTAATCGGTATATCAATGACTCCGAATATAGGGGTATTGTTTTCTATCAGGGCAATATTGACTGTAAATTCTCCATTCTTACTGATGAATTCTTTGGTACCATCCAGCGGATCCACCAGCCAATATTGTGTCCACTGTGATCTGATTTTATAAGGTATGTTACAGTTTTCTTCTGAGAGTATGGGGGTTTGGGGGGTTAATGTTTTCAATCTTTCTGTGATGATGTTGTGTGATAGATTATCTGCTGCCGTGATGGGTGATAAATCTTCCTTGAGTTGGTAATCAAAATCGGAGTTGTAAATCTCAGTAATGACCATTCCGGCTTCTTTGGCGATTTCAACAGTTGAACTAATTAACTGCTCATTTAATATTTTTCTGTCGTGCATTATCTTTGTAATAAAACTAGTAACTTAATTAAAACAATTCTTTTTGATTACTTTTTAATTCTTCAGCTTCAGCATTGATCCTTTTTTGT
>MPLX02366442.1_pt1 | contig 11414 bp, 8 predicted proteins | sample 1617341 | NCBI WGS metagenome assembly MPLX02 (sample SAMN05944804, study PRJNA350692) | marine metagenome | biome: marine; feature: ODZ; material: water; isolation source: 120 m water sample filtered on 0.2 um supor filter | place: Pacific Ocean | collected 2012-04-08 | depth 120m m | reverse complement strand
TTTGAAACAATTGAGGAGGTACAGGAAGCAGCAACAGCATGGCTCTGGACATACAACAACGAAAGACCCAACATGGCCATCGGCGGCATAACGCCAAAACAAAAACTTGCCATGGGCATGCCCATGGCAGCTTAAAGTATTCTACTTGCAGAGACCCTTGAAAAAAGGGGGTATTACCCCTTCTTTTCGTTCTTCCAGGCCAATAATATGCAAAAGTTCATCGTAGAATGTCTTGTTCAGACTGTTGCTGTCGTTTTCCAGGTCTTTTTTCAGCAAATTTTGCGGACTAAAGACTCTAAACAGCTGAATCATATCCTTTTCAACCGATTCGTTTTCGAGTTCCGTCGTGAACGTACGAAGGTCTAGAGTCGTAGCCTCGAGCTCGACTTCACTTGTGGCAATGAAGGGTTTGGCGATCTGGGTATAGAAGAAGTCAGTCGTATTGTCCGATTTCTTCCTCGCTGACCAGTCAGCGAAATCCTTCTTAAACTGACTGTTCTTAAAAAAAGCTCTCTCGAATTCCTTTGCGGCGAAGATGAAGAATATATATTCAGTACAAATAACGAGTTTTTGAATGTCGGTGTTTCCGGCAACCCTTTCCCGCATGTAGTACAAAACTAGCTCGTGCATGGCTTTTCGATTGCAGTCAGAATCGGAAATCATATCGGCTTTGTTAGCCTGTCTCTTGGTCTCGAAAAGCACTGCTGCGGGGCTGTTTGTGCCAGCTGTACGGATGATAAAATCAATCCGTTCATGTTGTTCGATCAAGTGAGACGGCGCGAATATCGGTTTCAGAAAATCCATCAAGTGAGTCTTGAGGTTTTCTTCTGACTCCGAGCTATCAATCCTTTCAAAATAGATTTTTGCCCAGCCTTAAATCTTTCGAATTCATCGCGTTTTGGTTTTAGTGCCTTTATTGAAGGCTTGAGAAAATTAGAGAGACTAACTGCAGCGATCTTCATTTCTGTTCCTCAATAGATTTTCGAAATCCATTTTATGTCAGCGGTTAATTTGGGGTAGCGCACATATCTTTTGTTGGGTTGTCCTACTCAGAATAAAGAACGGTATGGGTATATGTTACAAGCCGAATAATGGGCACCAAAATTATTTTATGAAACACCTTTCCCCGTTTCCTTCCTGCTCAGGGGGGCTTCAGTGAAGCCATATTCCTATGGTGGTGTAGTGTGGATGTATATTATACTTCTAGTTTGAAATATGCTTGTTCTGATTCTTGAGATTAAAGAGGGAGGGACCCCAATGACACGCATCAAAGGAAAAAATGATGGCCTAGGTGGCCACAATGAACACTACGATATTGGTAGAAGACAAAGATGTGCCCCATCAGAATGTCGTTGTTGAGATAAAGCGCGGAGAACATCCCGATGCACATGTTGTTAGATGACGTTTTGGATATTTAGACTAACCCAGTGACACGGAATTCTGAACACCCTCGATTCGAAACTAATTCAATGATATCAATTCCTTGCAATCAAGCGTGTTACGCGCCTGATGTGTGCTATCAGGAGCCAGCTTTCAGCGCTGCCTATGTCCCTCTCCCAATCTTTGGCTATGGGCTGACACTGGGCATTCATACCCGCGTCGATGCAACCCGACGGCATATTCTGGAACCGGGCCGAAAGCAGGGGGGCCGCGCTACCGCGACGGAACGATCCCTGTCCATGAACACCACCGCATCAGGCGGTAATGCAGCGCTTATGTCGCTGGCTGAGGACGATTAGTGACATGCCGGGAATTGTTCGTATAGGAAAAAAAATGTATAGAGACCGGATGAAACATCTTAATTTCAAAATGGTTCTTGTGGGAGTTGTGTTGGCGACGGCAGCCTGTTCATCGCCACCGTATGTGCATAATTCGGGAGAGTTCAATCGCTCTTCAAAAGGTTTCGGTCAGCCCGTAAAAGACATCTCACAGGTAACGGTCTGTTACAGTTCGTCTTCCGCGACCCCTCGTCAAGTTGCGCAGTTAGCGGTCGCCGAATGCGCCCGTTTTAACAAAACTGCAACATTTTCCAGGCAGGATTACAACATCTGCCCCCTAGCCGCGCCCATGGCCGCCATCTACAACTGTCGGGGGGGGAAGTAACCATGACGTGAGCGGAAATGCAGGGGAATAGCTTTTGAAACTTACCTGTTTGTAATTTGCAGACAGGCATGAAAGAAATTTCTCCACTAGACTCGATTCACAATAGCCTTTAATTTTTGCAGGCGCGTCTATTTATATTTCCTGATCTTATGCGGTTTCAGGATTGATGTTGGCCAGGTTCCCATCATATCCGGCGGCTTTACAACACGGCTTTGATCGAAGATTTTCTTATCATGTTTCGAGCCTTTTTGCGCCGGGCCAACGGCCGGAATTCGTTTGTTGTTATTGGTCATAATCTGATGAACAGTCGTGTGCCGCTTCTTTTTCCCTGAATAATTTTCCTTGCGCTTTACGGGCTTCCTTGAACGTTGAACGGGGCGCTCCGTCCCGTCTACCATCAGATATGCAAGTTAGTCCAGGTCCTGGTTGGTTCTTCCTGATCAAAATTTGAAGCCCATTCTAAAGTAGGGAGTGGGTCCTACCCAAAAGAGTTTAGGCCACCCCCCCGAGGGGTGTTCACACTTGCCCTTAAAGCCCTGATTATCACGCTGCTCGAATCATCGATTGAGCAGATGATAAAGCACGGGATTTAAGGGTCCGGTCAATAGAACTCATGCCATTCAAGAACATAGAACGTCCCATCATTCTCGGCATCGTTGGCGATTCAGCCAGCGGCAAGACGACCTTGTCGGATGGCATTGCCAATATTCTGGGTCCGGAAAAGGTCGTCACTATCTGTACGGACGACTATCACAAATATGCCCGACTAGATCGTTCCAGCGAGTGCCTGACCGCGCTGGATCCAAAATGCAATTACATCGATATCCTTGAACAGCACATTCAGCTTCTCAGGGAAGGCAAACCGGTCCTCAAGCCACGCTATAACCATAACGAGGGAACGCTGGACAGCCCTGAGTACGTGGAGCCCCGCGAATTCATCATCATGGAAGGCCTGCTTGGTCTTTCGACGCGATCAATGCGTGACGCCCATGACGTCAAGGTCTATATGGAGCCCAACGAAGACCTGCGTGTTAAATGGAAAATTCGCCGCGATTGCGCCGAACGGGGCTACAGCGAAGAGCAGGTCCTGGCATCTTTGACCAAGCGTTACGAGGACAGCGCCGAATTCGTCCAGCCACAGCGCACTTTCGCCGACATGGTCGTCAGTTTTTATGCACCCGAAAATCGCGCCGACGAAACCGGCGCCCACCTGAATGTACGCCACACGTTGCGCCCGACCCTGCCGCATCCGGACCTGACGCCTATACTGGAAGCCGGAGCCAAAAAGGGGCTGCGCCTTGAGTTAGCCCGTGACATTGACGGCAAGCCTGTCGATGTTCTTGAAATTGCGGGTAACCTTGATGATACGCGCGCCAGCGCGATGGAAAATTTGCTGTGGGATTTGATACCAGAAGCCCGGCACTTACGCGGAAACGTCGGCGCTTTTACAGATGAGCGCAACAATCGAAATGTCAGCCACCCGCTGGCGCTGTCGCAACTTATGATCACTTACCACGTCGTCAAGGCGGCGTTGGGTCATCACGCTATTTGAATTTGTCCAAATTTTTGTCCTAGGGAGAGACATACAAATGACCGTCACACACAATCAAATGGCCAACGCCATTCGTTTCCTTTCAGTCGATGCCGTTCAGGCGGCGAAATCCGGTCACCCCGGTATGCCCATGGGCATGGCCGACGTGGCGACCGTGCTATTTACCCGGTTTCTGAAATACGATCCCAAAGCGCCCAAGTGGCTGGATAGGGATCGTTTTGTGCTATCGGCGGGCCACGGCTCTATGCTGATTTATTCCCTGTTGCATCTGACCGGCTACAAGGTCTCCCTGAACGACATCAAGAATTTCCGCCAGATGGGCGCGAAGACCGCCGGTCACCCGGAATACGGTCATGTGGATGGCGTCGAAACGACCACAGGCCCGCTGGGGCAGGGTATCACCACGGCCGTCGGCATGGCGCTGGCTGAAAAAATGCAGGTGGAACGCTACGGCGCGAAATTGGTTGATCACTATACCTACACCATCGCCGGTGACGGCTGCCTGATGGAGGGCATCAGCCAGGAAGCCATTTCCATGGCCGGTCATCTGAAGCTGAACAAGCTGATCGTCATGTGGGACGACAATGACATCTGCATCGACGGCAACGTAAATCTGACCACGTCAGACGACCAGTGTGCGCGCTTCGAGGCATCCGGCTGGGACACTCAGTCCATCGACGGCCACGACCCGGCGGCAATCAGGAATGCTATCGCCAAAGCGAAAAAATCCAAGAAGCCTTCGATGATCGCCTGCAAAACCGTCATCGGTTTCGGCGCACCCACCAAGGCTGGTTCCCACTCCACCCACGGCGCGCCTTTGGGGGACGAGGAAATCGCGGGTATGCGCAAAGCGCTGGAATGGAACCACGGTCCCTTCGTTGTGCCAAAAGATGTAAAGGAAGCCTGGAGCAAAGCCGGTGCCCGTGGTGCAGCCGATCGCGCCGCCTGGGAAAAACGCACCAAACGCCTTAAAGGCACCAGGGAACTGACAGCTACATCTACCGGGAAACTGCCTGCCGGATGGTCCCGTAAGCTGGATGCCTTTAAAAAGAAGACAGCCGAAGAAAAACCCAAACTGGCGACACGCCAGGCCTCCGGCAAGGTGCTGGAAGTTTTGACCGCAGCGATTCCGGCGATGATTGGCGGCTCAGCCGATCTGACCGGGTCCGTCAACACCAGGACGTCCTCGACCCCGTCACTGACCAACAAGGATTTTTCCGGTCGCTACATCCACTACGGTGTTCGCGAACACGCCATGGGTGCGGTGATGAACGGCCTCGCCCTGCATGGCGGTTTTGTTCCTTACGCCGGTACCTTCGCAGTCTTCGCTGATTACATGAAAGGCGCGATGCGCCTGTCGGCGTTGATGAAACAGCGCGTCGTATATGTACTGACCCACGATTCAATCGGACTGGGCGAAGATGGTCCGACGCACCAACCGGTGGAAACACTGGCCATGTTGCGCGCCATGCCGAACTTCAATGTGTTTCGTCCCTGCGATGTTATGGAAACTGCGGAGTGCTGGGAATTGGCCCTGCGACAAAAAAGCACGCCTTCGGGTATGGTCTTGACTCGTCAGGGGCTGGCCCCACAACGCAAGACCTACAAGAAGGACAACCAGTGCGCCAAAGGGGCTTATGTATTGGCCGAAGGAAAAGGCGGCGCGAAGTCCCGCAAGGTCACCCTGATGGCGACCGGATCGGAAGTTGAAATCGCCATGACAGCCCGCGATACGTTGCAGAAGGAAGGTATTTCCACTGCGGTCGTCTCCATGCCGTGTTGGGAATTGTTCGATGCACAATCATCGGCCTACCGGCACAAGGTGTTGGGCGATGGCACAGTCAAGGTTGGCGTCGAAGCGGCGATGCGCTTTGGCTGGGACAGATATATCGGACCGGATGGCGGCTTTGTCGGCATGTCTGGCTTCGGGGCTTCCGCGCCCGCGCCGGAACTGTTCGAACATTTTGGAATCACAGCAAGCAATGTCGTAGCCGAAGCCAAGGCCCGGCTGTAATCGTTTTTGGATAATTCCTTTAGGGAGGATAAATGAGATGGCTCTCGTAACAATGCGTCAGCTTTTGGACCACGCAGCGGAAAACGGCTACGGCCTGCCTGCGTTCAACGTTAATAACATGGAACAGGTCAAGGCGATCATGGAAGCGGCAGACGCGACCAACAGCCCGGTTATCCTGCAAGGATCGGCGGGCGCGCGCAAGTACGCCGGTGAAACCTTCCTGCGTCACATGATTCTGGGTGCGCTGGAAGCTTATCCGCACATTCCTGTTTGTATGCACCAGGATCACGGTACCTCGCCCGCGGTTTGTCAGCGCTCAATCCAATCCGGTTTTTCATCGGTCATGATGGATGGTTCGCTCGAAGCCGACGGCAAGACCCCGTCATCGTTTGAATACAATGTGGATACCACCCGCAAGGTTGTCGATATGGCCCACGCCTGCGGTGTTTCCGTTGAAGGGGAACTGGGTTGCCTGGGCAGTCTGGAAACCGGCGAAGGTGAAGCCGAAGACGGCGTCGGCGCGGAAGGCAAGCTGGAAATGGACCAGTTGCTGACCGACCCGGATGAGGCCGCCGATTTTGTATCCAGAACCCATTGCGACGCCCTTGCCATCGCCATCGGCACCAGCCACGGCGCCTACAAGTTCACGCGTCCACCAACCGGTGACATTCTGGCTATCAACCGGGTCAAGGAAATCAACGCCCGTATTCCAAACACCCATTTGGTGATGCATGGCTCCAGCGCGGTTCCGCAGGAATGGTTAAAAATCATCAACGAGTTCGGCGGCGATATGCCACAGACCTACGGCGTTCCCGTTGAAGAAGTCGTCGAAGGCATCAGGCACGGTGTGCGCAAGGTCAATATCGACACCGACCTGCGTATGGCGTCGACCGGTTCCATCCGCCGTCACCTGGACGCCAACAAGGCCAACTTCGATCCGCGCAAGTATCTGGCTGAAGCAACCAAGGGCATGACCGAAATTTGCAAGGCCCGTTACGAAGCTTTCGGCACTGCGGGCAACGCCGACAAGATCAAGCCGTTGTCCCTGGAAATTATGTTCGAGCGTTATGAAACCGGGGAGCTTGACCCCAAGGTCAATTAGGGAAGCTAGTGGACCTCGTCTGTACACCGAGAAAAAAGCAAAGTTAAAGGAAAGAACAATGGATCAATCCGGACGTTATGCCGCCCTGGACCTCAAGGAAGAGGATCTGATAGCTGGCGACAAGCACGTTCTGTGCACCTACCTGATGAAGCCCAAGGAAGGCTACGGCTATCTTGAAGCCGCCGCCCACTTCGCCGCGGAAAGCTCGACCGGCACCAACGTCGAAGTCTCGACCACCGATGACTTCACCAAGGGTGTCGATGCGCTGGTTTATGAAATCGATGAAGCCAGGGAATTGATGAAAATCGCCTATCCGGTTGATCTTTTTGATCGCAATATCATCGATGACAAGGCGATGCTTGTTTCTTTCCTGACCCTGGCTATAGGCAACAATCAGGGCATGGGCGATATCGCATACGCCAAGATGCTCGATTTCTATGTCCCGAAAAGTTATATGGATTTATATGACGGGCCGAACGTCGATATCTCAAACTTGTGGAAGATGCTGGGCCGTCCTGAAGTCGATGGCGGATACATCGCCGGTACCATCATCAAGCCGAAACTGGGACTGCGTCCGAAACCGTTCGCCGAGGCAGCCTATCAGTTCTGGCTTGGCGGTGATTTCATCAAGAATGACGAACCCCAGGGCAACCAGGTATTCGCCCCCTTGAAGGAAACCATTCCGCTGGTCGCCGACGCCATGAAGCGCGCCCAGGACGAAACCGGCGAAGTGAAGCTTTTCTCGGCCAATATCACGGCTGACGACCATAGTGAAATGATCGCACGTGGCGAGTTTATCCTGGAAGCCTTTGGCGATGATGCGCCGAAGGTCGCTTTTCTGGTAGATGGATATGTTGGCGGTCCCGGCATGGTGACGACGTGCCGTCGTTACTTCAAGGATCAATATCTGCACTACCATCGCGCCGGTCATGGCGCTGTCACGTCGCCGTCTTCCAAACGTGGTTACACCGCCTTTGTGTTAGCCAAAATGTCGCGCCTGCAAGGAGCGTCTGGCATCCACGTCGGTACCATGGGCTACGGCAAGATGGAAGGCGAACAGGATGACCGCATCATCGCCTATATGATCGAACGTGATAGTGTCGATGGACCGTTCTATCACCAGGAATGGTACGGCATGAAACCCACGACCCCGATTATCTCTGGCGGCATGAACGCGCTGCGCTTGCCTGGTTTTTTCGAAAACCTGGGCCACGGCAACGTCATCAACACGGCTGGCGGCGGCTCTTACGGCCATATCGACAGCCCGGCGGCTGGCGCAGTATCGCTTCGTCAGGCTTACGAATGCTGGAAGGCCGGGGCCGACCCCATTGAATGGGCGAAAGACCACAAGGAATTTGCCCGCGCCTTCGAAAGTTTCCCGGCGGATGCCGACAGTATCTTCCCCGGTTGGCGGGACAAGTTGGGCGTTCACAAGTAAAGGGCGCCAAATAGGAAAAGCCGGGGCCTGAGACTCCGGCCTTTTCTTTCAGTGGAAAAGTTATGGGCGATCAAACAAACATCATTGATCAATACGCCATTGCCGGGGAACCTTTCTATCAGGCCCTGGGCGATGAGGTGATGCTGTACCAGGCGGCCTACGAAGAACGCCTGCCGGTGATGATCAAAGGGCCAACTGGAAGCGGTAAATCCCGCTTTATCGAATACATGGCCTGGAAGCTGGGCAAGCCATTGATCACGGTTGCCTGCAATGAAGACATGACGGCGTCCGACCTGGTCGGGCGTTACCTGTTGGATGCGGATGGGACGCGCTGGCTTGACGGGCCGCTGACGGTGGCGGCGCGTTACGGTGCTATTTGTTATCTGGATGAAGTGGTCGAGGCCCGCCAGGATACCACCGTAGTCATCCACCCACTGACCGATCACCGGCGTGAACTGCCGCTGGATAAAAAGGGTGAACTGATCAAGGCCCATGCGGATTTCCAGTTGGTGATTTCCTACAACCCCGGTTACCAAAGCCTGATGAAGGATTTGAAACAGTCGACCAAACAGCGTTTTTCCGCCCTGTCATTCGACTACGCACAGCCCGATCTGGAAGCCGGTATTATTACCACGGAAACTGGCTGCGCGATCGAAGTCGCAGGAAAGCTTGTTCAGATCGGTGGCGCGGCGCGCAACCTGAAAGGACACGGTCTGGATGAAGGGATTTCCACCCGTTTGCTGGTTTACGCGGCGCGACTGATCAACAAGGGCATCAAGCCCACCGCCGCCTGCCGTATGGCGCTTGTTGAGCCGATCACCGACGATGGGGATATCCGTTCGACCCTGAATCACGCTATCGACACCATTTTTAGCTGACATGACGATCAGTGAAAAACAACTCGCCCAATACCGGGAGCTGTTGAAGAGCAGCTTCACTGAAATCGATGGCATCTTCGCCCAGTGCATGGAAAATGCGTGTACGGTTTTAAGTGAGCGTGGCGTGAAGGATTATCTCGCCGGCGCGTCACTGGTCGGCGGCATCGGACGTGGGGTTGAACCGGTGCTGGTCTATCTGGAAGAAATGCCGGGCATGGCATCGAAACTGGGGGAGGGGACACTGTCGCTTGTTTCAGAAACCGTCTGGACGATTTCCAAAACTCCCAACGGGAATGCGATCCCGCCTTTTCTCAATACGATAGCAGAAGCTTCCCGCCGTCTTGGCTCGCAGGGTCATCTGTGCCGCTATATCGATATAATTCTCGATATGATGGACCGCTCAACCGGTTCCATCCACGGTCATCACACCACCATTCCCAGCCCGTCTCTGCCGACACTGCTAAATCAAATTCCTTACTTGCTCGGACAGCTTTCTCTTAAGGGCCTGAACAACTGGATTGATTATGGCATCCGTGCTTACGACAATCACCCGGAGCGTCAACAGGATTTTTTCTCCCTGCAATCGCCGGACAGCCGCGCCATTTTGCAGCGCGAACGCCACGGAACCTTGTTTGCCGATCACGAGCGTAATCTGGATCTCTACATGAGGGCGCTATGGGATGAAAAAACCCATTTTGTGCCGTACTCCACCGGTTTTGATGATCTACGTAAACCTAAACCCTGTTTCGACGAATTGGGTATCCGCGTGCCGGATGTCTACGACGATTTCGGCAATATAAGGGGAGTTGACCGTTACCGTGCGCTTCTCGCCCACATTGCCGCCCACCGTCGCTGGACCAACGCCATCTTTGCCGACAATTTCAGCCCCTTTCAACGCTACGCCGTCGAGATACTGGAGGACTGCCGCGTCGAGGCACTGGCGATACGGGAATTTCCGGGTCTGAGACGTATTTGGAAAGCCCTACATCCCAGACCCATTGAGGGGGACTGCGACCCTGAAATCGAGTCTTGCATTCGCCACCGCCTGGCCATGCTGTCCTATTCCATTCTAGATCCCGATCATGGCTACGAAAACGGGGACGTTTGTGATTTTGTGGGACGTTTCCATGAGTTAATGGAAAATGAGCGTGAGAGCACTACTCAGGAAATATCCATGCTGGCGATCAAGTTTGTCGCCCGCACACGCATACAATCCGATCAGTTGGCGGAAGTGTATTTCAGGGACACGGAAGTTGATTACCGGGACGACAACCGGCATATGTGGAAGTATTTCGAACTGGGTGACGAAGAGGAAATGTTCGACGAACAGGACCGGGAAGCCGCCAAGGAAGCGGATGAAGAAAAATCCCTGCCGCCACGCCATTACCCGGAATGGGACTACGCCACGAAGACCTACCGACCCGATTGGGTTAGCCTGTATGAAAGCCTGCACCCGTCCGGCAACGGCGGATTTATCGATGGCCTGCTTGAAAAACATGCCGGACTGGCAAAAAGACTCAAACAATTGCTTGATCTGTTAAAACCGCAACAATACGTGCGTGTGCGTTATCAGGAGGACGGCAGCGAGCTTGACCTTGATGTCGCCATCCGCTCGCTGATCGATTTCAAGTCCGGTGCGACACCCGACCCACGCATCAACATGAGCCACCGCCACGATGGACGCGATATCGCCGTGTTGTTGCTGCTGGATTTGTCGGAGTCCGTTAGCAACGTTCCCGAAGGCTGTACTCAATCCATTCTTGAACTGTCCCAGGAAGCCGTCGCCTTGCTGGGCTGGGCGATCGAAAATCTGGGTGACAGTTTCGCCATCGCAGGGTTTTCGTCCAATACCCGTCATCAGGTACGCTACCAACACATCAAGGGTTACAGCGAAAACTGGAATGAAGACGTCAAAGCCAGATTGGCGGCGCTGAAAGCCGGGTATTCCACCCGCATGGGGGCAGCGTTGCGTCACGGCGCCCATTATCTGGGTGCGCAAAAGGCGGATAAAAAACTGCTGCTGGTACTAACCGATGGCGAACCTTCAGACATCGATACGGACGACGACCGTCTGCTCATTGAAGACACTCATCGGGCGGTGCAGGAACTCGACCAACAGGGCATCTACACCTACTGCATCAATCTGGACCCGAACGCCGATGATTATGTTCAGGACATTTTTGGCCAACGCTACACGGTAATCGACCGGGTCGAGCGTCTGCCGGAAAAACTGCCGCAACTGTTTATGTCTTTAACCAAATGAGGGCAGGCATGGCAATCGCATTTCAATTTTGTGCCAATAGCTTGATCAGGAAGTCATCGTTCCA
>MPLX02207296.1_pt1 | contig 11418 bp, 6 predicted proteins | sample 1617341 | NCBI WGS metagenome assembly MPLX02 (sample SAMN05944804, study PRJNA350692) | marine metagenome | biome: marine; feature: ODZ; material: water; isolation source: 120 m water sample filtered on 0.2 um supor filter | place: Pacific Ocean | collected 2012-04-08 | depth 120m m | reverse complement strand
CAACTCGCCTGGAGCCATTGCGCCAGGCGAGGCTTCGTTGACGGAAAGCTGCTGAACCAACACATCAAATTTGCATTAAAAACATTGGACAACATTTGCAATCACACACGATGCCCATATATTCCTTCACATGGGAACGATCTCCACTGCTTGACTTCACAACAGTGCTGTTGACAACTTTGAAATCAAAAGTCTGCAATGACAACTTTGAAATCAATCGTTCCTGCAATGCATTCCACATTCACATCAATCACATCCACAAGATTGATTGTTTAGTCTGTCTGTTACCCCAAGACGAGACGGCGGTCACTTCCCCAAAAAGTCACACTCAATCTGACTGCCATGCTGATCATGACATCAACTTTGAAAACTCAGACAGGGTCATCGTCATCACCGCACTGCTCACCATCTTCAGAATCATTGTCAATGGCATCAGGGTCTTGTTCTTGCTCGTCCTCCTCCTCATCCAATGCCAAACTTGCCAGGCCAGGGAAAGCCGACAAGATCTCCTCTCCGAGGACCTCATTTTGGAGCGGGTGCTGTGGTGTGATCCTTGCTCGCAAGATCCAATCATCAATAGTCTTCTCACAAAATGACTGATGTTCTGGGCCATTCACGACTGTGATGACGGCGACCTTTTCGGTCTCAACAAGTTCCAAAGCTGAAGTAGTTGCATTAGCATCACCGCCAACCATTACGATCAACAAAGTGACCTTCAGATCTTTCATCAAGCAATTGAGGAATTCCGGCCCACGTGATGGGTACACAAGAGTTTGATGACCTTCCCAAGCGCTCTTCCGTTTGCCAAGGCTTTTCAATGATTGCAGAGTTTCCACCTCGAAGCCATTCCAAATTTTAACTTTAGTCTCGTAAGCACAACGAATACTGTCCACTGGCTTGGTCACAGTCAAACATTCATACAACTTGGATGAGGTGCGACGCCCTCCCAATTCCTCTGCTCGTTGTCGACACTTCACAGTGTGAAAATCCGAGAGGGAATGCAATGATGTGATCTCGAAGTCGGGAGTGTTTGCGAAACCAACCCGGCGTTGCTGGTAAGGTGTACATGCATCTTTGAACGTGCCGCAGATCAATCGTTCATCAAACTTCTTTGGAGCAAGAGCAGGAGGAATCGCTCTGCAGGCCCTTTTCCCAGCCTTGATCAACTCGTTCAAAAAAGCTCGGTTGCCAGGTCGTAATCCGTCCGCAGTCGCAACAACCATCGCTTCATGTTCATGTGCCAACTGGTAGGCTGCAGATATCCGTGCGTCCAAGAAGCCCATCAATGTTGCTCTGCATGGAAACTCACGGGTTGGCTTTTTGGTTTGCGGCCCACAGCCTGGGTCTACCCAGATCAATGCCGTCTTTTCATTCCATTTGCCTTGCTCTTTGAAGCATTGCACAAGTGGGTGAGCTTGAAGCTTCGCAAGGATCTGCGCAGTGGTCGCAGAAGGGCTGCATTGTACGAAGCTCTGCTGCTCTTGTCGTCGGGTTGCTGCTTTTCCAAACAGTAGTTGCTGGGATCGTCGTTGTTCTGCCACGTCGTCATCTTCAACAACCATGGAATCCTCGACAATGGCAGTGGCATCAGTGGGCGGCGCGGTGAAGGCCTGTTCCAAGATTGACGACGACGCGGCGGCTTCACTGGAAGAAGCATTGGCAGGGTTGTTGAACTTTTTGGCGATTTCGGTCAGTTTCCCTGTGATGGTTTCGATGTGTTCAAGGAGCGATGCTGCATCATAACAACTGTTTGTTTGGATCGTTGCCTGGCGAATCTCATCGTTGAAGACCCCCTCAGCAAGATCGCAAAGGAACTTGTGCAAACATACATTTCCCTCATCAAGCATTTCAATCCATGCGACATCCGCCATGGGGATTGCATACAATCGCATCGCTGCCTGTTGTTTGTGTGAAGGAAAGGTGTCCTCATAGGTAACAATGTTTTTGTGAATCTGCTTCAACTTGGGATGCGCCTGTTGTTGAAACCTGTCAAGCACACTGATTCGAATGCTGATCCGTGACAAGAACATGGGAATTAAACCGACATCCTTCAGATCACGCTCGGCCTTGGCTTGTTTTGCTCTTCCTGTCAAGTGAATGCATGTGACTCCTTTGATTCCAGCTGGGAACTGGTCCCGCATGCAGATGAAGTCAAGGCTGTTAATCACTTCTGGCAGATGTGGTTTCCATCGATCAGCACACGCTTGTGCAAACGGCAGCATCTTGGCTGGTTGCATTGTGAGCAAATGCTTGCTCCTCCCATGTCGTGCACCCAAACGAGCGCATGCTTTGCGTGCAGCCGCATTGTCACAGAAAACGCTTCCAATCTTCAAGAGTGTCGTGACAAGCTTCAGGTTACCAAACTTCGCGACTTCTGAACTCTTCAGATTTTGATAATGTCTGGCAATGTCCTCATGTCTTGATGGCTCCTTCGCAAGCACAAACTTGTCCTTGCAAGCTTTCACCACGTCTGACTGCTCTAACGTATCCATGCTCAAGTTCTCGCCCAACGAAGCTAGATCGTAACCGGCTTGAAGTTGACGGTCCTGATTTTTGTGGAAACTCGAGTTGGCATAAGCATGCATCAAGGTAGATCGACAATGAGCCTCCCACTCTGGAACTGGCAGCACAAACATGCCGAGCGCCATTGCCGCCACAAGCTCTGGAGCACCGACAATGGTCAGGCAACCTTGTGGCAAATTCTCGAGCTTTTCGATGGATGCAACGCCATCACGGAAACAGCACGGTACCTCTTGAGGCATATCTCGTGGTGTCTGAAAAAACTGATACCACAAGTGTGCGACACTGTGTGCATCCATTGTTTTCTTGCATGTGAACAATGATTGGAAGTCGAATGAAGAAAAATTTGTTGTGCAGAGGTGATGACCAGCCCCTTGTGAACTCATTGCCGTGGCACCTGCGTCTTTCCCCCATGGGTGTGCCCACCCTTTGTCACGGGTGTCAACTTTGAGCGGTGGCTTTGTGAAGATCTCTCTAAAAACGACGTTCTTCTGCAGCACCTTGGTCAAGGCAACGATCAAAGAGCTGAAATTCTGCACCACAGTCATCTCTAACGTTGTCAATGCATAACACTCAGTGCTGCAAAGCTTCTTCAACAAAACCTTTATGTCAACGTCGACGATTGTCAATGTGTTTTCTGGGCCAGGCTCGAACACCATTTCAATTGGGGTCTCGTCGGCGGGGTCTGAGTCATCAACGTCACAGTTCACAGCAACCTTGATTTTCTTCGGCGAAGATCTCACGCCGTCATAATTAGAGCTGGAATCATGCCGGCGCTTCACGACGTTGGTGACATTGTCAGCCGGCGGTTGTGCTTCTCCCAAACCGCCGAGAGGAGGGCTTGTTTCCACCGAATGCGAATTGCCACCAGTGGCAGTCATTATTATCACCAATCGAGCAATGGGCAACCAATGCAACAACTGATTCTGATCTGTCCAAAATTCTCAGCGACCATGATGAACATTGCAACAACATTTCTCAAGTCTGACAATGATGCACGACACAGACACAGACCAATAGTGGCAAGCGACAGACACACAGACACAGACACAGACACAGACAGACGATTGCGAACACAGACAGACAGACAGCAGACGACAGACAGACAGACAGACAATCGACGGACGGACGGACGGACGGACGGACAGACACACAGACACAGACACAGACACATAGACAGACACAGTCACATAGACAGACAACTCCAAAACGCACACACACACATGTTCCTGCAATGCACTGTTGACAACTTTGAAATCAAAAGTATGCAACACAGATATGTACCAAACAGCAACAAACTGCAATGCACCAATGACAAGCACACAAACGCCTCCAAACGCACACAAACGCACACAAACACACTGAAAAAAACAAATCACAGTTTAACTCCAAAACGCACACACACACAACACGCTGAACCCCCAGTCAGAGCAACGCTGAACATTGCAACAAAATGTCTTCGACGATAAACTTGCACATCGCATTACCAAATGACAATCACAGTTTAACAAAATTGTTTTGACAATGACAAGACTGCACCCCCAGTCAGAGCAACGCTGAACATTGCAACAAAATGTCTTCGACGATGAACTTGCACATCGCATTACCAAATGACAACCGCAATTGTCTCTCACTCAAATGCTTGCGCATCTGTGCCTGCTCACTCTTTCCAAACCCTTGCAACAAACCATAAGCTGTTCTCGTCAGCTTAGCCATCTTGCCAGTCCGACTGAACACCCAAAGCCTTTGGCAAGAGCTCCTGGTTGCAGTGATGCACATGATGCGGTCCACAGTGGCATGGAACTGTTTTGGCGAACTGCCCATGTCAGTGCAGACAAATTTGGCAGACGCATTTGCCTTGAAGAGTCGATCAAGAGCTTCCAAACTTTTTGCGTAGTTTCGGCACCAAACCTTTGAACCACGTCGCAGAGTCTTGCATTGCGCCACATCCAGCCAAATCAAATTCGATTGTGAAAACACTGACTCAAGCGTCAGCTTTTTCCTACCACCAACAGGCATTTGCGGCAAATAGTTCGTGATGTCATTGTCTTTCAAAATGTCATCACGGATGGCAATCATGTATTGGCGTGGCCGGAACTGCGGCACCCAATTCTCAGCATTGAGTTGAAAGTCAGCAACGCTGTATCCAGCTTCAATGAGAATTGGTACAAGGACGGTGTCCCAAAACTCTTTGTAAGCCAAGACGTTTTCCAGAAGAAGCACTTTTGGACGAAACATCACCAAGATCCGTTTGACTTCGTCTTCAGAAACATGGCGATCATCATCAGTCTTTTCCATCTTGCCAGATTTTGACCAACCCTGACATGGAAAACCAGCAATCCAAAAATCCATTTCAGCACAACCGACAAATGCCACAGAGTCGTGCTCTGAAACATCGTCGCCAACATAAATGTACAGTTGATCAAGCCAAGCACGGAGAAAATGCTGCATCTCTGAGCATTCAATCAATCGAGCCTTGCAATTTCGAAGTCGAGATGCCACCGTGGTGGCTGCTAAACCACCAGTGCCCAATCCAGCACACGATTCAGATACCCACAACTCTTTCGTTCCAGAAATCCTCATTCAAATGATCAACTATCCATAAAGCAAAAACATTAGACGTACATTGGACCTAACAGGGGGTGCTGAGCACCCCCTGTTAGGTCCGCTGATGTCGACGTCAACGGAGCTAAGGGGCAGGCTCACCCTGGTCATAAGGTTTCCCTTAGGTCAAACCCCTAAGGGGCAGGGTGAGCACCCCCTGTTAGGTCCACTGACCTCGACGTCAGTGGACCTAACAGGGGGTGCTCAGCACCCTCCCTTAGGTCCAATGTACGTCTATCTGGAAATGTCGTCCTCTTCAAAGCTGAAGTTGGGCGTGGCGTGGCGACTCCTGGATCAAATTTGCAATCACCGTCTTAAAGTTGGGACGAACTTACCATATGTTGACCGGAGCTTGCAGACAACGGTGTGTTGACGTACCAAATTGTGCATCGAAATAGCATCTTTGATTTCGTGAAATTCTTGTCGTTGTTGTTTTTTCTTGTCTTTCTCAACAGGTGTGTCATCGTGCTTTTTCTTTCGCGACTCCCACAATGGTCGCTGGTCAAACAGGTATAATGTCCATTTCGAATTGGCCAAATCAACAGCTTTGCGGACACACTGCAACATCTTCTGGAAGTCACTCAACCAGATACCATCCAACAGAAGATGCACAATGGTAGAGCTGCAACAACTTGTGAATTTCATGGACGGTGGCAGTTCGTGAGCATGGGCAATGCCGGCATTGCCAACCCCCCGATTGTTCATCCACGTCCCGACCTTTGCCACATAAGTTGGAGTTGCCATTCGTTGGCCCAAAAGGATCGCTGTAAAAACTTGGTTGTCCAGTGGCTTGCCAATCTTCCTCGACGATTTCAAGGCCTGTGTAATCGACAGGTCTTTGACCACCAACAAAGCAGCTGTCGGCTGCGTGACCACAACTCGAAATGGAGCTGCCACATCACAAGCTTGAATGCCGCAGGACGGAGTCAAAAAACAAGTGACGTCTTCTGCGACTGATGTTTTGGCATCGCACTTGACCTGTCTGCGAAATGTCGCCAAAGCTGTACTCTTGTTTGCACGTGCCCGCTTCTGCTGGGCGCTCTCTCCAAATCGCTGCTCTGCTGGCAAAAGCGATCGCTGGACTCGCGGCCGCACCCAACCTTTGTATTTGTTCAAAATTTCATTGCCACGTTTATTCAAGGCAGCATCATCAACTGTCCCACTATTGCCGATTTGAGTTCCGAAGACACTGGTGGCATCTGTGTCTGACATCGTCATATCTTTGATGGTCTTGCGCTGCCGGCGATGTAGAGATCCTTTGGTCTGAGTACTTGTGTCGGCATTGCCAAGCTCCTTGGCCGGGCGGGTGCAATCAGGATCTTTGCAATCTTTGCGTGGCGCTGAATTGACTCTGTGCCTCCGACCATGGGCTGAAGGCCAGAATTCAAGAGTTCTCTCACTAAATTCTGTTGGGAAAAGCTCCACTTCACCACATGATCCAAGACGCCTGTGCACCAACTCGGAAACATGTTTCGGGCCATACCTCAGCAAAGCCATGGTATCCTGCATTGATTCGATCGACTTTCCAGACTTTGCCATAGCCTTGAGTTTGTTTATGTCTCTCTCGTTGCCAGTGCTATTGGCCTGCCAAATCACTACACGTGACAGCACCTTTGCATTCAGGCCGTCCCCATTGTTGGCTTCCGCAAACGATGTCCGGCGCCAAGTGTCCAAGCTGTACATCAATTGCTCTTTCAATTTCATTGACTTTGTAGCATCGTGACCATGAAGATACCTTTCCATAGCTGCATCACGGAAGCTCGCGAATCGTCCTTGGCAAGAATCAAGACCTTGGTGAGCCACAAACTTATCAAAATCATCATGCAACCCTTTGAGTTGCCGAGCCCGGCGTGCTGCATCTGCATTGCGATAAACCCTCCTCCACAACTCCAAATCGAAAGAACGCAGCCATTTTTCTGGTACCTCACTGCGCCAAAATGCTTGTATGAGCTTCACATGCAGACTGACGATACCTTTGTATCTTTTCAAAGCTCTTGCAGCAAAACCCGGAATTTTGGACGGCTCTGGCTGGTATCCAAGATGTGCAACCTCACCTTTGTCATTTGCAAAGGTGAAACTTTCACCTTTCAATTGTGCGATGGCGAGTTGGAAATGTGAATTCTTCTGCTTTGATGACAAAATGCCTTCCTTGATAAACATCATAATTGCCTTTTCGCAATGGTCATTCATCAATCGCCATAAGATGCTGGCATCAGTGACGTCAAATTGCAACTTCTCAGTCTGGCAATTGCATAAGCCCATAAAATCTGCATGTAGCCCAATCATGCTTGCAGCTTCGTTGTCACATCCTTCACGCACAACGTCTGCGTTTGCAGATCGTTGCTCGAGCTTGAGCCGCATGTTGACGCTGTCGTCGGCACATTTGTATTGGAAAGAAATGTAAGTCAGTGACAAACTTGACCACTTACTTGCTGCACTGCCCCAGCGGTGGGGTGCGTCACCAAAACCAACTTCCGGTGTTGTCAAGATACAGGAAGCCGGCTTCTTTGCCAGCACATCCAACTGGTATGCCTTCAGCTTCTCTCTTTCAGCAAAGGAAGTTCGAAGCGCCTTCCCAGGCGCAAAGCGGTTTTTGAAGATGACATTGTCAATCTGCTTGAGAAGTGGGTCATGCTCGCAAGCTCTGGATGCATAACTCTGGAACTGGTGAGCGGTGTCAGCAGTCACAGACTTTGCGCCGCCTTTGCAGAAATCGTTGGCAATGATGCATGCTGAACGTTGCGCTTCAGCGCAACGGTCAGTGTTGAATATCCGGCTTCGATTGACAATACTCTCCTTAGTTTCCAAATTTTGACCAAAATTGTAACACCACTTTTTGTTACTGGTCTGCTTCGACCACGTGAAATCTTCCAGACATTTGGCAATTGCCTTTGCACTCCTTTCACTCTTAACCGTCTCGGTCAATTCCACTTTGCAACCCTTGTATGGCTCACTGATGCCAACGAAACATCGTTGACATGTCAAAGTTTGAGTGTCAGAAGCAAAGATCATAATTTCATCCCAAGCTTGATGCCCATCAAATGAAATTGCATTTGATTCTGCTGCGGCCACAACTTTCCTCCATGGACGACGCAATCCTGCCTCAGCCATTGCGTTAACAACTTTGGCAACCATCTGATGGTCGGGCTGAACAAATTTGTCCTTGGTGAGTGACAAGTATGTTTCTAACTCTTGCTGCGCAGCGAAATCCCGATTCGAATGGCAATGAATCGCTGAGAACCACGCGTCCACCAATTCCCGCAAGCTTGGGATGCCATGACCACCAAATTTTGTGCGGGACACCGATGGGATGATCAGATGCAAGGGCGAACTTTCAGCACTGTAGTAAAATTTGACTGCAACCTCGTGAAGTCCAGACATCAGATGACATTCAACTTGCCACCGGCTTGGGATTGATGTGGACATCAACATCGCAATTGTCATCTTTTTCGACATCGATTTGGCGTGTCGAGAAGCAGCCCACTGTGAACTGTGCACCAGGGCGAAGCAACATGAACACCCCCAGGACATAGGACCTGGGCCATGAGACCTTGGCCTTGGAACAATCCATCGCAAAGCAACACTGAAGCGTCCTTGCTCAATTGAAGCAACATGGTCATTCAATCGCTTCTCACGCTTGTTGAATGCTTGCCTCAACAATTGTGAATCGGCATCATCAAACGATCTGTTCTTCCACCGCAAGCGTTGCATCAACTTTTCCTTTGCTCCGATAACATATGCAACTGCCGAATCATCTGGCAAAGCCACTTCGACACCATTGATGCTTTCGTCACACACAACGTTGTCGCAAGATCCGGCCAACGACATTACAACATTGTCAAAATTCTGTCCTGCATCTGGCTTTGCCTTTGGCACAACTTTGGGCTTTGGCAATGCCTTTGGTACAGCTTTGGGTTTTTCCACATCTCCTGAATCGAATTTAAAACGACATGCGAAAAGAGTTACTTAAACCAACATAAAACATTGTCAATGTACCACATTTGGATCTTTTGCTCGACGATGAACCTGTTGGTTTGTCGGGTTGCCGTTTTTGAGGTGGGTCTTTCTTTGGTTTCTGAGGTGTCTGTTTAGCCGTCTTGGGAGGCGTACACTGTTTCACAACCACTTTCGTAGCAACCTCACTGACAGACTTGACTTTCTGAGGCGTACTCTTCAGAACTGCACTTGGCTTTGGCTTGAAAATGTTTTTGGAAGTTGACGTTTTCTGTGGTTGCATGGAACTCCTTGAAAGTGTCTCAACTTTCTTGCCCTTCACCGACAACACCCTCAAACCCAAAATGTCATCAATCTCATCACCGAATCGAAACATCCAACACGATCGGATTCCAAATTGAACGCAAACAATTGAGTTTCAAACTGCGCTCGAACAACCACACAATCGCATTGAAACTTGAAAACACTTGAAAAACCAAAAACGCTCCCACACTCACAATCACTCGCATCCCACACTCACAACATAAACTCGAACAACAAAGAACGCATTGACACAACATACAAAAAAACAAAAATGAACTCGACAATGTCATCGCCCGTGCAAACAACGCAACACGCACACGCACCAGGCACGCGCACAACCAACTCGACCACAAGACAACAACTCAACAATTTGACGCTCAGAATGCACAGACAACATTAAACAAAAAAATTGACACTCAAAACAGATGGGCAAACACATGGACGAGAGAGGGACACAACAAATCGTCACGGTGGTCTCCCCCGTCTTTGCTCTCTTTCTCTCCCCCTTTCTGGTCTCCCTTCACTCTGTCTCTGTCTCTGTCTCCGTCTTTGCTCTCTCTCTATTTCTCTGTTTTGTTTTCTTTTGGTCGCGGCGATGGGCGTTGGTGGGTGGACCCCAACACCTCTACGCACCACAACCACCGCTGCAACCACTACCACCCCATTCCCCACGCCAACCGCCCCCCTCTGCCAACACACTCCCCACACATTCCCCACGCCAACCGCCTGTCAACACACTTGCCACTCCAACCGACAACGGCAATCCCTCCAAATCCCCCGCCCCACCTGGACAACGAAATCCCTCTGCCAACACACCCCCCCGCCCCCACCCCGTAACACACTCGCCACCCCAACTGGCAACAACAATCCCCCGCAAGATGTCCTCCACCCCACTCGCACAAAGAAATCACGCTGCCAACACATTCCACACGCCAACCGGCCCCCTCTGCCAACACATTCCCCACACAACCAATGGGAACCCCTCTGCCAACACATTCTCCACGCCAACCGCCTGGGAATGGGAACGTGACTGCCAACACACTTGCCACCCCAACCGACAACGGCAATCCCCGCCCCACCTGGACAACGAAACCCCCAACACATCCCCACACAAATCCGCCCTCCATCTGGAAAAAGAAAGAAACCCCGCAAGACATCCCCCCACACCAACCGGCGCCCGCTACCAACACACCCGCCACCCCCACCCACTCACTGGGTCTCGGGGTCCTGATCCTGACCCGAAAATGACTTTTCAGCTGTGGACTCGGGGCGCGGACCAATCAAAAGCTGGCATCGTAAAATCACCTTTGGCCCAATCAAAAGCATTTTTGTTTTTGACACTTCCGGAGAAGTCGATGATTCCGCTGAAAACTCGAATGTGGACATTTGAGCTGTGACCCGGGGCGCGGGCCCATCAAAAGCTGACATCGTAAAATCACCTTTGGCCCAATCAAAAACATTTTTGTTTTTGACACTTCCGGAGAAGTCGATGATTCCGCTGTTTTACCGGAGAACGCACCGGACTTGACCCAAGGAAAACCAGAAGCGCACACCCAGAATCCGGGAAACTCACCTTGCGACAACGATCCTCTCTCCTGGTCTGGGGTCCCTGTCGCTGTGAACTGCGGCCTTGCCCCCCCAACCATCCAAGGAATCCTCTGTCGCCACATCCCCCCACACACACCGGCCGGTGTGGAGATGGGTCGGGCCACCCCGTCCTGACATCGTCTTGCGCGGGGGGTGGGCTTGGGAACTCCATTGTTTTGTGTGGAGATGGGGGATCTCGATCCTGACTCCACGATCTCGTGTGGCGACGGGGTTGGGGCACCGATCTTGACTCCAGGTTTTGTGCGGGATGACCTTGGGGTCCTGATCCCAACTCCACGATATCGTGTGGCGGTGGGGTTGGGGCACCGACAGGTTTTGGGTGGAGATGGTCTTGGGGTCATCCAAATCTCGTGTGGAGATGGGCTTGGGACACCGATCTTGATCCAAGTTTTGGGTGGGGATGGTCTTGGTGTCATCCAAATGTTGTGT
>MPLX02275350.1_pt1 | contig 11421 bp, 7 predicted proteins | sample 1617341 | NCBI WGS metagenome assembly MPLX02 (sample SAMN05944804, study PRJNA350692) | marine metagenome | biome: marine; feature: ODZ; material: water; isolation source: 120 m water sample filtered on 0.2 um supor filter | place: Pacific Ocean | collected 2012-04-08 | depth 120m m | reverse complement strand
ATTAATCCAAGTATTGAGGAAACTTGGATTTCAATATCGTTTGTTGAATTATTTTCAGAAGCTAGCTCGAATAGAGCTTGGGAATAACTATTTTTAGTCAAGAAAGTGCTATTGTTATTGCTCAATTTTTGCTCACTATTTTAAGATATTTTAAAAATTTCGCTTAAATAACATATGAATAATGAGTCTTCAAGGCTCAGATTATAAAATATGCATGATTTAGTGCGCTAATTGAAGCTTATAGGGTCAACATCAACCGTTAGTTTTATTTCTAAAGGCAATTTATACTTATCCAACAAAACTCTAAGACTTTTTTGAATTTTTGAATTTTTTTTAGCCCTAATTAGTATTCTTTGCCTATATTTTTTTTTAATTTTATAAATTGGAGATTCCACGGGTCCTAAAACTTTTTCATTAATTAATTTTGATAAATATTCTTTTAAATTTAATGATTCTTTTTCTAATTTTTTTTCATTTGAGGAAGTCAAAATTAGAGAAATAAATCTTTCAAACGGCGGCAGATTATTTTTCTTTCTTAATTCTAATTCTCTATTTAAAAAAATAAAAGGATCCTCGTTTGTCATTTGGTTTATAACTTCTGATTTTAAATCATATGTTTGAAAATAAACTGTCGCTGGTTTGCCTGTTCTTCCTGCTCTTCCAGATAATTGATGATATAGTTGTAAATTCTTTTCTGCACTCCTTAAATCATGACCTTGGGAAGTTAAATCAATATCTAAAATAACTATACAATTTAAATTTGGGAAATGAAAACCTTTAGAAATTATTTGCGTACCTATTAAAATATTTATTTCTCCCTTTAAAATTTTTTCTAATGTTTTTTTTGATGAGGCTCTGTTCATTGTATCACTTGAAAAAATAGATATTTTTTCATTTGGAAATAATAATTTTGCTTCATCTAAAACTCTTTCAACTCCTAAGCCACTAAATATAAATTCACATAATTTTTTTTTTTCACATTTTCTATTTAGCAGCGATTTAAATCCACAATAATGACAAAGAAGATTTTTTTTATTTTTGTGATAAACTAAATTAATTGAACAATTTGGACACGAAAAAACTTTTAAACAATTTTTACATAAAACATAAGGAGCAAAACCTCTTCTATTTATAAAAAAAAGAATCTGATTTCCTAATTTTAAATGTTCTTTTACTTTATCAACTGTATCTGAAGATATCCAAGATTGTTTGGACAATTTATTTTTTTTTAAATTAATTATTTGATGTGAAGGTAAATTTGCTTTCTTATATCTATTAATCAACCTTGAAAAAGAATATTTATTACTTTTTATATTTGCATATGTTTCTATCGATGGAACGGCTGTAACTAAATTTATAGGTATATTTTCAAAGCTAGCTCTAGCTATTGCCATATCTCTAGCATTATAATTCACACCTTCGTCTTGTTTATAAGACTGATCATGTTCTTCATCAACTATTATCACTCCTAGTTTTTTAAAAGGAAGGAATAGAGAAGACCTTGCGCCAATTACTACTTTTATTTTTCCTTCAGAAAGGCCACTCCAAATAATTTTTTTTCTTTTTTGAGTTATTCCAGAATGCCATACGGCAGCATTAAATCCGAAATATTCTTTAAATTTTTTTTCAAATTCATTTGTTAGACCTATTTCTGGAAGTAATATTAATGCCTGAAAACCTTGATTTAATTTATCTTCTATAGCTCCAAAATAAACTATAGTTTTTCCAGATCCGGTAGTTCCTTGAAGCAAGTGTACCCTAAAATCTTTTGAATTTATTAGTACTTCTTTTAAAATTTTTTTTTGTTCAGTAGAAAGTTTAAAATCGGTTTTTTTGTTAACTAAATTATATTCGTCATATTCATTTTTATCAAAAGGATGTATGGCTTCTCCTCCTAAAAGATGCATTTTTAAACACATGCCTTTGGGAACTAAGTTGTATTCAGATAACAAATTTAAAAAATTTATCGTTTCATTTTTTAAAGGTTTAATATTAATTTTCTCAAGAATTTTTTTAATATTAAATTTTTTATTTTTCGTTTTTTCAAAATCATTCCAAATTACTCCTGTAATTACTGATTTTCCAAAAGGAACTTTTACATAATCGCCAACTTGAAGTTTAATTTCGCTTTCATATGTAAAAGGATAATTAAAAATATTCGGAACCAATACTGGATATTTCATAAATTCTATTATGAAATTATATTATGAATGAATTTGCCTTTTATCTACTGATAATGCGGCTTCTTTTATAGCCTCAGAAAATGTGGGGTGAGCATGACAAGTTCGTGCTATATCTTCCGAACTTGCGCCAAATTCCATAGCCACAGACATCTCGGCTATCATTTCGCCTGCATGAGGACCTATTATATGTACACCTAGCACTTTATCAGTAACGCTATCAGCTAAAATTTTAACAAATCCTTCTGGATCATTTATTGCTTTAGCTCTAGAATTTGCCGCAAAAGGAAATTTTCCAATTTTATAAGATATTCCTTTTTCTTTTAATTGTTCTTCAGTCTTTCCAACTGAAGCAACTTCTGGAGAGGTATATATTACTCCTGGAATTACCTCGTAATTTACATGCCCTGATTGACCAGCAATTAATTCTGCTACCGCAATTCCTTCTTCTTCAGCTTTGTGCGCTAACATTGGACCTTCAATTACATCCCCTATTGCATAAATATTTTTTATATTAGTTTCAAAATTTTTATTCACTTTTACTCTTCCTTTTTTATCAAGCTCCACACCAATATTTTCTAAATTTAAATTACTTGTAAGTGGTTTTCTTCCAACCGATATTAATACCACGTCTGCTTCTAATTTATTTTTTTCACCATTTTTATTTGATATTTCAATTATTACTCCATTATTTTTTTTTGTAATTTTTTCTACCTTTGTATTTAATTCAAATTTAATTCCTTGTTTTTTTAGAATTTTCATAAATTCATTAGAAATTTCTTTATCCATGCCGGGAGTAATATGTCCTAAAAATTCTACTACTTGAACCTCTGTTCCCAGTCTTGACCATACAGAACCCATCTCTAAACCTATATATCCTCCACCAACGACGATCATTTTTTTTGGTACAGAAGAAATAGATAATGCCCCTGTTGAAGAAAGTATTTTTTCTTCATCAAAATCTATTCCTGGTAAAGATACCGGTTCTGATCCCGTGCTTACTATGGTTTTGCCTGTTATAATGGTTGTTTCTTTACCATCCTTAACAATTGATATTTCGTTTGAGCCTTTAAATGATCCAATTCCTTTGAAATAAGATATTTTGTTTTTCTTAAATAAAAATTCAATACCTTTTGTTAAAGTTGTTACAGTTTTATCTTTATTTTCCATCATTTTTGAAAGATTTAGCTTTATTTCTCCAGTTTCAATTCCAATTTTATTAAAATTTTTTGCTTTATGAAAATTTTCTGAAAGATTAAGTAGGCTTTTTGAAGGTATGCATCCTATGTTTAAACAAGTGCCTCCTAATGTACTTCTTGACTCTATACATGCCGTTTTAAGTCCTAGCTGGGAAAGTCTAATTGCACAAACATAACCTCCCGGACCACCACCAATTACAGTTACATCAAATTTTTCAGACATTTAAATATTTAAAAATAATCTTCTAGGATCTTCCAGGTTTTCTTTGATTGTTTTGAGAAAAGATACTGAATCTTTTCCATCAATAATTCTATGATCGTATGATAGAGCTAAATACATAACTGGTTTAATTGTAATATCTCCATTCTCTGCAACTGGTCTCTCAACTATATTATGCATACCCAATACTCCTGATTGAGGTGGATTAAGTATTGGTGTTGAAAGCATAGATCCATAAACGCCACCATTGCTTATAGTAAATGTGCCGCCCTGCAAATCTTCAATTGTTAAACTTCCATTTTTTGCTTTGTCAGATAGTTTTTTTATTTCATTTTCTATATCAGCAAATGACATCTCATCTGCATTTTTTAATACTGGCACTACAAGACCTTTTTCGGTTCCTACAGCAAAACTAATATTATAATAATTTTTATAAATGATATCTTGTCCTTCAATCTCTGCATTTATTGCAGGAAATAATTTTAATCCAACAACACAAGCTTTTACAAAAAAAGACATGAAGCCTAGTTTAATATTGTATCTATTTTGAAAATCTTCTTGATTTTTTTTTCTCATAGAAATTATTCCCGACATATCAACTTCATTAAAAGTAGTTAACATGGCTGCATTTTCTTGAGCCTCCTTAAGCCTTTTTGCTATAGTTTGACGAAGTCTTGTCATCTTAATTCTCTCTTCTTCACCAAATTGAATTTTTCTTTGATTGGGTTGTGGGCTTTCTCCCATTAAAGTGATTAGATCACCTTTTAAAATTCTACCATCTTTACCGGTTCCTTTAACTTGATTAATATCTATTTTTTTTTCAGTAACAATTTTTCTTACAGCAGGCGATAAATTTGTATTTTTCTCTAAATGTTTTAATTCTCTCTCTTCTACTTCTGCTTCTTCATTTAATATTAAAGGTTCTTCTTCATTCAAAATCAAAGGTTCATCTTGATAATCTGAATTCTTTTTATTATCTGATTCTAAATTAATAGTATTATTTTTTTCCTCTTTTTCTTGAATTTCAATATTCCTAGGTTTTATTTTTTCTACTTTTTGAGTTTTGTCAATTTTTACTTCTGAATCTGAAATAACTCCTAACACTGAGCCTACTTGAACTGTGTCACCTTCATTTGAATTGATTTCTGATAAAACTCCATTTATAGATGCTGGTACTTCTAAATTAACTTTATCAGTTTCGAGTTCTACAATTGCTTCGTCAGCATTAACAATATCTCCTTTATTCTTTAACCATTTAGAAACGGTTGCCTCGTTTATGCTCTCTCCTAATACTGGAACTAAAATTTTTTCACTCATTTATTCAAATACTTTATTTATTATTTCTTGTTGTTCTGAAAGATGTCTTTTGGCATAACCAGTTGCTATTGATGCATCTGGATTTCTTCCTATGTAAGAAATTTCGCTATTTTTAGCCTTAATAGTATCTAATGTCCATCGGATATAGTCTCTAACTAATAACCATGCGCCCATATTCTTTGGTTCTTCCTGACACCAATAAAAATTAGCATTTTTTGCGAATGGTTTTAATTCTTTTACAAGGCTTTTTACTGGAAAAGGATAAAGTTGTTCAATTCTAAAAAGTATTACATCATCTTTTTTAAGCTTTTCTCTAGCTGATAATAAATCAAAGTATACTTTTCCTGAGCACAAAATTACTTTCTTAATATCCGAATTGCTCTTTAATTTTATAAAACCTTTAGTCTCTGGGTCCATAGAATGATCCCACATAACTCTATGAAATGAATTTTCTTTACTAAAATCTTTAAGCTCTGATGTGCAATATTTATTTCTTAGCAAGGATTTTGGAGCCATCATTATCAAAGGTTTTCTAAAATCTCGCAATAATTGTCTGCGAAGTGCATGAAAATAATTGGCTGGTGTTGTGCAATTCATAACTTGCAAATTATCATTTGCACATAATTGTAAAAACCTTTCTAATCTTGCCGAAGAATGTTCGGGTCCTTGACCTTCATAACCATGTGGTAATAGCATTACTAATCCCGATGCTCTTTTCCATTTTCTTTCGCCGGATGATATAAATTGATCAATAATTATCTGGGCTCCATTAGCAAAATCTCCAAACTGTGCTTCCCATATCGTTAAAGTATTTGGCGCAACGAGGCTATACCCATATTCGAAACCTAGTACAGCTAATTCTGATAAAAAACTATCCACAACCTCAAAATTTTTCTGATTTTTTGAAATATTATTGAGTGGAATATATCTAGAATTATCTACTTGATTTCTTAGTACAGAATGTCTTTGGCTAAAAGTACCTCTCCCAGAATCTTGTCCTACTAATCTAACTGGATATCCTTCTTCTAATAAAGATCCAAAAGCTAAAGCTTCTGCCGTAGCCCAATCAATACCAAAACCTTGCTCTACTGTTTGTTTTCTATTATCTAGAATTTTGCCAATTGTTTTATGAATATTATATTCAGAAGGTACTATATTAATCTTTTTTGATATATTAGATAGAATATTTAATTCTGCTCCAGTTGCGCCTCTTTTATCTTTTCCTTTCTCCGGTTTATATCTAGACCAAGTTCCCTCAAACCATTCAATTTTGGGTTTATAATCTTTTGCTGTTTTAAATTGTTGATCTAAAAGATCTTTAAATTTTTTAATTTGTGAATTTAATTCTTCTTTTAAGATTAAGTTATCATTAATTAATTTTTCTCCATAAATATTTACTGTTGAAGGATGTGATCTAATTTTTTTATACATTAACGGTTGAGTAAATGAAGGTTCGTCTCCCTCGTTATGTCCAAATCTTCTATAACAAACCAAATCAATAACAACATCTCTATTAAATTTTAATCTAAATTCTGTTGCTATTCTTGTTGCATAAACTACAGCCTCTGGATTGTCTCCATTAGCATGGATAATTGGAGCATCTACCATTTTTGCAACATCTGAAGGATGTGGTGAAGATCTTGCAAACCTAGGGCTAGTAGTAAAACCTATTTGATTATTTACTATTATATGAATTGTTCCACCGGTATTATGTCCTGGTAAACCCGACATGGCAAAACATTCTGCTACAATACCTTGTCCAGCAAAAGCTGCATCTCCGTGGATTAATATTGGAATAACTTTATTTCTCTCTTTGTCTTTGTGAAAAAACTGTTTTGCTCTAGTTTGCCCTAATACTACTGGATTTACAGCCTCTAAGTGAGATGGATTATCTGTTAAACTTACATGAACAGAATTTCCATCAAATTCTCTATCTGAAGAAGCTCCTAAATGATATTTAACATCACCGGCCGCATCTTTTCCGTCATTACTAATTTCACCCGCAAACTCATTGAAGATTCTTTTATAAGATTTTTGAAGTACATTTGCTAAAACATTAAGTCGACCTCTATGAGACATTCCAATCTTGACTTCTTTAATTTTACATTGTCCACCTATTTTAATTATTTGTTCTAAAGCTGGTATTAAACTTTCCGCGCCATCTAAACCAAATCTTTTTGTTCCAACGAATTTTGTATTTAAAAATTTTTCAAAACCCTCGGCTTGTATAAGTTTGTTCAGAATTGCGTTTTTTCCATTTTTTGTAAATTGAAGCGCATTTTCATCTTTTTCGACTCTATCTCTAATCCATTTTCTTTCAGTTGGATTGGAAATATGCATATATTCATAACCAATTGAACCACAATAAGTTTTTTTAAGAAAAGATAATATTTCGCTAATATTTGAATATTTTTTATTTGTAATTCCATCTAAATAAATTCTTTTTTGATAGTCGGCTTTATTAAATCCATAACTACTTGGATGGAGTTCGTCCAGATATTCACTTTCTCTTATCTCTAAAGGGTCAACTTTTGATATTAAATGCCCTCTTTGTCTATACGATCTAATCAAAGAAACCGCTCTAATAGAATCTCTATTTTCTTTTATAAAATCTGTTTTATCAATATAATTATTTTGTTTTTCTACTGAAAGCTTCTGTTCTTCATTATCAATGTTTTTTTGAATTTCGTCTAAATCAATCTTTTTCTTTTCTCGGCTCCATGTTGGTCCATTTATTTCTTTTGCTACCAAATCAATTTCTTCTCCAATATCTAAAAAATAATTTCTCCAACTTTCAGGTAAATCGGAATCTTTATTGATAAATTTTAAATACATTTGCTCAATAAATGCACTATTAGATTTGCTAAGAAAGGATGTTTTTTTATATTCTAGATTTTTTGATGATGTCATCTAAGTTATTTTTTAAAATATAATACTAGAAGAATGATTTCAATTGGACAATTTATTAAATAAAGTTTTTCCAATTTCTGATGGCGATTTTGCAACAGTAATCCCACATTCCTCCATTTTTTTAATTTTGTCCTTTGCTCCTCCTTTTCCACCTGAAATTATAGCGCCTGCATGCCCCATTCTTCTACCTTTGGGAGCCGCTAATCCTGCTATAAAACCTACCATCGGTTTTTTTATTTTATGATTTCTTACAAATTCTGCTGCCTCCTCTTCTGCTGTTCCGCCTATTTCGCCAATCATCAAAATAGATTTTGTTTCTTCATCATTTAAAAATAAATCTAAACAATCAATAAAGTTTGTTCCATTAATTGGATCTCCTCCAATCCCAATGCAAGTTGTTTGTCCCATTCCATTTTCAGTAGTTTGTGCAACTGCTTCATAAGTTAAAGTTCCAGATCTTGAGACAATGCCCACAGAACCTTTTTTGTGTATATTTCCTGGCATAATACCAATCTTACATTCATCTGGAGTAATGATGCCAGGACAATTTGGACCAATTAATCTTGAATTTGATTGTATTAATTTCTGTTTAACTCTAAGCATATCTAAAACTGGAATTCCTTCTGTAATACAAATTATTAATTCCATCGAAGCATCTATAGCTTCAATTATTGCTGCTCCCGCGAATTTTGCTGGCACATAAATCATGGAAGCGTTGGCTCCTGTATTTTCTTTAGCTTCTTTAACAGTATTAAATACCGGTCTCTCTAGATGAATCTGTCCTCCTTTTTTTGGTGTAACTCCGCCAACTAAATTAGTTCCATATTTTATTGCTTGTTCAGAATGGAACGTACCATGAGATCCTGTGAAACCTTGGCATATAACTTTAGTATTTTTATTAATTAAAACTGACATAATTTATTTTATTGCCTCAACTACTTTTTCTGCTGCATCACCAAGATCGGATGCTGAAATAATTTTTAGTCCAGAATTGTCTAATATTTTTTTTCCTTCTTCAAAATTAGTTCCCGCCAATCTTACAACTAATGGAACATTTATTTTAATTTCTCTGGCTGCTTCTACTAATCCTTTTGCAAGAACATCACATCTCATAATTCCTCCAAATATATTAATTAATATACCTTTAACATTTTTATCAGATAAAATTATTTTGAAAGCCGCTGAAACTTTTTCTTTTGAAGCTCCGCCTCCCACATCTAAAAAGTTTGCAGGCTCCTCTCCGTACAATTTGATAATATCCATTGTTGCCATTGCAAGTCCGGCGCCATTCACCATGCATCCTATGTTGCCATTTAACTTAATATAAGCTAAATCATGTTTGCTCGCTTCTATTTCTGTTTCTTCTTCTTCATTTAAGTCTCTTAGTTCCATAATTTCGGGATGTTTAAAAAGTGCATTATCATCAAAGTTCATTTTTGCATCTAAACAAACAATATTATTATCTTTAGTTAAAATAAGTGGATTGATCTCAACCAGACTTGCATCTGTTTCAATAAACATTTTATAAATTGATTTAATTAATTTAATTGCTTCTTCGTTTGCTTCTTGACCTAAATTAAATATTCCTAAAATTTTTTTACAATCGTCTTCAGAAATTTGATCGCTAAATTCAACCTTTGTAGTTAAAATTTTTTCTGGATTTTTATTTGCAACATCTTCTATATCCATTCCTCCTTGATCACTTGATATAAATGCAATTTTAGAACTTTCTCTATCTACCAAACATGACAAATAAAATTCTTTATTAATTGCCGATGCTTCTTCTACATAAAGTCTTTTAACCTTTCTTCCATTTGGTCCTGTTTGGTGTGTTACCAATATTTTTCCAATTAAATTTTTTGCTTCGTTCTCTAAATCGTTTAAATTATTGACTAATTTTACACCTCCGGCCTTTCCTCTGCCTCCAGAATGGATTTGAGCTTTTAAAACATATTTCTCTGTTTTTAAAGTTTTGGCTTTTTCTAACAATTCTTGCACTTTAAAAGCAAAAATGCCTTTTGGAACTTTTGCACCATAATTTTTTAATATTTTTTTTGCCTGATGCTCGTGAATATTCATTGATTATTTTTTTAAATCTGGATCAATGGCAGATGCCGCTTCCCACAATTTTTTCACGGCCTCTATCGAATGATTAAATTCTGATTTTTCTTTATCGTCTAATTCTATTTCTTCAATTTTTTCTATTCCATTTTTTCCTATAATAACTGGAACACCAGCATAAATTTTTTCAACTCCATATTCTCCGTTCATATATGCTGCGCAAGGTAAAAGTTTTTTTTCATCATTCATATATGCTGAGGCCATTTCAACTCCTGATGCTGCTGGCGCGTAAAAAGCTGAACCTTTTTCTAAATATTTAACTATCTCAGCACCTCCATCTCTGGTTCTTTGATTTATACTTTCTAATTTTTCTGAAGAAATTTTTCCCTCTTTAACAAGACCTAATAAAGGTTTTCCAGATACCTTTGTAAATCTTGGCAATGGTACCATTGTGTCTCCATGACCACCCATTACCATTGCATCAATTTCTTTAACTGGAACGTCCAACTCTAGTGACAAAAAAAGTTTAAATCTTGAACTATCTAATATTCCAGCCATACCAACTACTTTATTTGCTGGTAGACCTGAATACTTTTGAAATGCCATAACCATCACGTCTAGCGGATTTGTTATACAAATTACAAAAGCTTCTGGGGAATGAGTTTTTATTCCTTCAGCAACTTGTTTTATAATTTTTAGATTTATTCCCAATAAATCATCTCTGCTCATTCCTGGTTTTCTGGGAACTCCGGCAGTAATAATTATTACATCTGAATTTTTAATATCTTCATAATTATCTGTGCCAGAAAAATTAACATTAAATCCATCTACTGATGATGATTGTGCAATATCAAGAGCTTTACCTTTTGCTATACCGCTTGCTACATCGAACATTACAACTTGATCGGCTAATTCTTTAAGTCCAATTAGATGAGCCAAAGTTCCTCCAATTTGCCCTGCACCAATTAAAGATATTTTACTCATAATTATTTCATTACCGGCATAACAAATTCAGGATTTGATCTAACGCCAGATGGCCACCTTGAAGTTATAGTTTTTAATTTAGTGTAAAACCTTACGCCTTCTGGACCGTGCATATGTTGATCTCCAAACAAGGATCTCTTCCATCCTCCAAAACTATGATAAGCAACAGGAACTGGAATAGGTATGTTTATTCCAACCATTCCAACTTTTATTTTATTTGCGAAAGTTCTTCCCACATCTCCATCTCTTGTATAAATACTTGTTCCATTTCCAAACTCATGATCATTTATAAGTTGAAGGGCTTCATTAAAATTCTTAACTCTCACGACAGATAAAACTGGTCCAAAAATTTCTTCTTTATATATTCTCATATCTTTTTTAACATGATCAAACAAACATCCACCAATATAATAGCCATTTTCATAACCTTGAAGCTTGATGTTCCTACCATCTACAACCAATTTTGCACCTTCTTTTACTCCTAAATCAACATATCCTTTCACTTTTTCTAAATGTTCTTTGGTTACCAAAGGTCCCATCTCAGATGCTT
>MPLX02187990.1_pt1 | contig 11429 bp, 9 predicted proteins | sample 1617341 | NCBI WGS metagenome assembly MPLX02 (sample SAMN05944804, study PRJNA350692) | marine metagenome | biome: marine; feature: ODZ; material: water; isolation source: 120 m water sample filtered on 0.2 um supor filter | place: Pacific Ocean | collected 2012-04-08 | depth 120m m | reverse complement strand
TTTATAACTTTTCCTGTTTGATAGTCGGAAGCGTAGAGCGTATCTCCTGCTGCATTGATGACCAGCCCGCCTTCAGTATGTTGCGCCACATTGCTGGCCAGGATCGAGGCGGCGTTGGTTGAGTCAGTGAAGTCCAGAGGCAATGTTGAGCTGTTTAAATCGATCTCATAAATATGATTGCTGAAATCTGAGAAATAGAGAGTTTCAGTGCTCTCATGAACAGCAACAGCTTGAGGGTTGCTGTAGTTCTGGGCCAGAACTTCCTTGATTGCTGATGCTGGATCCAGGCTGGAGATTTGCGTGCCTGCCTCAGCGATGTAGAGTTTGTTTAGGTCCTGGCTGTAATAAATTGCGTTGGGATTGCCGAAGCCATTGCCAAATGTATTGAAATCGCCGCTTAGGTTTTGGGAGTAAACGCGATTATGGTCATCGCTGATGAATAGAATTGGGTCTGTGTTGGAAGTGTCTTCCGCTAAGCCTGATGGCCCATTGAATCCATTGCCGATGATGGTAGCAAAGTCGGTGCTGGATGAAGGGTTTAATTGGATGATGGTTGACCCGCCGCCGCCGCCATTGCCCTCATTGGCAACATAGAGATAGAAATCACTACCTAAGCTGCTGTAATTAGATTGCTCCAGCGTGTTGGACTGGATTCCGTTTCCCTCTCCTAGGATGATCTGTTGCGCAGCTTCGCTGTTGTTTAGCTCAGGGTTAGATGGCGCCATGAATCAACATCCTAATCATTCACTCCAATCTAGCCCTTGCTTGTGAATACAACACAGATCTCTGTAGCTTCACTCGCGTTGTCAAATTCTTGGACCCGTGTATTTATGCTCATATTTGACTCAGGGCCTTCGAATATCTCTTGCGCTTTTCTTCCTTGCTGGCCTTGGGCAGTGAATATGTTGGCCTGGGTGAATCTTAGCTTCCAGAATCGTTTGCAGTGACTGGCTTTTGTTGTTTGTCTTGTCCTCTATTGGTTGAACCTCGGATCGTGATCTATGTGCCGAAACCTGCTGCAATCGGCGCTGTTGCCCTGCTTGGCAGTTCATGGCTGATCCGATTTTTTGTCTGCTTTCTTTCTTGCAATGCTTGTTCAGAACTGGCCTGGCGTTGCTTGCTGAAGCCCTGTTCGCGGCCATGATCTTCACGTCTCCCTTACCTTGATTCCCATGGCTTGCCAGCGTGGTTGGCCCGCACGAATTCATTCCGATGGCCTTAGTGGTGCTTGTTCAGTCGTTTATCAGCTCAAGCAGCTGAAGATGGCGCAAGCTTGATTTCGGTAGGCCCAACGTTGAAGCCAGGCATCGTTGAATCACCACTTCCGCATCATCACCAATGCGTCCGCCCAGCAGTTCTGTCAGCACTCCTAGTTCCCGTCCACTGTCGCTGGCTTCGCGCAACATGCATTCTGTTGCGGAGGCCGCCATGGCTTTACATGCCTGGCTTGCCAGTTGAGTGATGATCTCCTCTGAACCCTCGGTGAGGCGAAGGCACTCCTCCGTTAACGAGGTCTCAATTCGCGGACCCATCATCTTCAGGATCGGTTTCAGCAGACCCGCCTGAACGGGCTGCAAAGCTGTGAGCATTCCCATGCTGATCAGGGCCACTGCCCAGGGGCGATGTTTCCAGGCGTGCCAATCAATCACATCTTGCTATCAATCTGCTGACTGTAGGCAGCTGCGTGATCTGTTCCGTTCTCTGGTTAGGGTCGGGAGCTGATCAGCCTCTGCCCTGCCTGGAATGGCCACTCTCTCAGCGCGTTGGCACCGCTCCATCAGGGAGATTCCTCAGGCTGACTGGCAACAGCTGCTGGGAAGCGAGGGGATTCCCTTTTACCAATGGGAATGGTTGGAGGCTCTGGAAGCATCGGCAAGCATTGCGCCTCAGCAGGGCTGGCAACCTCTGCATCTCGTCCTCTGGAGGGATGCTGTTGCTGTTGCGGTGGCACCGCTCTATCTCAAGGGCCACAGCTATGGAGAGTTTGTTTTCGATCAGAGCTTTGCGCGTCTGGCCGCAGGCATGGGCCTGAGCTATTACCCCAAGTTATTGGGGATGAGTCCCGTCAGTCCTGTGCAGGGCTACAGATTCTTTGTGAGCCCAGAGGAGGACGAGGCAGAGCTCACCGTTGTGATGATGCAGGAGATTGACCGGCTGGCACGTCGCCATGGAATCAGCAGCTGCAATTTCCTTTACGTGGATCCCGAGTGGCGTCCCCTTGCTGAAGCGGCGGGCTGTGCCGCTTGGCTCAATCATCAAAGCCTCTGGTCAGCAGAGGGGAGTAGGGATTTTGCCGACTATCTGTCAGGTTTCAACGCCAATCAACGCCGCAATATCAAGCGAGAGCGCCGGGCTGTGGTCACTGCCGGATTGACGGTGACAGCCTTGACGGGAGATGACCTTGATCGCCAGCTGCTGCAGCGGATGCACAGCTTTTACGAGCAGCATTGCGCCAGGTGGGGGCAATGGGGAAGCAAATATCTTTCCGAGCCATTCTTCGAGGCGCTGGCTGAGCCCTCTCATCGAGACAGGGTTGTGCTGTTCAGTGCCCATCGAGGGGTGGTGCGTGATCCTGTCGCAATGTCCCTGTGCGTGCGTGACAACCAGATGCTTTGGGGGCGCTACTGGGGTAGTGACGAAGAGATTGATTGCCTTCACTTTGAGGTTTGCTATTACGCACCGATTGCCTGGTCCCTTGAACAGGGGATTCAGCACTTTGACCCTGGTGCCGGAGGTGGGCATAAACGCCGCAGAGGATTTATCGCCAGGCCGGCAGTGAGTCTGCACCGCTGGTATCACCCCGGTATGGATTCCCTGATCCGTGCCTGGTTGCCCAAGGTCAATGGCCTGATGATCAAGGAAATTGAAGCGATGAACGAGGACTTGCCATTCCGTGTTGAACAACCTCCATTGTCATTTGTAGGCTGAAGGGATGGTTACTAGCATCTCCAGCGTGGTGACGGATCCAGAGGCAATCCAGGCCCTTGATGATCGTCTCTCCCATCGTTTCATTGAACTCGATCCTTTCGGCTACTTCCTGATCCGGGTGGATTCCGCAGCTGGGGAGTTGGTGATCGAGCATTACCCAAACCATGTGGACGAGCGGGGCAGGGCCATAGATCCAGATACCGGCCAGGTTCTGCACTGTCGAAAAGGGGCTGCGCGCACTCCTGCGGCTGTGTTCAGGGGCCGCAGTGCCAAAGAGTTGGGGATGCAGCTCACTGAGGGCAAAGGCAGTCATCCGATCAGCCGTCTCGATCATGCCCTTTATCTGGGCAGGGAACTTCAGAAGGCGGAAACCTGTTTACTGACCGGTGAAACCTACCTGCAGGATTAAGGGTGGCGTCCTTTCAGGCTGTCTGCAGCTCTGCTGGTGTCGCTGAGGCTTCCTCCGGAGGCAGGGATTCAAGTTGTTCATGAATTTCCCTTTGAACAATGCCCCTGTATTCCATGAAATGTTCGTTATGGGCGAGCACGACTAGGAACTGCTCCAGCATGGCTGGATTTTTTCTGGCCATCCCGAGCATGTAGCGCCAGAAGCGAATGCGCGTGTTGCGTTTGATTCCCTGCCTCCAGACCACAATCGAGAGCGCTTTGATGTCGATCCAGCTGGGAAGTTTGGCCGTAGCTTGCCAACGGGGAGCACCCATTTTCAGGTAGTAGGAATAGACCCGATCCATGTAGGCGTTCGGCTCGTAAAGGGCGCAAAATGCTTCGACGTATTCATTGGCAATGTCTCGAATTGGTCGTGTCGGCTTGAAGTTGAGCAGATTTGTCTGATTCACGCCTTTGGCTGCATCTTCATTCTGAATCAAGCGCCCTTCCTTCTCAAGACGATGCCAGAGGGCTGTATTCGGAAGAGCCTGCAACATCCCCATCATTGCTGCCGGGATTCCTGTTCTGGTCACGAATTCAACGATGCGCCCACCGGCGCCATTCTTTTCACCATCGAAACCGATGATGAACCCGGCCATCACCCGGATGCCGTTTGCGGTGATCCGATCGACGGCAGCATCAAGAGGGTTGCGGGTGTTCTGGAGTTTCCCCGCGGTTTCCAGGCTTGCTTCATCAGGGGTCTCGATGCCCAGGAAGACACTTTCAAAGCGAGCGTCATGCATCATTCTCATCATCTCGTCGTCATCGGCGAGGTCTACGGAGGCTTCTGTCGCGAAGCTGAAGGGGTAACCTCTCTCCTCCTGCCAGGCTCTGATTGCCGGTAGCAGTTGTTTGGCATTTCTCTTGTTGCCGATGAAGTTGTCATCGACAAGGAAGATCGATCGTCTCCAGCCGAGATCGTAAAGGGATTGGAGTTCGGCGATCAGTTGATCCGGTGTCTTGGTTCTTGGTTTGCGTCCGTAGAGAACGATGATGTCGCAGAACTCGCAGTTGAAAGGGCAGCCACGGGAGAACTGCACCGACATCGAGTCGTAGGCGTCGAAGTGGAGGAGATCAAAGCGGGGAACCGGTGTTGAGGTCACATCCGGTTTGATTCCTTCGGCGCTGAACCTGCCGCCGGTCTCGCCCCGTTCAAGGGCCTCAAGGAACATTGGCAGGGTGATCTCGCCCTCATCGAGGATCTTGAAATCTGCGAGAGCTATTTCCGGGGCGTCCGGTGTTGAGCTGGCGAAGGGGCCGCCAATGGCGACCGGCAGGCCACGCTGCTTGGCTTTGGCAATCTGAACCTCCATGTCGTCCTTCTGGACGATCATTCCGGAAATCACGACCAGCTCGGCCCAGTTCCAGTCAGCTTCACTGACCTCATTGACGTTGCGATCAACCAGCTTCATCTCCCACTCCTGAGGCAACAGTGCGGCGACTGTTACAAGCCCGAGAGGGGGAAGCAGAACCTTCCGATTCACAAGTTCGAGGATCTTCTCGTAGCTCCAGAAGGTTTTAGGGAACTGGGGATAGAGGAAGAGGGTTCGCATATGCGAGGACCAGACGGAGGGTGGGATGACGGTCGACCCGGCCTGAGTCCCGTGCGTGTCCGAAATTAGAAGTTGACAAACCTTAGGTGTTCTCCAGTTGGAGCGCCCCTGTTTCTGATCTAATGGGTCTGAACTTCTTGTCAGCTCATGGGCGTTGTGATTTATTTGTCACTTGTTGGCGGTGGACTGCTGGCAGCTTTTCTGCTGACAACAATTCTCAAGGGACTCAAGATCATCTGATCTCCTCCATGACGGTGTTGCCCTTTCGCCACCAGCCGAGCAGCACCAGACCCAGTCCCAGGCCTCCTGCCGTGGCAAATGTTGTGGGTAAGCCCACTCCCATGAACAGGAAGGCTGCAAGCAGTCCACTCAGGCCACCGCCCCCGAGAAAAGCGATCTGGCTGAGCCCGGCCATGCGACCACGCAGAACCTGAGGAGAGCCAACCTGCGTGATCAGGTTGGTGCTGCTGAGTAGGCCGGCGGTGCCGGCCCCGATCAGAAAGGTCATCATCAGGCTGAAGACTGCAGCACCGCTGATGGCCATCCCCAGTTGTGCCAGTGCGGTGATCATTCCGTAGACGCTAAGGGTCAAGAATGGATGGCGACAGAACGTTCTGCTGTTGCGTTGCAGAATCACGCCTCCGAGAATGCTTCCAGCGGCAAGAACGCTGGTGAAGATCCCAAGATCCTTCGGCTCAGGCCCCAGAATCTTGGCTGCAATCAATGGCGCGAGGCCGGGATGGAAAAAGCCCACAAGGCATAGCACTGCGGTGAAAGCCAGGACGCCACGCAGGGTCCCACCGCTATCTCGCCAGGCATGAACCAGGGTGGCCTTCTCCCCAGACCCACTGCGTTGCTCTTGATCACGGTTCGGTTGCAGCAGCCAGATCACACTGCTGATCGGCAGAAGATAGCTGGCGGCATCGATGAAAAGTGCTGAGGCGGCACCAAAAACAGTCACCAAGACAGCTCCCAGAAGCGGCCCGATCAATTTGCCCACATTGAACATCACCGAAAAACTGGCCAGGTAGGGGGCAAGTTGCCCGGGCCGCTCAACGAGCAGAGCGCAGTATTTATTCCGTGCTGTGAGTTCAAAGGCGCTGGAGATTCCCACCAGCAGAGTGCTGATCAACAGCAGTGTCACTGCGGCACTGCCCTCCAGGAGCGGAATCGCCAGTGCTCCCAGTCCGGCCGATCCAAGCAGAGCCCATTGCGCTCGTACCAGGACCTGCTCACATCCGATTCGATCGGTTGCAACCCCTGCTGGGCCGCTGATGATCAATGTCGGTAGTGAGAGGGCTGCAAAGTTCAAGGCCAGGATCAAGGGATTTTCCGTGCCTTCCATGAGGAACCATCCCTTGGCTGTGACCCCGGCAAAGGAGCCAGCAGTGCTGATTCCAGATGCTGCAAGGAAGATGCTGCGTTGATGGGTTCTCCAGAAAAAGGCAGAGCTCACGAGCCGGTCCTTTCGGCAGCGACCATCGGCCCTGCAGCAACAATTTCACCGCTCAGGTCGTAGATATCCGCTCCGGTGATCCGCACGGGCAGCATTGTCCCTGGCGAGGCCTGAACTGCGGCTTCACCTCCTGAAACCTGCACCTCGCCGTCAATCTCAGGAGCGAAACGGGCGCAGCGACCAATCATCTGGCCTGTTTCAGGCTGAAGTTGTTCAATCAGCACCTCGACTGTCTGTCCAATTAAGCGGCTGTTGCTGGCTGCAGAGATCGGTTGCTGCAGAGACATCAGTCGGTCTTTGCGCGCTTCTGCAATCTCTGATGCCACGGCATCCGGAAGTGCAGCAGCAGGAGTGCCTTCCTCGGCTGAAAAGGTGAACACACCAACGTGATCGAATCGCTGCTGTTTCAGAAATGAGGCCAGATGCTCAAACTGAGAATCGGTTTCACCGGGGTAGCCCACGATCAACGTGGTTCGCAACACGGCGTTGGGAAGTTGGTCGCGGATCCGTTCAAGAAGTTTGGCATTCACATCGACTTGCCAGGGTCGGTTCATGGCGCGCAGCACCTCTGGATGGCTGTGTTGCAGTGGCAGATCGAGATAGGGCAGCACATTGGCCACCTCTCTGTAGGCAGCAAGAACGTCCGGGGTCAGCCCAGTGGGATAGGCATAGTGAACACGGATCCAGGGGATCTCAACGTCTCCCAGGGCCCTGAGCAGTTCTGCCAGACGTGGGCGGCCATAAAGGTCTAAGCCGTAATTGGTGGTGATCTGGCTGATCAGGATCAGTTCCTTCACGCCCTGATCCGCCAGTTGATGGGCTTCAGCCACGATCGATTCGATCGTGCGACTGCGTTGCTTGCCGCGCAGTCGGGGGATGATGCAGAACGCACAGCGGTAATCGCATCCCTCGGCAACTTTGAGGTAAGCCACCGCTTCGCCGGTTGTTCTGTGGCGAGGCAGGTGCTCATTCCCCAGGAAGGTGGGATTGGCACTGACGCGATGCACCCTTTCACCGGATTCGACCCGTTCCAGAACGTCGACGATGTGCTGGTAATCGCCCGTGCCGACAATCGCTTTTGCCTCCGGTAGGGATTCCAGCAGCTCATCCTGAAAATGCTGAGCAAGGCAGCCCGCAATGATCAATTCCTTGCCCTGCTCCGCCAGCTCCACCAGGGTGCGTATGGATTCCTCCCGTGCGTCCTGGATGAAGCTGCAGGTGTTGACCACCACCACGGCGGCTTCGTTTTCATCACTGCTGACGCCATAGCCCGCCTGAGCCAGAAGGCCGAGCATGTGCTCGGTGTCGACCCGATTCTTTTCACAGCCCAGATGAGCAAAGGCCACGGTTGGTTTTGCGCTGGGTGTCGCGCTGGTCGTTGTCATGGACAAGTCATTTCGATATGGCAGGCCCCCGCAGCCACAGGCGCCATCTTTCTTTCAGCCTAGAGAGCTTCTCGCTGCCGAAGCTGCCACAATTCCGTCATCAGAGCAGCAGGCATGGGTTCAACCCGTCTCACCAGTCGTCGTCGCCAGGATCAGGGTGCCAAGTGGGCCCGGATCCTGATGGCGGTGCTCGCCACCGTTGGCGTGATCGATACCGGCTCAATCACTCTCCATCGCTGGGGATGGCTGGGCTCCCTGAGCTGTCCTGGCGGAGCAGAGGGTTGCGACAAGGTGCTGAACAGTGCCTGGGGAACCATCTTCAGCAGCGAAGCCGGCAGCATCCCGCTGTCCTGTGTGGGTTTTCTGGCCTATCTCGCCGTGCTTCTGATGGCGATTGTGCCCCTTTTGCCTGGATTGTCAGACAGCAAGGCTGATATGGCCCGTCGCACCTGGTGGGGGTTGTTTGCCGTCTCCTGCGCCATGGCGACTTTCAGCCTTGTGCTGATTGGGTTAATGGTTCTCAAGATTCAGGCGTTCTGCTTCTTCTGTGTGCTCTCCGCCTGTCTTTCCCTTGCCCTGCTGGTGCTTTCGATTGTGGGAGGGGGATGGGAGGATCTCGCTCAGCTCTTGTTCAGGGGTGTTCTGCTCTCCCTTGCAGTGCTCCTGAGCGGCTTGATCTGGGCTTCTGTCGTTGATCCCAATCGTCGTGATGCCGTGGTCACAGGCCCTGGAATTCCGCCTGTGGTCACCGCTGCCAGTCGTCCTGCCCAGGTGGCACTGGCGGAGCATCTCACGGCTTCTGGGGCTGTGATCTATAGCGCTTACTGGTGTCCGCATTGCCATGAACAGAAGGAGATGTTTGGCAAGCAGGCAGCCGCAAAGCTCAATGTGGTGGAGTGTTCAGCGGATGGACAGAACAGTCAGCGATCTCTTTGTGACAGGAAGGGCATTGAGGGTTTCCCCACCTGGGAAATCAACGGCAAGCTTGATTCCGGGGTTAAACCACTGAAGCAACTTGCTGAACTCAGTGGATACAAGGGATCTACTGAGTTCTGAGCGTTGAAGTCAGTTCTTCACTGGTCTCGTGTAAAGGCCTTTGCCGAGCTCTTGCCTGGAGTGGCATCGCCATTGGGGAAGAGGTGTTGGTGCATCGCTGCGAAAATGTCCTCCACGGCTTTCCCGACGGAACAGGCATGCTTCCAGCAACAGACTGCTTGCCTGCAGCCGATGCTTCAGGTCAAGGAGCAGATTCAGATCACGACGGGATCTGTCATCAAGTTGATGGCATTCGGTTTTGGCTTGATTCTCCATGGGCTTGAGCAGCGCTTGCTCTGAGATCTGCTGCAAGTCGCTTCTGATCGACAAAAGTGCCAAATGCATTCTCCTCGCTGAGCGATCCACGCCAGCATCTCGCCAACACCGCTCCCGCAGAGCTTCGATGGCCCCAGTCAACGCAGCCGGCGGCATCTGCATGTCGTGATTGTGATTGAAGGGTTGTGGATTTCGGCTCTCCAGATCAACGGGATCCAAGGCGAGTGGTCCGAGGTCAATGCCCTGCATCTGTCTGGCGATCACCAGGCATTCCATCAGCGAGTTGCTGGCGAGTCGGTTGGCTCCGTGAAGTCCTGTGCAGGCCACTTCCCCTACGGCATAAAGCCCTGAGATGGATGTTGCAGCCTGCAGATCTGTGGCTACTCCTCCCATCCAGTAATGGGCTGCAGGTGCCACAGGGATCGGTTGGCTGAGGGGATCCAGCCCTAGTTCACGGCATCGTTCCAGGATGGTGGGAAAGCGCAGTTCGGCCTTCTCGCTTGCAATCGTGCTGAGATCAAGCCCCACATGCTCGATGCGCTGGGAGCGCATCGAGCGCAGTAGGGCTCTGCTGACCTGATCCCGCGGAGCGAGATCTCCGCCACTGAGGCCCTTGACGGGGCTGCGGCCCTGGGAATCAACCAGAACAGCTCCTTCGCCTCTTACCGCCTCTGAAATCAGGAAGCAGGGTGCTCCAGCAAGTTTGAGAGCCGTGGGGTGGAATTGCACAAACTCCAGATCTTCCACGGCTGCACCAGCCATCCAGGCAAGGGCAACACCCTCGCCACAGGCCTGGGCGGGATTGGTGGTGTTGGCAAAAAGATGGCCGCCGCCACCGGTGGCCAGCACCACAGCCCTTGCGGGGATCCAGTGGAGTTGGCGACCGTCAAGGATCTGGACGCCGCAACAGCGATTTCTTTCCACCCAAAGCTGGGTGACCCTCACCCCTCGACGATGCAGCAGGTTGGGGCGCTGTTCCACCCGATCCTGGAGGATCTCGACCAGGGCTCGGCCGGTTTGGTCCTGAACATGCAGCACACGACGATGGCTGTGGGCTGCTTCAAGGGTGGTGGCCAGGCCACCTCCTGGCAGATCTCGATCAAAGGCCATGCCCAGATCAAGCAGGCGTTGGACGCAGGTTGGTGCCTCTTCAACCAGCTGGCGTACGGCATCACCGTCACAGAGGTTTGCACCAGCGCTGATGGTGTCAGCTGCATGGCTTGCAGCGCTGTCTTCTGGACGGGTGACAGCTGCAATCCCTCCCTGGGCCCAGCGGCTAGAAGAATGGCGGCTGGTGTTGCGATTGAGCAGCAGCACCTTCAACTCGGAAGGCAGCTCCAGGCAGCTCATCAAACCGGCTGCACCGGCGCCGATGACCACAACATCCCAAGGCCCTTGCGGGATGGGATGGGATTGCTCAGGAGGGCCCATCAGGATGAAAAACCTTCGGTTGCCCGACGGTGCGGTTCAGAGGATTGTCGCTTCTGAAAGCGGATTGCGGAAGTCGACGTTGTTGATTTGAGGTCGCCTGAGCTCTGCAGGGATTGGCTGCTCTTGTCCAGGTTGCTCAGATCAGGCCACTGAGCTGAGGTTGGCCAAGCGCAGTGAGGAAGAACAACCCATCGATCACAACAGTGGTCATCAGCACGGCACTGGCGATAGCCCATGCATGACCGGATTGAAGCGGCATCAAGGCTCGCCTGCGCATGCGTCTTGACAGGAGGGCGATCAATGTTGCGGCGATCAGTAGGTAGATCAAAGGTTGAGGGTGGAGCAGATCAAGCGCTGTCTGATGCAGCAGCAGTGGTGCTTCCTCAATCGGGGCTCTGACAACAAGTGGCCAGCGATCCATGACACCAGTCAGCAAAATCATCAGGTCTGTGACTGCCGTTCCCAGCAGAGAGGCCAGGTAGAACGCCGAGCCAATTCGCCAACGGTTGCTCAGACCCACCAGGGCCAGAGGTAGGGCAATGGCTTCGATGGGTAGATGCCAGACCGGCATTGCACGCATCCAGCCCCAGTAAATGCATCCCGATAACCAGCTGCCGCTGAGTCCAACCAGCAGGCAGCCCGTTTCAGACAACAGACCAGAGTTGCTGATGGCAAGGTTGATGCCGATAGCGAGCAGCACACCCGTGAACAGGCAAGCGGAAACCGGGTGCAGATTCACCCATGGAGCCTGTAACAGAACAGGCAGAACCACCATGAATCCGGCCATGAGTGTCAGCAGGCGACGCTCATCAGCTGCGCTTTGATCGATAGGCCCCTCGGTTTCGGAATGCTCCTCGGTTTCGGAATGCTCCTCGGTTTCGGAAGGCCCCTTGGTTTCGGAATCCTTGGCAGGACCAT
>MPLX02119837.1_pt1 | contig 11440 bp, 8 predicted proteins | sample 1617341 | NCBI WGS metagenome assembly MPLX02 (sample SAMN05944804, study PRJNA350692) | marine metagenome | biome: marine; feature: ODZ; material: water; isolation source: 120 m water sample filtered on 0.2 um supor filter | place: Pacific Ocean | collected 2012-04-08 | depth 120m m | reverse complement strand
GTCAGCCGGAGCATGACGCCGTCTCGTGCGAACCACGTGAAGTGGACGCCGACGGGGCCGGCCGGAGATCGCGCGCGCCCCTCGACGCGGTAGGCCGGTACGTCTCCCAGGACGATGTCCTGGGCGCTTTCGACGCGCAGTCCCTGGGTCTGCGCCTCGTCGAGGTACTCCTGCGCGGACTTCCGCGGGTCGGTTCCCTGCCCCTGGGTTTCGAGCACGACCTGCGACTTCCGGTCGGGGGAGACGGCACCGACGGCGGCCCGGGTATTGATCACATCCCAACCGTCGGGGAAGCGCACACTGAATCCCATGTCCGCTTGCAGGAAGCGGTCGCGCTGGAAGACACCCTCGGCGGCACCGATTCCCACGACCAGGCCGTCGAGTTGGCTCAGATACGCCGCGTGGCTCGCCGCGATAGGTGCCCTGGGGGTCCAGCGGATGGTGCGAGCGCGTGCCCCCGCCCTGGCGACCCGCTCGCTCGTGGCCGGGTGGGTGTCCATGTAGCCCTGGTGACGCGAGAAGCCGAGTTGGAGTCGTTCGCTGAACTCCAACTCCCGGAGAAAATTCGCCATGCCCACCGGGTCGTAACCCGCGACTGCAGCCAGGCCCTGGCCCAGCCGGTCGGACTCGCGTTCCTGGTCGCGTCCGTAGGCCGTGACTTGGCCCACCGCCGCCCAGCGCAGGTACTTGGGCAGCGAGTTCATCATGCTCTGGCGCGCGGAGGCGTGGCGGCGCGCGACGTGCACGATCTCGTGGCCGAGCACGTTGGCGAGCTCGTCCTCGGAATTCGAGAGTATCAGGAGTCCACGCGAAACGAAGATGAAGCCTCCGGGTAGCGCGAATGCATTTGGTGCGTCCTGGTCCACGACCTGAAAGCTGTAGGTGAAACTCGTGCGCGGTGCCTGGTGCGCGACGCGCTGGCCGACCCGTTCCACATAGCGTTTCAGGGCCGGGTCGTTGACGACGCCGATCGCCATGGGGATCTCTTTCGCGGCCTCTTCACCGGCGCGCTGGTCGTCGGCCTCGCTGTAGAGGATGATGTCGGGTTTGGACTCTTTCCCGCCCTTCGAACGCGGGGAGGGAGAGCTGCACGCGCCGAGAAGCAGGCTGCTCAGCAGGAGGCTCCATACGCTCGTGCGGAGCCAGGGGTGGGGGCGCATCAGTTCTCCGGTACGGGTTCCGGACGCAGCGCTTCGAGTGCGTTCTCGCGCACCGTGATGCCGCGGCGTTGGTACTTGCTTCGGGCCTTGGGCGAGAAGGAGCCCGTCACGAGGACTTCTCGGGCGTCGATGGCTCGCCCGTCGCCGAGGGTGCTGCGTTTCAGCGTGTTGGCGTAGGCGTGGGCCGGCTTCGTCCATATCGCGTAGTCGAGGGGGAGCACCGCGACCAGCCGCCCGTCGCGCGTGAAGCCCGCCACCGTGCCGCCCCGGAACGCCGTCAGCAATTCGAAGGGAGTCACGTTGTCGTGGTAGGCGTGGAGCAGCTCGGCGGAGCGCGCGTAGAGGTTGGCGTCTTCTTCCGAGGTTGCCCCGAGCGCCACATCGATCAGCGCCCTGCGGTTGGCGACCAGGTCGAGCGCTGCGAGGTGCCCCACGAGCTCTGCCTGCTGGCGGGGCGAGTACCACGGATGGGCGATGAATGCTTCGGTGGAATCTTCTGAAATTCCCATTACGGCGAGCTCGACTCGGGCGAGGCGCTGCAGGTCCGTGGGCGAGAAGTCGCGCACGATTTCGGCACTGCGGTCGCGGTGGCCCGGGGTGAAGATCCGTTCGCCGAAGCCGCCCACTGTCGAGACCCACGCGAAGCGGTTCAGTTCCTTCTGGAGTTCGGCGTTCGAGGAGTACGGATCGACTCCTAGCTCGAAGGCGAGTTCGCGCTTGCGCTGCGCGAAGCCGAAAAACTCGTCGCGATGCGTGCTCCCCGTCGGAGCGCCGCGCAGGGCGTCGGCGGCTTCTTCGGGAACGCCGTGTTCCGAATCCGATGGCCGGGTGACGAGGTTCCACGTGGCGACGAAGGGGCTCCCGAGCGAGCGCTGGACCGCCTTGCCGAACTCGGCACCCGCGGAGCGCTCGCGCAACTGGGCCAGAGCTTCGATCTCGGCGACGCGCTCGCGCAGGGAGTCGTCGCCGTAGGCCGTGTATTCGCCGAATGGGGACGAGATCTCGTAGACGCGCATGAAGCCGTCCGTTTGGACCTCGTCGGCGACGTAGTGGTGCGGACCCTCGCGAAGCTCACTGGGCAGGAGAGCGGCCGCGTTCTGGACAGGAGGCGTTTCGTAACCGAGCGAGGCATCCGTGTCTCCTGCCGCGAGCACCGGAAGCGAGGTGCGCTCGGGAGCGGGCGGTGCGGTCGTCGAACAGGCGGTGGCGGCGGCGAAAGCCACCGCGGCGAATAATTCATGTCGGAGCATTCGACTCACGGCACGCTAGCGTGCGTTCCCGCAGCGCGGCGCGCAAGCGCTGCCCCGCTCGTGGTAAGATCACCCACGGATTTTCTGGAGGGACGTGATGCCGGTCGATCGGGAAAAGGCGGTGGGTTCGAGCCTCGGAGTGCGCGAGGGGGGATGGGACGTCGACGACGTGATCCTCTATCACCTGGGTATCGGGGCCGGCGTGCCGGCCACGGAGGCGAACGAACTCGAGTACACCTACGAGAAGAACCTGAAGGTGCTGCCGAGCTTCGTGGTGGTGGCGGGTGGGCGCCGTCCGAGCGCCGCGAGTACGACCGGGTTCAAGATCCCGGGGATCGAGTTCAATCTGACGCAGCTCCTCCACGGCGAGCAGGACATCGAGATCCACCGGCCCCTGCCCACGTCCGCCGAGACGAAGACCGAGGGCCGCGTCGCCGATGTCTTCGACAAGGGGAAAGCCGCTCTCGTGATCATGGAGAACGAGACACGCGACCGCGATTCCGGCGAACTGCTCTACACGACCCGCATGTCTGCCTTCATCCGCGGAGAGGGCGGTTTCGGCGGACCCGCCGGTCCGAAGCCCGGCAACGAGCCGCCGGAGCGCGAGCCGGACGGTGTAGTCGAGACCCGGACGCTGCCGCAGCAGGCACTGCTCTACCGCCTGAACGGCGACAAGAATCCACTTCACGCGGATCCCGAGTTCGCGAAGATGGCCGGCTTCGACACACCGATCATCCACGGGCTCTGCTCCTATGGCATTGCCTGCAAGGCGATCGTGGATGCTGTGCTGGGCGGCGATCCGACGCGTGTCGCCCGCTATCAGGCCCGCTTTCGCGGGGTAGCGTTTCCGGGCGAGACGTATCTCACGTCCTGGTGGAACGAGGGTGACGACATCGTTCTCTCGGTGAAGTCGAAGGAGCGCGACGCACCGATCATCAGCAACGCGGCGATCTCGGTCAGGAGCTGAATCGCTCTCGACGGCCTGTCGCTCACCGGGAGGAGTTACGCGCTGCTCTCGCCGGACGGGCCGCGGGCATTCGGGTCGGGCGGGGCGCCGGTGGGCAGCGTGGATGACGACGCCCTGCCCATGCAGCACACCCTGGTATCCTGACTCAGCGAAATGACGAGCGCGTCCCGACCCGATGCTGTCCACCGTCCGGTCTTCGTGATCGGGTGCGGGCGTTCCGGGACCACGGTTGTATTTCACGCCCTGGCGGAGCACCCCGACTTCGCCTGGATCTCGAATTGGTCGAACCGTTTCGGTGCTGCCTCGGCGTGGCTCGCCCTGGCAAGGCTGCGTCATGCACCCGGTGTGCGCGCACTGGGGGAAAGCGCTCTGCGGCCCCGGCCTGTCGAGGGCTACCGCGCGTGGATCGACTGCTTCCCGGGTTTCAACCGCCCGACGCGCGATCTCTTCGCCCGCGACTGCAGCGACTCCTGCGCCGATCGCATGCGAGCGCTGGTGTCGCGGCATGCGTCTGCGCAGGGGTGTTCGCGTTTCATCGCAAAGTACACGGGTTGGTCTCGGGTAGGCTTCATGGACCGAGCGTTTCCGGACGCTCGCTACGTTCACGTGGTGCGCGACGGTCGGGCGGTTGCCGCGTCGCTGCTCGGGGTGGGCTTCTGGGAGGGCTGGCGCGGGCCCGAGCAGTGGCGTTGGGGACCGCTCTCCGAGGAACACGAGTCGCTCTGGAAGGCGAGCGATCGCTCCTTTGCGGTGCTCGCGGGACTCCAGTGGAAGATCCTGGTCGAAAATATTCGCGGGGCCGGTGCAGGACTCGGAGACCGTTACCGCGAGGTGCGCTACGAGGAGTTCGTGGCGGATCCCTGGGCCAGCGTGGATGCGCTTCGGCTCTGGTGCGGCCTGCCCAGCGCCGCGGGCCTGGCGGATCGAGTCGCCTCTCTCGGCGTGCGCGACGTCGGTGAGAAGTGGCGCGCGCTGAGCGACGAGGACCAGAGAGGCCTGTCCGAGGCGCTCGGGCCCGCACTCCGGTCGTTCGGCTACGTCGACTGAGCTCTGGCCGCGGTCTCGTAGGCGAGGGCGACGGGGCGCCACTCAAGTCTCGCGCTGCGGCCGTGGTGAGCGTCGGCTACAGCGACTCCGGGGCGTCCGTGAACCGGTGCGATCGCCGACGGTTTGGCCCCATCGGTCGAATCGCTGACCGCCGGGCCGGATTGGTCTGACGGATTTCATTGCGCAGCCACCTCTTGACACGGATGTTCCCGACGCCGCTGGTCGGTCAGCGGATGGGGAAGTCGTGAATCTGCTCGAGAACATCGGATCGCCGACGGAACTTCGGGCCCTGGCCCGAGAAGACCTCGAGGAGGTCGCGACGGAGCTCCGACGGGAGCTGGTTCGGGTGGGTGCTGAGGTCGGCGGGCACTTTGCCGGGAGCCTCGGCGTGGTCGAGCTCACCGTCGCCCTCCACTATGTCTTCGAGACCCCCTGTGATCGAATCGTCTGGGACGTGGGTCACCAGGGCTACGCCCACAAGATCCTCACCGGGCGCCGAGAGGACCTGCTCCGCATCAAGCGGGCCGACGGACCGAGCGGCTTCTTGCGCCGCTGCGAGGGGCCCTACGACGTCTTCGGCGCCGGGCATGCCGGCACCTCGGTCTCGGCGACGGCCGGCATCGCCGAGGCGCAGCGACGGGCGGGTGACAGCGCGCGTGCGGTGGCGGTGATCGGTGATGGAGCGGCGACGGCGGGCATGTCGTTCGAGGCCCTCAACCATGCCAGCACCCTGGGTGCCGACGTTCGCGTGGTCTTCAACGACAACGGCATGTCGATTGCGCCCAATGTGGGCGGCCTCGCCGAGACCGGCGAGGCCGGGCGCTACTTCGAGGCGCTCGGCTGGCGTTACCTCGGTCCGGTGGACGGCCACGACCTGCCGGCGCTGCTGGCCGGCATGGAGTCGCTTCGAGACGCGCGGGGACCGACCGTGCTGCACGCACGCACGAAGAAGGGCGCCGGCTATGCCCCGGCCGAGGCCGATCCCTTCAAATGGCACGCCACCGGACCCTTCGATTCCGCTTCGGGTGTGCGGCAAAAGAAAGCCGGCGGGGCCGCGAGCTGGACCGCCTGCTTTGCCGATGCGCTGTCGCGTCTCGCGGACCGGGACTCGCGAGTCGTCGCCATCACCGCCGCGATGCCCGACGGGACCGGAATCGACCGCTTTGCCGAGCGGCACCCGGACCGGGCCTACGACGTGGGCATCGCCGAACAGCACGCGGTGACCTTCGCAGCGGGCCTCGCGACGGAAGGAGCACGCCCGGTCTGCGCCATCTACTCGAGCTTTCTGCAACGTGCGTTCGATCAGGTGGTGCACGACGTGGCGCTTCAGGAGCTGCCGGTGACGTTCGCCCTCGACCGCGCCGGCCTGGTCGGGTCAGACGGTCCGACCCACCACGGCGGTCTGGATCTCGCCTATCTGCGCATGATTCCGAACCTAGTCGTTTGTGCGCCGCGCGACGAGAACGAGCTCCAGCACCTGCTCGCCACGGGCGTCGAGTCGGGCCGGCCTTTCGCCGTGCGCTTCCCGCGCGGCGTCGCGCTCGGCGTGCCGCTCGACCCGGATCCCAAGCCGCTCCCGATCGGCCGCGGTGAGCTGCTGCGGGAGGGCCGCGACGTGGCGCTGGTTGGCCTGGGCAAGACGGTGCCCGCCATTCTCGATGCCGCCGAGCGGCTCGCCGAGCGCGGTGTCTGCGCGGCAGTCGTTGACGCCCGCTTCGTGAAGCCGCTCGACGTCGAGCTGCTTTCGGAAGTCGGAGCTTGCTGTGGGGTGCTCGTCACCGTCGAGGATCACGGCCTGACCGCGGGCTTCGGGAGTGCCGTTCTCGAAGAACTCTCCCCGCGGCTTCCGGGGCTGCGCATAGAGCGCATCGGGCTTCCCGATCGTTTCGTCGACCACGGCGACGTGAACGACCAGTGGCGTGAGGTCGGACTCGACGGCGCTTCGATTGCCGAGCGCGCGCTGCGCTGCATCGGTGGGCCGGCGCAACCTCTGGCCCGCGCGGGAGCGTCCGATGGCTGAGCGTCGCAGGGCAACGCTGCGCAACGCTCAGGACCACTGTGCCGACGTGGTGCGGCGGGCGGATTCGAGCTTCGCCGCGGCTTTCTGGATGTTCCCCCGCGAGCAGCGCCGCGCGCTCCACGCCATCTATGCGTTCTGCCGCCTGGCCGACGATATTGCCGACGACCCGTCTGTGCGGGGGGATCGGCGGCTACTCCTCGACCGTTGGCAGGCGGAACTGGCCGCCGCCTACTGCGGCCGGGCCCGGCACCCGGTCGGCATGGCGCTCGGCGACGCGGCGCGCCGCTTCGAGCTGCCCGAGGCAGTTTTTGCGGACCTCCTGGCCGGCGTCGAGAGTGACCTGATCGGTGAGCCGATCGAATGCTTCGAGGATCTGCGCCGCTACTGCTACCGCGTGGCTTCGACCGTGGGTCTGCTCGTCGTGCGCGTGCTCGGTGTGCGAAGCGAGCGGGCACTCGATTACGCCGAGTGCATGGGGATCGCCGTACAGCTCACGAACGTGCTTCGCGACGTGGGTGACGACGCCGCTTCCGGCCGCATCTACCTGGCGCGCGAGGATCTCGAGCGCATGCGGGTAGCGCCGGAGCTGCTCAAGACCGGGCAGATGACCGAGGACGTGCGCCTTCTGCTGGCTCTCTACGCCGAGCGCGCACGGCTCTACTACGAGCGAGCCGCGGATCTTCTTCCGCCCGAGGAGCGCGGCAGGCTGCGTCCGGCGGAGGCCATGGGGCGTATCTACCGGAGCCTGCTCGACGAGCTTCACGCACAGGGATTCTCCTGTTTTGACGGGGCGTTACGGATTTCCCGGGGGCGCCGGCTGGCCCTGGCGGCCGGCGCCTGGCTGGGGCTTCCGAGCAGCCGGCCCACCAGCCCGGTGATCGCGACTGACCGCTGGACCCCTCGGGTCGAGCGGTAGGGCTTGCGGCAGACCCCGGCTCGATGGGATTCTCCACCGATTCCGACGGGAAGCGTGGCTCTGGGGTGAGCCGCCGGGATCCCGGCGTCGAGCCGTGCCCGGTCGGAACGCGGGGTGACAGTGGTGACAGAGCCGACGGCCCGGCGCGGAGGCGATGCGAACGCCGGCCGCAAGGCGCAGACGCAGGCGCGGATCCTCGACGCTGCCATTGCGCTATTTGCCGAGTGCGGATACGACGGCGCGAGCATCACGGCGATCGCAGAGCGTGCGAAGGTGAGTCGCGCCACCGTTTTCTGGCATTTCGGGGACAAGTCCACGCTGTTTCAGGAAGCCTGCCGCCGGATGCTCGTACCCTTCATCGACAAGTTTCGCGAATCCATCACCCACCTCGACGCGAACAAGCGGATCTTCGAGCTCTTCAACGTCTACGAACAGTTCGTGTCGCAGTACCTGGGAGCGATCGAGACCTTCGTGCGCTGGGCGCTCGAATCGGATCGCATGCGGGCTTCGCTCCAGAAGCCGCTCTTCGCCCTGCACGATCAGTTCCTTCGGGACATTCGGGAGACGCTATTGGAGCTGTGGGGGGATCCGAACGAGGCGGCCGAGCTGGCGGCGGCGTTCATAGCGCTGCTGGACGGCAACCTGCTCCTCGATCTGATGGAGCCGAACCCGACCAAGCGGGAGCTGCGCCGCGCCGGCCTGCGGCGAATCGCCGAGTTGGTGGTGCAGGCGAAGGCGCAGGCATAGCGGTCCGCTCTCCGCTGCCCGCAGGCGATTCGGGTGGGGCGGGCTTCGGGGAACACGACGTCCTGTCCCAGGCCCGCGACGAGAACTTCCCCGTCGCCTTGCGCCTGCTCCCCGCCCGGAGGCGGAGTGCCCTGTGGGCGATCTACGGTTTTGCGCGCCTCGCCGACGACCTGGGCGACGAAGCGCCCGGTGATCGCCTCGCGCACCTCGATGCCCTCGAGGCCGAACTCGATCGGGCCTTCTGCAGGCGCGCGGGTCATCCGCTCCTGCGGCGCCTGGAGCCGGTGCTCGCCGAGTACCGGCTCCCGCGCGAACCGTTCGTGCGGCTGATCGAGGCGAACCGCTGGGATCAGCGACATTCGGCCATCGGAACCTTCGCCGAGCTTCTGGACTACTGCGCTCTGTCCGCGAACCCCGTCGGTGAACTCGTGCTCCGCGTTTTTGATTCGGCGAGTCCGGAGAACCTGGTGCGCTCGAACGCAATCTGCAGCGCTCTCCAGGTCGTCGAGCACCTCCAAGACGTGGCGGAGGACCAGGGGCGTGGGCGGATCTATCTGCCCGCCGAGGACATGGACCGTTTCGGCTGCGCGCCGGGTCAGCTTGCGCTGCGCCCCGCGCACCCGGCGTTGCGTCAGCTCGTGGCCTTCGAGGCCGAGCGTGCACGCGAGCTGCTTCGTGAGGGCGAGCCTCTGGTGGCGGCTCTGGGCGGAAGCGCGCGGGTGGCCGTGGCGGGTTTCGCGGCGGGTGGGCACGGGGCGCTCGACGCCATCGCGCGCGCCAAATTCGACGTCACCTCGGCACTGCGCCGCCCGCGGCGAAGGGATGTCGCTGCGCATATCGTTGGGATCTGGTTCCGCGCGTCCTGGCGCGGCGGTCGGTCGTGACGCCGCCCCACGTTGTGGTGGTGGGCGGCGGGCTCGCCGGTATCCGCGCGGCGATCACGTGCGCCGATGCCGGTGCGCGCGTCACGCTTCTCGAAGCGCGCCCCCGGCTCGGCGGTGCCACTTTTTCGACACGGCTCGGGGGGCTCGACGTCGACAACGGGCAGCATGTCTTTCTGCGCTGCTGCGCTGCATACCGCGCGCTCCTTGCACGTCTCGGCGTGGAGGATCGGGTCCTTCTCCAGCCGCACCTCGACGTGCCGGTCCTGGCCCCTGGCGGTCGCGTGTACCGGCTGCGCCGGAACCGGCTCCCGGCTCCGGTGCACCTCGTGCCGAGCGTGCTGCGTTTCGGATACCTGCCGCTCCGCGAACGTCTGCACGCGGCGTTGACCGCCGGCCGGCTGAAAGCCCTCGACCGCGGCGATCCTCGCAGCGACGAAACGAGTTTCGCCGCCTGGCTCACCCAGCAGGGTGAGAGCGCGCTCGCGATCGAGCGCTTCTGGGACCTGCTGGTCGTCGCCACTCTGAATGTGCCTTCCGAGCGTGCTTCGCTCGCCCAGGCGGCGATGGTTTACCAGACGGGGCTCCTCGGCGAGGCGGCGGCGGCCGATATCGGTTGGTCACGGGTGCCTTTGTCGCAGCTCCACGGCGATCCGGCAGCGGTGGCGCTCGGGAAGGCCGGCGTGCGCACGCTCGTGCGCGCGGGAGTGGACGCGATCGAAACGCACGGGCACCTCGCGGTTCGCGCCAGTGGGGAGTGCCTCGCCGCCGACGCGGTGATCCTGGCGGTGCCCCACGCCGCGGCCGCAGACCTGTTGCCGGGAGCCGCGGGTGTCGATCGGGACGGTCTGCGCGCCCTGGGCCGTTCGCCCATCGTGAACCTCCACGTTCTCTTCGACCGGCCTGTCCTCGAGGAGCCCCTGGCCGCCGGGATCGCAACGCCGCTTCAGTGGATGTTCGACCGCAGCGAGTCTGCCGGACTCGAGCCGGGCCGCTATGTGGTCGTGTCACTCTCTGCAGCCGACCGTTGGGTCGGGTGTTCTCGCGAGGAGCTGCGCGGCGTCTTCCTGCCTGCCTTCGAGGCATTGCTGCCGGCGGCACGGGATGCTCGAGTCGAGAGCTTTCACGTGACCTGCGAGCGTGAGGCGACCTTCGCCGCAATACCCGGCACGGGACGTCTGCGGCCCGGGCCGCGCACGGCTTTGCCGGGTCTCTTCCTGGCGGGTGCGTGGACCGATACCGGCTGGCCCGCCACGATGGAGGGTGCCGTTCGCAGCGGTGCTGCTGCCGCGAACGCCGCGCTTCACGCCCTAGACGAGGCGGAGTGATGGGCGTCGACCTGTTCGGCCCGCCGCCGCCCTCCCCCACGGTTTCCCCTTGCAAGGAGCACCCGATGTCTGCCCCCGCCCCCATTTCTTCCGGTTTGGAGCACGGCCAGGCCGCACTCGAGCGCGCTGCGGCGAGGCTCCTCTCGCTCCAGCAGGCCGACGGCCACTGGAAGGCCGAACTCGAGACCAACGTGACCATGGAGGCCGAGGATCTGCTGTTGCGCCGCTTTCTCGGGCTGGACAGTCCGGAACTCCTGGCCCGCACGGCCGCCTGGATCCGCTCGCGCCAGGGCAATTCGGGCGGCTTCGCCATTTTCCACGGTGGCCCGCCGGATCTCTCGGCCACGGTCGAGGCGTACACGGCGCTGCGACTCGCCGGTGACCCGCCGGACGCCAGTCACATGCGTCGTGCCGCGAGCCTGGTGCGGGAGTTGGGTGGCATCGAGGGCTCGCGCGTGTTCACACGCATCTGGCTCGCGCTCTTCGGGCAGTGGTCGTGGGACGACCTGCCGGCGTTGCCGCCCGAGGTCATCTTGCTGCCGCAGTGGTGCCCACTCAACATCTACGACTTCGGCTGCTGGGCGCGGCAGACAGTCGTGCCGCTCACCGTCGTCGCGGCCCACCGCCCGGTGCGGGCGCTCGGTTTCGATCTCGACGAGCTGAAGACCGGGGCGGCGGCGGCCCCGCGCGCGTCGCTCGACACCTGGGCCGGTCGCTTCGAGCTTCTCGACCGCGCCCTGCATTTCTACGAGCGCCGGCCGCTGGCGGCGCTGCGCCGCCAGTCACTGCGGCTCTGCGCCGAGTGGATCCTGAAACGCCAGGAAGCGGACGGCTGCTGGGGGGGCATCCAGCCGCCGTGGGTCTACTCGGTGCTGGCGCTTCACCTGCTCGGGTACCCCTTGGACCACCCCGCCGTGGCGAAGGCGCTCCGGGGGCTCGAGAGTTTTGCGATCGTGGAGGGCGGCATGCGCCGCTTCGAGGCCTGCCAGTCGCCGGTTTGGGACACGTGTCTTTCACTGGTTGCACTCCGGGATGCGGGGCTTCCCGAAGAGCATCCGGCGCTGGTGCAGGGCGCCCACTGGCTGCTCGACGAGGAGGTCCGGGTTCCGGGAGACTGGGCGGTG
>MPLX02379704.1_pt1 | contig 11483 bp, 15 predicted proteins | sample 1617341 | NCBI WGS metagenome assembly MPLX02 (sample SAMN05944804, study PRJNA350692) | marine metagenome | biome: marine; feature: ODZ; material: water; isolation source: 120 m water sample filtered on 0.2 um supor filter | place: Pacific Ocean | collected 2012-04-08 | depth 120m m | reverse complement strand
TTTCGCCCTGGATGGTGTCGAAAACTGGATTGTCACTCATAGTCTGGTTCCTTTGGTTCGATGGCTCCCCACGGCCAATGCCTCAATATCAAAAAAGTGGACCGAACGGCAATAAGCATTTTTACCGCGCTACAACAATCGTATCGGAAATGGCACTGCCAGCGGCAACTGGCGCCGAGGGTTTGCCTGGGCGCCCGCTTTCCAGCCGGCTGCTGGCCTCTGCTGGGACACCCCTATGCGGCAGCTAGTTCGCCCAGGAAATTTTCAATCCTGACGCGTAGTTGATCGGACCGTGTGGCCAGGTCCTTGACGGGGCGAATCATTCTACCGGCAGCGCTTCCGGTTTCAGCCGCCGCCTCTTTGACGTCGGAGAATTCCGAGGTGACCTTGTCGGTGCCTTGCGCCGCTTCGTTGACGTTGCGGGTGATTTCGCCCGTTGCGGCGTTTTGTTGCTCAACCGCCGAAGCGACCTGGGTCGAGATCAGGCGGATCTCTTCAATCACAGTGGTGATGGAGGTGATCGCGGTGACGGGCTCGTCGGTGGCACCTTGGATTTTTAGGATCTGGTCTCGGATTTCATCCGTGGCCTTGGCCGTTTGGCTCGCCAGGTTTTTGACTTCTGAGGCAACCACGGCAAAACCCTTACCGGCGTCACCCGCCCGCGCCGCCTCGATCGTGGCATTGAGCGCCAGTAAATTGGTCTGTTCCGCTATATCATTACAAAACTACTTCCTTAGCTATATGCTAAAGGTAATGATTGGAGATTAACATATTGTGAATGTTCGCCCCGCGTTGCCGCAAAAAGGAAAAGGCGGCACTTCGCCGTCAGCGATACTTACGCGCGCCTACGGTGAGATAGGCCTACCTAATTGGCTGCGATGAGGGTCTAAAGTAGTTAAAGACAGCCTCAGTTGTTGGCGCCAGGTACCGCCGTTTGCAGGGCCAGGGCATGCAACTGCCCGCCCATGCGCCCTTGTAGGGCCTGGTATACCATCTGGTGTTGCTGCACGCGGGATTTGCCCTCGAACTGGGCGGAGACAACCATGGCCGCATAATGATCGCCATCGCCGCGCAGATCTTCCATCGTGACGTGCGCATCCGTAATGCTTTCCTTGATCAATTGTTCGATCTCGGCGGCATCCATGGCCATGGCCGTATCTCCACTATCCAGTCGTAGGTGTTCTGTCGTTACTCATGTAAGTCATTATGCATGAAATCGGGCAACCACGCCTCGTGCAAGAGGCGCAGTTCCGATAACGATATAGGCGCGCCGGCGTTCAAGGTCAACGCTCCACCGCCCGTGCGTCCCAATTTCCGTGCCGGCACCTGGCCTTGTTCGGCCTGTTGCAATATGGCGGCGGCATCGGCCTCCGGCACGGCGATGAGGTATCGCCCCTGATCCTCGCCGAACCAATAGCCCGCGTCGTCCGGACCATCCAGCAGCAGACCAATATTGCCCGCCATGGCCATTTCCGCCGCCGCAACCAGCAAGCCACCGTCGGAGAGGTCGTGACAGGTATCCACCCGGCCTTCCGTGATCAGACCACGGACGAAATTGCCGTTGCGTTGTTCCGCCGCCAGATCAACGGGCGGCGGCGGTCCGTCGTGACGGTCCAGCAGGTGCCGCAAATAGATCGACTGCCCCAGATGGCCGGTGCCGCCGCCAATCAGAATGAGAGCGTCATCCTGCCGGCGCAGGGCTAGGTCGGCATGGCGTTCGAGATCATCCAGAATACCAATGCCACCAATCGCCGGGGTGGGCAGAATGGCCTGGCCATGGGTTTCGTTGTAAAGCGAAACATTGCCCGAAACCACAGGGAAATCCAGGGCTCGGCAGGCTTCCCCCATGCCCTGGATACAACCGACGAACTCGCCCATGATCTCGGGCCGTTCGGGATTGCCGAAGTTTAGACAATCGGTGATCGCCAGGGGACGCGCGCCTACCGCCGTGATATTGCGCCAGACCTCGGCTACCGCCTGGGCGCCGCCCTGATGCGGTTCGGCCCGGCAATAACGCGGTGTGCAATCCGTGGCGATGGCCAGGCCGCGGCCAGAACCATGAATGCGCACGATGGCGGCATCGCCGCCCGGCTTGCGTACCGTGTCCGCCATGACCGTGTGGTCATACTGTTCCCAAACCCATCGGCGGGATGACAGATCGGGTCCGGCGAGTAGGTTTTGCAAAGCCGCCATATGGTCCATGGGTGCCGTTACGGGCGCCGTTGGGGCCGGTGCCGCCGGCTTGACCCAGGGACGTTCGTATTCCGGGCTCTCCTCCACCAGGGGGCGGACGGGAATGTCGAAAACCACCTCGCCATTAACCCGGCCCGTGAAGTGGCCAGTGTCGTCGACATGGCCGACGACGGCGAAATCCAGCTGCCATTTGTCAAAGATCGCCTGGGCCTGCGCTTCGGTGCCCGGGCGCAGCACGATCAACATGCGCTCCTGACTCTCCGATAGCATGACCTCGTATGGGGTCATGCCTTCCTCGCGTTGTGGCACCTTGTCGATATCCAGATCGAAACCGACGCCGCCCTTGTCGGCCATTTCTACCGAACTGCAGGTCAACCCGGCGGCGCCCATGTCCTGGATCGCCACGATGGTATCTGTCGCCATCAGCTCCAGACAGGCCTCGATCAACAGCTTTTCCGTGAACGGGTCGCCGACTTGCACGGTGGGACGCTTCTCCTCCGTGGCATCATCAAATTCAGCCGAGGCCATAGTGGCGCCGTGAATGCCGTCGCGCCCGGTCTTGGAACCCACATAGACCACCGGGTTGCCGATCCCAGCGGCGGCGGAATAAAAGATCCGATCCGCATCCGCCAGACCCACCGTCATAGCGTTGACCAGAATATTGCCGTTATAGGCCGGGTCGAAATTGACCTCGCCGCCCACCGTGGGCACGCCGACGCAGTTGCCATAGCCGCCGACACCCGCGACCACGCCCGAGACCAGATGCCGGGTCTTGGCATCCTCCGGTGCGCCAAAACGCAGCGCGTTCATGTTGGCGATGGGCCTGGCGCCCATGGTGAAGACATCGCGCAGGATACCGCCCACGCCCGTTGCCGCACCCTGATAGGGCTCGATAAAGGACGGATGGTTATGGCTTTCCATTTTGAAGATGGCCGCCTTGCCCTCGCCAATATCGACTACGCCGGCGTTCTCGCCAGGGCCGCAGATTACCCAGGGTGCTTCCGTCGGCAAGGTCTTGAGCCAGAATTTGGAGGATTTGTACGAGCAATGCTCCGACCACATGACCGAGAAGATACCCAGTTCGGTCAGGTTTGGCTCCCGCCCCAGAACGTTCAGAATGGTTTGGTATTCATCCTGGGTAAGGCCATGCTCGGCTACTTGATCGAGGGTGATATTTGATTCGTTACGCAAGGCAATTACCCTAAGACAGAGTGGAGACGAGGCTGTTCAGCAGACCCTGGCCGTCGGTGCCGCCATGGGTCAGGTCAGCGGCCCGTTCGGGATGCGGCATCAGACCCAGCACGGTCTTGCGCCGATTGAAGACACCGGCGATATCGTCAATCGAGCCATTCGGATTATTCTTGCGGCCCGCCTCGCCATTGCAATAGCGGAAGGCGATCTGATCGCCTGCCCGCATCTCGGCCAATGTGTCGGCCTCGACGAAGTATTGCCCGTCGTGATGGGCAACGGGTATACGCAGGGTCTGGCCTTGTTGATAGCCGTTGGTGAACAGTGTCTGGCTGTTCTCGACCCGGATTTGAACATCCCGGCAGACGAATTTCAGGCCTGCGTTGGGCAACAGAGCACCGGGCAATAGGCCAGCCTCGGTCAGGACTTGGAAGCCGTTGCAAATGCCCAGGACGGCGACGCCCTTTTCGGCCCGCGTCACTACTTCGCGCATCACCGGCGAGCGGGCGGACATCGCGCCGCTGCGCAGATAGTCGCCATAGGAAAATCCGCCCGGCAGCACGATCAGGTCGGTCTTGCTCATCTCGCTATCGCCATGCCAGACCATATCGACTGGCCCACCAGTGGCATTCGCCAGTGCCACTTGCACATCGCGGTCACAATTGGAGCCGGGAAAAACGATCACCGACGCTTTCATCGCGGCTTAATCTTCTTCCAGTTCGATGGCGTAGTTTTCAATCACTGTATTGGCCAGCAGCTTTTCGCACATGGCCTCAACCGATTTCCACGCCGCCTCGGCGTCACTCTCGGCCAGATCAAGCTCAATCAGCTTACCCTGGCGCACATCACCAACGCCGTCGAAGCCCAAATTTGCCAAAGTCAGGCCAATGGCCTTGCCCTGGGGATCCAGGACGCCGTCCTTATACGATACGTGTACGCGTGCCTTCATCGTTTCACCGTCATTGCATCACCGCTGGACCTTTCAGGTCATTGGGGCCGCCTTCGGGCAAGATGCCAAGGCGCCGGGCCACCTCTTGATAGGCTTCCGCCACGCCGCCCAGGTCGCGGCGAAATCGGTCCTTGTCCAGTTTCTCGTTACTGCGGATGTCCCAGAGGCGGCAGCTGTCGGGGCTGATCTCGTCGGCCAGGACGGTTCGCACGTCTTCTTCGTTGTAGAGGCGGCCAAATTCGATCTTGAAATCCACCAGCCGAATGCCGACACCGGCGAACAGGCCGTAAAGGATATCGTTGATGCGCAGGGCCAGGGCCATCATGTCGTCGATCTCTGGCGGCGTGGCCCAACCGAAGGCGGTAACATGTTCCTCCGAGACCAGGGGGTCGTTCAGATCGTCGGATTTATAACAGAATTCCACGATGGAACGGGGCAAGGGCGTACCCTCGGGAATACCAAGGCGTTTTGACATGGAGCCGGCAGCGATATTGCGGACAATCACCTCCACCGGAATGATCTCCACCTCCTTGATCAATTGCTCCCGCATATTGAGGCGGCGCACAAAATGGGTCGGGATACCGATCTCGGCCAGGCGCAACATGATATGCTCGGAAATCCGGTTGTTCAGAACGCCTTTGCCGGTTACCGTGCCCTTTTTCTCGTTATTAAAGGCGGTGGCATCGTCCTTGAAATACTGCACTAAAGTGCCCGGCTCCGGCCCTTCGTAAAGGACTTTCGCCTTGCCTTCGTAGACTTTTCTACGCCTGGCCATGGTAACCTCGAAATTGTGGGGCGGTGCGTTTCCGGGCTCGAATCAGGCCCTGCACCGAAGGCTTCGACGTATAGCTGAAAAGCCGCCGTAAAACAATGTCGTCATGGGGCAATTGCATGACCGCGAGCCGGTTTTTCAACACTTGACCTTCCATTTAGGGAAAATCCTATATCGTGACCAATGGCACGCTGCCCTGGCAAGGAAAGATCGGATGAATGCGAATATCTTGAAGAGAACGGCGTTGACCGCGCGAATGGCATCATAATCCAGACCCAGACGTTCGACGGCGCCGGGGGCAAAGTTCTCCACCATGACGTCGGCCCGGCGCGCCATGTCCTTGACCAGCGCAACACCAGCGGGATCCTTCAAGTTTACCCTAATCGATTTCTTGGAAGCATTAAATAACAGGAAGTACCAGGAATCCTTGTCCGGCGGCTCGCGAAGGAGAAGTGGCCCGGATCGCCGCCATTGGGATTTTCTACCTTCACCACCTCGGCGCCTAGCCAGGCCAGAGCCTTGGTGCAGGATGGTCCCGCCTCGAACTGGGACAAGTCCAGAATGCGCACGCCGTTCAGACAGCCGGCACCAATGTTGTCGCCATTCATACTCAGTAACTCCCAGATCCATTCTGTTCCCATCTTGACAGCAACCGGCTAGAAAGGTAGCCGAATAATAGTATTCAAAATATTGGGGGTGAGGGCGCCATGATCTATGAACTGCGGATTTACCACTGCGTGCCGGGCCGTTTGCCGGATTTGTTGAAACGTTTTGAAACCATCACCTTGCCGATCTGGGAGCGTTTTGGCATTCGCCAGGCCGGCTTCTGGACCACGTTGATCGGCGATTCGAACCAGGACCTGACCTATCTTTTGGCCTGGGAATCCATGGCCGAGCGCGAGGAGAAATTTGGCGCTTTTGCGGTTGATCCCGAATGGCTCACCAAACGCGCCGAGACAGAGGACACTGGCCGGATCGTCGCTTCAGTCAACAGCCAGTTCCTGACGCCGACCGCTTTTTCGTCCGTACAATAATCAACGCCGGTTCCAAATTGTGAACATGCTGCCGACGCCTTGGAATCCTTCCACCACCCTGGCTGACCTGCCTGGACTGGCGGCGATACGCTGGGGCGGGCGCGAAGCGCTGGCATTCGGGCGGAAGCGGGAAACCTTTGCCGAACTGGCGGTGAAGGTTGACGCGCTGGCACGTGGCTTGATCGCGGCTGGCGTCGAGCCTGGTGGCCGGGTCGGCGTCTGGCTGAACAATTGCCCGGCATATATCCACCTGATTTTTGCCATCGCGCGCATCGGCGCCACCCAGGTGCCCATCAATACACGCTTCAGGACGGCCGATACGGCTTATATCATCGGCCAGGCGGAATGCAGCACTTTGATCACTCATGATACCTCCGGGCCCATTAATTATTGGGCCATGGTGCGGGAAATGGTGCCCGATGATGAGCGCCGCGCGGATGGCACGATCAAATCGACAGCATTCCCGCACCTGGAACGGATCATCATCAAGACAATCGATCCCGATATTGCCGCCCCTGCGGGCACCAGTCATTGGCGTGACATGATCGCCGACAATGGGGCCGAACTGGAGGCGGAGTTGCAGACGCGCGCGGCGGCGGTTCAGGTGGAGGACCCGGCGTTCATCATGTACACCTCTGGCACCACGGGTTTTCCCAAGGGGGTGGTGCGCAACCACGGTTTTCTCCGCAATCAGGTCGATCGGGTGCATCACTTGGGCACCACGGAAACGGATGTGATTTACAACTACCTGCCCCTGTTCCATATCTTCGGCTATTTGGATGGGCCCATGCTGTCCATGGCTACCGGCAACCGGCAGATCCTGACCGAAACATTCGACGCGGAGGCCTGCCTGGATGCGGTCGAGGCCGAAGGCGTGACCCAGCTCTCTGGCTTTGAAACACATGTCAATGGTTTGATCGAGGCACAGCTGCGAAAACCGCGGGATCTTTCTTCCCTGCGCACGGGCGTGTTCGGCGCCGGTACCTTTAGCGCCGTGCCAATCATGCGGCGGGCGCTGGAAGTGCTGGCGCCCATGATACCGATCTCCGCCTATGGCATGACCGAAATTGGCGGTAATGCCTGTCTGTCGTTCCTGGGTTCGACCGCGGAGCAGATGTGCGAAACCTCCGGCCGTCCATGTCCTGGTTTTGATTTCCGCGTCATCGATCCTGAAACAGGCCACGAACAAGCCCATGAAACGCCCGGTGAGATCATTCTGAAGTCCTATAATATCATGACCTGCTACTATAAAAAGCCGGAAGAGACGGCGAAATCCTACAATGCCGATGGCTGGTTCCTGACTGGCGACATGGGCTATCTGCGGGCCGATGGTTATTTGCGCTTCCTGGGTCGCTATAAGGATATGTTAAAAATCGGCGGTGAAAACGTCGATCCCATGGAGGTTGAGGCCTATTTGCAAGGCCATCCGGACGTATTGGAAGCCGCCGTGGTTGGCCGGCCCGACGAGCGCCTGACGGAAGTCGCCGTGGCCTTTGTCGCGGCAAGACCTGGGCGAAGTCCTAGCGAAGACGAAATCTTGGACTTTTGCCGGGGCAGGATCGCCTCCTTCAAGATACCCCGGCAAATCCTGTTCATATCCGAACTGCCCATGACTACTACCGGCAAGGTGCGCAAGGTAGAGCTGCGCCAGCAAGCCGTGGATGCCATGGGGGAGACCGACCCAGTTTAGTTTTTTCGATTTGTTGGTGAGAGTATGGCAATTGTTGCTGGAAATACCCAGATATGAAGTTGCTTCATTGACGCCGTACGGTTATGGGTGGAGCAACAGTTAAACAATCAAGTGCGGGAGCCGCGTAGCCATGACGACCTTTGATAAACGTGAAAAATCTTTCGAGGCGAAATACGCCCATGATCAGGAAATCCTGTTCAAGATTGGCGCACGGCGCAACAAGTTGCTGGGTCAATGGATGGCTGAACAGCTTGGCCTGGATGGCGCCGACGCGGAGGCCTATGCCAAGGCGGTCATCGCCTCGGATTTCGAAAAGCCGGGCGACGAGGACGTCTTTGAAAAGGTCTGGGCCGATGTTCAGAGTAGGGGGCTGAGTTTGACTGAGGCACAGGTCCGCCAGCAAATGCAGGACCTGCTGGAAACCGCACGGGACCAGGTTACTGCCGAATAAGGTGATTGTCAGCCTCGGGAGCGGGGCCCGCGAAGACCCGCTCGAAAATCGTGTCCACATGCTTGGTGTGATAGTCCAGGTCGAACATGGCTTCCAACTCAGCGGCTGATATGGCGGCCATGACATCCCCATCCGCTTTTAGCAGATCCAGGAAATTTCCCTCACCCCGCCAGACCGGCATGGCATTACGTTGCACGTAGCTATAGGCATTCTCGCGGCTGACCCCGGTCTGGGTCAGGGCCAGTAGGACCCGCTGGGAAAAAATCAGACCGCCTAGCCGATCCAGATTGGCGGTCATGTTTTCGGGATAGACCGTCAGCTTTTCGATCACCCCGGTCAGGCGGTTCAGGGCGAAATCCAGGGTCACGGTGCTATCGGGCGCGATGCCCCGCTCGACCGAGGAGTGGGAGATATCCCGTTCGTGCCACAGGGCGACATTTTCCAGAGCCGGTACGGCGGACATGCGCACCAGACGAGCCAGGCCGGTCAGGTTTTCAGTCAGGATCGGGTTGCGTTTGTGCGGCATGGCGGAGGAGCCTTTTTGCCCCTCGGCGAAGAATTCTTCTGCTTCCAGCACTTCTGAACGCTGCAGATGGCGGATTTCAGTAGCCAGCCGTTCGATGGATGAGGCGATGACCGCCAGGATGGAGAAATACATGGCATGACGGTCACGGGGAATGACCTGGGTTGACACTGGTTCGATCTGTAAGCCCATGGCCGCGGCCACGTGGTCCTCGACCCTTGGATCAATATTGGCGAACGTGCCCACGGCGCCGGAAATGGCGCAGGTCGCCACTTCCTGCCGAGCCTGGTGCAGGCGGGTGCGGCAGCGGTCGAATTCCGCATATGCCTGTGCCAGTTTCAAACCGAATGTTGTCGGCTCGGCATGGATGCCATGGCTGCGGCCGATGCAAATATCATTCTTGTGTTCATATGCCCGTCGGCGCAACGCTGCCAGCAGATGCTCCATGTCGTCGAGCAGAATATCCGTGGCGCGCACCAGCTGCACGCTAAAACAAGTATCCAGTACGTCCGATGAGGTCATGCCCTGATGCACGAAGCGGGCCGAAGGGCCCACGTATTCGGCCAGATTGGTCAGAAAGGCTATGACGTCATGGTGGGTTTCGCGCTCAATCTCATCAATGCGGGCAACTTCGAAGGCGCCCTTATCCCAGACTTCTCTAGCGGCTTCTTCCGGGATCACGCCCAATTTGGCCTGGGCATCGCAGGCATGCGCCTCGATCTCGAACCAAATTTGAAACTTACTCTCGGGCGACCAGATGGCCGCCATTTCGGGGCGCGAGTAGCGCGGGATCATGGGCTGGATCCTTGTTGTTGGCCGGAGCTACGATTTACGGGCTTCATACACTGATCAGGCGTTCTGGGAAAGCACGCGCATGAAAAATACGGCCGGAAGAGCGAGGCTGCATGCGTTAGTTGTCCTGCAATTTATTAAGGGCCCGGCGCATGGCCCGCCCGGCAGCCTTGGCTGGATCTTGGTCGGTGGCGATCTGTTTGGCTTCCTTGGCGATACCGCGTGCCGCGCGGGAGGCCTTGTCGCGGGCCACCGGATCAGAGGCGATCTTGCGTGCCGCATAGCGGGCGATATGTCGTAACAGAAATGCCATGGCCTCAGCATAACCAATTTAAGTCGCTCAAATAAGATATGATTCATCGGTGCCGGTCGATTCTTCTGGGCGCCGAGGTTATTTGCATGTAGGTCCGAGCAGGTGGGAAGCGCAGGATTACGCTTGTTGAGCGGTTTATATGGCTTTTATTCGCAATGCCGTCCTGATGCAGTTGCATCAGAAGTTTGCAGATGGAAAGACCCAGGCCCGCCTCCTGTTGCGCCCTGGTCGTCGTGCCATCAAGCCACTCGAATGGCTCGAACGTGCGTGGAATATCGGCTCCGGGAATGCCTTCGCCGTTATCCCTGATTTCAAAGACAAAGTCGTCGTCCTCTGCCAGCGCGGCCGAAAACGTAACCGCGCCGCCCTGTACGACTGACGAAAAAAATCAGCCTCCCTTATCGGAGATGATTGACGAATTAGTCTCCGCTGCCGATATTGGCTTGGATTTTTCCCGCCGCGACCGTCCGTCAAGTGATTGCTGCGGCCTCCATAGTGTCGTACAGGTTCCCTTCCATGCCCAAGATATTTTCCGCCATAGATCCCAAGGATGTCGCCTTTCAGGACAACCGAGCCGATATGCTGGCCCAAATCCATGGGCTGCGCCAATTGGAAGGCATGATCCGGGCCCGCTCGGAAAAAAGCCGGGAGCGCTTTATCGCCCGCAACCAATTGCTGCCCCGTGATCGATTGCAATTGTTGCTAGACCGTGGAGCGCCATGGTTGGAGCTTTCCACCACCGCCGGCTACAAGACCTACGACGATGACGGTGGGGAGAATATCTCCGGCACGCGACTGATCACCGGTATCGGCATGGTCGCGGGCGTACGCTGTGTGGTGATCGTGGATGATTCCGGTATTTTGGCCGGCGCCATCCATACCCACGGCGTGGACAAGATGGTCCGCGCCTTCAATATCGCTCTGGAGAACAAGCTGCCGACGATCCATCTGGTGCAATCCGCCGGTGCTGATCTGCTCGACTATGTGCCCGCGACCTGGGTGCGGGCGGGGGGCATGTTCCACATGCAGGCCAAGCTGTCGGCGGCGGGCTGTCCGGTAATTTCGGTGGTGCATGGCGCCTCCACCGCCGGCGGGGCCTATATGCCGGGCATGTCCGACTATGTGGTCATGGTGCGCAAGCAGGCCATGGCCTTCCTGGCCGGGCCGCCGCTTTTGAAGGCCGCGACGGGCGAGATCGCCGACGCGGAGTCCCTGGGCGGCACCGATATGCATGCCCGCATATCTGGCCTGACTGAATATGTCGCCGAGGATGATCCGGATGCCCTGCGTATTTGCCGTGATATTGTCACCCATCTGAACTGGCCCGGACGCCTGTCGCCGGCTGCCGCTAGAACCTGGGAGGAGCCTGCCTACGACATCGACGAGCTGTGCGGCATCGTGCCCGTGGAATATCAAAAGCCCTATGACATCCACGAAGTTATCGCCCGTCTGGTGGATGGTTCCGATTTTCTTGAATTCAAGACGGAATATGATCAGCAGACGATCTGCGGCCATGCCTCGATCATGGGGCATCCCTGCGGCATGATCGGCTCCAATGGACCGATTACGCCGAATGGC
>MPLX02056248.1_pt1 | contig 11493 bp, 1 predicted proteins | sample 1617341 | NCBI WGS metagenome assembly MPLX02 (sample SAMN05944804, study PRJNA350692) | marine metagenome | biome: marine; feature: ODZ; material: water; isolation source: 120 m water sample filtered on 0.2 um supor filter | place: Pacific Ocean | collected 2012-04-08 | depth 120m m | reverse complement strand
GGGCCTTTGCAACCCTGTTTCGACACCCGCGGCACCGAACTCGGGCCGGCCGATGAGCGTCCACACCTCGTTGATTTCGCCATCGCCGTTACGGGTGGCCGTTTGCAGTTATCGGTCCTGTACAGCGAAAACCGGCACCGGGCAGAGACTATCGAAAAGCTGGCATGCCGGCTTCTCGACGAGTTGCGGGGGCTGATCAGTCATTGCCTGAGCACTACGGCGATGGCCTGGACGCCCGCGGACTTCCCGCTGGCGCAGCTTACGCAGCCCGAACTCGACCGGTTACTGGCCGACGATCCGGCTGTCGATGACCTGTGCGGCGTTACTTCCCTGCAGCATGGAATGCTGTTCCACAGCCTGTTCACGGGCGAACACGATGTCTACTTTGCGCGTTTCCGCTGGCGTCTCGAAGGCGCAATCAACGTCACCGCATTCGAACGGGCATGGCAGCAGGTTATCGATCGCCATACCAGTCTGCGTGCGAGCTTCCACTGGGAAGGTCTGGGTGAGCCGGTACAGATCGTCCATCACGACGTTAAAGCGCACATCGAAACCGAAGACTGGGAAAAAGATTCAACCGACGACCACGAACAGAAACTGAATGCTTTCCTTGCAGCCGACCAGGCACGGCGTTTCGATTTCACGGCACCGCCGCTCATGCGGCTGGCGCTGATACGCCTGAACGCCGAAGACCATCATTTTATCTGGAGCTTTCACCATGCCATTATCGACGGCTGGTCGGTCCCGCTCGTACTTAAAGAAGTATTCGCCGTTTACGACGCCGAGCGTAACGAGCGAACGATCGAGCTGGCGCCGCCGCGACCATTCAGCGACTACATCGCCTGGCTCGGCAGCCAGGACACCGCCGGTGCCGAGAGTTTCTGGCGCGGGCTGCTAACAGGATTCAGCGCGCCAACGGCCTTGCCTGGCGCGCGCGTACAACAGTTGTCGCTAACCAGCACGCCTGAATACGAAGAAATGCTGACCCGGGTGCCGGCCAAAACTGTCGCAAGCCTGCGCCGGCTCGCCCAGGAGTCCCGCCTGACCCTTAACACGGTTATACAGGGAGTCTGGGCACTGTTACTCAGCCGCTACAGCGGCGAAAACGACATCGTGTTCGGCGCGACCACCTCGGGCCGGCCGGCAACCATGCCGGGCGTGGGCTCCATGATCGGCCTGTTCCTGAATACCCTGCCCGTGCGCGCCCGGATTGAACCCCAGGTGCGACTGCTCGACTGGTTGCAGGAACTGCAGGCCGTGCAACTCGATGTACGTAATTTCGAGTTCGCATCACTCGTCGAAGTTCAGGGCTGGAGTGACGTGCCGCGAGGCACGCCCATGTTCGGCTCGTTACTTGCGTTCGAAAACTATCCGGACATGGAAACCATGTGGACGGATACCGAAAGCATAACGATCCGCGAGGTCGACGGTTTCGACCGGACCAACTTCCCGCTCACGCTCAATGTTGCCGTGTTCGACGAACTGCAACTGCGGGTAGTTTTCGATACGCGAATGTTCGACACAATCGGTATGCAGAAACTCTGCGGCCACTTCGAAGCACTGCTGGAAGGAATTACTGCAAAACCAAACCAGTACCTGCGTGACCTCTCGCTGCTGACGAGCACTGAACGGGAGGAACTGGCGCTCTGGAACCAGACCGGGCAGGAATACCCTCGCGCAGACGCCATGCATACGGCCTTCGAACAGCAGTCTGCCGATAAGCCCGACGCTATAGCCGTCGAGTGCGCCGGCGTGACGCTGACCTACGCCGAACTCGACCGTCGCGCCAACCAGCTCGCGCACAGGTTACTGGAACTCGGTGCCGGCAAAGACATTCCCGTAGGCCTGTGCATCAACCGTTCGGCCGACATGCTGGTTGCCCTGCTCGGTATTTTGAAATCGGGCAGCGCCTACCTGCCGCTCGACCCCAACTTCCCGCCGGATCGCCTGCGTTACATGCTCGAAGACTCCGGCGCGCCGCTACTCGTCTGTACCCGTGACAAGTCTGAACTGGCCGATGGGCTGCCGGTCACGCGCGTGTGCCTGGACGATGCCGACAACGGTATCGGCGCGCAGCCCGCCACGGCGCCTGGCGTGGATATTCAGTCGAAGCAACTCGCCTACGTGATTTACACGTCGGGATCCACGGGCAAGCCCAAGGGCGTAACCATAGAACACCAGAATGCTGTCAACTTCCTGCACAGCATGGCCCGGACACCGGGCATCTGCAGCGAAGACCGGTTGCTTGCGGTAACCACCCTGAGTTTCGATATCTCGATACTCGAAATTTTTACGCCCCTCAGTGTCGGCGGGACTGTCGTTGTTGCGACCGCGGATGCACTCGCCGATGGTTTTGCCCTCGCGCGATTGCTCAGCGATGCGCGGATCACCGTCATGCAGGCAACGCCGGCAACCTGGCGGTTGTTGCTGGAGGCGAACTGGAAACGCACGGAGAGCATCAAGGTGCTCTGCGGTGGCGAGGCGCTCGACCTGGAACTGGCCCTGAGGCTCGCGATCCCCGGCTTCCCCGTATGGAATATGTACGGACCGACCGAAACTACGATCTGGTCGTCGTGTGAAGCAATCGAACACGATGCCGAACGTGTCAGCGTCGGCAGGCCGATCAATAACACGACCATGTACGTGCTCGACGAAGAAGGCCGACAGGTACCGGTCGGCGTAGCAGGAGAACTGTTTATAGGCGGCGAAGGCGTGGCGCGCGGCTATCATGAACGCCCCGAACTCACAGCCGAGAGGTTCCTCCCGGACCCTTACAGCGACCAGCCCGGTACCCGAATGTACAGGACCGGCGACCTCGCGCGTTACCTGCCGGATGGCCGACTCATCGTCCTCGGCCGAACCGACTTCCAGGTGAAACTGCGGGGCTACCGCATAGAGCTCGGCGAAATCGAGGCGGAGCTCGCGGAGCTCGACGCCGTTACACAGGCTGTCGTGATGCTGCGCGAAGATACGCCGGGCGATCAGCGCCTGGTCGGCTACATGACCACGGTCAAAGGCTACAAACCCGATACGCAGGAGCTGTCCACTTACCTGCGCAATTCCCTGCCCGACTACATGGTGCCCGCGACCTACGTGCGCCTGGAGCAGATACCGCTGACGCCGAATGGCAAAGTCGACCGCAAACAGCTTCCGGCGCCCGAGTGGTCGGCAGACCAGGAGTACGTGGCGCCCAGGAACGGTGTCGAGGAAGAGCTCGCAGTTATCTGGGCCGACATCCTGAGCGTCGAACAGGTAGGCATACACGATGACTTTTTTGCGCTTGGCGGTCATTCACTCATCGCGATGAAGCTGGTCTCTCGCGTTCTGGAGTCCATGCGTGTCGAGCTGCCGCTGGACCGGGTGTTCGAGTCGCCAACCATTGCCGGGCTCGCAAATTCGGTTAGCGAATCCCGCGACAAGGGCGAAGAAGTGCCGGAAATCACGCGGATCGAGCGCTCTTCGAGGCGCACACGACGACGCGACAAGGACTGAACGAACTCAGCATGACAGAGAAACAGGAAAACCAGATGACGCCGCCCAACGGCGATGCCGATTACGTATTCGAAGCCACGGCTTCGTTTGCGCAACAGCGTCTGTGGTTCCTGGATCAGCTCGAACCCGGCAGCCCGGTCTACAACATCAGCTTTGCGATGCGTTTAAAAGGTGAGCTGGACAGGAACGCACTGCAGATTGCGATTAATACGCTCGTCGCGCGACACGAGTCGCTGCGCACGACCTTCGATACTGTCGACAAACAGCCTGTGCAGGTTATCGCGGAAATGGCCAGCCTGGGCCTGCAGATTCACTACTGTGAAGGCGACAGTTCAGAGAGTCATGAGCAACTTCTGCAGAAGCTGGCCACGCAGGCATTCGACCTGCGCCAGGGTCCGCTTCTCAGGATTCATTTACTTGCCACCGGTACCCGTGAACACCTGTTACTGATCGTGATACATCACATTATTGCCGATGCATGGTCACTGGACGTGCTGTACCGGGAGTTGGTTACGGCCTACGAGGCGGCCAGGACCGGGCAGACACCCGAACTGACAAGCCTGCCGGTCCAGTATGCCGATTACGCGGAATGGCAAAAGGACTGGTTATGCGGTGGCGAACTCGAAAAACAGTTGGGTTACTGGCGTGAGCAACTTGTAAATGCGCCGGAGTTGCTGGAGCTTCCCCTGGACAACACGCGGCCGCGCATACAGACCCATGCCGGTGCGACGCTGGAAAGGCGGCTGCAAACCGGGCTGGCAGAACAAGTCAAACAACTTGCCCAGTCCCGGTCGTGCACCTTGTTCAATTTTTATCTCGCGGCATTCAGTGCTTTGCTCGGCCGTTATGCGGCGACAGATGATTTAGTCGTAGGAACCCCGATCGCGGGACGCAAGCGCACCGAACTCGAGGGCCTGATCGGTTTCTTCGTGAACACGCTGGGCATGCGCATCGACCTGTCCGGTGATCCCGCGTTCGAACAACTCCTCGAACAATGCAGGCAAACCACGCTGGATGCCTACGCCCACCAGGAGCTGCCGTTCGAGAAACTGGTGGAAGAGTTACAACCCGAACGCGCGATGAGCCATTCGCCCATCTTCCAGGTAATGTTCGTTCTGCATCACGCGGTTGGCAGCAGTCAGCCGTTGAGCGATCTCGAATCTGAATCGCTGCTGCTGGATTCCGGTACGGCTAAATTCGACCTGACGTTGTTCGTTACTGAAATGCATGACGGTGTCTCGATACTGTTCGAGTACAACACGGATTTATTCAATCGTTCGACGATCGAGCGGATGCTGGACCACTTCGAGACGCTGCTTGAAGGGATTGTTGCTGCACCGGATGAGCCGGTATCGACCCTGCCGCTGATGGATGAGGCAGAGAAGCAGCATGTTATGAGCGACTTCAACGGGTCGCCCGTGCAGATCGACATGCTGACCGTAAATCAACTTGTAGAGCGCCAGGTCGAACAAACACCGGACGCCGCAGCCATAAGTTTTGGCAACAAGACACTTTCATACGGTGCGCTGAACAAACGGGCCAACCGGCTCGCCCGGGCGCTGGGTGAAGCCGGCGCCGGACCGGGCAAGCTGGTGGGTATCTGTGCGGAGCGGTCCATCGAGACGGTCGTGGCAGTGCTGGCCGTGCTCAAGGCAGGCGCGGCATACGTACCGATCGACCCGAACTTCCCGGCCGAGCGCGTCGCAACCATGCTGGACGACAGCAAGGCACCCGTGCTGCTGACACAGTCGGCACTGGTTGCAAGTCAGCCTGAACATGGCGCGACTGCCATCGAACTCGACTCTTTCGACTGGTCCTCGGGCGATGACTCGAACCCCGATATCGCCGGCGACTCGGTGTACGCGATCTACACCTCGGGTTCTACGGGCAAACCCAAGGGCGTGGAACTCACCCAGATGGGTCTTTCGAACCTGGTCCAGTGGCAGAACGCACAGCCGGGCCTGGATACACCGGCCCGCACGCTGCAGTTTGCTTCTTTAAGTTTTGACGTCAGTTTCCAGGAACTGTTCACGACCTGGGCCCAGGGCGGCACCCTGGTGCTGGTCACCGAGGAAGCGCGCCGGGACCTGGCGGGCCTCGCGAAGTTCATCGCACGCGATCGTATCGAGCGCGTTTATTTACCCTTTGCAGCACTGCAACCGCTTGCAGACGCCGTGGTAAACGAACCGGAGCTCAACTTCCAGGTGCGCGACGTGATCGTCGCCGGCGAGCAATTACAAATCACCCCCAGGGTGAAGGCAATGTTTAGCGCCCTGGGCGATGCCCGGCTGCACAACCAGTACGGCCCGTCCGAGACCCACGTTGTCACTGCCTTCACGCTGAAGGGCAGGCCGGAAGGATGGATGCCCCTGCCCCCGATAGGAACACCTGTAACCAACACCTGGGTGTACGCGCTGGACAACAATAAACAACCGGTACCCGTCGGTGTGCCGGGCGAGCTGCATCTCAACGGCGTGCAGCTCGCGAAGGGTTATCTCAACCGACCTGAATTAACTGCAGAGAAGTTCATCCCCAACCCTTTCGGACCGGGGAGGCTCTATTGCACGGGTGACCGCGTACGCTTCCTGGCCGACGGCAGCCTCGAGTACCTGGGCCGCACCGATGACCAGGTCAAGTGGCGCGGTTTTCGGATCGAACCCGGCGAGATCGAAACGACGCTCAGCCTGCACGCGAGCGTTAAGCAGGCAGCGGTGTTACTGCGTGAAGACGCGCCGGGGGATAAACGCCTGGTCGCTTACGTCGTTGGTGACGAGCCCGACCCCGAAGCCCTGCGCCTGCACATTAAGGAACGTTTACCCGACTACATGGTGCCCTCGGTTATTGTCGTCCTCGATGCCCTGCCGCTCACGCCGAGCGGCAAGGTTGCGCGCCGGAGCCTGCCGGTGCCCGACTACGCAGATGCCGCGCATGCCTACATCGCCCCGCGTACCCCCATCGAAGATGCGCTCGTGCAAATCTGGGCCGAGGTACTCGGAGTTCAGCAGGTGGGGGTGTACGACGACTTCTTTGCACTCGGCGGGCATTCACTGCTGGCGACACAGCTCATCTCCCGCGTGCGCGACACGCTGAATACCGAAGTACCGCTAATTACGCTCTTTAATTATCCGAATGTCAGCGAGTTTGCACACGCCATAGATAAGGACGGTGACAAAGAAAGAGCCGCGGCCATAAGTCCCTGTAACCGTGAACCGGCAATACCATTGTCCTTTGCCCAGCAACGGCTGTGGTTCCTGGACCAGCTCGATCCCGGCAACCCGGCTTACAATTTTCCCGTCGCGGTGGAACTGAATGGCGCACTGGATATAGAAGCGCTCAACAATTCTTTGGCCGAACTCGTGGCTCGCCACGAGACCCTCCGAACGGTATTTGCAGACGGCGACACCGAAGCCGTACAGCTTGTAAAATCCAAAATTGCTATACCCCTCGACCAGGAAGATTTAAGTTCGGCGAGCCGCGACGAAGTGCTTGCGGAACTCACGCGTTTATCGCAGCTTCCCTTTAATCTGCAGGACGGTCCGCTGCTGCGAGCGCATTTGATTAAGAGCGGCGCCGACCAGCACTACCTGCTGCTGGTCTGCCACCACATTATTTCGGATGGCTGGTCACTGAACATCCTGTTGAATGAACTTGCCGCCTGCTACCGTGGGCATGGCTCTCAGCTTGCATCGATGGCCATCCAGTACGCCGACTACTCGGCCTGGCAACGCGACTGGCTCGACGGCGAAGAGCTGAGCCGCCAGGTCGGCTACTGGCGTGAGCAGCTTGCGGATGCGCCCTCCGTACTCGAACTGCCGACCGACAGGCCCCGTCCGCCGGAGCAAAGCTACCTTGGTGACAGCACCCTGACCTGGCTGCGGCCGGATTTGCACGACCGGTTAAAGAAACTCGCAGCCGACGAAAACTGCACCTTGTACATGGTGCTGCTCGCTGCCTTCGATACCCTACTCGCGACTTACGGTTCGACGGAACATGTCGTCGTCGGCACCCCGATCGCGGGGCGCAAGCGTACCGAGCTCGAAGGGCTGATTGGTTTCCTGAGCAACACCCTGGCCATCCCTGCAAACCTGGAGAACAACCCCGACTTTCGAACACTGTTGCGACAGGTGAAGGAAACGACGCTCGGTGCCTACGCGCACCAGGAGCTGCCGTTCGAGAAACTGGTGGAAGAGTTGCAACCCGAACGCGCGATGAGCCATTCACCCATCTTCCAGGTGATGTTCGTTTACCAGAACACGCCGCCGCTGAATGTCGACTTTGGCGCAGTCGCTGCGCGCCCGGTCGGTTTCGAAATGGGTATTGCCAAGTTCGACCTGCTGCTGGAAATGGCTGAATCTGAAGAAGGCCTGCGTGCGGGTCTGCAGTACAACACCGACCTCTTCGACCGGCCAACAATCGAGCGGATGCTGGACCACTTCGAGACGCTGCTGGCAGGGATTGTCGCTGCGCCGGATATACCCGTGTCGCAACTCGCCCTGCTGGATGCAACCGAGCGGCAGCATGTGCTGGAAGACTTTAATGATTCGTCGATGGAGACCTCGGACACACTTGTCCATCAGTTCGTCGAAGCCCAGGCTGAACGCACACCGGACGCCCCGGCCGTGTGCTTCGGCGATGACCTTCTTATATATAGCGAGCTCAATGCCCGTGCCAACCGGCTCGCCCGGGCACTTACCGATGCCGGCGCCGGACCGGGCAGCTTCGTGGGTATCTGCGCCGAGCGCTCCATCGAGACCGTGGTGGGCGTGCTCGCTGTCTTAAAGGCAGGCGCGGCCTATGTGCCGATCGACCCCGCGTATCCGGCCGAGCGTATCGCAACCATGCTCGAGGACAGCCAGGCTTGTGTGCTGCTGACCCAGTCCGGCCTGGTCGGCTCTTTACCGGCACACGGTGCCGGGCTCATTGAGCTCGACACCTTCGACTGGGCATCGGGTGATGATTCGAACCCCGGTGTACAGGGCGATTCGGTGTACGCGATCTACACCTCGGGGTCGACAGGTAAACCCAAGGGCGTGGAGTTAACCCAGGCGGGTCTTTCGAACCTTATCCAGTGGCAAGCCGCCCAGCCGGGCCTGGATTCCCCTGCCCGCACGCTGCAGTTTGCATCACTAAGCTTCGATGTGTCTTTCCAGGAACTCTTCACCACCTGGGCGCAGGGCGGCGCGCTGGTGCTGGTAACCGAGGATGAACGAAGAGACCTGGCCGGTCTTGCAAAGTTTATTGCCACCGATGCTATCGAGCGGGTGTATTTACCCTTCGCAGCCCTGCAACCGCTTGCCGACGCCGTGGTGAACGAACCGGCGCTTAACTTTGCAGTCAGGGATGTAATCGTCGCCGGCGAGCAACTGCAAATCACTCCCAACGTTAAGGCGATGTTCGACACGCTGGGTCATGCACGGCTGCACAACCAGTACGGCCCGTCCGAGACCCACGTGGTCACGGCCTACACCCTTCAAGGGGCACCGGAGACCTGGCCGACCCTGCCGCCCATTGGTGTGCCGGTCGCCAACACTAAAGTCTACGTGCTGGATACGAACCTTGAGCCTGTGCCCGTGGGCGTGCCGGGCGAGCTGTATCTCGGCGGCGTGCAGGTGGCCAGGGGTTACGTAGGTCGCCCCGGGCTGACCGCCGAGACGTTCGTGGCCAACCCCTTCGATGGCGGGCGGATGTACCGCACCGGCGACCGCGTGCACTTCTTAGCCGATGGCAACCTCGCCTACCTCGGGCGCACCGACGACCAGGTCAAGTGGCGCGGTTTTCGGCTCGAACCTGGCGAGATCGAAACCACGCTCAGCCTGCACGCGAGCGTTAAGCAGGCCGCGGTGTTGCTGCGTGAGGACACACCCGGGGATAAACGCCTGGTCGCTTATGTCGTCGGGGATGAGCCTGACCCCGAGGCACTTAGGTTGCACCTCAAGGAACGGTTACCCGATTACATGGTGCCGCAGGCCTTTGTCATCCTCGATAGCCTGCCGCTGACCCCATCGGGCAAGCTCGCCCGCCGGAGCCTGCCGGTTCCCGACTACGCCGATGCTGCCGAACAATACGTTGCCCCGCGCACCCCCATCGAAGACGCGCTCACCGAGATCTGGGCTGATGTCCTCAACGTCGAACGGGTCGGCATCCACGATGACTTCTTCGCACTCGGCGGGCATTCGTTGTTGGCTACACAGCTTATCTCCCGCGTGCGCGATACGCTGAATATTGAACTGGCGCTGAAATACGTATTCCGGAACACCACCCCGGAAACACTGGCCGCTGCGATCGAAAGCCTGCAGATAGCAGGGTCCATGACAGAAGCCACACCATCAGACGACACCGATGACATGGAGGAGTTTCAGATATGAGCACTTCTGAACTTCTCTCGAGGCTGCGTGAAGCGGGCGTACGCTTAAGCGTCAGGGACGGCCAGCTAAACGTCAGCGCACCCAAGGGTGCACTGAACGAAGAACTCCGCAGATCGCTGCGGGACCGCAAAGCCGAGTTAATCGAGCTGCTGGCCGATGCGGACAGCGCACAACGCCCGGAAGACAGCAGCATACCGGTTGCGGACAGAAGTCAGCCCATCCCACTGTCGTTCGCCCAGCAGCGCATCTGGTTCCTGGAAGAATTCGAGGGAGGCAGCTCCGTCTACAACATTCCGTGGGCGATGCGCGTACGCGGCAAGTTCGACGTCGTGGCTTTGCAGGCTGCGTTAAATGACCTGGCACGCCGGCATGAAAGCCTGCACACGGTCTTTGTCAAAACGGACAAAGAACCGGTGCAGGAAATACGCGATGACTTCGAGCTGAATATCGAAATCATCAAGATGCATGGTGCCGACAAGGCAACCGTGCGACGACAGATCGAAAGCTGGGCGCGACAGACTTTTGAACTTACGACTGGTCCCCTGTTTCGGGTCGGCGTGATTGAGACCGGCAGCAGGAAACACGTACTTGTACTGGTGATCCACCACATTATTTCGGACGGCTGGTCGCTGGATGTACTGCAGAACGAACTGTTCTCCTTCTACCTGGGTCACGTGAACGGCGAACTGCCCGAGCTCGAGCCATTGCAATTACAACTCGCCGATTACGCAGCCTGGCAGCGGAACCGCGTGAACGGCTCCGAGTTCGAACGGCAACTCGACTACTGGAAAAACCAGCTGCGCGGTGCGCCCGCCCTGCTCGAACTGCCCACAGACCGCCAGCGGCCAAGCGAACAGAGCTACCACGGCACGCATCTGCGGCGCCTGTTACCGGCGAAACTCAGCAAAGCCCTGCAAGCAATTGCCAAGGAACAAAACGCCACACTATTCATGGTGTTACTGACGGCCTTCAAGATTTTTCTGGCACGTTACTCCGGCCAGGACGACATTGTTGTCGGCACCCCCATCGCCGGTCGACAGCAGACCGAACTCGAAGGCCTGATTGGCCTGTTCCTGAACACACTGGCAATGCGCACCGATGTTACGGGAAACCCGACATTCACTGAACTGCTGAAACGGGTACAGGCCACTTCACTGGATGCTTTCGCCCACCAGGACATTCCCTTTGACCGGATAGTCGATGCGTTACACCCAACCCGCGACATGAGTCATTCGCCGGTCTACCAGGTGCAGTTCATGCTGCAGAATACACCGGCGAACGGTTCGCCGGTGGAAGGCCTGGAGTTCCAGCACGTTGAATTCAATTACGGCACATCGAAGTTCGACCTGACGCTGGCCACTGCCGAAACGGAAGACGGACTTGCTGCAGAAATCGAGTACTGCACGGACCTGTTCGATGAGCAAAGTATCGAACGCATGCTGGAACATTTCGAAATACTCCTGCAGGGCATTACTGCAAACCCGGAGATCGGTATACGTGACCTGCCCCTCATTGATGACCGCGAACGCACAGTTTTGCTGGTCGACTGGAATGCAACCAAGGTCGATTACCCGGCCCAGGCTACCCTGCAGTCCCTGCTGGAGCAGCAGGCCGAAAGCTCGCCGCATGCGCCGGC
>MPLX02202230.1_pt1 | contig 11497 bp, 12 predicted proteins | sample 1617341 | NCBI WGS metagenome assembly MPLX02 (sample SAMN05944804, study PRJNA350692) | marine metagenome | biome: marine; feature: ODZ; material: water; isolation source: 120 m water sample filtered on 0.2 um supor filter | place: Pacific Ocean | collected 2012-04-08 | depth 120m m | reverse complement strand
CGATTACAATTTTGCGCGACGTCAATGTGTCGGTGAAGAACTCCCACGTTGTTGGCGTAATCGGTGAATCAGGTTGCGGAAAATCGACGCTGGCCCGGGTCATGGCCGGGCTGTTGCCGGCGGCTAAAGGCGACGTAATTCTTGACGGTAAAGAACTTCAACCGGACTTGAGAAATCGATCCCTGCAGGAACTTCAGAAAGTTCAGTTCGTCTATCAGATGGCTGATACCGCTCTCAATCCCAAACACCGTATCGGTGAAATTTTGGGCCGGCCACTGGAATTCTACCAGGGCATCAAGGGCAAGGAAAAACGTCAGAAGGTCGCGGAACTGCTGGAAATGGTTGAACTCCCGCTTGAGTTCGAAACCCGCCTGCCGTCGGAATTGTCCGGTGGCCAGAAACAACGTGTCAATCTGGCCAGGTCTTTGGCAGCGAACCCCGAAGTCATGTTGTGTGACGAGGTGACGTCAGCGCTTGACAGCATTGTCGGTGCAAATGTGATCACGCTTTTGAAACGGCTGCGCGACAGGACGGGTGTTTCTTTTGTCTTTATCAGTCACGACCTGTCAACGGTAGCTTCCTTTGCCGACGAAATCGTCGTCCTTTATGCCGGTCGCGTCGTAGAGCAGGGACCGGTCGATGAAGTCCTGGCACCACCCTATCACCCCTATACACGGCTGTTGATCAGTTCCGTGCCCGAAATGCGCATCGGCTGGCTTGAAGACACCATGCAAAAACGTGAAATGGCGGCTGGTATTGCCCGCGGCGTCGAGATCACGGATGTAGGCTGCCCGTTCTATAACCGGTGCCCGGTTGCTGTCGATAGCAAATGCGAAGGCGAAACGCCGCCTACCCATGAACCAACTCCTGGACACTACATTCAGTGCCATCGTACATTGGACGAGATAGCCGAAGCCGAACAGGCGCCGCAGCAAGTTCTGCATGGTTTTGAAAAGGCTGCACCCAATGGCGACAAAGCTGCCAGACCGCAATAATAGACGAGCAATTTCCAGCAAGGACTGGTTGCCATGATAAAAAAAGTACTGATCGCCGTAGACGGTTCCCGGCACTCGTTGAAAAGTGTCGAATACGGGGCCACCATAGCTACAGGAGTGGGAGCGAAGGCGATGCTGTATCACGTCGTCAAACCCTATCGGTTGCCGGACAGCTTGAAAAAATTTGCCAAAGCGGAACATATGGCGACCATTGACGCGGATTTGCTCAAAAAGGGCGCTCAATACCTTTTAGCGGGGGCCTTGGATACAGCCCGAAAAGCGGGCCTGAAGGATGTCGAAATTGAAAGTGAAGAAGGCCCGATTGCGCGCTCTATCGTTGATCGCGCCGAGACCTTCAAGGCCGACTTGATCATCATCGGCTCCCGGGGCATGGGAGATATTGGGGGAATGTTGCGCGGTGGAGTCTCGCAACGTGTCGAAACGATGGCAAAATGTCCGGTTCTCGTCGTTAAATAAAGCCTTCCGGCGCCGTTCATCATGATCCAACTCGCCAGAATATTGCCCTAACTTTTCCCTCGTCATTGGGTGTTTACCACGGTAGAATCTAGCGGAATTCAGAACGTCCGTGGGAGCGCCAGTCAGGTGTTGCACTCTATCCGATCTGTCGCCACTCCACTGTTAAGCTTCGGACTTCTGTTATTTGCCAATGGCATGTTCAACACCCTTCTGGGCCTGCGCGGAAAACTTGAGGGGTTCACCACCGAAACCGTCGGCTTTGTCATGGCGGGCTTTTTCCTGGGCCTGTTGCTGGGCTCGATTTATGCTGTGCGGGTGGTTGGGGCGGTAGGCCATATCCGAGGCTTTGCCGCTTTTGCTTCCATCATGTCCATAGCCGTTCTGGGCCATATCTTGTTGATTGAGCCAGTTGTCTGGTTTGTCCTTCGTGCCGCCGCCGGGTTCTGCATGGCCGGTATGATAATGGTGGTCGAAAGCTGGATTAACGAACGGGCCAAAAAGGAAACACGTGGCCAGATTCTATCCCTTTACATGATGATCAACTATCTTGGTTCCGGCTTGGGACAATTCATGATTACCGTCGCCGACCCGGCCAGATTCCAACTCTTCGTTATAGCCTCCATTGTCTTTTCCGCCGCTCTGCTGCCGATCCTACTGACCACGGCCAGCGCACCCAGACCAACTTCGCCTAAAAGAATGAATTTCAAAGACCTGTATAAAATTTCTCCTCTTGCCATCATCGGCACCCTTTGCGCCGGTATGCTTGGTTCGTCAATTAATGGCATGGGTCCGGTATTCGCCAGTGATAGTGGACTACCAGTAGTTGGTGTTTCTACTTTCATGGCCAGCGTCATCATTGGCGGTATGGTACTGCAGTTTCCAGTTGGACGCCTGTCCGACAGTTTTGACCGACGCACCATTTTGGCTTTGGTTGCATTTTTAACCGTCCTTGCGGCGCTTGGCGTTATTTGGGCTGTTGGAAAACCGCCGATCTGGCTGTTTGTCGCCGGCGCTATTTTTGGCGGGTTTGCTTTCACGATCTATCCGCTGTGCGCGTCACAAATCAACGATCTGGCCGATCCTGACAGTCTGGTACAGGTTTCCGCGGGGTTACTTCTCGCCTACGGCGTCGGTGCCAGTATAGGTCCGATTCTAGCGTCGCAAATGATGGGGCAGTTCGGGCCTGAGGGTATGTTTGTATCGAACGCCGTCCTGGTCGGATCGCTGGCTCTGTTCACTGTCTATCGCATGATACGTCGTGACCGTTCGGATAAGTCGAAAATTACGTTTATGCCACTTGGCGGGATGGGGGTTTCAAGCAAGCAACTGTATGCATCAACCCTGAAATCCCTGCTGCGCCAGCACAAAAAAACTCAAAAGGCGGATTGAGTCGAGTATATTCGAAAAGTAGAGAGTTATTTTTCCTTTCAGGCAACGGGTCAGGTGTTGACGGCTTTTGCCATCGCTTCGCCGAGTACATCCGCAATTGTCTTGCAATCCTTGACGGTAAGCCATCTTTCAATTACCCACAAGTTTCAGCCGTGATCATTGTGCCGAGAATAATATCATTGAGGCGTGCCCATCCTCTCCAGCGAGGGGCCGGTTATGCGACTGATAAAGTGCCGGATAGAATTTGCTAACCCACCATAGCGGGTCGGGCCCAGGGCAAGCGTACCCAAGGCGCAAAGACGAACAGCTTCTTTTGGCGTGAGAGTGTTGTCTGCAAACATCAAGCTTCCTTAAATCATCAGGCGAATCAAATAATACGCACGATGGACTCGGGTGACTATGCGCCGGAACTCCTTCAGGCCGCTTGCTTGAGGTCCAATCTGTTCCAGACTTCGCGCACGGCTTCCACCAATCGATCCATATCTTCGTCTGTATGAAGAGGGGTTGGTGTAAAGCGCAGGCGTTCGGTGCCCCGGTCCACCGTCGGGTAGTTGATCGGTTGAACATAGATATTGTGCCTATAAAGCAGATCGTCGCTCGCCTGCTTGCACAGCGAGGCGTCGCCGACCATAACCGGAACGATATGGCTGATGGAGTCGAAGATGGGTATACTGGCCTCGGTAAATCGCCTTTTAAGAGTTGCGGCGCGTTCCTGATGGCGCTCGCGTAGCTCATTGTGGGCTTTCAGGTGCTTGATTGATGCCAATGCTCCGGCTGCGTTTCCAGGAGGCATGGAAGAGGAAAAAATAAAGCCCGAACCATATGAACGAACGAAGTCGCACATGGTGTAGGAACCGGCGATGTACCCGCCAATGACGCCAAAAGCCTTGGCAAGAGTGCCTTGAATAACCGTGATGCGATCCACCAGGCCGTCGCGCTCCGCGACACCGCCACCACGCGGGCCGTACATGCCTACTGCATGAACTTCATCTAGGAAGGTCATGGCGTTATGTTTATCAGCGACGTCGCAGATTTCCCCGATCGGGGCGATATCGCCATCCATGGAATAAACGGACTCGAACGCCACCAGTTTCGGGGTCTCCGGCGCATACTGGCTCAGAAAACGGTCCAGATCTTCGACGTCGTTATGTTTGAAGATTTTCTTCTCGGCTCGTGAATGACGGATGCCTTCGATCATCGAATTGTGGTTCTTCGCATCGGACACGATAACGCAATCTGGGATCATGGCTCCCAGGGTACTCAGGGTCGTCATATTGGCCATCCAACCGGAACCGAACAGTAACGCCGCTTCCTTTTGGTGCAGGTCCGCCAATTCCTGTTCAAGCAGGACATGATAATGGTTCGTGCCTGAGATATTGCGCGTACCACCCGCGCCGGCGCCGCATTTTTCTATTGCGTCGTGCATGGCTTCCAGGGTTGTTGGGTTTTGTCCCATTCCCATGTAATCGTTGGAACACCAGACGGTGATTTCCTGAATCGTGCCGTCTTCCCGGTAGTTCATCGCCTTTGGAAATTGCCCGGCCCGACGTTCAAGGTCGGCAAAGACTCGATATCGCCCTTCGGACTTTAGGTCGGCGATGTTCTCCGAAAAGAATTTTTCATAATTCATTTAGATTTCTCCCAGGTCCACCCTTCTAATGAGGGACATCCCGGCATCATACGTGATCCCCTCTTGGTCTCGCAAGCTGCCTGAAAAGGGAGGGCGGGTATGGTAATTCCGCCCATCAAGCGTCGCACTCAGGGTAACAGGCTGTAATCTATGGAATATTCCAGTTTTTGGAATGATCTTGCAAGAAGCACAAGTGCGTTGGCGCGACGCGCCACACGATTTTCGAGCAAGCCATCCCGAGCCAAATCAATTAGCTCCGCTCGTTCCGTTGTGATCAAAAATCCTGCGCTAATCATGACTGTAAAAGAATCTTTTTTCGACAAACGATGCAAGCTATATATTTTCGGCTTCTCAGTGAGTCCGAGTATAACCTATAAATAATAACGAAATATTGACAAAAAGCCCAGTTTTCAGCCGGGTCTCGTTTGGCTACCCACCTTTAAGCGCGAGTTCCAAATAGATGACCCCGTCCAGTGGATTGTCATAATAAGGTTCGATATCTGCGAATCCGAGAGCACGATAAAGAGCCAATGCAGCCTCCAACCGGGGCATGGTGTCCAGTCGCATGCTGGCATATTGACGTTTTCTGGCTTCGTCAATGATCGCCACGGCGAGTCGGCGTCCCACCCCCCTGCCTCGCCAGGACGGGCGAACAAAAAGTCGTTTCATTTCACAGATGGCATCATCCAAAGGCCACAGACCGACACAACCGATAATTGCTTCAGCTTCCCGGGCCAATAACAAACAACCACGAGGTTCGGCGTACTTGCCGGGCAGATTAACCAGTTCCTTCTCGAACCCCTGAAAGCAAAGATCGACGCTCAGCCATTCCTGGTATTCCGTAAAGAGTTCACGCAGGTGTCCCATATCCTGCTCACCCCTGGCGTATTCGAAAAGAATATCCATCAATCAACAAAATGCAGATTGACGCGCCGGTTATGCTTACCCTTGTTTTCGATTTTGCCGACCCGAATCGGACCAATTTCGCCGGTCTCTTTGACGTGGGTGCCGCCGCAAGGTTGCAAATCCACCCCTTCCACGTTGATCAGGCGGACCCGCCCCTGGCCGCTGGGTGGCTTGACTGACATGGTGCGCACCATGTCCATATTCGCCGCCATTTCCTCGTCACTGATCCACGATGATGAAACCGGGACATTCTCATCAATTCGTTGGTTTATTTCAGCGGCGATGGCTTCCTTGTCAAGATCAACAACAGGAAGGTCAAAATCAATACGGCCTTTGCCATCACTGATGGAACCGCCAGTGACGCCGCCATCGATGACGCTGCAAAGAAGATGCATGCAAGTGTGCATTCGCATGAAGCGATAACGCCTGTCCCAGTTGATCGTCGCCGTAACTTTGTCGCCAACGGACAGATTTTTCGAGCCTTCCGCCGGGACATGCAAATAGGCACCGCTTTCACGGTCCTTGCGGGTGTCGACGATGTCAACGTTGATGCCATCCACTGTCGTCAAGGAGCCGGTGTCACCCGGTTGTCCACCACTGGTGTAATAGAAGACTGTACGGTCCAACTCGATACCGCCTTCGCCGACGGCGCTTACTATCGCCTCACATTCCTTCAGGTACCCATCATCACGGAAAAGTTCTTCAGTCATCGCCTCTCTCTTTTTTCCTGTCGCGGCAGATCATATCCAGCGCCGCACATTGGCCTTGTAATCCAGATATTCCTCCCCGTGTTTTCGTTCCAGGTAATCTTCCTCGCGCAAGATAACCCCGTAATGCATGATCAGCAGTATTGGTACAAGAACCAAAACAGCAATCAAACCGCCAACCCCCACGGCAATACCAAGATGCATCAAGCACATTCCAACATAAATAGGGTTGCGTGAGAGCCCAAAAGGACCGGTACGGATGATCGCAGAAACATTTCCATAGGGATCGGCAGTCGTTCCGGCTTTTCTGAATTGAGGAAAAGTCAATAAGACAAAAATCCCCCCTGGGACGGCAAAAACCAAAAACGCGACCACCCGCCACATAGGATCAGCCATCCAGATAGGCCACAAGTAATCGGCGATGATAGCGGGAATCAAAAAGCCCAGAAAAAGGGCAACGGGATAGGCAACGACTTCCGCGTGGTCGGGTAAACCGTCCGGCATTCCCTGTTCACTTTTCTCCATCGACATGATCCAGCACTCTTTTCATCAAATCCTTATCCGCATTGCCACCGGACAGTATCAGCCCAACCTGTTTATCGGCGAAATCATTTCGCCGCTGCATCAGCGCCGCCAGCGGAACCGCCCCGGCACCTTCCGCGACGTTATGGGTATCCAAAAAGTAATATCCCATTGCCGAAAGGATTTCATCCTCGCTGACAGTGATGATGTCCGCCGCCCCGTCAAGGATCATTTCCACCGCCTGTTCATTTGGCGAGCGGCAGGCAACGCCATCGGCGAGGGTATCGGCGCTGTTAGTATTCACCACGCGTCCTTCCCTAAACGACAGGCAATAAGCCGGAGCATTTTCGGAAACAACGCCATAAATTCTGGTTTTAAGCCCCAGGACGTTGCGGGCCTGAATCAGGGAGCAAATGCCCGACCCCATGCCGATGGCGACAAAAACGGCTTCCAGGTCAGGAACGGCGCGAAAAAATTCCAGCCCATAACTAGCCACCCCACCCACCAGCCAGGGATGAAAAGCCGGCAACATGTGCAAGCCCTTGCTGACTGCCATAGTCTGGGCTTGTTCGGCGGCTTCCTGAAAATCGTCGCCATACTCGATCAGGTCCACCCCAAGGGTCCGAATAGCTTCATTTTTTTCAGGATTGTTGCCAAAGGGAACCAGAATCGTTGCCGCCATGCCGGTAACCCGGGAGGCGAACCCAATACTCTGACCATGGTTGCCACGGGTCGCCGAGATGACACCACTAAGACAGGGCTGCTCTTCTTTCAGGCGTTGCATGTAGTTCAGGCCACCACGAACCTTGAAAGCCCCGATGGGTGTGTGGTTCTCATGCTTGACCCAGACTTCCACCCCCGTACGCTCGGCCAGCAACGGCCACGCATATTGCGGCGTCGGCCCCATGTGGCGGTAAACCAGTTCGGCGGATTGTTCGAGTTCCTCCAGGGAAAGCGACAGGGTCATATGGTTATTGTGCCTTCCAGGAACGGGATTGTTTTGCCGCCAAGCAATACCCGGTCCGATGCGTTCTCGCAATAGAGAGTTCCACCGCGGGCGGAGACCTGCCGCGCCAACAGTTTTGTCTTGCCCAGTCGCTTCGACCAATAGGGCACCAACTGGCAGTGGGCTGACCCGGTTACCGGGTCTTCCTTGATTCCAGCCTGGGGCGCGAAAAAACGCGAAACGAAGTCACAATCGTCGCCGGGCGCTGTTACAATCAGACCACGCTCCCTGACATTCCTGGCGATAAAATCATAATCGGGATCCAGATTAATAACGCCGTCCGCATGAGTGACCACGGTCATTAGATCCTGTGAAGACGTCATGGTTTCTTCGATCTGTACTCCCAGGGCGTCGAGCAATCCTTCAGACGCGACGGTTGGTTGGTTTTCGATGGATGGGAAACTCATAAACAGCTTGTCCCCGTCCTGCTTGACGAAGAACTCGCCGCTGCGCGTCGAAAATCGAACGTCCCGACTTCCGGGTTCCAGGTTGTTGAACACGACATGGGCCGTGGCCATAGTCGCATGGCCGCACAAATTGACTTCGTGGGCAGGCGTGAACCAGCGCAAGTCATACGCCCCCTCTCCTCCGACCAGAAAGGCGGTCTCTGACAAATTGTTTTCAATGGCGATAGACTGCATCATTTCATCGCTTAACCATTCGTCCAGCGGGCAAATGGCGGCAGGATTGCCGCCAAACGGCTTTTCGGCGAAGGCATCGACTTGATAAATGGGGAGTTTCATATTTTTGTCCTTTGTGAAATGACAATACCTGAAACAATGATTGCGCCTGACAACAGCAAGGGTAAGCTCAATGTTTCACCGAACAGCAAAACGGCCAGGCTCAAGCTGATTATGGGCATGGAAAACTGAACTGGTGCCATGCGAACAATCCCCCCCTTTGACAACGCCCAGTACCAGGCGAGAAAGGCAAAAATCGACGAACAGGTCGCCTGATAAATCACTGCGAAGAAGCTGCTCATGGGCACGCTCGACCAATCTGTGTTTCCCTGAGAAACAAGCAGAACAGGCGTTAATGCCAGAGCCCCAAAACCCAACCCCCAGAAGGTCGCCGCCTTGCTGCCGATTGTAAGAGAAAGCCGCGCTCCCGCGACATAACCCAACCCAGATCCTATTGAGGAAATCAGGCATAACAGGTCACCCCGCAGCGTTACGCCATCTACCCCGTCACCGCGAAGCCCGATCAACATAGCGACGCCGCCAAACGCCACCGCCACCCCGACCCCCCAAAAACGCCCCGGCACACGCCGTTCAGCAACGGCCCCAAAAAGTCCAGTAAAGATGGGAATGGCGGCGTTAAGCAACGCTGCGTGGGACGTGGAAGTTTGCTTGACGCCATAGCTGAAAAACAATGGAAAGATAACAAAAACACCAAAAATCATCAGTCCAAGAAGCCCCCACTCCCTGGCGCTGCCTGGTAGCGGCAGGCGGCGGGCAAAAGCAAAGGGCAACACGAGGAGCCCAGCAAGTATGGTCCGCAAGACTCCTGCGCTCAAAGGGTCGATACCAAGGACGACAAGTTTTGTCGCGGCCGGGGTGCCGCCCCAGATCAATATGGCAAAAACCGCCGCTCCATAGGCGGCGGGCAGGACGCTTTTTTCAACGCCCTGCCCTATTGTCGGGGAGGCAATTTTTTTGCCTGTGGTGGCCATGAATCAGGCTCTCCAGAAGGGCTTCCTGATTTCCCTGCAGGCCTCTTCGCGGGTGATGTCTATATCCTTGAGCAAGCGCTCATCAAGATCGTTCAGGCGCATTCGCCAGGTATCGCGGCGTTGCCATTGGCCAAGGGTCTCAAAGACGCGGGCCACATCGGTTGCCAGCAGGGTAAATCCCGCCACAATCCACATTTTCCAACTGTTTGACGTGCCGGAATCAGCCACTGGCATGCCAATTGTATCGATACAATTATGCCTTAACATCTCGAAAACTCCTTACATTTCTCTATCTGGCGACATATTTGTTACCCTGTTTTTGTTTTATATTGACACAATTTTAGGGTCAACGTATTCATTGTACCCATGACAATCTGGATGCCCGACATCTCCCAGCGCGGTGGCCCGAAGTATCTGGCCATCGCCACCGCTATATCAGAAGCCATCACCAAGGGCATGCTGCCGCCCGGGGGGAAACTACCTCCGCAACGCAATCTGGCTTATGACCTGGGCGTAACGTTAGGCACTGTGACCCGTGCCTATGACGAAATTAAACGCCGCGGCCTCGTAGACGGCGAAGTCGGGCGTGGCACCTATGTCCTGCCACGGGAAGGCAAAAAACCGGAGCCGTTTTTCCTCACCAGACCGGCCGACAACAATTTGATCGACTTCACCCACGCCACGCCAATCAGCGGTCGCGCGGGCAAGGAACTGGCCCGCACCCTCACCGGTCTTGCTCTTGAGCCAGATCTTGCCCCTTTGATGGATTATCAAATTTTGTCCGGCATGCCTGAACACTTGCAGGCCGGGGCAACCTGGTTGAACCGTTGCGGCATCGCTGCAAACCCTGATCGCGTGACCCTGACCAGCGGCGCCCAGCACGGTATCCTGACCACCCTGCTGGCGATCACAAAACCAGGCGACACTGTTTTGGCCGAGGAGCTATCCTATCCAGGGTTTATCCATACGGTCCGGCATCTGGGGCTTAAGCCCGAACCCATAGCAATGGATGAACATGGCTTGCGTCCCGAATCCCTGAAAGAAACGGCGGAACGGACGGGCGGGCGAATTTTGTATTGTATGCCCAATATCCAGAACCCGACGGCGCGCACTATGCCAAGGGAACGAGTGGAAGAAATCGCCGAAATGGCCCGCTCGCTGGATTTGATGATTTTGGAAGACGACGTTTGGGGTGGCCTGACAGCCAGGAAAGTCCAGCCCTTGATCGAATATTGCCCGGAACGGGTTTTTCACATTACCAGCCTGTCGAAGGCCATGGCCGGTGGATTGCGTGTCGGTTTTGTCCTGTCGCCACCGGATTATATTGAGAGACAGCGCGCGGCGGTGCGCTTGAGCAACTGGATGACGCCGCCCTTAATGGCGGAAATTGCGCGGCGCTGGATTGAAGACGGCACGGGTGAAGAGCTTGCCAAATGGCAGGCCGAAGCCGCCGGGCGACGACTTGATTACGCCGCCAACGCCTTAAAAGAGCATACCTTCGCCTGCCATCCGGCGGGACATTTCATGTGGTTGGAACTGCCTTCCCCCTGGCGCGCTTCTGATTTCAAGGCCGCAGCCGAAGCCCGCAGCGTCCTTGTCCCTTCGGCGGAAAGTTTCGTCGTCGGTCGTCACCCGGCGCCACACGCCATTCGAATCGGCATTGGCACCCATAACGCCAGCGACGATGTCGTCGCCAAAGGCATCGATATTCTGGCTGATATCCTAAAATCCCCGACAGGAATAGGCCCGGTCGTCGTATAATAAAATGGAGGCGACGAATCTAATCAATTTGACAGGCGGGGAATTGAAATAATGACTGGGGAGAAAGGGTCCGCCACGATTCAGCAAATTCTGGACCTGGCCGTCCAACATCATTCCGCAGGACACTTGCCATAGGTCGAAAAGCCTTATCGGCAAATTCTGCAAGACGACCCCAATCATCTGGACGCGCTGCATCTTCTTGGGGTGTTCTCCTACCAGGTCGGAAAACATGACATCGCCGTTGATCTGATCGGCAATCGCATTTCAATTTTGTGCCAATAGCTTAATCAGGAAGTCATCGTTCCAACCTGCACGTTTAAACTTCACGCGATTAGAGCCTTTTGTTTCTTCCTTTTTGATCGGGTTCAAAGCCATGTGTCGGAACCGCAGACGGGATCATAGATTTTGTTGACTTTGTCTTGCTTATGCATG
>MPLX02359783.1_pt1 | contig 11499 bp, 8 predicted proteins | sample 1617341 | NCBI WGS metagenome assembly MPLX02 (sample SAMN05944804, study PRJNA350692) | marine metagenome | biome: marine; feature: ODZ; material: water; isolation source: 120 m water sample filtered on 0.2 um supor filter | place: Pacific Ocean | collected 2012-04-08 | depth 120m m | reverse complement strand
GGCTCCTTCGCAGAAAAGCGGCCCACGAGGGGAACCGGTTATGGGCCGTTTCCGAAGAGATTCGGGAGCCCCTAAAGCTTTCCCTCCCACCAAAAGCCCAAATATGAATGGTCATTCACCCTTTTCCTTGGCTCCTGCGTGGATTTTGCAACTTTTGCAACTTCCTTTAAAGTCCTTTTAATTAAAGCGTTTCTTGCGTTTTTAATAGCCGTAACCATACCCTACGCTGAGATTCGCTCGCCATTTGCTTTCCTTTAGCGACGATTGGAATCACGATAGGCACTCGTCTATTGCCCGTAAGGGACTTACCATCACCTAAAAGAAAATGGCCAAAAACTTGTTCACAATCGCGTTCGCCGTCGCTTGCATTAGCGGCGTTGCAACTGGTTCTGCTAGCGACCTCGGCGGTTTCGCCGCTATCGCTGACTTCCTCATGTATGGCTCAGCCGTCTGGATTGGCTGGACCTGCGTCAACAACTCCCAAGCAAAAGAGTACGCCTATGGAGCCGCTGCTCTGGTATTCCTGAATGCTCCTTGTTGGGGTAATGCTTCGTTCAACATTGGTAATGTCCAGTGGATTGGTGGTTACCTGGCCCCCATCTTCACAAACTTGGTTTACATCGTCTTGCTCGTAGCTGCTGTCGGCATGCTCAAGAGCTTGATAGACGGTGCCCGCGCTACGGCAAACGCCGGATCCTAGGGTTCCAAGAAAATACGCGCGAACAAGCCTCTGGCTTGGAGGCCGCCTGAAAAGGCGGCCTCTTTTTTTGTCCCAGGCCTAAAAAAGGGAGTTTCCGTCCATAACCGAGGGCTGCTCAATTCCCAGCGTTTCCATTAGGGTCGGAGCAACATCGGCCAAAATGCCCATCTCGCGGAGTTGAGCACCGCGATACCGCTCACCAATCATTAAAAATGGCACCGGGTTCACCGTATGTGCAGTATGGATGTCCCCCGTTGAAGGGTCGCGCATTTGCTCGGCGTTTCCATGGTCAGCGGTGATTGCAACCGTTCCGCCTTGTTTTAGTGCCTCTTCAACAATCCTCCCCAAGCACCCATCCACGGCCCGAATCGCAGACTCTGTAGCATCTTGCTTGCCAGTATGACCAACCATGTCAGAGTTTGCGAAGTTCACCACATATAAATCGTTCTCTCCCTTTTCTAAACGCATACAAACTTCATCGCAAACTTGTGGGGCGGACATTTCGGGTTGCAAATCATAAGTTGGAATCTGTGGAGACTGCACGAGCTTGCGTTCTTCGCCCTCATAAACATCCTCACGGCCACCATTAAAAAAGAACGTGACATGAGCATACTTTTCCGTTTCAGCGCAACGAAACTGACGCAGACCTTTCTGCGACACCAACTCCCCAAATAAAGATCGCAATTCCTGGGGAGGGAAAGCGACTGGACAACTAAAGTCTTTTCGATACTGAGTCATTGTGGCGTATTGAATCTGAGGAACATCGCCCAACTCAAAAGAGTTAAAGCTGCTTTCCAGGAGAGCCTGACTCATTTGGCGAACACGGTCCGCGCGAAAGTTAAAACAGAAAATCGAATCTCCATCTCGTACTGGAGCCGGTGCACCAATTACTGTGGGCAGAACGAACTCGTCAGTTTCGCCTCGCTCTACAGCAAGCCGCAAACCTTCCTGAGCGCTTTGTGCAGAAAACTCTCCGCGACCATGAATCATGCAGTTCCAAAACTTCTCCGTGCGATTCCAACGTTGATCGCGATCCATTCCCCAATAGCGGCCGCAAATACTTGCAATATCCCCGCCAAATTCCGCCAGCATACCTTCTAACTTTTCCATAAATCCTGACGCTGACGTGGGCGGAGTGTCGCGACCATCCAAAAGAGCGTGAACTTTCACCCGCTCACCAGGAAGCCCCATTTCCTGGGCAAGCGCGAGCAACTCTCGGTAGTGCTCATCGGAAGCGTGAACTCCACCAGGACCAATCAACCCAAACAAATGCAAATTGGAGTTCCCATCCAAAGCCGCTTGCACCGCACCGCGCAAAGCTCCATTCAGTCGAAACTTGCCCGCGCGAATCGTTTCAGCAATCCGGGTGATGGTTTGATGGACCACCCGGCCGGCACCAATATTGGTGTGCCCAACTTCCGAATTTCCCATCAATCCAAGGGGCAAGCCAACCTCCTGTCCACTCGCCGACAATAGAGCGTGCGGCCACTCCTGCCACCACTTCAAAAAGTTGTCGGCAGGCGCCTTAGTAATCGCATTCCAGTCGGTATCGGCGGCATGCCCCCAACCATCCAGAACCAAAAGTAGAGTCGGTTTCTTCTTACCCATCGTCGCTCGGGTTCAACCCGAATATCCTACGATAGGCCATCCCCTGACTGTCCTCCAGATTGCAAACCCTCTTCTTCCTCCTTACGGCGCTAGCCCCGCAAGACGACCCCCTCTCCGCCGAAGCCCTGCGCGCCGACCTCCAACACTTATCCGCCGACGCCATGGAGGGCCGCTCAACCGGTTCCCCAGGCGCCCACCGTGCCGCAGATTGGATTGTGGAGCGTTACAAGACACTTGGCCTTCAACCCCTCAACGGTTCCTATCGCCAAGCATTTCCAGCTGAACCTCGCCGATTGGATTTAGAAGGGTGCAAACTTCAAGTCGGCGACTCTTCTCCGTGGGAAGCAGGAGACTGGTTTCTGCCTCATCCCAGCTCGCCGCCTGGCTCAGTGGAAGGAGAGCTCGTCTTTGTGGGTTATGGCTTAGACTCACCCGAACACTCCTACGACGATTTCGCTGGGCTTGACCTTGAAGGAAAAGTTGCCCTGCTTTTGCGCTGGGAACCCCAAGCCAAGGACCCAAAAAGCCCGTTCGATGGCAAAAGGCTTACTCCTGGTGCCCGGCTATCCAAGAAAGTGCGTGAGTGCGAAGAACGAGGAGCATCCGCTGTCCTCATTGCTGCTCCACCTGGCCCTGCAAAACGGCGCGAAGCCGTCGGCGATTCTTATTGGCCCAATTTTTCCAAACTTCACCAAACTCTCATGCCCATGTTGGAAGTTCAAGCACAGTTGGAAGAGCTTTCAAAAACTAACTTCACTCCAGCAGATGTCGCCGACCAACTTTTCTGCATGCTTCAAGCCCAGGCTCCGCTTGGAACTTCCATCCCCGTTGCTTTCGTCGGTCAACCTGTTCTAGAAACAGCCTTTTCCATAACGGACATCACAGTCCAGGAGTGGGTTCAAGAAACAGATCGCTCTCTTACGGGAATGGGATTCCCCACTGGCCTACCGACCAATCTTAAACTTCAGTTCGCTCCGCTCCAACGAGAGGGAGTCAATCTTTTTGCCGTACTTCCCGGCTCCGACCCAGTTCTCTCCAAAGAAATCGTTGTCCTCGGCGCACACTACGACCATGTTGGCATGAATGAGGAAGGAGAGATTTGGAATGGCGCCGATGACAATGGCTCAGGCGCAGTCGCCCTTCTTGCTCTTGCAAAATCTTTTGTCCAAGAAGGCGCCCCAAAACGCACTCTCCTTTTTATTCACTTTTCGGGAGAAGAGATTGGACTGCTCGGTGCCGCTTGGTTTCTTTCCGCCGCACATCTTCCTCGCGAGAACATAACCGCCATGGTGAACATGGACATGATTGGCCGTTCCCTCAAAGGCAAGGTGCATGTTTTGGGAACAAAGTCCTCTCCCATCTTCCCGCCCCTTCTTCAGCGCGCTACCCGCGGTCTCGACCTATACCCAAGCACCGAAAGCGAAGAGTTTTTTGACCGAAGTGACCAGGTTGTTTTTTACCTGGCTGGAATCCCAGTCATCTTTTTCAACACGGACGAACACGAAGATTATCACACCCCACGCGATACATGGGAACGTATTCATTACCCTGAGATGGCTGCCATCACAACTCTAGCCAAACGGATTTCTAAAGACCTCGCAAACATTACTAAGCGGCCCATCTTCACAGATGGCTATCATCGTCTTCGAGCCGTTTTCGGAAAACGCCCTAAACTGCTTGCCCCTTGGCCCGTTCCCTTTGAACAGCGCCTCGACTACTAAACATGACAAAAACTTTCCGCATTGGACTAGACTTAGGTGGCACTGCCATCAAGGGCGGGGTGCTTTTAGATAACGAGAGCGTTCATGAAGCCAGTTGCGAAAGCCCAAAGGACTACCAAGAGTGCTTGGGTGCTCTCGAAAATCTAGCCCAATCCTTAGCAATAAATGCAGGGGCCTCAAGTGTGGACATCTGCACTCTTGGCCTAGCCGCTCCTGGAGCGGTCAATCAGTCCGATGGAGTTGTAACGGACTCCCCGAACCTTCAATTCCTAGACAACCAACCTTTGCGAGAGGATTTGGCAAATCGCTTATCCTGGCCTGTCACTCTAGAAAACGATGCCTCTGCTGCAGCACTGGGCGAAGCAAACTTTGGCGCAGGGAAAAACCACCCTAGCTTTCTTTTAGTCACTTTGGGAACAGGAATTGGCGGCGGCGTTGTCTTGAATCACAAACTTTGGTCTGGCTCTGGTGGACTCGCAGGCGAATTCGGTCACATGCGCGCTAATCACGACCGGCCTTGCAATTGCGGAAGCTTGGGTTGCGTGGAAGCCGGCCTCTCTTCACCACAACTCCTGAAATGGGCACAAGACGAGGGTAGTTCTGCTACATCTCTTCCCGCACTTTCGAAAGCCGCCGAAGAAGGGGACTCTCTTGCTATTTCTATCTTCCAACGGGCAGGCGCCTATTTTGGGGAAGCTCTTGCGCAAGTAGCGCTTATTCTTGATTTGCGTGTGTTTCTCCTTGGCGGCGGTGGCGCCCCCATTCTCCCACACTTAAAAGAAGCCGCCCTTCAATCGATTGCCGACCGCACCCTCGGCCGTATACCTTCCGATTTTGTTCTGGAGCAGGCAACCTGTGGTAACCGCGCTGGATGGTTGGGTGCGGCGCTCTGCGCGGATTAACAATCCGCCCCAGAATCTTCGGGGGACCACCAACCATATGACATGGTGGTTGTGTTTTTGACGGCAGAAAAATCGCCCTCTTTGGGGACAACAATAGCCCCACCGTTGCCTTGAAACTCTCGCTCAATTCGATTGAGAACATTTTGGATTGCTCCGGAAGGTTCTTCGCCACGTCGAATTCGATCTGCTACCCGCGCCGCAAAAACTGCACGCATAAAAGCTTCACCATTTCCAGTTGCGCTCACAGCGCAAATCTCATCGGCATAAGTTCCGACTCCAATAAGCGGACTATCTCCCACTCGACCTGGGAGCTTGCCCATGGTCCCACCAGTGCTTGTCGCAGCAGCTAAGTCTCCATCCGAATCGCGGGCAACTGCGCCAACAGTTCCGCCAGCCCAATTGCAAGCACCACCCTCCTGCACAACACGCTTCCAGGCTTTGGCTGCAGATGGAACAATCAAGTCATCTTCTTGAAGACGTTCAAAACCTTTAGCCTCAGCCCACCGTTCGGCTTCCACGCCGGCAAGGAGAATCGTTTCCTCTTCTAACAAGCATTGGGCAATGCGAACTGGATTTCGAAATGGCCCCAAACAGGCCACTCCGCCTGCACGGTGAGTTTTACCGCACATGACTGAGCTGTCCAACGAGACGCCGCCGTCATAAGTCAAAGCGCAGCCCGTGCCCGAATTATAAATTGGGTTGTCCTCAAGCGACTCAACAGCCGCACAGACTGCATCCAAGGCACTCCCGCCTGAATTCAAAACCGCACCACCCACCTTGGCAGCGTTGGCGCAACCCTCTGCGTGGAGTTCGCGCGATTCGGCGGGCACTAAACCAGCGCCGCCGTGTACAAGGATGAGAGGTTCGGGCATGGGGTGGACAGTTGAAGTTTCGAAAGTCTAGCCCCGCAATCGGTCTTCGGCTATGGTTTCAGACTCTCGCCCGCAACCCTAAAATACTCGCGTGACCAATAGCCCGACCGACTGGCTTGTTGCCCCCGCTCTCCGCCTGGATCAGGGCGAAGGATTGGCAGAAGCTCTCCGTTGCCTCCGTGAGTTCGACCCGCGATTTTTCCTCATTTTTGGTGGCGATGCCGAAGATGTGGCTTGGCTTCACGAAACTCTAGAGGAAGAGGCCGGGCACCCCATTGTCTTTGCAGGTGATTTGGAGCGGGGAGCCGGTCAACAATACGAAGGGCTCACCCCCCTTCCTGACGCTTGGGCTCTCGGACAGCTTGGCCCTGAAGCCTGTTATGACGCAGGACATCGCACAGCAACCGAAGCCGCCCAAGCTCATGTGCGTTGGATTTTCGGCCCAGTCTTGGATTTGCACCGCCTTGCGCCCGAAACCATTTGCTCCCCCATCATTGCAAATCGTGCGTTTGGTGAAGAAGCTATGCGTATCATCGAATGCGCCGGCTCTTGGATAAAAGGAGTTCATGATGGTGGCGGTTTTGCTTGCGGCAAACACTTCCCTGGCCATGGCGCATGTCCGCAAGATAGCCATGTCGAAAATGCGGTTTCGTTTGAGGACCCTGAGCCGCACTTGGTGCCGTTCCGCACACTTGCCAAACACTTGCCCTCGATGATGACCGGCCATATCGAGTTCCCCATGCTGGATGAAGAAATGCGATGCACGAGCCGATCGCCCATCATCATGGATATCCTCCGGAAAGACATGGGCTACAACGGTGTTGTTGTAACCGACTCGCTCCGTATGGCCGGCTTCGGTGATGGCCCTCACGAAGAACTGGCCGCCGAAGCAATTCACGCAGGATGCGATTTGTTGCTCGACCCAGAAGACCCTGTTGTCCTTGCCACAAGCCTCCGCGATGCCATGGACCGTGGCGATCTTCTCCCCGATGCCGTCGAACGCTCCGTCAAGCGCCTCGAATCATTTATGGCAGACATTTTGAATACAGAAGCCGAAGCGCCACGCCCCCTTGTGATGGGTGCCAGCGCCAAGCGCCTTCTGCACCCTTTGCACGGCGGCTCCCCTGGGCGCACGAAGTTCCCACAGCCGGAAACCGTTCTCAGCCTCGCTGGCACACCCGACTCGATTCGCTTCCTTGAAGACTGGGGCCTTGAAGTTCTTCCTGCCGACTCCACTCCACCTGACGAATTCCCCGGCGCGGTCTTGGTCCTTTGTGGCGCCCGCGAAGGCCATGGACTTCCCCAACTTCCTGGCCCCTGGCTGGATGCAATTAGCCGAGACCACCCCGTGACCTATGTCGCAGGTGCACCCGAGGCCATTGATCTTCCACCTGCCAGCGTGAAAGGTTTTCACCTCCCAGGTCTTTCCCCTGCCCTGCTTGCGCTCCTTTTCGCAGCCGGGGAAGAATAGGCGAGACGCCCACGCGTGTCCGCCTTCCACCCGCTCGATTGGATTGCCATCGGCGGATACCTGGCCTTTGCGCTTGCGGTTGGAAGTTATCTTTCCAAACGAGCTTCCAAGTCCACTCAAGATTTTTATCTCGCAGGTCGCTCCCTTCCTTGGTGGATGGCGGGGACTTCGCTCGTTGCAACTAGTTTTGCAAGTGACACGCCTCTCTTTGTAACAGGCTGCGTACGCACCGGCGGAATTGCCAGCAACTGGATTTGGTGGGGCTTTGCGGTCGGCGGCGCAATGTCTTTTGCTTTTCTTGCTGGCTGGTGGCGGCGCCTGGAAGTCACCACCGATGCCGAGCTGATTGAACACCGCTACTCCGGGCGTCCTGCCCGAGTCCTACGCGGTTTTTATGGTGCGTACCACTCGTTAATTACCAACACTTTGGTTTTGGCTTGGGTTCTCTTGGCCATGCTCAAAGTCGTGCGCGTGGTTTTAAATATTGACGATTCCAGCTCTGATGTTTGGATTGTGGGCGGAGCCGTTGCGCTTGCCCTGACCTACTCCATGCTTGCCGGCCTTTGGGGCGTTGTCGTCACCGATCTCTTTCAGTTTTTCCTTGCCTTAGCTGGCGCCATTCTTCTTGGCTGGAAAGCTTCCGAGGCCGTGGGTGGTCTCGATGCCGCTCGTGATTACTTCTCGACCTTAGAACCTGCAAAGACCGCACTATTCCCTGCTCACGGCGAAGGCGCTTGGACTTCAGCAGCATGGTGGACCCAAGGATTTACTGCCTTTTTAGTTTTGGTTGGACTTCAAGGTTGGGCGAACAAAAATGCAGATGGCGGCGGGCAAGCAGTGCAGCGCTATTCAGCATGCAAAGATGAAAAGCATGCGCGTGGAGCGGCGCTCTGGTTCCATATTGCCCACTATTGTCTTCGCCCTTGGCCTTGGATTTTTGTAGCTCTTTGTTCTTTAATCCTAATTCCTGAATCTGAACTACCTCAAATTATGGTGGCTGGAGAAATGGTGCCTGACCATGAAGCCGCCTATCCAATGATGATGGCACGCTATTTAGGCCCTGGATTGTTCGGATTGATGTGCGCTAGTTTTTTGGCGGCTTTCATGAGCACCCTAGACACACATCTCAACTTGGCTTCTGCTTATGCGGTAAACGACCTTTATCGCCGCTTTATTCGCCCCGATGCGAGTTCACGGCATTTTGTAAATGTAGGCCGAGGATTTGAGCTCGTTGTAGGCGGCTTGGGTGCGGCCTTTGCTTTAGTTGCGGGAAGCATTTCAACCCTCTTCACTTTTACTTTGGCTTTACTCGGCGGCCTTGGCCCTGCATTCTTGCTGCGCTGGTTCTGGTGGCGCGCAAATGCATGGACCGAATTCAGCGCCCTTGTCACTTCAGGATTCATGACTCTTTTATTGAAATTCGTGCTTCCAGATTCCATTTGGCCCGCTGCACCTTTTAATGATTTGGAAGCTGGAGTCCCATGGAACTATTCCGGCCAATACTTATTAGTTGTGGGAGTCTCCATTGTTGTCATGCTCACCGTCACCCTTCTGACCCCACCAGTAGACCCTGAGCACCTTCGCCGCTTCTACGCCAAAGTCCGCCCCTTTGGCTTTTGGAGAAAGGTAACGAATCAAAAACCAGCTACCGGCACCGCTCTCGCCTCTTTTCAGGTTTGGTATGGCGGCATCGCCCTTCTCCTTGGCCTCCTCATGGGTACAGGTGCATGGCTTCTTGGCCACGAGTTCTGGACTTGGTTCGGCATCGCAGGGGTGGGCGGACTCCTGGTCTCCCATTCTTGGAATCGAGTGACGTGAGACAAAAGACCCATAGGATGAAGGCATGTTGTTAACGACTGGCCTTGTTCTGATTCTCTCCATTCAACAGGGTGAAGATCGTCAGCCCAAACAAACTTCGCGTGGCCTCCATGGCTACATTGGGTACAGCTCATCTCAGCCGGAAGATCGGGAAAAATACGGGCTGGGGATGGGCTTTTATTCTGCCGCATGGTCCTTGATTGACCAGCCTCTGGCAAATTTTCAAATCGGGCTCGCGAGTGGCTGGATTTTGCCGGACAACAGGGACAACAAGAACCAGCCGCTCGCTCCTGAGGGGACACTCGCACGTCAATGGCCCGAACGAGGCCCCACCTGGGACAGTGTCTTCCAAACTGTAGAGGGTGGACTGGGGTATTGGCGCGGAAACCGATTCCGATATGGGCCCCCAAAGTTCAGCATGAACGCAACACCCCAATGCTATGACTATGAAGTAGGCTCGCCAGGCTGGTCATTCTTTTACGACACCGAGGCCTTGCCCGACCATCGTTTAGGTATTGCGCAACTCACTAATCGTTTACTGATTCCTCCCGACGCACTCCCTTTTGAAGGAAAGCCTGATGGCAAGTTTTTTGGCTATACCTATATGGCTTTATCGTTCACTGACCCTGTGAAAAGCAAAAAAAATAAAGCTCCAATCGGTGACCATGCTTGGACATGTTTTCTTAGCACTGAAAACTTCAAGGGACCCATTGCTTATTACATCCCTGAGACTTGGAGCAAGATTGCTGATGTATTCGACTATCCATTCTTGCACAACCGAGGTTTAGACTCGCGACCTGGACTCATGGGTGGTGGGGCAATGGAAATCAACACTGTCCCTCAAATTGTCGCAGCCACAGCTAATGGAGATTACTACTCCAAAATTCCGAAACTCAATTTCCCCGTCAATAAGGACGGTCAAGCGGTACTCGTTCAAGATGTTGTCTGCTATTCAAAGAAAGCGCTTTATGACGATTTCCTCAAATGGCGAAAAGGCGGCCCTGCGCCAACAGGGCAATTCAAGATAGATGGCGCCTTTCAAGCAAAGCTCAGCACTCGCACCCCTGGTTTCGACCAAGACGGCAAGCCAATAGAAGGGATTGCGAACACATTTGATACTCGTGTCTTTCCTGACAACACCTGGGGGCTTGTCTGGAAAGACAATGGTCACGCGCCAAAGGGGCAGTTTCCGCAGTACTTCAAGCACTTGGAAGGCAAACGAGTCGCAATTAGCAAGGACGAGGTTCCCAAAGAAACCGGACTGCTTCAAGCCGAGTTTCAGCTCGCCAAGCCGGGCGAACCGTTCACTTCACCAAAGTCAGGTGCGTGGAAGCAACCGGGGCCCAAGGGGCAATCCCATACGGTCATCCTGGGGGACAATTCAAAAGTGACGTACGCTTGGTACCGATTTGTCGACCAGCCCTCCTTCCAACAATACAAATGGAGCAAAAAGAAAAAGGAGGCACTCCAAGCATTTGTTGTGAAAATACACCAAGCTTGGCCGATTACTCGCGAATACATGCCTTCCCCAACCTCGGGGGAACTTGTAACGCTAGACCCAGCATTGTTTGTCACGCCTCCAAAAGGGCTCGAGCTTGGTTATGTGCCAATCGTTACCCGGCAAGAAGCTGGGCCAACAATACGATGAAGATCCTTTCCATCGTCGATTTCCCTTCTAATTGCCTGTAAAACTAAACCCCACATCTTGAAACCATTCACTCTTTTCCCACTCCTCATCTTGTCATTCTCTGAAACTAGCTGCACACTGCAAAAGGCGCCCGTAGTCAGAATTGCCGTCAGCGTTGACTGGGAAGGGAGAGAAATCTCAGAAACAAACCTCAAGGCTTTTGATGAATTCCATGCGGTACATCCAGATGTACCTCTTACTCATTTCTTGAACGCCGCGTATTTCACCAAGAACGATGCCGATGAAAATAAAATCGTAGGTCAGATTCGGCGCGCTGTCAGCCCAATAGACGAGCTTGGGCTACATATTCATCCGTGGAAGTCTTTGGTGGAAGCTTCAGGTGTGACTTACCGATCAAAGCCAACAATCTGGGGAGAAGGCCGTATCCGCTCCGTTAGTCAATCTAGCGAAGATGTTGGACACGACATTGCCCTTGAATCCTATACAGCAAACGAGCTCCAAGCAATTGTCATCGAATCCAAAAGATTCCTTGAGGAGCATGGATTCAAGTTAGGCACATCCTTCAGAGCCGGCGCCTGGTTAGCCGGCCCTCATGTACGCGAAGCTATTCGCAGAGAGGGTTTTCTCATTGATTCTTCGGCTACGGACACAAAGTGGCATAAGAAAATCGCACAGTACGACCTCCCAGCAATGATTCGCGCCACATGGCCAAATGTTTCTAGTGGAACACAACCCTTCTTAATTGATACTCCAGCTGGG
>MPLX02191392.1_pt1 | contig 11512 bp, 13 predicted proteins | sample 1617341 | NCBI WGS metagenome assembly MPLX02 (sample SAMN05944804, study PRJNA350692) | marine metagenome | biome: marine; feature: ODZ; material: water; isolation source: 120 m water sample filtered on 0.2 um supor filter | place: Pacific Ocean | collected 2012-04-08 | depth 120m m | reverse complement strand
GATGGGTTGTCTTCTGAGAGAGCTTTTTCCCCTAACTCCATATCATCCAAAAATCTCTCTAAGGCTTTTCGTAACCCCATTTCTACTATCTGGGAGCCTATTTTGCATTGTATGAGCGGGCGACCATCTTGGGTAACATAAGCTAAGATAAAACCACCGTCATCACCGTCTCCTGTAAACTCGAAGAGCTTATCTAGAAAACTATTAGGAATAGTAAACTCTTCTACTGGCCTATCTGGCAAGTCGTCTCGCATGTCCATATAATTACACTATTTCTTTATGCAGGGAATCGAAGTCCAGCTGTCCTTCATGGACCTCGAGTAATTTAATATTATTTAAATTACAAAATGATAATTTTTCATCGTCTCTTTTTAATTGATCCAAGTAGTTCATTTTATTTCCTTTATGAAAGAATTTATTATATTTTGTATGCTGGTTTCCTTGTACCTCTATTGCTATGTTTTTAGTTGCATTATAAAAGTCTATTGTTAGTCGCGTACCTACCACTGGAAACTCTTCGAACACCACGTCTCCATCCCAAAAAACTTTTAAAAAATCTTTAACTTTACTTTGTAATTTACTGCGACTATGTTTTTCCCAGTTAATCAAGTAAATAATGGGACGCTTAATCTTGCGCCTTTTACCTAAAAGCGTTTTAAAAGTCATTTTAAATAGAAAGCACCATCTTTTTAAAATAATCCATCAAGTGATCCTTAGCCTCCGGGTTTTCTTCTAGAAACTTATCGAACTGATTTTCTCCTTGTATTTTTTCAGGAAAGTCAATTTTGGCTTCAGACATTATATTAAGTAGTTCGGGGTCAAATTCTATCCAACCCGCTCCTTTTCTGTGGGCAAAGTCCCACAAAAACAACATGTCCAAAATTTCTTTTTCTATCCAAACGCTTTTGCCTCCTTTGCGCCCATAAATAACAGGGTATTTAATGACTGCGTTAGTCTTTTCGTTGGGGCTTTTTTTGACTGTGATTTTAGCGAAGTGGCCAATGATTTTATTCTTATCAGGGTCGTGTTTCTCATTAGGCTTTTCTAGTATCCAGTCTTTTTTAAATCGCGGCTCAAACTCAAGAATAAAATTAGCAAAATGCAATAAAGCGTTGCCTCCTGTGGCAGTCGTCTGGCGAATAGGAGCCTTGCTATAAGGGTCAAGTTGAATGTCAGCGCGAACCTGAGAAATAAAAATTGCCATATGGCCTCGCTTAGTTAAGCCAATGCTCACACGCTTCATAAAGTCAGCAGCAATCACGGCCCCTCCCGCTACTTTTCTTGACTCCTCAAAAGTTTTAAGAGTGTCTCCTTTGGATATTAAACCATCCACGGAATCCAAAATAAAACAATAACGAGTATCGTCTGAGTTTTTTCCAACTAGAAGTCGCAGCGCCTCCACGACGGTTTCATAAATATTGCATTCGAACACAAAACAATTTCCAGCCTCCCACTCGTCTTCATTAAAAACAAACTTCACGCCAGAGCGCTCTCTCATTTGCTTAGTGAGGCGTCCCTCAGCTTTAATGTAAAAGCCGCGAGAATTGGGGACTGTCTGAAGGAAATTTTTCATCACCTCTAACGCTTCAGATGTTTTACCTCCTTCGTTTACCCCTGTAAAGCGGTGTAATCCCGGACCTAACCCTCCTCCTAACGCAAAATCTAGTTTTAAGCTACCACTAGAAACTTGGTAGTCGTAGCTTTCTTCGTAGTTGTAGTGATCTTTTTCAGTGGATTTTAAAAAAGATTTAATTAAATCGTTAGGAGATAATCCTTTGGGTGTTTCTTTTTTTGTTCTAGCCATTTAGGAATTTTTTTAATGTTTGAGTAGGGGAGAAAACTCGGTCCGATCCAGACTTATCTCCTAGGGTGGGGGAGTTGGGGGTTTCAATTTTCAAATGAAATTCTTGGTATTTTGTTTCGAGCATCTTATTGTACGGCAGCGCATAAAATTGAGCAAAGCTATTCATTGACTTGCCGAAGTCTGCCTTATGCCAAAAGTCTTCATTATTATATTTCTGCATCAATCTTTTCAAGATCATCATCTCTTTTGCCCAGAATTTTTTCTTCTCATATTTAGGGGCGATAAGATGCTTTCTGACTACATCTTGAATTCTTCTTTTAGGTTTTTTCTTTTGGGCCATAAATTTTAAATATTACATGAGAGTGTAATAACTCTGATTCAATAAACTCAGTATAGCGTCTGTCAGGGCGTTTTGTCAACCATTTTTTTTGTATAGCTCTATGCCCTTCGAATGCGGAATATTTAAAATGTTTTTTAATATAATTAAAATCCATTCTATGGTATTCGAAAAGACCTGAAACGGCAATTAGTACCCGGAGGCCATGCCCTCGTTTTTCAAAAATTTGCTTATAGTTTCGGTTAATTTGGTCGAAATTTAAACCAAAGGCAGGAGAGTGTTTGGTGAAGGTGCTAATAATTAAGAAGCCTCCGGAGTTGAGTAGATCTTGGTATTGATGAAGGAGCTGGTATTGTCTGTCTTTATTGTAACCAATGGATTCATTAAAAAAAATTCTATCATATTTTTGGGTAGGCTTGAGGGTGGCGCAATCATCGTTTTGGTAAGAGGGTCCTTTAGCATAGTTGCGTGCAATTGCTATTTGTTTTTTAGATGGGTCAACCCCTAGGGTCTGAATGTTGTTGAATTCTTTATGAAGAAAATTAAGAAACTGACCGTTACCGCACCCCATGTCAAGCACGGAATGGCCATCTCGAAGTTCTCCAAAGTTAGCTAGTTGTTCGAAATGTTTTGTTATATCTTGATCGATAACGCATACATTATAACACTCAAAATTATCAAAGAGATATTGAGAATAAATGTCATAAAAAGAATATTGGAGACTCATGGGCGTATCTCAGCCGAATAAGCATAACTGAAGACGCTCTCGAAGTCAAGAAAAAAATAAAAACTTTATTCTGAGGGAGGGGGCACAGCAGCTATCCCGCTGCCCCCAATATCAAAACCACAAGCAACGACAAAACTTTGAACCCCGCTTAAAACAGCATCGAGAGAAGGGTCTGTGCCCCGAATCGAGGTATTAATGTCTGTCTGAATCTGGCTGCCTGTAGGCTCAATCTCGTCGTTACGACTAAAATTATAGTTATGTTGCATTAAGGAGTGTAGTTAGGGTTTAAAAATTTACGGTAATCCGCTTTGGGGGCCTTGGGTTTTTTGAACCATAGGTTATTAAAATTAAGTTCTTTTTTAAGCTTATCCCAATCAACAGGCTCTAAAAGTTTAGAATAGGGAGCGCTCTCTAAAACTCCATCAAAAGGAGCTGGTTTAAAGGCTACCTCTGGGAACTCCGCAGCGTCGGCTTTCTTATTTTTCTTGTCAAACTTTTCGTCTTTTTTAATATCGTGAATCTCCACGCTTTTTTTCTCGGAGGGGGAGCCTTTTTTAAGTTTTTTAATTTTTGATTCGTCGTCTTTTATAGCGTCCTTTTCGTGCTCTTTCTTTTCTTTTTTAGTGTCCCTCTTCAGCTCTTTTGTGTCAGTTTTATCCCACTCTTTTTTAGTCTTAGCTGAGTTAGGGTTCTGAAGGTCAGGGTAAGAGGGCTTTCCGTCTTTCATTCCGCCTTTAGAGCTGTCTTTTTTACTGGATTTTTTATCGTCTGATTTCTTATCGGAATCTTTCTTGTCAGAATCTTTCTTATCGCCGCCTTTTTTCTTGTTAATCATTTCTAAGAATTTTTCTTTAGCAGCTTTTTGTTTGTCGCTAGCACCATCTGATTCAGAAACCTGCACCCCAAGGTCCTCCGCCTTCCTCTTGATTTTAGCCAACGCTTCTTTCTTGGCTGCTGGAGGAATGTCTGTCTGATCTAGACGCGCCAAGGCGTTGCGAACATGGGCAGCGTCCGGAATTGGTAGATGGCGCAAGGAGCGCGGGGTGGTTTTTCCTTCGGAATCCTTATGTCCCCCGGGGGAAATATAAGCAAAATCGGAATCTGGCAAGTTGTTTTTTTCTTTGCTACTTAGGCTCGCACCTATCGATTTTTCCCTGATTTGCTGAGAAAAATCAACCTCGACCTCATCTTGTGCTGGTAAAAAATTATCTGGATAGCTCATAGTACAAGGTAATTTACACTTTTTTAAAACATTTAAGAAACTTTTCTTTATTTAATGGGACATACTCCCCCCGCACACTCAAGGCCTTCTATTTGTTTGCCGTTTGAGATGGCTTGGGTTTTCATTTTTTTAATATTTTTCTTAATTTTATTGTATGTTTCCTTGCTTATTTCCTCATAGGGGGCTTGGTCAAACCCATGGTCTTGGTGCAGCAGAAAGGATACGCTTTTAATGTTATTCTTATAGTTTTTGCTGAGCCATTCTTTGATATCGTCAAGTTCTTCTTTGCGATAATAAACTGTGCAGGAAACCGCGTTGTCTGACCACACTTTTTGAATTTGTTTGACAAGCTCCAGCTGGTCAACAGCAGAGGTGTCTTTAGCTAGCTTGGCATCAGAACCAGAGGTGCAGGGGAATTCCACTAAAACTGTATCTCTGTTCAGGGAACCATCAAAGTTTTTAGTATATTCTACATGATATCCTAAGTTTTTACAGGTCTCAACTAATTGGTCGTCACTCGACATACGGACACGGCGAATATAATATTGAGAATATGCTGGGTGGACGCCGGGGGTAGCGCCCGCCAACAAGCTTAAGGTCCCGCTAGGTTTGACGGTGGTTAATTTGATGCTCTCCGGCCAGTTGTTTTTAGAACTCCACTCTTTATCGAATTTACGTAATTCTTTATAACAATAGTCTAACCATGGAATTTTTTCAAAAGATTGGCATAAGCCCGTGACCCCTTGCCCAATACGAAAGTTTTTGTGAACAATCTTGTTGGTGTCTTCATGGATAAAAGGTAGGGCGCATATAGCTTTTTGTGTTTTGTACAACAGGGTGGAGCACTCAGTTAGTTCCTCTTTAGATTCTATGTTGTTTAAATAAAGTTCAGCGAGGTTGCAGCACTCTTTGTCGGCTAAAGAAATCTCTCCGCACGGGTTGGTGCCTTCACAATTTTCTCGGCTTTTTTCTCCAGTGCGCCCGTATTTAGAACTGAGACCAAGATTGAAAAATCCATAAGGCTCTCCGTTGCCTGCATAACCATCCCACACCCCTTCCATAATATGGTCATAGCTATCACAATAAATAGTATTATTGCTCATCGCTCGCCAGTTAGGGATGTTACCGAGATCCCATCTCTTGGCTTTAAGATATAAAAAGTCATCCGGATCCCCTAATGCTATTTCTGCAGAGCGACGAACATTTCCGGCCACCACAATAGAGCCAATGATATTAGCTATGTCTAAAACATCCAAGCTACGAAGTTTTTTCCCTTCGCGAGCTTTCATTACTTCGCAAATTTTTGCAGTACCGTTGATTAAAATCTCAGGGCCGCTGGCTGTACCCCCAAAACCATGGATGGGCTTTCCGGCGCTACGTACAAGAACAGTGGAATAGTTAAAAGACTTTCCGGTGACAAAGAGAGCGTCTAAAACTTTTTGTAATAGACGAACCCATCCTTCACGGCTATCAGGTACAATGAAGTCCGCATCGTTGGTGTTTTTCACTTCAATTTCCACGCCGCGTTTAACACGAGGCAACTCATGGATATCTTCACGGCGAATAGAATAGCCTACACCACCTCCTAACATTAAATTTTCAAAAATAAAACAAAAATCTTCAGGTTTTTTAATGGCGGTAAACCAACAGTTTAGTAAACTGTTCCCACCAAAGCGGTCCACTGTTGAGGTTCCGAGTTGCCAGAGTCCGCGCCCAGCAAAGTTACATTTAAGGTTAAAAACTAAATCAAATAATCTTTCGGCTTCTTTTTTTGAGTATTTTGCTCCAATTTTTTGAGCGCCGTTGATGCACCTAGAAATGGTTTCGGGCCACTCTTCCAGAAGGCCGTCCTCTTTAAGTCTGGAGTATGTGCGTTTGTAAACGATGTATCCAAGGCCGTTGAAACCCCATTTAGGTTGCTTGTTTTTGTATTTTGCTACGAAGTCATCTGTGATGATAGAAGTGGTATCTTTTTTAGGCGTCATTAGAAGTCAGATCAATAATTTACACTCAAAGTTTATTACTAAGCGTAAGTATATCATGCTGGGTCATATTGTCAACTAGTTTTTCAAAAGATACTTCACGTGTCCATCCTAATTCTTTTTCAATGCGGGTGGGGTCCCCTAAAAGCAATTGGACCTCAGCAGGTCGGAAATATTTAGGGTTAACATAAACCAATGGCGTCTCTGGCTCATCTTTTAAAGTATAGGCTAGAGCGGGTTGGTCTCCAGTAAAAAAATTAGTGTTCTCTATGGCATCAAAGGGGATATCGGCAGATATTAAAGAACCTTCAACAAATTCTCTAATAGAGTGTGTTTCCCCAGAAGCAACCACATAATCTATAGGCTTTTCTTGTTGCATCATAAGCCATACAGCTTTAACAAAATCCTGTGAATCTCCCCAGTCTCTTTTTGATTCGAGGTTACCAAGGTGCATGGGTGGAGGGGTTCGGTTTTCATCTAAAGCTTTCTTTATTAAAGCTACCGACTTAGTAATTTTACGAGTAACAAACTCTTCTCCTCGCCGCGTCCCCTCGTGATTAAAAAGCCAGCCTTGCACCGCAAACAAATTGTAACTATCACGGTAAACTTTCACGAGATGTCTTGCCGCAGCTTTAGCTGCCCCATAAGGGGAGCGAGGGCGCAACGGATGTTTCTCGTCTTGTGGGCTGTACTTGACGTCACCAAACTCCTCTGAGCTGCCTGCGTTATAGAATTTAGTGTGAGGTGATTCCGTGCGAATAGCCTCTAAGATGTGAAGAACACCTGTCGCGGTGCAGTTCCATGTAGCTACAGGAATATCCCAGCTCGCCCCTACAAAACTTTGAGCGGCAAAATTAATAAAATATTCAGGCTGATATTTTTTAACTATATTGTTAACTGAAGTGGGGTCAGTTAAATCAAAATATGCTTTTTCAAAACGAGGCTCATCTATATGATGAATAATATTTTCATCGTTAGGGACCGATAGCCGCCTAAAGCACCCTACGATATGATACTCTGTTTCTTTTAAGAGAAAATCAACCATATGGCTACCGTCTTGTCCGGTTACTCCTGTTAATACTATAATATTATTGTTCATTTATATACCAGCTGTAAGTTTTTTTAAGGCCTTCTTCAAGTGTGGTTTGTGCTTCAAAGTCAAAGGCTGTTTTAGCTTTAGAGGTGTCAAGGCACCGTCTTGGTTGGCCGTTTGGCTTACCGCTGTCCCATATTATTTTGCCTTCAAAACCTACAAGCTTTTGTATTGTTTCTGCAAGCTCTTTGATTGTAGTTTCTTTAGCCGCTCCGATGTTAACAGGGTCTGGCTTGTTATAATTCACAAAAGCTTCCCAAATCGCATCTGCACAATCGCCAGCATATAAAAACTCTCTAGAGGCAGAACCATCTCCCCATAGGGTGACAGAGGGCGCTTGAGCCTCTTTAGCTTCGTGAAACTTTCGAAGCATCGCAGGGATAACGTGAGAATCTTCTAAGCTAAAATGATCATATTCCCCATACATATTAACAGGAATCAAATGAATAAAATTAGAACCATATTGCTGAGAGAAAGCCTGCGCTCCCACTAAAAGATTTTTCTTTGCTAATCCATACGGAGCATTAGTCTCTTCCGGGTAGCCATTCCATAAATCCTCTTCCTTAAAGGGGACCGGGGTATGTTTAGGGTAAGAGCATACCGTACCAATGGTAACAAGCTTATCAAGTTTTAGCTCATGCGAAACCTTTAAGACATTCAAACTCATTTGAGCGTTATTTAAAAAGAAATCTGCAGGTTTGCGTTGGTTGATGCCAATCCCTCCACATTCTGCTGCTAAGTGAATTATTGCGTCGATATTATTATATTGGCAGAAATAATAAAGCTCTGTGTATTTAAGACAGTCTAATTCGTAGCTACGTGGAGTGAAAAGTTTGTAGAGCTTGGTTCCGTCGTAGTTATTAAGTTTATTTGTTTGGCCTATTTCGTCCGCCACTCGCTCGACCAAGTGTTGGCCTAAGAATCCGTGGGCTCCTGTGAGAAGTATGTTCATTTTATATATTAATACCAAGGTTGAGCGCTTGCAATCATTTCCCATTCTCGGTGAAAGATTATTGCGTACTGGTATTTTTTAAATTTATCTAAAAGTTGAGTGGCTATAGCCCCCTTTTTTTCTATGCCTTCGAAAGGGCCGTCTATGTGTAAGCGTTCAAAATGAATAGAGGGAACAAAAAATTTATCTAAGTTTAAATCTAATAAGATTTTACCATCCCATCCTTCAGTGTCTACGAATAAACGGTCTATCTGAACAAGGCCCAACTTGTCAAAAAGAGCATTAATGGTTAGTGCTTCGATATGAACTTCTTCTAAAGCATCTCCGCGACCGTGACTTTTTAGGTGATTGGGCGACAAAGAATTTAACCCACAAGTGGGTTCTTGTTGTGACTTGAAAAAGGGGACGGATGTAACATTGGGATCATCTGTTATAGCTATATTTAAAAAATGAAAATTAATACCCTCTTCTTTGTCAAAGCATTTTTCGTAGTTTTTGTGCGAGGCATCCAAAGAATCTTGAGATGCGTCAATCAAATACACATTAGATCCCTGTAAAAATTTTCTATAGGTTTTAACGAAGAAAAAACCTTCGTCCTTCCCTAGTCCGCACCCAATATCTACTATATTCATAATTTATCTAAAAAAACTTTTTTAAATTTTTGAATCACTTTTATCGGTTTGCTAAAATCCAATCTTCTAGACGAATGGAAGGATTGTATCCTAGTAATGTTTTGGCTTTGCTGATGTCAGCCAAGGTGGTTTCGGCCTCGCCTTTTCTAGCGGGGACAAAAGTATGGTCGTGGCCAATCATTTCCGCTATCTCTAAGACAGAATGATTTTGGGCAGTGCCAACATTAAATATTTCTCCGAAACATTCTTTGTTTTGGGTCTTCATGGCTAACATATTGACGTCAACCACGTCACTCACATGGGTAAAATCACGACGCTGGGTGCCGTCGCCTACGACAGTAAGTTTCTCTCCTGCGTGTTTTTGACGCAGAAAAATCCCTATCACGGGAGCATATTGACCTTTTAAAGGTTGGCGCTCACCGTAAATATTAAAATAGCGAAATATAATAGTGGGGAGCCCCCAGAGTGTATAATACATCTTACATAAATCTTCCGCGGCTACCTTTGTAACAGAATAGGGGTTCAGGCAATCGCGAGCCATTGTCTCAAGCAAAGGCGGCGTGTTTTTAAGGCCGTACCCTGATGAGGTGGAAGAATAAATCACGCGGGACACATTGTTTTCCTTGGCTGCTTGAAGGATATTGCAGGTTCCAACGACATTTGTCTTACAGGCCTCCTGTGGGCGATCTAACGTGGGTTGAATGCGGGACTCTGCAGCTAAATGAAAGACATTAGTCGCTCCTTTAAGGGCTCCTTTAATGGCTTCGTAGTTCGTGATTGATTCTTTAAGGTAAGTGGCCTTATTGTTCTTGTAAAAAATTTCATTACACTCTGCCGACTCATCGTCTATGCAGATAACCTCGTGACCTTCCTTTACAAGGCGATCGACGACATGAGAGCCAATAAAACCACACCCACCTGTAACTACGGAAATAGGTGGCATTATATTTTATCTAAAAAAACTTTTTTAAATTTTTGAATCACTTTTTCTGGGGTAAATTCTTTATAGGCGTTCCAATCTTGACTAGGATTATAGCGGAAAGACGTTAAAATATCCAGTAGTTTTTGTGGGCCGTCAAAATAAATACCTTTATCTCTTAGTGTGAAAATATGATTGCGCTCCGGAGAGCCTGAGTACGTAATAACAGGTTTATTACAAATGGAGTATTCTGCACAAGACATACCAAAGGATTCTCCTTCTAAGCGAGCGTGAAGGAATGCGTCAGAAGTGTTGATAAATTTTCTCTTGGTAGCGAGCTCTGCAAAGGGATCAATATGAATAACTCGAGGGTTATCAGTGAAACGACGGGTTTGTACAAACAAAAAATAAATATCATCACGCTCTTGAAGGGCTTTCTCGATTACCCCGTTAACGAAAGAAATATTCCACGAATAAAAACCACCAATACGAGAAAAAACAGTAGCCTCCTTAGGTATACCAAACTCTTCTCGAAAATCCTCGTTATGCTGGGGGAGATGGGCCATGTAAGGAATATAAGGGTGAGCATAATTCGAAAATTCTTTAGAAAGCCATTCCGAAACATACGCGTATACTTTTCCATGCGGCTCGTTTTCGCATCCTACCACGTGGATTAACATAGGTTTATTGTTAACGAACCGACCGTCATCTTTTTTTCCGCATTTTTGTATGTAAAGTGCATCCACATCTAATTCATCTAATTTTCTTTCTAACAACGGCATATTCTCTGTACCGTCAAGCTCAATCACTTCCATGGAGTCTCGAAACTTTTTAATGGCAAGGGGGTGAGAGCCGGGGTGATTTTTGTCGCAGATCATATAAGATTTGTTGCCCAGAACCGTTTGGTTGAAGTGGGCGTAGTCATAATTGCTCACCCCGGTACCTTGGATGTCTAGGTGGGGTTGATAAAAAGCTATCTTTTTCATTTTAAGATATCGTAATATGCCCCAATTTTAAATTTTGTACCTTGAGTGATGCTTTCTTTGGGAGCGCTCCCGTCGTAAACCTCACGAGAAAGAACACGAAAATCAAAACTCACTCTAGTCTTGCCTGTATCATTAGGTTTATTGCCGTGGCGACAATTGGGACCGTCCCACTCTGTGGCTTCACCATACTCGGCTTCCATGGGCTGATAATCTCCTTTATCGGGTTCGCTTTCGTGCCAAAAGGTATTGGTGCTAAAAGCCGAAGTTACCGGTAAATAATAGTTTATTTCTTTTGGGTGGTGGTTATAGTCTCTGTCTCGGTGCCATCCAAAAACTGCAATATTAGAAGGTTGATGAACGCGAAAAGTGGGAAAGCGTTGAAAAATAATAGGGTGATTATAGCGAGGAACAATAACCTCTTCAATGAAACGCCTATAAAGATTAGTAAAAATTTGGTTGTCATCGGCGTCCATAGCATCATAAAAAGTACGATGCAATAGTTGAGCTTGGTCAGTTCCGTGAACCAAGGTTTCTTTAAAGTAATGGTCTTTATGGATTAAGGGAAGATTATCGTGGTTTAAATAGCTTTCCACCGTTTCTTTAAAAGGGTACTCTTTGGTTGAGTAAGATAAAGTTTTCATGCTTGATTATATTGAAATTATTTTTTTACAGATCATATAAAATTAAATAAATTTATATGTCATATTATCTTCTTTAATAACGTGTTCGAATATTAAGTTGTGAGGTTGGTACGTGCATCGGGGGCACTTGTCCACGCGAATTTGTTTGTGTATGTTCCAGTGTGCGTCGCTGCCCCATAGTTCCTCCACCTCTTGTGTGGTGGAAATGTTTTTCCCT